>JAANMX010000209.1_pt1 | contig 77620 bp, 65 predicted proteins | sample 7279681 | NCBI WGS metagenome assembly JAANMX01 (sample SAMN14094542, study PRJNA606508) | bioreactor metagenome | isolation source: A lab-scale SPAN reactor treating ammonium-rich wastewater day 351 | place: Ireland: Galway | collected 2018-01-01
GTGATGACGCACGCCGAACTGGTCGAGGCACTGGCCGAGCACCGCAAGCGCGGCGAGCAGATCGTCTTCACCAACGGCTGCTTCGACCTGCTGCACCAGGGGCACGTGACCTACCTGAACTTCTGCCGCGGCCAGGGCGACGTGGTGGTGATCGGCCTGAACAGCGACGCCAGCGTGCGCCGCCTGAAAGGCCCGACGCGCCCGGTGAATGAGGCCGAGGCGCGCGCCCGCGTGCTGGCGGCGCTGAGTGACGTGGACTACGTGACGGTGTTCGAGGACGACACGCCCGAGAAGCTGATCCGCAAGGTGAAGCCCGACGTGCTGGTGAAGGGCGAGGACTGGTCAGGCAAGCGCGTGGCGGGCGCCGACTTCGTGGAATCAAACGGCGGGCGCGTAGTGTTCGCCCCGCTGGTGCAGGGCAAGAGCACCACAAACCTGATTGCAAAGGCAAAGCAGACCAGCCCCGGCCGGAAGGCCGGGGGAAGCCCGGTGAAGACAGCGAGATAGGTACTACCGTGCCCAGAGAGAAAATCATCCAGGAGTTCAGCGACCAGCTCAACGCAGGCGCCGAGCTGAAGCGCAAGCTGGCCGAGACCCAGGGCGAGGTGATGGCGCAGATCGCCATCGCGATCGTGGACGCCTTCCGCAACGGCCACCGCGTGTACTGGTGCGGCAACGGCGGCAGCTTCACCGACGCGCACCACATCGTGGGCGAGCTGGTGGGCAAGTACGGCTACGACCGCCCGCCGCTGCCCAGCTTCGTGCTGGGGGCCGGCGTGGCCAGCCTGACCGCGATCGCCAACGACTACGGCTACGACCACATCTTCAGCCGCGAGGTGAAGGCCTGTGTGCAGGCCGGCGACGTGGTGGTCGGCCTGACCACCAGCGGCAACAGCCGCAACGTGTGCGACGCGCTGGCCGCGGCCCAGGAACTGGGGGCGTTCACCATCGGCCTCAGCGGCGAGAAGAAAGCCCGCATCGACGAGGTAAGCGACCTGGTGCTGCACGTGCCGAGCACGCTGACGCCGCGCATCCAGGAATGCCACATCGCGGTCGGGCACGTGATCTGCGACCTGGTCGAAAAGCACCTGTTCCCGAAAGGCTGAACGGTGGCTGGTGGCTGGTGGCTGGTGGTCAGTAGGCAGCACTGAGCACGGCTTCGGTAGTTCACTGACAACCGACAACTGATCACCCTCGCTACTCATGGGCAACGCTCGCGAAGATCTGATCGGCATCCAGAAGCGCCTCGTGGAGGAGCTGAAGGAAGCCCTGTACGACACGGTCGGCCGCCGCGACCCGGCGCTGGACCGCTACTACAAAGACTACCAGCGCGAATTCAAGCAGGGCTACGAGCGGCTCTCAAGCCGCGACGAGATCATCCAGCGCCTGATGCGCGCGAACATCGGCTACTTCGGCGACTACCACACCCTGCGCAGCGCCCAGACCGCGGTGCTTGACCTGTTGCAGGGCGCCGCCGAGCGCGGGCGCAAGGTCGTGATCGCCATGGAGATGCTGCACGCCGCCGACAAGCACCACGCCCAGGAATTCATGGACGGCGAGATCGACGAAGAAACCCTGCGCTGGCGGCTGAAGTGGGACGAAAGCTGGGGCTTCCCCTGGGAAAGCTACAAGCGCTTCTTCACGTTCAGCAAGCGCTACAACGCGCCGCTGTTCGGCATCAACATCAACGCCGACGACCGTGACCGCGGCCTGCACTTCCGCGACCAGTTCGCCGGCGACCTGGTCTGCGCGCTGACCCACCTGTACCCGGAGCGTCTGGTAGCCGTGGTGTACGGCGACCTGCACCTGGCAGCCAGCCACCTGCCAACGGCCGTGGAGGCGCGGCTCGCGAAGTACGGCGCGAAGCGGCGCGCGCTGACGGTGTACCAGAACTCGGAGACGCTGTACTGGAAGCTGGTCGAGCAGCAGCTTGAGCACGTGGTGGACTACATCAAGATGCGCCGCGACGTGTACGTGGTGATGAACGCCACGCCGCTGGTGAAGTTCCAGAGCTACGCCAACTGGCAGATGCAGCGCCAGGAACTGGTCTGGAGCGGCGGCGACGAGCTCGACCTGCACACCGAGACCGCACTGCTGGAGCAGGTCAACCAGTACATCCGCACCATCATCCACTTCCTGGGCGTCGAGCTGGAAGAGCCCGAGAACTACGAACTGTACACCGCGGCCGACCTCGACCTGCTCAGCAACCTGGTCGAGCGCGGCATCTACACCGCCGAGGAGATGGCGGCACTGAAGGACTACCTAACCATGGCGGAGAGCGCGTTCTTTGAGCGCGCCCGGCTGCTGTACGTCAGCAATCCCACGGTCAGCAACGCGGCCGAGGCGGCCGCGCGGTACGTGCTGGCGGAGCTGCGGCCGGTCAGCAGCGAGGTGGTGGAGTCGCGCGACGAGTTCTATGCCCGCTGCATGGTGGAGGCGCTGGCATTTTTCTGCAGCAAGATCATCGACCCGCGCCGCCACGCGCGCAACGCCGACGACTGGAACGACGTGCTGAAGCGTTTCGGCCGCCGGCGCCGGCTGGCGCGCATCCAGCAGCTCGACGTGAACGTGGCTCGCGGTTTCCTGAAGCACCGCGCCTACGAGGAACGTGTGCTGCAGACCGGCAGCTACGCGGGCGCGCCGCGGGCGCTGTTCGAGCTGCCGACCGACCAGCACGTGGCGCTGACCCGCGCGCTTGGCCGCGCGCTGGGCGACCGGCTGTACGGCGCGCTTGAGAACGGAGTTTCCAAAGAGCTGATCCGGGATGCCTGCTTTGACGAGTTGCGCAAACCGGATCAGTCGCGCAACCGCTATTTCCAGCTGCTCAGGGCCAGCGTCACCTCACGCACCACGCGGCACATCCAGCGTTCCGCACTGCCCCGCAGCTTCATGGACGAGGAGTAGGGTGGCGCGGGCTGCCAGCCCGCGTGTCGTGGGCGGGGCGCCCACGACAGTGCAGGCGGGGCGCCTGCGCTACAGCATCGCCGCGAAATCGTCTTCGCTGATCACCTTCACTCCCAGCTCGTTGGCCTTCTTCAGCTTGCTGCCGGCCTTCTCGCCGGCCACCACGTAGCTGGTGTTCTTGCTGACGCTGCTGCTGGCCTTGCCTCCGCGTTCACGCACCATCACCTCGGCGTCGTCGCGCGTGAATTTGGTCAGCGCGCCCGTGAACACGAAGGTCATGCCGGCGAACTTGCCTTCGCCCGCGGCCAGCTTCTTGACGGCCTGCGGCGTGACGTGCTTCTGCAGGCGCTCGATCAGCTTGCGGTTGTGTTCGTCGTGCAGGAAGGTGATCACCGACTGCGCAATGATCGGCCCGATCCCCTCGATCTCGTTCAGCTGCTCCTCGCTGGACGCCAGCAGGCCGTCGATGCTGCCTACCTCGTTGGCGATCAGCCCGGCCACGGTCTCGCCTACGTTGCGGATGCCGAGGCCGTAGATGAACCTGGCGAGGGTAGGGGACTTGGCCTTCTCGATTTCCGCCAGCAGGTTGTCGATCTTCTTTTCGCCCCAGCGCTCGAGCTCGAGCATCTGCTCGCGTTTGCCGTGCAGCTCAAACAGGTCGGCCGGGTCTTTCACCAATCCCGCATCCAGCAGTTGCTGCACGTTCTTTTCAGCCAGGCCCTCGATGTTCATGGCCGTGCGCGCCGTGAAGTGCACGATCGCGCCCAGCACCTGCGCCGGGCAGCCCAGGTGGTTGGGGCAGCGGATCACCACTTCGTCGTCCAGCTTGACCAGCTCACTGCCGCAGCGCGGGCAGGTCGCAGGGAAAGCAAACGGCTTGCCGCCCGCGGACTTCACCACCCGCAGCACCTGCGGGATTACGTCGCCCGCGCGGTGCACCATCACGGTGTCGCCCGGCCGAATGCCCAGCCGCTCGATTTCATCGGCGTTGTGCAGGCTGGCGTGGGTGACCGTGACGCCGCCCACCATCACGGGTGTCATCACGGCCACGGGCGTGATGGCGCCGGTGCGCCCGACCTGCACTTCGATCTTTTCGCAGACGGTTTCCTTTTCCTCCGGCGGGAACTTCATGGCCAGCAGGTAGCGCGGGCTCTTGCTGCGCACGCCGAGCTCGGCCTGCTGGGCGAAGTCATTCACCTTCACCACCATGCCGTCAATCTCGAAGGGCAGGCCGTGGCGCCGGTCGTGAAAGGTGCGGAACAGCTCAAGCACCGCCTGCTCGCCGTGCAGGGTCTTGACCTGTAAAGGGCTGCCTTCCAGCAGGTCTTTGCTGGTCCGGAAACCCCACTCGCGCATGGCGTCGATCGCCTCCGACTGGCTTTTCAGCTTGGCCTCTTCCGGGTTCGCCACCTGGTACCACACGGCGCTCAGCGGCCGCGCGGCCGACTTGCGGGCGTCGAGCTGGCGCAGGCTGCCGCTGGCCGTGTTGCGCGGGTTGACGTAGGTTTTCGCGCCCTCCTGCTCGAGGCGTTCGTTCAGTTCGGCGAAGGCTTTCTTCTCGATGTACACCTCGCCGCGGATCTCGAGGCGCTTGGGGAACTTGCCCTTCAATTTCACGGGCACGCTCTTGATGGTCTTCACGTTGGGCGTGACGTCTTCGCCGATTTTACCGTCGCCGCGGGTGCTGGCGACTTTGAGCCTGCCGTCCTCGTACACCAGCTCGCAGGACAGCCCGTCGTACTTGGGCTCGCAGATCAGCTCGACGTCGCCGATGTCGTCAGAGAGACGCTTCAGCCAGGCACGCGCCTCTTCCTCGTTCATGGCGTTTTCGATGCTGAGCATCGGCACCCGGTGCTCGACCTTGGCCAGGTCTTCGCGCACGCCGGCGCCCACCTGCCGGGTGGGGGAGTCGGGCGTCTGCAGTTCCGGGTGCTCGGCCTCCAGCGCCTCCAGGTCGCGCATCAGGCGGTCGTAGTCGGCGTCGCTGATCTCGGGCTCGGCCTTGGCGTAGTACAGGTGGTTGTGCCAGTTGATCGCCCGGCACAGCCACGCGTGCTGGGCTTTCGGATCGGCCGCCTTGGGGCGCGGGCCGGGGCTTTGGGGTTTGTCGTTCATGGCTCCGATTCTGGTTTCGGGCTGGCCAAGGTCAAAGTCTAACAGGGCGTGCGACACGGGAGCGGGCAACTTCTGCTAAAGGACCCGCAAGGCCGCCGCCGATACATCATCACGGCCGGGCGCAAAGGGCGCCGCCGTGCAGACCGCCTATCAGGAGACAGCTCCAATGTCCGAATCCACCATGGAACGCCGGCTTGACGAACGCCGCGGGCCCGTGCGCCGCGCCACTGACATCAAGCGCGCGCTGCTTGAGGAAACCCTGCGTGAGCTTCCGCGCTACTTCGTCAGCTACGTTGACCCCAAGATGGGCGTCTACAGCTTCTACTACAACAACCTGTACGACGCGCAGATGATGGTGGCGGAACTCAAGCGCCAGGGCATGGCCGAGGAAAGCATCGCCATGTACGCGCGCCACGACGAGTAGGCACAAGCAACCCACGACACGCCGGGCCTTCAGCCCGGCGTTTGTCATTTGGCCACGCGCGGCGCATCGCCGCGGCGCAGCCGGTCCTTGAAACGCTCTTCTTTCAGCTTGCGGGCCAGTTCGCGCATGTCGGCTGCGGGGTCGGTCTCGTCCACGATCTCCACGCCCAGCATGGTCTCGACCACGTCCTCGAGCGTGACCACTCCCGCCGTGCCGCCGTACTCGTCCACCACCAGCAGCATGTGCGAATGCTGCTGCAGCAGGCGCTCCAGCGCTTCGGCAGCCGGCGATATCATGGGGACCGCAGCCATGCGTCTGGCCATGGCGCCGAAGGTCTTGCCGAGCTCGCCGTCGCGGATGGCGTCAAGAATCCACGAGCGGTGGATCACGCCCACCACGTCGTCGATGTCGCCGTGCAGGCTGACCGGGATGCGCGCGAAGCTGGCTTCGCGCTCGGAATCTGCGAACTCGCCCACGGTCTGCTCCGCGGGCACGTGCTGCACCACCGTACGGGGCGTCATGATGTCCGCCACCCGCACCTGCCGCAGCGCCAGCAGGTTGCGGATCGCACGCGCCTCGGCTTCGGTCAGGTTGCCGCCCGCCATGCCGATGTCCGCCACCGCCGCCACTTCCTCACGCGTGACGCCGGGGCCGTGGGCCTTGCGCGACAGCAGGCGGCTCAGCAGCTGCGAAGCGACCACCAGCGGGAACAGCAGGATGATCATGCCCTGCACGGTGACGGCCGTGAAACTGACCAGTTTCTGGGCGTGCAGGGTGCCCAGCGTCTTGGGCACGATTTCGGTCAGCAGCAGGATGGCGATCGTCAAAAGGCCGCTGGCCAGGCCCAGCCAGGCGCTGCCCCACAACTCGACCACCTGGGCGCCGACGCCGGCGGCGCCGACCGTGTGGGCGACGGTGTTGCTGCTCAAGATGGCGGCCAGGGGGCGGTCCGGCTTGGCCTTCAGGCGCCGCATGCGGACAGCGCCCGCGTGGCCTTTTTCGACCATGGCGTTGACGTAGCCGCTGGAGACGGAGAGCAGCGAAGCCTCAAGCAGGCTGCAGAGGAAGGAGATGCCGAGAGACAATGAAAGGTAGAAAAGCAGCAGCTCCATGCACTCAATGTAACGGGATTGGGGCCCGGCGTAATCCGCAATCACCTCCCCATTGCGGCAGCGTGGGGGGACCGGTTTACTCGTTTCATGAGGGGGCGACTGGCAGCTTGGCTTGCGCCGGGAGCGGGGGCGGCGTTCCTGCTGTCGGCGCTGATCGCGGGCTGGAGCGTGCCCGTGGCGCTGATTGGAGGCGCGATTGCCATGCTGGCGGGAGCGCTGGCAGGGCTGGCTTTGAAAGTGACCGGACCCAAGGAAGAACCGACACGTGAGCGACATCGACAACAATGACGAAGGGCCGACGATCCGCGGCGCCACGCACACGGACAACGGCAAGGACCTGCGCAAGCTGTGGGACAAGTTCCGCGCCGATGGCGACGTGGAGTCGCGCAACGCCCTGACCGAATTCTACTACGACATGGTGCGCGCCAACGTGGACAACATCACCAAGATCCTGGTCGAGGCCATCGAGGAAGGCGACCTCAGCCAGGCCGGCGCGCTGGCCTTCTTTGAAGCGCTCAACGAGTTTGATCCGGCCGAAGGCAGCAGCTTCGAGGAGTTCGGCAGCATTGCGATCCGCCGGGCGGTGGTGGACGAGATCCGCGCGCTGGTGGGGACCGAGGAGACGCCGGAGGAGATGGAGTAGGCCGGTTTCGTGGGACATGTGGGACGGGTGGGACAGGCCAAGCCTGTCCCATTTCATTTAATGCCCCCCCCGGTCCACCCAGTCCCACCAGTCCCACCAGTCTCACCTGTCCCAACAGTCCGACCCAGGCTGACAATTTCCCCAAATAAAAACTACCTAACTCGTTTGACGCTGGCCATTTGGCAGTGTATTTTATAAACCGTAAAATACACCCCACCCAACTGGAGTCGCCAATGTCCGCCATCGCCCCGGAACCTACCCTCCCGCGTGTACGCTTTTCCCGCGCATCTGCTTATTTGCCCAAGGCTTACGTCAACTTCGGCGCTAACGCAGCCGGGCGCCCTGACGTCCAGACCCTCTGGCAGCGCTTCAAAGAGCACGACGACCGCAACGCCCGCGCCGACCTCATCCAGCACTACCTGCCGCTGGCTCGCCTCACCGCCGAGCGCATGCACGGCAAGCTCCCCAGCCACGTCGAAGTCGATGAGCTGATCCAGGCCGGCGTTTTCGGCCTGATGGACGCCATCGACGGCTTCGATCCCGAGCGCGGCGTCAAATTCGAGATCTACGCCAAGCAGCGCATCAGCGGCGCCATCCTCGACGACCTGCGCAACCAGGACTTCGCCCCCCGCCTGGTCCGCACCCACAGCCACCGGCTTGACCGTGCCTACAAGGACGTCGAAGCCGACACCGGCAAGGTGCCCGAAGCGGCCGACGTCGCCCAGAAGCTGGGCATCAGCCTCGAGGAGTACGACCGCTGGATGCGCGAAATCAACATGGCGAACATCGTCAGCCTTGACCGCGCCAGCAGCGAGTACGACGGCGAGGGCAAGGAAGTCCGTAAAGTGGACACCATCGAGGACGCCGACGTTCCCACGCCCACCAGCAACCTGGAAAAGCGCGAACTGATCGAGCTCGCCACCCGCGGCCTGAGCCGCAAGGAAAAGCTGATCGTCATCCTCTACTACCTCGAGGAGCTGACGATGAAGGAGATCGGCCTGGTGCTCGACCTGTCCGAATCACGCGTCTGCCAGATCCACCACCGCATCATCTACCGGCTCAAGGAGGCCCTCGAGCGCATGCGCGAGGACCTGCTGGGTTGAAAAATCACTAGGTGACAGAACGCACGCTGCACGCCAGGGCCCGGGGTAACTCCCGGGTTCTGTGCATTTGTCAGGACTCCTCTCCCCTCTCTGAAATGCTGGTGCAACACGAAGGGACGAAGGAGCGAAGGGCTTGTGCTTCACTCCTCACGCCTCCCGCCTCCCGCCTCCCGCCTCCTGACTCCTGACTCCTGACTCCTGACTCCTGCCCACTACCCCGTCGGCGCGGACAGGCCGGACATCAACTTCTGCAACCCTTCCATCATGCTCTGGGTGGATTTCATGGCGGCATTCAGGTTGCGGTCGCCGCCGCCGTGGGGGTCCAGCTCCGGGTTGGTCCAGGCCAGGATGCGCGGCAGGGCCTTGGCCGCGTTCACGCCCAGCTTGAACAGCAACAGCAGCGGGTGCGTGCTGCCGCGCGGGCGCTTGCGCGCGTCGGGATCGGCCGGCACATCCACGGGTTCTTCCTTTAACACCTTCGCCAGCAATTCGGGGTCGGTGTTCGCGACAGCCTGGCGAGCCAGGGCGAAGAATTCGCCGAGGAAGCCGGCGGCCTCGTTGAGTATGCGCAGGGCCTGGTCGGTTTCGACTTGCTCTCGCTCGACGATGACACTTGAAGTGGTTGAGGACATAAGGATCTCCTGAGTTTGTACGCTGCCCAGTGTAGCGGTGGGTGCGACATCCCCCGGGCACCCCATTGCGTTGTGAGAATCTTTTCGCTAACTGTCTGTCCTTTCACTCGTTACAGTGGAAATGCTGACCCCGGCCAGCCCCTCTCGGACATCGGTTCTCATGCACAAGTGGTTTTTTTCGACAGTAGTGGTCCTGGCGTCTGTGTTCCTTTGCGGCACCGTACGGGCTGAAGACACCTTGCAGTTCCCGCGCATCCGCCAGCTTCAAGACCTGGTGCAGCGCGCCTCCGACAGCCGCTACAAGGACCAGGGCGGCCTGCTGGGCCAGGACGCGTTCAGCCTCGGCTTCAGCGCCGGTTACATCAGCGACCACTACTGGCGCGGCTTCCGGCTGTTCGATGCCGACGTGCTCTGCCGCGGCGATGCCTACGTGAACCTGTACGGCTTCGAGGCCAGCGTGTGGGCGATGTGGGACCCGTCCAACGACCGCTACCGCCCGGTGCAGGCCGACTATCGCTTCCGCTACAAGTTCGAGATCGAGGGCGCGCTGATTTCGGTCGGCTACACCTGGTACGACTTCTCGGGCAGCGACGGCGACCTGGGCGCCCGCGACCAGGGCTTCGGGCGCAATCCGCTGAAGCAGTTCCCGGATGACAAGTTCCCCAACAGCATCCACGAGCTGCACATCATGATGACGTACTTCACGTCGGTGCTGCAGAGCGAGGGCGCCAACCTGCGCTACACGCTGAACTACTTCCAGCGCCTGGACGACGAAGGTTCGCGCATCGAAAGCACCGTCAGCCTGTTCGTGGACAGCCCCACGTTCACGATTTTCGGCGACTACTTCGAGATCACGACCACCACCATCTACCAGCACAGGTACCTGACCAACCGCTCCGAGTTCCAGGGGCAGATCAGCACGGCGCGCATCGTCTACAACCTGGACAAGTACAACCTGTTCCCGATGTTCTTCCAGCTGGAGGCCCACTACTACGTGGCGTTTGACGACGACTACGTCGACGGCTTCTACTTCGGCGGCAGCGTGAACTTCAGGTTCTAGTACGCCGTCAATGAAGTCCCGCGACAGTTGAAGGTGTCGAACGTCGCAGTCACCGCGAAGAGCCGCCAAGGACCGCGAAGCACTGCAACTGCCGCGGCGCGCGGCTTGCGCGCTGAAGACCTGGCGATAGCGAGAGAGGGCAGAGCACACGGAGTACCTTCGCGCCGCCCCGCAGTTCTTTGCGAGCTTCGAGGTGACAGGCCGCAAAAGCACGAAAACGCAAAAGGCAACGCCACAAAAAAGTTGCCCGGAGTCCTGGTGTGCAGCTGTTTTGTGCTTTGGTGTTTTCGTGGCCTGACTGCGGTTGGAAACATGCTGCAACCGCGAAGAACCGCCGAATCCTGCAACTTCGCGGCCCTTGGCGGTGCTTCGCGGTTACATTTCAGGACAGGTGCAACTGGCGGAGAACTTGCCCGACGCTGTACCAGGGTCTGTCCTGGGGTCCGTAGACTGCGACACGGCACTCTGCCCGTTGACACCGGGGCGATGAGTCTGGACTCTGGAGCCAATGGCTTCGACCAAAGGCACTTCGGTGTTCGCCCGCACGCGCGGGCTGGTGCGCGCCGGGCTGGGACGCGTGATCCGGCGCGGCTTCTTCCGCATCGTGCTGCTGCTGTTCCTGATCCTGTTCGTGCTGCCCTTCGTGGCGCTGCAGGCCGCTGCCAACAGCGCCAGCGGCAACAAGCTGATGCACGAGGTCACGGCCCGGGTGTTCAATACCGCCAACGCCGAGGTCAGCTGGAATGAATCCCGCACCGCCTTCACCGGCCCCAGCGTTACGCTGACCGGCAGCATCACCTACTACGACCTGCGCGTCACGCGCAAGGGCGGCGCCACCGCTCACCCGCGCGGGACGCCGCTCGAGTACGATTTCCTGAGCATCCCCAAGGTGCAGATCGATTACGACCTCAAGCGGCTGCCGGAGTTGCCTGTCACCTCGGTGAAGCTGGACGAGGGGCTGGTGCTGCATTTCAACATCCATAAGGGCGACTGGCTCGATGCCGATCTGTTCCTGAGCGGCGAGGGCGCGGGCGGCGAGGTGCCCTCCCTGCCCGAGATCATCACCCAGGGCACCTGCAGCGTGAACCTGCGCGCTGACGGCATCCTGGTTCCTCCCGAGTCACTTGGTACCGGCAGCGACTGGTACGCCATGGACCTTACCAGCCTCAGCCTGCTGCCCAGCCAGGCACAGGCAGACACCTTTGACATCCAGGGCAGCCTGTTTTCGCGGCAGTTCGGCCAGTTCAGCGTGGGCGGCAGCATCAGCCGCCGCGACCAGCATGTGGACGTGCTGTTCCGCAACGAGCCCGACAAGCCGATCCAGGTTGACCGCGCCTACGCCGCCGTGCTGGCCGAGGACGTGCGCGAGACCGTCGAGCAGTTCCAGATCACCGCCAGTACCACGCTCAACGGGCGCCTGGAAATCGAGCCCGGCAAGCCGCTGCAGTTCTCGGCCGACATCGAGGCCCGGCAGGGTTCGATCTGCTTCATCGGCTTCCCGCTCTCGGTGACGGACGTGACGGCCGACATCAAGGTGCGCAACAACAACATCACGGTGGACGCGATCGGGCGGCGCGACGGCGCCGACGTGCGCGTCAACGCGCGGGTGGATGCCGTGGGAACCAACAACGAGTTGCTGCAGGTGGACGTGGACATCCGCAACCTGCTGGTGGACGAAAAGTTCCGCCTGGCGCTGCTGCCCGAGAGGCTGCAGCCCGACAACCTGAAAGACTGGGTCACCGGAGAGCCCTACAGCGAGGAAGAGTGGGCGCGGCTGATGCAGGCGTGGGCCGCCGCCGGCAGCGGCCCGGACGCGGCCGGTTACCCGGAGTGGCAGGGCCCGCCGCCCTGGCGCGGAGGCACGCTGTACCCGGACATTGACGAAGTGCTGCCCTTCATCTGCCGCGCCTTCACGCCCATGGGCCTGGCTGACTTCCAGTTGCGACTGGAGCAGGAAATGAAGGGGCGAGACCCGGTCACCGGCAAGTCGCGGCTGGCCCAGGACCTGCACTGGAAGGTGTTCATCCACGACGCCACGGCGGCGTACGTCGGGCTGCCCGAGCAGAAGGGCGCCGCTTTCCCCATCCCGCTGCACAACGCCTTCGGCGTGGTCGAGGGCATTACCACTCCCAACGCCCCGGCGCGCTACATCGTGCGGGGCTACACCACCGAAGAGATGGACATGCTGGGGCTGGACCCGGCCGGCGGCATCCAGGCCTGGGACAAGCGCGGGCTGACCGGCACGCTGAAAACGATCGGAGAACGGCTGTGGGTCTACGCCATCTACGAGGAAGCGCGCAATCCCGGTGAGCAGGCCAGGCTGCGCCTCGAGTTCCAGAGCGAGGGGCTGGACTTCAACTCGGACATCAAGTCGCGCATGCCCGACAACATTCGCGAGGTCGTGGACCAGTTCGCGCCCGCCGGCAAAGTGGACATCCAGCGCGCCAGCGTGGTGGTCGAGCCCACCGGCGACAAGGACGTCAGCTACGACTTCACGCTCACCGCCAGGGATATCGTCGCGCAGTACCAATTCCCCACGGCCGACCAGCCCGCGCGCTTCCGCGAGATCGCGGGCACCGTGCGGATTGACGGCAACCAGGACCGCGTGCTGCTCAGCAACATGCGCGGCAAGCTGCTGGGCAGCCCGGTTACCCTCAGCCTGGACTACCGCGGCGGCGACGTGCCCGCCTTTGCCGTCGAGTCCGACGACTTCCAGTTGCGGCCGGATTTCACCGACGTGCTGCCGCGCGAGTTGTCGGCCGTGCTGAAGCGCTTCAACCCCATCGGCTACGTGCGGTTTGAGGTCAGCGGCCGGCGCAGTGAATCCGAGCCCGACTTCACCGAGGTTGACGTCACGTTCATCGCGGGCGCCGGCGACCGCAGCGGCAGCATGTCGTTCGACCGCTTCCCGTACACGCTCAGCAACGTCACCGGGCGGCTGTTTGCCAGCGTCACCGAGCAATGGGCCGATATCGTGATCCGCGAATTCAGCGGGCGCGGCAGCGAACTGCCGGGCCAGACCGACCCCAGCCGCATCACCATCAACGGGCAGGTATTGGTTTCGCTGGATGAGACGACCGAGGGCGAGGACACCCCGCCGCCGATCATGGACCTGCACATCGAGGCCGCTCGCGTGCCGGTTGACTCGGCCATGCTGACCGCGTTCACCCGCATGCTGCAGGACCCGGGCTCCGACCGGATACCCGCGCTGGTGGAGTTCGCGGAAAAGCTGAACCTGGGCGGCACGGTGGGTACCTCGGGGCGGCTGATCGCGGACGCCTGGGGCGAAATGGACTGGCAGTTCGAGATCATGCTGGAAGGCAGCAGCGTGAAGTTCGAGAATTTCCCGTTCCTGATCGAGGGCCTGTACGGCTCGGTGCTGGTGGACCGCACCGAGGTCAGCCTGCGCCGCGTGGAAGGCCGCGCCGAGGGCGGGCGCGTCACCGTGCACAGCGCCAGCTACAGCGAAACGGAGGGCTGGTCGATCAGCGCCAGCGCGCGCGACCTGACTTTCCAGAGCCCGGACTTGCGCCGCGCGCTTCCCGACGGGCTGCGCAGCGTGATGACCAAGCTGAACCCGCGCGGCAGCTTCGACATTGACCTGCAGCTTGCCGGTCTCGACGATTACATGCGCTACCAGCTCTCGCTCGACATCTTCGAAACCGACATCGAACTGGGCTTGCACTTCGACGACATGACCGCGCGCTTCGACATGGAAGGCGTATTCGAGGGAGAAAACAGCCGGCAGAACGGCAGCGTGTTCGTAAAGGAAGTCTTCTTCAAGGACGCCCGCTTCAACGACGTCAGCACATCGCTGCAGTACTTCAACGACCGCGTCGAGTTCCCCAACCTGCGCGGGCGCTTCTACGACGGCTGGCTTGAGGGGCGCTTCGGCATCCAGGACGAGGACTACTCCGGCGAGATCGAAATCCGCGCCGCGGACCTCGGGCAGCTCGGGCGCATGGCCTTCCCCACCGCCGGTGAACTCGTGGGCGCGCTCGACGCCGAGTTGAAGTTCCATTCGCAGCCGGACCGCTTCGGCCAGATCGGGCGCGGGCGCGTCGACGTGCAGCCCTTCAACCGCAAGTCGGAGGACCCCGCCCGCAACACCGCCAAGCTGCTGGAGGTGCCGCTGTTCAGCCAGATCGCGGCCGTCACCGGCAACGAGGCGAACTTCGATGAAGGCCACGTGTTCTTCTGGCTGGGGCAGGACCGCATCACCATCCGCGAGATGGACTTCGTATCCGACGCCGCGCGGGTCGAGACGTTCGGCGGCGACGAGGAGAACTACATCATGTACGACACCTCCCTGATGCGCATGAAGCTGTTCTTCACGCTTGCCCCGCGATCGCCGATAGCGGTCTGGGGCGTGCAATGGATCCTCGACAAGCTCAAGCAGATCCTGTTCCCGCTGTTCGTGACCGGCACGCTCAACAAGCCGGACGTGCAGCCCTTCAGCCTCACCGCCGAGGACCTGGACGAAGACGAGTTCCCGAACCGGCCAAAGGGGCCGTAAGGCGCGTCTCGTGTCCCGGGTCTGGAGTCCCGGTTAAGTTCAGATCGACGCACACAGTAGACCAAATGCCCGGTCCTGTAGACCCGCCACACGGGACCCGGCACACAAGACAACTCATGCCCCGACACACACCCAAGCGCGATCCTGAAGCACCCGGCGGCGAGATCCGCATCAGCAGCGGCGCGTTGCGCGGCCGCGTGATCGAGTGCCCGCAGACCGGCGGCGTGCGCCCCATGCTGAACCGCACGCGCATGGCGCTGTTCAACCTGCTGCGCGACCGGCTGAAAGGCGCGATCGTGTGGGATTGCTTCGCGGGCTCGGGCCTGCTGGGCATCGAGGCGCTGTCGCAGGGCGCCGACTACTGCGTGTTCGTCGAGAGGGACGGCTTCCATGCCCGCATGGTGCAGGCCAACATCGACGCGCTGGGTCTGCGCCAGCGCAGCAACCTTATCCGCGGCAGCATCTTCGACCTGGTCAAGCCCGGCTGCCCTAAACTGCCGCGCACGCCGGCGGGCATCGTGCTGCTGGATCCGCCCCACGCCATGATCGAAGACGCCCGCGGTCCCTTCTGGCCCTGGCTGCAGGGCCTGCCGGATTCGCCGCTGCTGGACGAGAAAACCATCATCGCCATCGGCCACCCCGCCGGGCTGGCCATCCCGCAACAGGTGGGCAAGCTGCAGGTGCAGGACTCCCGCGTATATGGAACCGTGGCGTTCACGCTGCTGACGCCGGGCTAGCCGTGTCTGCCGCATCCGTGACGCTGCTGCTACCATGCCGCCATGAAGCAGTCGCTGATCGGCATGAACCTGGATGAGCTGCGCGAGGCCGTCACGGCCTGCGGCGGCAAGCCGTTCCAGGCGGGACAGCTCGCCCAGTGGCTGTACGCCAAGCGCGAGCTGAACCTCGACGCCATGAGCAACCTGTCGAAAGAGCTGCGCGCGAAGCTGGCCGAAAGTTACAGCCTTCTGACCTCAAGTGTGATCGCGCGCGAAGACAGCGGCGAAGGCACCACCAAGCTGGGCATCCGGCTGCACGACGGCCTGGTGATCGAGGCCGTGCTGATGCGCGAAGACGAGCGCACCACCGCCTGCATCTCCACCCAGGCGGGCTGCGCCATGGGTTGCCGCTTCTGCGCCTCGGGCCAGCTGGGCCTGAAGCGCCACCTCACGGCGGGCGAAATCCTGGAGGAGTTCTACCACTTGTATGAGGTGATGAAGCCGGACTGGCTCACCAACGTGGTGGTGATGGGCATGGGCGAACCGCTGCATAACTTCGACAACCTGCTGAAGGCGCTGACCATCCTGAACGCCGAATGGGCCTTCAACTTCGGTGCGCGGCGCGTCACGGTCAGCACCGTGGGCCTGCCCAAGCGCATCCGCGAGCTGGCCGAGCAGGGCTTTCAGTTCAACCTGGCGATCAGCCTGCACGGCGTGGATGACGAGTCGCGCAGCGCGCTGATACCCACCAACGCGGGCCTGGCCGCGATCCTGGACGCCGCGAAGTATTACTTCGAGAAAACCCGCCGCGAGGTCACCTTCGAGTACACGCTGGTGGGCGGCAGAAACGATGACCTTGATACAGCGCACAGACTGGCTGAACTGGTGAAAGACTTCCCCCGCGCCAACGTGAACCTGATTCCCATGAACCCGGTCGAAGGCTCCGGCCTGGAAGCGCCCACTGCTGAGGCCGTAAAAACCTTTACCGAGGTGCTGCAACAGGCCGGCGTAAACGTGCACGTGCGGCGCAGGCGCGGCCGCCGGGTGCAGGCCGCCTGCGGCCAGTTGCGCCTGAAACTGGAGGGCGCGAGTGTGGGAACCACGGATGAACACGGATAAACACGGAAGCCGGTGGTGCACTCCGTGTCTATCCGTGTTTACCTGTGGTTCCAACCAAGTGAGTTTGTGAATGACGGAGAAAGTCAGCGACGTGTTTGACGGCAAGCTGCTCGAGTCGCTCACGCGCTTCGAGCTGGCCGTGCGCACGCTGACTTCTTCGGGCATCCGGGGCGAGCGCCGCTCGCGCCGCAAGGGCAGCAGCGCCGAGTACGCCGACCACCGCCAGTACGTCCACGGCGACGACCTGCGTCGCCTGGACTGGCACGCGCTGGCGCGCCTCGACACCATGCTGATCCGCCTCTACGCCGCCGAGGAAACCCTGCCGCTGGAGATCATCATCGACACCAGCGCCAGCATGGATTTCGGCGAACCCAGCAAGTACCTCACGGCCGCGCGCGTCGGCTGCTGCCTGACGCAGATTGCGCTGCTGCACGCCACGCCCGCGCTGTGGCGATTTGCCAACGAGAAGCCGCTGGAGCCCGTGAGGCTTTCCGGCCGTAACGACATCGGGCGCGTGCTGCGGGTGCTGGATGAAATCGTGCCGGACGGTCGCAGCACGCTGGGGGAAGCGATCCGGCGCAGTGCGCTGGCGGGGCCGCGGCGCAAGTCGCTGGTGGTGCTGACGGACGGCTACGATGTTGACGAGATCCGCCCGGCCCTGCGCGCCTGCCGGGCCGCGGGCACCGAGGTCTACCTGCTGATGGTGCTGGCCCCGGAGGAGACGGATCCAACACTACGAGGCGAGTTCACCTTCATCGACGCGGAGACGGGCACGGAGGCGTCGCTCAGTCTCGACCGGCCCACTCTCAGGCGTTACCTGCAGATGCTGGAAGGCTACCGCAACGACTGGTCGGAGTTCTGTCGCACCAGCGGCGTGGTGTTGCTGGAGGTAAGCAGCGACCAGGAAATCGGCCCCGAGCTGTTCCGGGCGCTGGCCACCGGCGGGCTGATAGGATAGGTGTCAGGTTACAGGTTTCAGGTTTCAGGGGGACTACTGAGCACTGCCAAAACAAGTTGACCACGAAGAACCACGAAGGAAAGCATGCCCTGCCGTTCTTCGTGGCCCTTCGTGGTGCTTCGTGGTTTACCGCGGTTGCTTTTCATCAGAAGTCTGGTTCGAGTTCAGGAGTAACAGCAGAGATCGGTAAGTTCTCTCCTTGCCGTTCCCCTGACACCTGAAACCTGAACCCTGACCCCTGATCAGAACTTCGGCCGTTGCTTGAAGGCGTGGGTCAGCTGGTTCAGGCGGCGCAGCTCGAGGTAGCCGGCTACGCTGGCGGCGGGGATGCCGCCGACCTGGTGGCGGCGCGAGGCCTCGCTGTCATAGATGCTGAATTCACTGTGGCGGCCCAGCACGTGCACGGCGCCCTTGAACAGCTTGAGTTTCACGGTGCCGGTGACGTATTCCTGGCTCTCGCGGAAGAAGGCGTCCATGCTCTCGCGCAGCTTGGTGAACCACTGGCTGTCGTAGACCAGCTTCGCGTAGCGCGCGGCCAGCAGCGGCTTGAACTCCATGAACTCGGCGTCCATGGTCAGCTTCTCGAGTTCGTCGTGCGCGACGTGCAGCACGTGCGCCGCGGGCGCCTCGTAGACCTCGCGGCTCTTGAAGCCCAGGATGCGGTCCTCGACCGTGTCGACGCGCCCGATGCCGTGCCTGCCGGCGATGCGCTCGAGTTCCTCGACCAGCTCGACGGCCTGGAACTTCTTGCCGTTGATCGCCACGGGCTCGCCCTGGTGGAACTTGATCTCGACCTCTTCCGGCGTGTCAGGCGTTTTCTCGAGCGGGCTGGTGATCTGGAAGATGTGTTCGGGCGCGGGCTGGTTGGGATCTTCCAGCTCGCCGGCGCTGCTGCGCACGCCCCAGATGTTGCGGTCGCTGGAGTACTCGCGCGTGACGCCTTCCGCCATGGGCAGGCGGTTCTGCTTCAGGTAGCCGACCACTTCCTCGCGCGTGTTCAGGCCCCACTCGCGCATGGGCGCGATGGTGCTGATGTTCGGGTCAAGCGCCGCCACCGCGCACTCGAAGCGGAACTGGTCGTTGCCCTTGGGCGGGGCGCCGTGCGCCACGAAGCGGGCGCCTTCATCGCGCGCCAGGGCCACCATCTCGGTGGCGATCAACGGGCGCGACAACGCGGCCGAAAGGTAGTACGAGTTCTCGTAACGCGCGCCGGCCTTGAGCGCCTTGAAGCAGTACTGTTTCACGAATGTGCGGCGGCGGTCGATGGCGTGCACGGAGTCGGCCCCGGCCTCGATGGCGCGCTCGGCGACATCGTCGAAGTCGCCGCCCTGGCCGATGTTCAACGCGAGCGCGACCACCTTCAGCCCGCGCACGCGCTTCAGCCAGTGCAGGGCGGCGGTTGTGTCCACGCCGCCCGAGTATGCCATCACCACCTTGTTCATGGACGCGACAATAGCAGCGGGCGGGTGGGGGTCAAACGCAACCGGGATCAGCGCGCGTCGTCTTCGCGGGCTTCGCGGTTCAACTCCACCTCGCACTGCGCGATGCGCTGGCGCGCCAGCGAACGCCGGTTGGCGTGCTCGCTGATCGAGCTGCCGGTCATGAAGGCCTTGTATTCGGTGAGCGCGGTTTCGTAATCCGCGTCCTGGAAGTAGGCGGTCGCGCGCACGAAGTGGTGCATGGGGTCGACGGGGTTCAGAGACTTGAGTTCGTTGGCCCAATTGTTCGCCTTGCGGATGTCGCTGACCTGGAACAGCGGTTCGATGCAGAGCGCGGCCGCCTCCAGGATCATCTGGGCGCGCATGGTGCGCTCTTTCTCGATCAGCTCGTCCATCGTGTTGCGGTAGCGTTTCACCAGGTCGACCATGAAGGGGTTGGTGTTCTCGTCGCCCAGCTCGGCCTGGTCGGCCTTGTCGCGGCGCAGCTTCTCGAACTGCTTGTGCTTGCGCACGAAGCTTTCGGTATAGCTGAGCGCGGCCTGGTAGTTGCGCCTGGACTCGAGCTTGTCGTCGGAGACGAACGACTCGTCGAGGTACAGCTCCTTGGCGCGCGCCTCCAGGCGGTCTTCGCTGACGCCCTCGGCGATCGCCTTCATGCGCGCGGCCTCAAGTCCGCTGTCCAGGAAGAACGCGCCCAGCGACTGGAACACGAAGGTCAGGTCGCGGTCGACCCAGAAGTACACCATGCGCCCGGTATCGGCGGCGATCTGCTCGTCCAGCTTGCGCACGGTCAAAAAGCCGTCGCGCGCGGACTGCAGGTCTTTCAGCGCCTGCAGCCGCCAGTACTTGCGCACCGCGCGCCAGCTGTCAGCCAGATCCAGCGCGCTGGTTTCGAACACCTGGCGGTCCTTGCTGGACATCGCGGTGCCGGCCAGCGCGTCTTCCAGGATCCAGCCCATGTCGTTGACGGCCTTGACGCTGTCCGTCTCCGACAGCGTGCCCAGCCACTTCGCCTCGGGGCTGCTGCCATCGGCGCGCACCGGCACGGTGCGCGGGTCGCGGAAGATGTAGCCCAGCGCCTGCAGCTTGTCGCGGTTGGCCTTGAACACGCCGAGCTTGCGGTTGGACTCGCGCAGCCGCGCCTTGCCTTCCTCGGTTTCGATGCCGGCCATGCCGCGCTTGAAATCCTCGCGGATTGACTCGAGCTGCACCACGCCGCTGCCCAGCGCCTCGGCTTTCAGCACGCTGTCGCCGTGGCGGCGGAACTGCGCCAGCGCGATGCCCAGCTGCGCGCGGAAATCCTCGCTGCGCACCTTCAGCGCAGCCTCGAACTTGCTGACCGCGCCGTTCTGCATGCCGTAGGTGTCGACGTAGTAGTTCTCGATGCGCCCCAGCTGCAGCAGGCAGTAGCCCTGGATGGTCAGGGCCATGGCGTGGTCTTCTTCGGGAAAGTTGTTTTCCAGGATCAGCCGGTCCACCTGCTCGGCCAGTCGGAAAGAGGTTTCGTAGTGCCCGTCGTCATACTGCTGCTTGGACTCCTGCAGCAGGTCCACGATGCGCTCGTCCATCGGCGTTTCCGTAGAGACTCCCTCTGCGGAAAACGGACTGGGCGTGAAAACGGACTCAGGCTCGGGCGGCCCGCTGCAACCGGCCAGCAGGGTCATGGCGACGGCACACACCAACAGCTTGTTCATGGAACCCATTCGATTCCGGGGCGAAAACCGGGGTAACGCAACGAATATAGGGGGGGGCGCCGGTTCTTTCCAGTACAAGGCCGGAAAACCGCGTTGACGACCGGCCTCGGCTGGCCTACGCTGAACGTCCCCTCGTGTGCCCCGTACCGGGTTCGTCTTGCGCAAGTTTGCCCTGCTGATCGGGTTTTCGCTTTTCGCCGCCGGCTGCAACATGTCCGGCCCGGGCGTGGCGCGGCTCGGCGCGCCCCAGCAGCCCGGCACCGAGCACGAGACCACCTACGACAGCAGCTGGGTGAACAAAGCCAAGCCGGACGCCACCAACACCCTGGATAACGGCCAGGAACTCAGCGTCGACATTTCCGAGCGCCAGCTGGGCGTGCGTTATCTCGATGAGGACTCCCGGATCGGCGACCAGTACGAACCCGCCCACAAGAAGCGTCAGCGCGAGCGCGAAGAAGCCCGCCGCGAAGCCTGGCGCAAACGCATGGGCATCAAGAACATCAAGGACGAGCAGAAGGAACGGGAGTCGCAGTAGCGTCCCGTGTCCCGGGTCAACTTCCAGCCGCCGCGAGGCGGCCTTTGTTTTGACACGGGACGCGGGACTGATCCTGCGGCTCTTGCGACACGAAGCAGAAATCGACAGTCCAAATCGCGGAATCATCGTTAGAGTAACCCCATGCGTTGGAGACCCACCATCTACCTGGGCCGTTGGGCAGGCGTTGAGCTGCGCCTGGACCTGATCCTGGTGGTGCTGATCGGCCTGCTGTTCTTCACCAGCCTCAACGACGCAACCGTGCGCAACGCGCCTCCGCGCGAAGTCTGGACCGCCGTCGCGCACCTGGTGCTGCTGATCGCGATGGTACTCTGCATGTTCCTGCACGAGGTGGGGCACGCGTTCATGTGCAAGCTGCGCGGCCATGAACCGCGCATGATCCTGCTTTCGTTCGTGGGGCTGACCTTCTTCAAGGCCTCCAAGGCGAAACCCAGTGACGAATTCTGGATCGCGCTGGCCGGGCCCATGGTGAACCTGCTGATTGCGCTGGCGACCGCGCCCTTCGTGGTGGCGCACATCGCCGACCGCTCGGCCCCTCCCCTGCTGACCCAGTCCGCGATGGCAAGCCTGGTGGGCTTCATGTCGTGGCTCTGCATCCTGAACTTCCTGATCGCGCTGGGCAACCTGACTCCCGGCTGGCCGGCCGACGGCGCTCGCGCCGTGCGCGGCTGGCTGGCCAGGAAGTACGGCTACGGCGCGGGCACGGTCAGGGCCGTCGCGATCAGCCACGGCTTCTGGCTGGTGCTGGCGGGAATCAGCGTGATCCTGATGACCACCACGCCTTTCATCAAGGCGCTGCAGGGCCCCACGCCCACCCGCAGCCAGACCAGCATGATCCTCACCTACAACGTGGTCTTCCTGGTGATGGCCGTGCTGGGCCTGTACTACGGCCACGCCGAGAAGCGACGGGTAGCCAGGCTGGGGGCCGAAAAGGCGGCCGCTGTAGTTGGCCCGCCGCCCGAGTTCATGCCGAAGTCCAGAGAGGAACAAGAGCCGCAAGCGCAAGCGCGCGGCCCTGAGGGCGAAAAGGTCATTGACACGGAGGCAACTGTGGCCGGCAAAGAGCAAGAGAAGGCGAAGCCGAGTGAACCCAGCAAGGTCGACGAGTTGAAAGAGAAGGCCAAGGACACCATCGAGGCCGGCAAGATTGCCTACAAGGTCGCCAAGGCCACCGGCAAAGGCGGCGGCTGGTTTGCCAGGAAAGGCTTCCAGCTCATACGCGCCATGTTGAGCAGCAATGACAAACCGAAAGAGGGGAATGCAAAATGAACAATGCAAAACACAAAATGGGGCGTCCCAAAGCGTCAGCCATTTTGAATTTTGCATTTTGAATTTTGAATTGAACCCATGATCCAGGCCCGCCTCACAACCGAACCCATCGACACCAGCGCCCTGCTGCGCGAACTGGCGCACCCCGAAGACGGCGCGCAGGTGCTGTTTCTTGGCGTGGTGCGCGACCACCACCAGGGCCGCGAGGTGCTGCGCATCGACTACGAGGCCTATCAGCCCATGGCGCTCAAGGAACTGCAGAAGATCGCCGATGAGCAGGCCGCAAAACACGGCCTGCATAGGGTGCTGGTGGTGCACCGTTTCGGCCGTCACGAAATCGGCGACGCCAGCATAGCGGTGGTGATCGGCAGCCCGCACCGGGCCGCAGCCTTCAAGGCCGCGCAGGAAATCATGGACCGGGTCAAGACCGACGTGCCGATCTGGAAGAAGGAATACTTTAAAGACGGCACCATCGAGTGGGTGCTGGCGGACAAGCTGGTCCGCTCCGAGTAGCGCCATGACATGGTCATGGCGCTACAAGCTGAACCTGCATGGCTGCTTTTCCGTTGGATGATTGCTAACATTCAGGCCGGTGCGGAAAGGACTTGTGATGAAACTGAAGCTGATCTGCGGCGTGCTGACCCTGGTCGCCGCCATTGGCGCGCAGGGCTTCCTGCCGCGCACTGCCTACGGTTGAGGTTCCTGAAGTTCCGGAGGCGCCGGTTCGGCGCAGACGTGAGGCCAGAAAGAACGCGGGCAGGCTGCCCGCCTCGAATGGCAGGCCCCCAAGGCGGATCTGTTTGCCCAGGCGGCCGAAAAATCCCAACTCATCATCCTCTACTTCGGCGCCCGCAAGGATGACGACGAGCTGTTCAGCAAGGCCGACTTCCACGACCAGCTGACCGCCAAAAACGTCGTCTGCATCCGCGTCGAAAAACCTGCCGAGGCTAAAGCCCCGGCCGCTAGCATTCTGCCCGCGCCGCGCCTGGAAGCCGCCGACCTGTGGGCCGCCTACGGCGTAACCGAGGAAGACACCTTCATCGTGGCCGACAAGTTCGGCAACCCGTTCTTCACGGGCAAGGATGCCTGCCTGTCCGAGAAGCTGCGCGAAGTGGCCGGCCATTTCCGCGCCCAGCGCAAGGCCCTGCGCAAGCAGGTGGCCGTGGCCCAGAAAGCCTTCGACGACGGTGACACTGCCAAGGCCGTGAAGACACTGAAGGAAGGCCTGGCGCTCGGACTGACCGGCTACGATGAAGCGGTCTCGGCCGCGGAGCTGTACAACAAGCTGATCGAGAAAGGCCGCGAACAGTTGAAGGCCGCGGACAAGGACGTCAAGCAGTTGAAGAACCTGAAGAAGGCCTACGAGGGCACGGACCTCGCCGGCGAGATCGACAGCGCGCTGGAAAGCGCGGGCAAGACGTCGAACTAGGCGAAGCACTTAGCTAGAAAGGGACGGGTTCACCCGTCCCTTTTTGATTTGGCAGATCATGAAGCTCACCCTGACACTGCTAGCCCTGTGCGTCGCCTGCCTGCTGGTTGCCTGCGGCGGGGCAGACAACACCGACACCACGCCGGCAAAGCCTGCGGTCTCGATGGACGACCAGGCCGACCGCGACTGGCGCTTCCGCTCGCAGTACAAGGCGCACATGCGCCACCTGTGGATCGACTGCAACCGCATAGCCGGCGCGGGGCGCGGTGAGCTGGAGCCCACCTGGCACGAAATCCGCGCCTCGGCCATGGACGTCGCGGCGCGCGCGAAACTGCTGGGCGGCTACTGGGCCGACATCGAGGCGCGCAGCGGCGCCATCGTGGAGTGCGTTGAAGATGAGGACCGCATCGGGGCCAGTGACGAACTCAAGGCCATGGGCGCGGCCTGCGACGGCTGCCACCTGGCAACCTGGTCGCCCGCCTACCTGCACGTCACGCTGGACACCATGCAGCGCTGGCTGAACAACCAGCCCGCGGAGCACGGTGCAGGCGAGGTTGATGTTGAGCCGCCGCCGGCCATACCCAACCGCGCGGTGATGCAGGGGCTGTGGGACCGCTACCAGAAAGCCGAGTCGCGACTCATCAAGTGGGACCCGACAGGCGTGAAGAACCACCTGCAAGCAATCCGCCCCGTCGCCGCCGAGCGCGCCCAACTGTGGAAGACGGTGGGGGACAACGCCGAAAAGCTGGTAGCGCTCGCCACAGCCGGCAAACGCGAAGGCATGAAAGAAGCCTACACAGCCATCACCGCCGCCTGTGCCGGCTGCCACGGCAAACAGACCGACCAGCGTGAAATCATGGCTCCCATGGCCTGGGAGTAGCGCCACGACTGAGCCATGGCGCTACACGTCCAGCAGCCGGTACCTGCGGCCGAAGTGGAGCTCAAGGCAGGTGCGGATCAGCGTTTCGTCAACCTGCTCGCCGAACTTGCCGGCATCTTTGCGCGCGCGGTGCAGGGCCTCGTAGTCGCGGTCGAAGTCGCCGATGTGCAGCTTCGGCAGGCCGCTCTGGCGAGTGCCTGCGAAATCGCCGAAGCCGCGCATCTTCAGGTCTTCCTCGGCGATGCGGAAGCCGTCGTGGGTCGCGCAGATTACGTTCAGGCGCTTCACGGCCTCTTCCGTCCTGGGGTCGCCGAACAGGTACAGGTAGCTCTGCTTGCGGCCGCGGCCCACGCGCCCCCGCAACTGGTGCAGTTGCGACAGGCCGAAACGCTCGGCGTTTTCGATCACCATGATGTTGGCCTCGGGCACGTCCACGCCGACTTCCACCACCACGGTTGCCGCCAGGATGTCCAGTTTGCCGCTGCGGAAGGCCTGCACGGCGGCGTCTTTCTCCTCAGTGCTCATCTGGCCGTGGACCAGGCCGACGCGGAACTCCGGGAAAACGTCGTTCTTCAGCGTCTCGGCGAACTCGGTGGCGGATTTCAACTCGAGTTTGTCGCTCTCGTTCACCAGCGGATAAACGAAGTAGGCGCGGCCGCCGTCTTTCAGCTCGGCCCGGATGCGCTCGTAGGCGTGCTGCTCGCGCGAGCGGTGCACCCACTGGGTGATCACCGGCGTGCGCCCGGGCGGCAGCTCGTCGATGATTGACACGTCAAGGGCGCCGTACAGCGTCATGCTGAGCGTGCGCGGGATCGGCGTGGCGCTCATGGCCAGCACGTGCGGCCGGTTGCCCTTGGCGCGCAGGGTGGCGCGCTGGGTTACGCCGAACTTGTGCTGCTCGTCGATCACGCACAGGCCCAGCTTCTGGAACTTGACGTAATCCTCCAGCAGGGCGTGCGTGCCGATCAGGATGTGCACCTTGCCGGCCTGAAGCTCGCTCATCAGGGCGTCGCGCTCGGACTTCTTCATGCCGCCCAGCAACAGCGCCACGCGCACGCGGGTGCCCTTCAGGTAGGCGCTGATGTTGGCGTAGTGCTGGCGCGCCAGCACCTCGGTGGGGGCCATGATCGCGCACTGGTAGCCGTTGTCGAGCATCAGCAGCGCCGCGAACAGCGCCACGGCCGTCTTGCCGCTGCCCACGTCGCCCTGCAGCAGGCGGTGCATGCGGCCGGGGGTGGTGAGGTCGCGCTCGATCTCGCCGCACACGCGCTGCTGGGCGCCGGTGAACTCGAAGGGGAAGTACTTTAAGGCCCGTGCGCGCAGTTCGTCATCGACCTTGATGGCCAGCTCGGCGTCGTTGGCTTCGCTGCGGCGGCGCAGGCGCAGGCCGGCCTGCAGCAGGAAGAACTCGCGGTACTTCAAAGCCAGCCGCGCGGCGTCGAGCGCCTTGGCGTGCTTGGGCGCGTGGGCGTGGCGGTAGGCCTCGCCGATCGGCATCAGGCGCAGTTGCTTCGCCAACGCCTCGGGCAGCGGGTCAGGGATCAGCTCCGCCCGGTTGATCACGGCCGCGAGCAGCGCGACGAAATCCTCGTTGCTGATGCCGTCGCTGAGGGGGTACTCGGCCTCGAGGCCCGGCTCGAAGGGTGGGGGATTCAACTCGAAGGCCGAGGGCTTGATCGACCAGGCGTTGTAGGCGTAGTCCACGGGGCCGCTGAGACGGATGCGCGCGCCCGGGTGCAGCTTGCCGGTCAGCCAGGGCTGGTTGAACCACACGGCCTTGATGGCGCCGGTGCCGTCGTTGACCACGGCCTCGGTCAGCTTCATGCGGCTGCGCTTGGTGGCTTTGGTTTCCGCGCTGACGACTTGGCCGGTGACGCTGGCGTACATTCCGGCCTTGAGCTGGCTGATGGTGACGCGCTGGTTGTAGGCGCGGGGGAAGTGGTTGAGCAGGTCGATCACGCGTTTGAGCTTGAGGCGCGCCAGGGCCGGGGCAACGCGCGCGGTGACGCGCACGGCGCGGTCCAGGGGCTCGGTCAAGGGCGTAAGGTCCATGGCGGGATTATGGCGAATTTACGCGCTGCAGGGAAAGGCGGTGCTGCGGTGGTCCACGAAGGACACGAAGTTCACGAAGAAAGGCATGGGCCACGCGAGGGCGCGAGGGCGCAAAGAGCTTGTCAATGTTCGCCCATCACCCGTGCAGTCGGGGCGTTGAATCACGCTGCCTGAACAGAAGCGGCGCTCAAATCACGCGAGGCCCTTTGCTCCTTCGTTGCTTCGTGTTGCTGATGCAGTTGCAGTTCTTAGTGAACTTCGTGTGGCTTCGTGGACAACCGCCTTTGCAGTTGGCTTTTCGTTAGCTCGAAGACGGGGACAGTCCCCACCTGCCCGACAATCGGCTACTTCTTGGGGCCGGAGAACAGCAGGTCTATGGCGCGGCGGAACAGCGTGGGTTTTACGTACTTGGTCTCGTCGAAGGGGTGCTGCTTTGCCAACTCGTTGAGGCCGTCTACCAGCTTCTGCGCGTCGAAGCCGCCGTAGGGGCCGCCCTCGTGCACCTTGGCGCCCTCGCCGAAGGTCTCGGCCTCGGCGGCGCAGCAGTCGAAGCAGTGGATGTTGCGCTCGCTGTAGAAGGCGCGCAGGGCGTCGTGGTCGATCAGGAATTCCGCCCAGGCAATCGGCGAATCCACCGTCAGCGGCAGTTTTGGTTCTTCGGGCAACTGGTCGTCGTCGGACATGGCGACATCCTACCTACGGAACCGCCACTTGAGCAGCTCATACAGGGCGAGCACGCCGTCCCATGAACGGATTTTCTTGCCTTCCGCAATGCTGCGCGGGAAGTAGCGGATCGGCACCTCCGCGATGCGCAGGCCGCGCTTCAGCACCTTGGCCGTCACCTCCGGGCAGAACTCGAAGCCCGTGCACTCCAGCGGCATGCCGCGGATCAGCTCGCCGCGGAACAGCTTGTAGCAGGTGGGCTCATCCGTCAGATGACTCCAGTACAGCAGGTTGGTCGCCAGCGTCACCAGCCGCCCGCCCAGGTAGAACTTCAGGCTGCCCGGCTTGTCGGGGCCCGTGATGCGGCTGCCGTACACCACCTCGGCGTCGCCGGCGAGAATCGGCTCCAGCAGCTTCGGGTAATCGTTGGGGTCGTACTCGAGGTCGGCGTCCTGGATGATCACGTACTCGCCCGTGCTCTCCTCAATACCGCGCCGCACGGCCGTGCCCTTGCCGCCGTTCTCCTTGCTGATCACCTTCACGCTGATGCGTCCGCCGGCGTGTCTGGCCGCCCACTCGCGGGCGACTTCGGCCGTGCGGTCCTTGCTGCCGTCATCGACGATCAGCAGCTCCATGTTGAGCGCCATCTTCACGGCCGCGACCTTGTCCAGCACGGTCGCGAGTGTGGGTTCTTCGTTGTAGGCGGGAATCACAACCGAAAGTGTTTCCGTGCGCGGCAACAGCGCGACTTGCGTGGAATCACCGGCGGCCGTTTGGCTTTTCATCGCGCGAGATGGTAGAGGGTTACGGCCAACTGGCAACGGGAGCAGGCGTGGATTTTCATGTCGTGATGTGGATCGTGTTCGGCGCGATCATCGCGATCGTGCTGGCGATCGACCTGTTCGTGGCGCACAAGGACCCGCACACGGTGCGGATACGCGAGGCGCTGATCTGGAGCGGTGTCTGGATCGCGCTGGCCTGCCTGTTCGGCGGCGCCCTGGCGCTGATGGGCGGGCAGGGTTTCGGCCCGGACGTCGCGCTGCGCTACTTCGCCGGCTACGTGATCGAGAAGGCGCTGTCGGTCGACAACCTGTTCGTGTTCGCGGTGATCTTTGCGGCGCTGAAGATTCCGCGGGAGTTCCAGCACAAGCTGCTGTTCTGGGGCGTGTTCGGGGCGCTGATCCTGCGCGCGGTGTTTGTGTTTGCTGGCGTGGCGCTGATCGAGAAGTTCGACTGGATGCTCTACCTCTTCGGCGCGGTGCTGATCTTCTCCGCCCTCAAGCTGCTGCTGCAGGGCGACAAAGAGCCCGAGCCTGAAAAGGGCATCGTCGTCCGCACGCTCGCCAGAATTCTGCCGGTGCAACCGGGTAACCCGGGCCCGAACTTCACCGTGCGGCAGGACGGCAGGCGCTACTTCACGATGCTTTTCATCGGCCTGATCCTGGTCGAAATCACCGACGTGATCTTCGCGCTCGACAGCGTGCCGGCCGTGATCGCCGTGGCCATGGATCCTCGCACGCGCCAGGTTGACAGCTTCATCGTCTACACCAGCAACGCCTTTGCCATCCTGGGCCTGCGCAGCCTGTACTTCGCGCTGGCGGGCATCATGGCGGCGTTCCGCTTCCTGAAGTACGGGTTGAGCGTCATCCTGATTTTTGTCGGCGGCAAGATGATGGTGATCGAGTTCTGGCACGCGCCCCTGTGGCTGAGCCTCAGCGTGATCGGTGGCGTGCTGCTGGTGTGCGTGGTGCTGTCGCTGGCGATCCCGGCCAAGGTCGAACTGCCCGAGCCCAAGTTGCTGCCCGGCAGCGCCGATCAGCCGGATGCTGAAGCGACTAAACCAGGCGGGCAAGAATCCGCAGGCTGACCGGGTCGCGGTTCAGCTTGTCGGCGCCGCGCAGCAGGTCCATGCAGTCGAAGCCGCGCATCGCCAGCACCTGCGCCTCCATGGGCGCGACCTTCTCGATGAACGCGAACGCCTCGCCGGGCGTGGGCAGCCAGGCCTCGTTCTGGTCGTACTGCGCGAACAGCCGGGTGTGCACGGCCACGAAGTGGCTGGTGCGGCAACCCTCATTCTCGATCACGAAGCCGATCTTCAGCGCGCCCGGGTAGCTGCCGCGGAAGCGGTAGGTCGCGACCACGCCGCCGGTGCCGGCGAAGGGCGCGGGCTGGGCGATGAACTCACGCGCCTTGAAACTGCTGTCGCCGGTGCTGAAGCGGATGTTGGCGATGCGCAGTTCCTCGTTGGGGCGCGAGCCCACCCGGCGGGCCAGCGCACGGCCGGCACGGGTGCGGGTGGCCGTCAGGCAGTCAGCCACGCGCTGGTGCCCCATGCGGGCGGCCAGGTCGTTAAGCAGGAACAGGCAGGTCATCATCACGCCTTCGCCCTGGCGCGCGGCGTAGGCGGTGTTGAACAGCTGGTCGGGGCGGCGGTTGCGGGCGGCTGCCATCAGCGCGTGGTTGTTGCGCTCCAGCCGGTCGCACAGGTACGAGATGAAGCGCCGCGCTTCGAGCTGCGCCTCGCGGCCGGTGCCGCGTCGCATCACGGCCTCGAACTGGCGGGACAGGCGTTCCGAGGCTGCAGCGTCAACCATGATGGTGCTCATGCGTGGCTCCGTGGGGCAGGCCGCGGCCCGCCGGTGGGGGGTTGTCAGTGCGCCGGATCAGTCGTTGACGCGAAGCTTCAGCACGGCCATGGGGTCGTCCGGAGTCTCTGACACGACTTCGAGGCGGCCGTTCCCCCACTTCAGGACGCGGGAGGTGCACTGGTTGTCCTCGGTCTGCCAGATCGTGAAGAGCTCGTGCTGGCCGTCGCCGTCCAGGTCTTCGCTGTGCATCTTGCGCAGGAAATTGCCGTTCGGCGCCTCGTAGGTCGCCAGCGGCGGACAGGTGCCGTCATTGCCGGCGTCATACAGGCTGAGGCGCACCCGCTGCTGCTCGGAGTGGCGGGCGACGCACAGGGCCCCGGCCGGGAACTGCGAGCGGTCGATGCGACATATCGTTACGTCGATGGTGTCTTCGTCCAGGCCGAAGCGCCCGGAGTTCACGGCCTCCTGCACGGCGTCATAGCTGGCGGTGGGGATGGGCTGCTCGATCTCGGGCTGCTGGACTTCGTCTTCGGCAGAGAGAGGAATCTTGATGATCGCGCCGGCCACCAGACCGTCGGCGCCGGTCAGGTTGTTGGCGCGGGCGATTTCTTCCCAGCGGCGGCCCTGGCCGTAGAAGCGCTGTGCCAGGCTCCAGAGCGTATCGCCGGACTGGACGCGGTACAGGATGGCGCGACGGTTCATGTCGACGTTGACCTGCGCGTAGGCGTCGCTGCTGGCAGCCTCGGCGTCGGTCATCTTGTCGAGGCCCAGCTTGAACAGCATGACCGAGCCCAGCATCACCACGAAGCCCACGAGGAGAGTGAGGATGTTGTTGCGCATGGCGAGACCTGTTTCCGGTAGTCGATGGAGAGGGCCGACGCTGAGCCGGCAACACTGTGTCGGAAAAGGAGAAGGGATTTATTCAGCAGAAGTTGGCGGAAATTGTTTATCGGACGCGGGATGGACAGGTTTCAGGGTTCAGGTTTCAGGTGTCAGGGGCACTGAGGTGAACGCAACTGGTGGAACCTGGGGAGTTGCTGTACTCGATTCACTTGCGGCGTCGATGCGATGTCCCTGAAACCTGAAACCTGTCCCCTGAAACCTGTTTCAAATGGCGAGCGCCCCGCCGAAGCGGGGCGCTGGAGATGTGCCCGAAGAGCCGGGAGCTTGGGAGAGCGGGAGTAAGGAGTCTCTCCGGGCAGGTGATGGTGTGGCTCAGGCGTCGAGGATGTTCTGGAGTGCCAGCACTTCCTCGATCACCAGGTCGGTGATGTCTTCCGTTTTGTGACCGCCGGCGACCGGCGCGTCCACATACACCTTGGCGAAGCCGTGGCGCTTCTCCAGGTTCACGAAGGCCTGGTTGAAGATGGCGTTGGCCTGGCTGATCAGACTGCGCGCCAGCAGCCCCTCGCCCTGCACCTCGGCCTCGATCAGCGCGCGGTAGGCGTTGATGTGGTGAAACACCTCGTCGATGCGGACGCTGACTTCAAGTCCTTTGAGCTCGCGCACGGGCTGCTGGTTGGCGGCAGCGCGCAGACGGGCGCTGGGCTGTCCCCAGTCGATGGAGAGCAGGCGCTCGGAAACCTTGTCGTCGGTCTTGAAGACGGGCATTGGGCGCTCCTGGCTGTGAGAGGTGCGCGACTGCGTGTCGCGTGGGTAGGGTATAACTCGTATTTTACAGTTCGTCAATTACGAAAATCGATTCCCCACGAGCGCTGGGACACAAGAGACCCGTTATCAGACGTCTAAACACAACATGCTGTATTTGCAGCAGCCAACACCCCTAGAGGATGATCGAAAAAAATTTTCTACAAATTCGCTGGTCAGTCGCGACGCAACCACCGCAAGTCAAGAACCAACTACCAGCTGCTCAGGTCGCGCATCCCACTACTTCCTGCCCACTGCCTTGGCCGCGCGCTTGCGCTTGCGGCTCCTGTTCCCTCCTGCCTCCTGAATCAACCACCGCTTGACGCGCGCGTTTCCCGTGCTACTTTCTTGCCCCTTTGCACGAACGCAGCACGGAGAACGCCATGTCACGCCATCCATCTCTCAAGGTCAGCGCCCTCGGCAGCAAGAAGCGCAGCGTGCTCACGCGCCTTGAGCGCCTCGAGCAGCTCAAGATCGAACGTCGCTGGAAGCAGGGCGACGACGTCACCGGCCTGCCCAAGACCCGCGTCATCAAGTAACCCGCACAGCACCCCGCAAGGCCCCGCCATGCGGGGCCTTTGATTTTTCCATCGCCCGCAACGTGCTTTGCGCAGGCCGGGCAATGCTGCTACATTCCGGCCGGAGGCATCCGTGGCAGACAAGTCGATCCGCATCTCGCAGCGCGCGCTGGGCATCAAGGCCAGCGGCATCCGCAAGTTCTTCGAGCTCGGTTTGTCGATGAAGGACCCGATCGACCTGTCGATCGGCCAGGCGCATTTCGACGTGCCCGACGAGATCAAGCAGGCGGCGATCGGCGCCATCAACGAAGGCCGCAACCGCTACACGGTAACCCAGGGCATTCCCGAACTGCGTGATGCCCTGAAAGCCCGCTACGCGCAGCGATTCGGCGACATCAGCGGCTGCGAGACCATGGTGACCTGCGGCGTCAGCGGCGGCCTGATGCTGACCTTCCTGGCCACGCTGGACCCGGGCGACGAAATCCTGATCCCGGACCCGTACTTCGTCATGTACCGCCACCTCGCCACCATGGTGGGCGCCAGGGCGGTCACCTACGACATTTACCCGGACTTCAAGCCGACGGCGGCCGCGATCCGCGAGAAGATCACGGACAAGACCCGGCTGATCCTGGTGAACTCACCCAGCAACCCGACCGGCTACGCGCTGAGCGAAACCGAGGCGCGCGAGCTGGCTGCGCTGTCCGATCAAACGGGCATCCCGCTGGTGAGCGACGAGATCTACGAGGATTTCATCTACACCGAGCGGCACGTCAGCCCGCGCGAATTCACGGACAACTGCATCGTGCTGAGCGGCGCCAGCAAGAGCATGGGAATGCCGGGCTGGCGCATGGGCTGGCTGCTCGCGCCGCGCGAGCTGGTGGAGCGCATGTACAGCCTGCAGCAGTTCAGCTACGTGTGCGCGCCGGCGCCGCTGCAGTGGGCGGCGCTCAAGGGGCTTGAGCTGGACTTCGCCGCGCACCGCGAAGAATACCGCGCCAAGCGCGACCTGGTGTACGAAGGGCTGAAAGACAGCTACCGCATCGTGAAGCCGGGCGGCGCCTTCTACATGTTCCCGTACCTGCCAGACGGCGTGGACCCGGAGCGCTTCCTGGAAGCCTGCATCAAGCGCGAGTTGCTGGTGGTCCCGGGCGGCGCCTGCAGCGACCGCAACACCAACTTCCGCCTATGCTATGCCGCCACGGACGAAAAGCTGAAGCGCGCCGTGGACATGCTCAACCAGATCGCCAAAGAGCTCAAGTAGAGCGTCCTTCGCGCATCGTCTCCAGCAGTTGCTGGAACGCATCGCGGATGATCAGCGCATAGGACGGCGAGGACAAGCCGTCGATTACGACCAACCACTCCATGTCAGTGGTTTCCGCCAGCACAGAGTAATGGTGTTGCCCGTCCGACGCGTCACACTCCAGGGCGAGAAAACAGTTCAAACGGCTGGTCGGTACGATGTAGTCGGAGGGCGAGCGCTGGTTCTTCGTGCATCTTTCGATCTGGCTGCGCGAAAGGGTGATCTGGACCGGCGAGTTGTTACGCAGCCAGAGCACGCTGATCAACCACAGGCCTGCAAACGGCAGTCCTCCAGCTACGGCGAGTACCCCGATCCAGCGCACTGGCAGAGCTTCTAGTGCAAAGGCAGCGGCCGGAACCACCAGGCCGAGCAACGGTAGGAAGAACACACAGGCAAGTATTGAGTAGTCAAAGAAAGTGACCAGACGGCCTGGTGGAGCGACGTTTAAACGCGATTCTTGTTGGCTCGACTCAATCGTTATCTCGGCCGGCAAGCGGCCGACGTCCCGAAGCTGTTCGGCATTTCCGACCTTCAGGAAAGCGCGCAGGTCCTTGACCACGCCGCAGTACGAGCACGCAGCCGCAAGCTCAGTGCGATTGATGGACTCAAGCGGAATGGGGGCGCTGCAGGAGTCGCAATCGAGCTGAGTCGGAGATGGCTGTGGTCGACGCCTTTCTCGAACGTGGAACAAAGACAGGTGGCTCGTGATCTCCCGATGTCGGCGACCTTTTGCCGATGGCTCCGACCCTGCGGAAAAAGTTTCAGCATTGCTTTGCAGTCGCTCGATCGCTCGATTCAGCAGGTGCAGTAACGCCTCGCCGATGGCGCGTGCGGGACGTTCCGGAAAAAGGTCCACGATGGATCCGTCCGTTAGAACCAACGCCAGGCGATAGCGTGGAACCCCGCCTGAATGGGTTGTTGGAAGCGCGCACGCGCAACGAACACGGTTCAGCGCATAGGACACGGACGGTCGCCATGGAACAGGTCGGTACGCTGAAGTGATGCCATTGTGGTCAATCTGCAGTACGATTCGGTTCACATATCTGATCAGGGAAAAGTAAAGCAGAGGCCAGAACAGCAAACCTCCCCCAATCGCAAGCACTTCGGGCATCTCGCTCCTTGTGAACGGGTTCAAAATCAGGAATAGAATCCCTGTCAGCTGCAATCCGCCCGACACAAACAACAGCGCAAGGATCGCTGTAAACATCCGACGACTGCTTGGTTGCCATTGAATGGTTGCACCCTGTGCTTGTTCACCGAACAGAACGGTACTCGGCAATTGCTCAACACGTTCCCGCGGGCGTTGGGACGGAGCCAGCAAGCTGGAGACGTTGTGCAAGGTGCCGCAATGGGAGCATTCCGCGAAGCGGCGTCTGGGACTGATGTCCTGTTGCTCAAACGCGGCCCCGCAGCTCAGGCAGCGGGCGGCCAGTGCGGCATCATTCATGGTAATGGAAGGCAGCGGATCCGGCTGCCGGCATCCTACAACCTCCAGCACACAAACTGAAGATTGCAAGCGGCTCGCGTTGGAATCGAGGTGCGATCCTGTCTATCCTGTGCACATTCGTTAGCTGGGCAACATGGCAACGGCTATCCGCACTTGGCGGACAGCATCGGTGTCACTTTGGGGGCAACATGGCGCAGACGATCTCCCGGGAAATCCGCGAAGCCGCGGAAAAGGCAGAGGCCAAGGGTAAAGAGGCCGCAGGCCGCAAGGAGTTCGAGAAGGCAGACGACTACTTCACGTTTGCAGCCACCACCTACCGCCGCATCGCGGAAGCCGTGAAGGATGACGACAAAAAGCAGCGCATCCTGGCCCATGCCGGCAAGCTTGACCTGCTGGCCAAGCAGTGCCGCAACGCGGGCAAGAAACCATCGGGGCGCAGTGCGGTCGTGAAGCCCGAAGAAGCCAAGCCCGAGCCCACGCCGCCGCTCGAGGAAACGGCGACCGGGATGAGCCAAAGCCAAGAGCTCGAGCTCGAAGCGCCGGCCGCTGAGTCAGTTCCTGGTACGCCAAGCGAGGAGCCCGCCGTGGACATCCCAGCCGAAGAAGACGAGACCGCGGCCGAGGAAAACCTCGAGGACAACGAGCTGAGTCTCGATGAGCCGGCCGAGGAAGCCGCCGCCGAAGTTTCTGCTGAGGTTGCTGAGGAAGAAGCCGAGCCCGAGGCGACCGTGGCCGCGCCTCCACCCGCCGGCGAGAAAACCGGCGTGCGCATCCCTCGCAACCGCAAGCTAAAGCGGCCCAAGCTGAAGCCGAAATCCGGCGGCGTGGGACCCGGCACCCGCACCATCCCGGCGCCGGTGGCAAAGGTTGCGCCGCCCCCCGCCGCCAAGCCCGTGGTCGAGGCGCCGCCCGCAAAAGCCCCCGCGCCCAGGCCGGCCCCGGAAGCGCCTCCGGCCAAGCCGCCGATGCCGGCGCTGGCCCAGCAGGACCTGATGGAGCACGACGCCTCCAACGACACGCTGGACGAGATTCCCGAAGAGGCCGAGACACCCGAATATGGGTCTCTGCCGGTAGCGCCGGTGCTGGGCCGCAAGGACGTGCAGTCGTCGGTGCGCGCGCGCGCCGTGGTGAACGAGGGCGACCTCGACGAGCTTGCCGGCAACGCCCCTTCCGGCCAGCGCGCCGCCAGCGTGGTGATCAGCCTCGACGCCGGCGACTTCCCCGAAGAAGCGCTCAAGCCCGGCGAGTTCTCCATCGAGCTCAGCCCGCGCTTCACCGAGCACCTGTGCAAGGCCCTCGTGATGGGCGACCTGGCGCAGATCGCCAGCAAGTTCCACAAGCTGGCCGACAACCTGATCCGCAAGGCCATGGGCGGCGACCCGCGCGACGAGCTGGACCTGCGCTTCAGCGCGCTCGCCTGCCGCGAGGTGGCCGACCGCCTGCTGGCCGAGCCCGCGGGCGACCCCACCCGCGAGATCGAGAACGCCCGCAAAGCCTACCGGCGCGGAGACTTCGTCGGCGCGGCCGCGCAGTACAAGCAGGCGGCCATGCGCCTGCTGGGCCAGCAGGGCGACGAGCCGGAAGACAAGGTCAGCCTGCACGACCGCCAGGCCAGCGAATATCTCAGCTTCAGCAGCCGGCTGCGCCAGGTCGGCGGGAAAGCTTGAAGTCTGGAACAATTGCCGTAAGGCGCTGGTTAACCATGGGGTCGCTCAAGTCTGCAGGAGGTGCGTAGATGCAGAAGCTGATGATCGCATGGCTGCTGCCGCTCGCGCTGCTGGCGGCATGCGCCAGCAACGAAGACTCCAGCACGCAGACCCGTGGCGGCAGCTCCAACGCGCCGAAACCCGCCGAGACTCCGCAACCCGCGGCGGCGGCACAGCCATTTGACAAGGACAAATTCGTGAAGCCCTCCGCCGAAGAACTGCGCAAGAAGCTGACCGACCTGCAGTATCGCGTCACCCAGGAAAGCGCCACCGAGCACCGCTTCACCGGCGAGTACGACAAGCACTTTGAGCCCGGCATTTACCTCGACATCGTCAGCGGCGTGCCCCTGTTCAGCAGCCTGGACAAGTACGACTCAGGCTGCGGCTGGCCCGCCTTTACGCGTCCCATCGACGAGGAAGAAGTCATCGAGCTCGAGGACACCAGCCACGGCATGGTGCGCACCGAGGTGCGCAGCGGCACCGCCGATTCGCACCTGGGCCACGTGTTCAATGACGGCCCGCGCGAGCAGGGCGGGCTGCGCTACTGCATCAACTCGGCAGCGCTGGAGTTCGTGCCGCTTGCGGACATGGAGGCGCGCGGATATGGCAAGTACCTGAAGCGCTTCGAGCAGGAGGGACTGTGGCCCCTGAAGGAAAAGGCAATGACTGAAAAGACCGAAACCGCGATTATCGCCGGCGGCTGCTTCTGGGGCATGGAAGACATCCTGCGCGAGATTCCCGGCGTGATCGACACCGAGGTCGGCTACTGCGGCGGCGACAACGAGAACGCCACCTACAAGAACCACCCCGGCCACGCCGAGGCCGTGAAGGTGGAGTTCGACCCGGCCAAGCTCAGCCTCCAGAGCCTGCTTGAGGACTGGTTCTTCCGCATGCACAACCCCACCACGAAGAACCGCCAGGGCAACGACGTCGGCAGCAGTTACCGCAGCACCATCTTCTACTTCAACGACCGGCAGAAAAAGACAGCCGAGCAGGCGATCAAGAACATCGACGCCGCTCGCCGCTGGGATGCGCCGATCGTGACCACCGTCGAGCCGGTAAAGAACTGGAGCAGCGCCGAGGAGTACCACCAGGACTACCTGGAGAAGAACCCCGGCGGCTACACCTGCCACTGGCTGCGCGACTGGGACACCGAGCCCAGCAAGAAGTAGCGGCGACGCTCGCGTTGCCCAAGGACGAACTGGGGGACAGGCACCTTCGGCGCCTGTCCCCCTCTCACGTTCCGTCCGGGATTTCTTTATCCGCGGTCGCGCAGGTCGATGCGGGTGTCGGCCACGGAATCCAGGCCGCGCAGGCGGTTCTTCAGCACCTCCAGCTTGTCGTTGGGCGAGAGCTCGAGGGTGCTGGCGTGCACCGGCGGGCGGCCCCACATCACGCGCAGGCCCGGCAGCCGGGTCTGGTCCGGTATCAGCACCACGCCGCCGCCGACCTGGTAGTGCACGCGGCCGCGGGCATCCGGTTGCTGGGGAATGCCGATGAGTTCCATGGCCTCGATGGGCAGCGAGCGGTCGAGCTCGGCCTGGCGGATCACGCGTTCCATGGAGAGCGCGGCGGCCACCTGCTCATTGTTCCAGCTCTGGCCGGCGGCAGGTGCGCTGCCTGCCACGCCGCGCACGGTGCGGATCGGGCGTGTGAGTTGCGAGCTGAACAGCGCCAGTTCCGCGGCGTCGCGCTTGAGCGTGAGCGGCAGCACCACACTGTCGCCGTCGACCAGCACGTAACAGTCCGGCGTTTCCACGGCAACCGCGGGGGTGCGCACCTCGAGCACCGGCAACAGGCGCGAATAGTCATCGGGACGGGTGGGGAAGCGGCGCTCGATGCGCACCACGCGGCGAATCCAGGGGCTGCGCGAGATGCGCTCGGTGATGTCCTGCATCAACTGACCGTCGAAGGCGCTGCCTTCGGGCAGGTCGGAAAGATCGGCTCGCAGGTCGTCTTCGATGTCCGCCTTCAGGCGCGCGGCCAGGCTGCCCTTGGCCCAGGCGGGTGCAGCGGCCAGCTCGATGCGCCCGGGGTCCAGGCGGTACTGCTCGCTGGTGCGCAGACTGTGCAGCATCGCCCACGACAACAGGGCGGTGACCACCGCGGCGCCTGCCAGTCCCGCGCAGCGGCGCAGGCCGCGGCTGCGCCAGGCGCCCGCCATGAACGTTCGCAGGGTTTCGCCGGAGGGCATCACCGCGCGAAGCAGCCCGGCCACGCCGGCAATCACGGCGGCCAGGCCGGCCTTGATGGCGCGTGACGCTGTGGAACGCGCGCGCAGGCGCGTACCCTTGCGGGGCTGGCTTGCGACCTTGCGTGTCTTGCGGCGTGCCATGCTGAGTCTCCTAGGCGGCGAGGACGCGGGTGATGCGGTTGCTGGCGGGGCGGCGCGACTCCAGGCTGACGTCAATCAGCTCCTGCACCAGTTCATCGAAGCCGACGCCCTCCTGCGCCGCGGCTTTGGGCAGCAGGCTGGTCTCGGTCATGCCGGGCAGGGTGTTCACCTCGAGCACCCACAGCTCGCCCTCGGTGTCGAGCATCAGGTCGACGCGGCTGTAGCCGTGGCAGCGCAGCGCGTGATGGGCGCGGCGCGCGTAGTGCTGGGCCATCTTGGCGGTCGGGCCCGGCAGGTCCGGGTTGGTGACGTAGCGTGTGCCGGCCGTCTTGTCGTACTTGGCCTTGAAGTCATAGAAACCGCTGGGCGCGATCACCTCGCACACCGGCAGCGCGCGGTTGCCGACCACGCCTACGGTCAGTTCGCGCCCGATGATGCAGCGTTCCATCATCACACGCCGGCCGTATCTGAAGGCCTCTGCCAGGGCGCCGGGTACGTCGTTCAGGCTGGCGACCTTGCTGACGCCGAAGCTGCTGCCCTGGTCGATGGGCTTGACGACCAGCGGCCATCCCATGCGGCGTGCCATGCGGCGCAGGCGGTACTCGGCATCGAACTCCTCGGCGACCTCGTAGGGCGCGGTCGGCACGCGGTGGGTGAGGAACTCGGCCTTGCTGAGCTCCTTGTCCATGGCCAGGCGGCTGGCGATCGGCCCGCTGCCTGAGTAGGGGATCTGCATTTCCTCGAGACGGCGCTGGATGGTGCCGTTCTCGCCTTCGCCGCCGTGCAGCGCGATGAAGGCGAAGTCGACTTTCTCGTGCTCCAGCATCGCCAGGTTGTCAGTGCCTATATCGAGCGGAAGCACGTGGTGGCCGATGCGCTCCAGCGCCGCCCACACGGCCTCGCCGCTCTTGATGCTGACTTCACGCTCAGAGGAAGTGCCGCCGTACAGGAGTGCGATACGAAGCATGGTGAATTCCGGAGGTCAGAAGAAAGCGGCGCCGAAGTGGCGCACGTTGGGCTATCGGTAATCCGCATTGCGCGGCTTTAGCAGAGTTGGAACAGGTCCCGGTTCTGTTTCCCGCCTGCCATAAAAAAAAACTGAGTCCCGCAATGACGCGGGACTCGGGACACGGCAATCGCCTGCCGCTTACAACTTGACGTACAGGCCGTCGAAGCGCAGCGCCAGGCTGGCCCGGCTGGTGGCAAAGCGCAGCGGTGTGCCGTAAGCGTACACGCCCTCGTGCGGGCCTCCCGTCACCTTGAAGCTGATCGAAAACTCGCCGTCCGGCCAGAAGCCTTCCTCGAACAGGATGTGGCCCAGCAGTGCGCCGTTGGGTGAGTAGTCCACCAGCACGGCCGTTCCCCAGGCGACGCGTCCGCCCTTGGGATCATGCAGCGCGAAATGCACGCGCTGGTTGGTGGGCTCGCGTCGGAACTCGCGTCGGCAGGCGATGCGCGGGTTTTCGTTCCGGGCGACGATGCGGTCGCGGACGCGCGTCTTTTTGATCCGGTCAAGCAGGATCCGGTGGCTGGTCGTGTTCGACGCCATGGCTGGCACCTCGAGTGTGTGGGGTTGCCCCGGCGCTGCGGGCGTGACGCGGCTGCTCGCGCGTCACGCCCGCCAGGGGCGTCGTGCTAGGCGATGGTCTTGATGGCCTGGGTCTTGGCCTCGATGAAGCTGGTCTTCTTGCGGTCATTGCCCTTGCGGCCGCGGAAACCGGAGACGCGATCGTACTCCTCGAGGAAGATCTCGAGGGTGCTCACGATGTTGTCGATGTCCATGCGCGACATGGCGATGCTGTCGCTCTCGGCCAGTTCCAGCTCGTTGGCAAGGTAGCCGCGCAGGATGCGGATCGGCTGCAGCTTGCGGAAAATGAACTCGTCGAGGGAGACGCCCTTGCTGTCCTTGTCCATCTTGATTCCTCTTGCCCCTGGGGCGGTTGGTGTTGGCTTGCGCCTACGGTGTATGGTTTACGCGGCCAGAGCCTTACTGCCTGGCCACAATTGCACTTCGGGTTGCAGCTCGATGCCGTGGACCTCGTACACCCTGCGGGTCACCAGGCTCATCAGCTCGAGCACGTCGCTGGCCCTGGCCTCACCGGTGTTCACGATGAAGTTGCCGTGCCGGTCGCTTACCACCGCGCCCCCGACACGCAGGCCCTTGCAGCCGGCAAGGTCGATCATCCTGCCGGCACTCTGACCAATCGGATTCTTGAAGGTGCATCCTGCACTGAATTCTGAATAAGGTTGCGCGGCCAGTTTCTGCTGCAGGATTTCCCGGGCGCGGGCGACCAGCTCGCCGCGTACCCCGGGCCGCCCCTGCAGCACGGCCTCGATCACTACGCCGTGGCGCAGCTCGCTGATGCGGTAGCCGAACCGGATTTCCTCGCGGTACAGGCTCTGCAGCTCGCCCTCCGGGTTGATCCAGATCACGCGCTCGACGTAATCGGCGATTTCGCCGTAGCGGCCCCCGGCGTTCATGGCCAGAGCGCCTCCCACCGTGCCGGGAATGCCGGCCAGGCTCTGCGGGCCGGCCAGGCCCTCGGCACTGCAGCGATTGACCAGGGTGCTCAGGTTCGCGCCGGCCTGCACCTGCACTTTGCTGCCGAATACGTTGATTTTCTTCATGCCGTGCAGGCTCAGCACCACGCCCGCCACGCCCTCGTCGGCAATCAGCAGGTTGCTGCCGCCTCCCAGCACGAACAGCGGCAGGCCAAGCTCGCGCGCGGCCTGCACGCTGTCGGCCACATCTCGCAGGGAAGCCGCCTCGACGTAGTATCGCGCGGGGCCGCCGATGCGCAGCGTAGTGCGCAGGCCCAGCGGCTCGCTGACCCGCACGCGTTCGCGCAGGCGCGGTGGGAATGCGTTCAGGCTCATGCCGCGATCTCCTCGGGGCGGATGGCCCGCAGGCGGCTGCTGATGAACTCGCGCCGCGCCAGCAGCTCGAAGGCGACCTCGTTGATATCGCCGGCGCCGATGCAGATCACCACGTCGCGCGGCGAGGTCTTCATGCTGAGGTCGGAAACGATACTGGAGAAGTCGCCGTAGGCCATGGCCTCGGTGTCGTTCTGGCGCAGCCAGCGTGCCAGGCGTTCCTCGGGCTCACCGGGCTGCACGCCGCTCTCACGCGCGGCATAAGTGCGCGCGACCAGTACACGGTCAGCCAGCTTCAGGCTTTCCGCGAACTCGTCAAAGAAGGAAAGTATGCGCTGGTACTGGTGCGCCTGGAACACGGCGACAATGCGGCGGTTGATGAACGCCGCACGTGCGGCCTCAAGCAGCTGCTTCACGGCCGTGGGATGGTGGGCGTAGTCGTCCACAATCGGCACCCCGCCCACGCTGCCCAGCACCTCAAAGCGCCGCTTCACGCCGCCGAAAATCTGCAGTGTCTTCAGCGCGTGGTAGACCGGCACGCCGGCCCAGTTGGCAGCCGCCAGCGCGCCCAGCGCGTTCATGGCGTTGACGCGCCCGGGAACCTGGAGTTTCAGGCGCCCGACCTGCATGCCGCGGCAGGTGATGTCAGCGACCGCGAAGCCGCTGGACGCATCCAGGTTGTGCAGACGCCAGACCGCGCCGGCGGACTCGCCGAAGCCGATGACGTTGCAGCCCGCCTGGCGGGCCACTTCGCGGCAGCGCTCATCGTCAGCGTTGAAAAGCAGCGTGCCATGGGCGGGCAGGCGGCGGGCGAAGTCGATGAAGCCCCGGGTGACTCCCGCCAGGTCGCCGTACACGTCCATGTGGTCGAGCTCGATATTGTTGAGCACAACCACCGCCGGGTGCAGGCGCATGAAGCTGCGGTCGTACTCGCAGCTCTCGATCACGAAGTTCACGCCGCTGCCGGCGGCGCTGGCGGCCGGCAGGCCCGAAGGCTCGCCTCCGACCAGGTAGCCGGGGTCTTTACCCGCGGCCACCATGATCTGCGCCAGCATGGCGGTGGTGGTGGTTTTGCCGTGAGTGCCGGCCACGCACAGGTTGCTGTGGCCGCGAGTGAACTCGCCCAGGGCCTCGGCGTACTTCATCACGCGGATGCCGCGGCGCTCAGCCTCGCGGAACTCGGGGTTGTCTTTGCGGATTGCCGCCGACACCACCACCAGCTGACACTCGGCCGGGAGCTGGTCACGGTGGTGTCCGACGTAGGTGACGGCGCCCGCGGCGCCCAGTGCGCGCAGGGTGGGGTTATCTACCAGGTCAGAGCCCGACACGCGCGCACCGGCCTGCAGGGCAATGCGCGCCAGGCCGGAAACACCGGCGCCACCCAGGCCGACAAAGTGAACGCATTTGAGTTGAGAGAGTTTCAAGTGCATGCCTCCGCGGAAGACACCGGCCGGCGGTCACGAACCACAGGCCACTGACTACCGACTGCTGACGCGCGGCGCGTTACGCGGCGGCGCGTTCTTCTTGATCGGCATCGGAGGGCGGAGCGCTGAGGCCAATTTCATCGAGAATGCGGTCCAGGATCGCACCGGTCGCACCCGGCGTGGCCAGGCGCAACGCAGCTTCAGAGGCGCGGGCACGTGTCACGTCACTCAGCACGAAGCTTTCCAGCAGTTCACGCAGGAGCGGAGCGCCCAGGTCGCTATCCGGCACCACCACGCCGGCCTGTGAGCCGGCCACCCACAGGGCATTGGCGCGCTGGTGGTCATCGGCGGCATGGGGGTAGGGCACCATCAGCAAGGGAATGCCCATGGCCAGCAACTCGCTGATCGTGCCCGCACCTGAGCGCGTGAGGGCGACATCGGAAGCGGCAAACCAGGTCGCAGCGTTGTGGGTGAAGGCGGTGACGCGGAAATGGATGCCCAGCGCGCGCCATGCGCGTTCGGCCCGCTCGCGATCGGCCTGGCCGGTGATGTGCAGCACCTGGAAGCGACCCTGCAGGTCCGCAAGTTCAGGAGCAGACTCGATGACCACATCGTTCAGCGCGCCGGCGCCCTGGCTGCCGCCCACCACAAGCAGCGTGGGCAGACGAGAATCCAGGCCCAGTGCGCGCTTCGCGTCAGCCTTGGCGGCGGGCTTGAGGAAAGCTTTCCGCAGCGGGTTGCCGACGACTTCCACGCGGCAGTCCAGGTTGCGGGTCAAAGGCATGTGCGCGAAACAGGTGCGCGCGAAGCGCGCGATGGTGCGTGTAACCTTGCCGGGCACCGCGTTGGCCTCAAGCGAGAACACCGGCAGCCGCAACAGGCTGGCGGCCATGGCGCCGGGCAGGCCGGCGTACCCGCCGACACACACCAGGGCATGCGCGCCGAAGTTCTTCAGCGCCCTGCGCGCGGCCGGCACTGCCATGGCGGTGGTGATCACGGTAGTGGCCTTGCTGCGCAAGCCCGCGCGCGGACGACTGACGGGCAGGCAGGTGAAATCGAAACCGGCGTTGCCGAGCATGCTGCGTTCAAGGTCGTTGCCGCCGGAAAGCAGGTGCACGCTGTCTTTCCCGTAGCGTTCCACCAGTTCTTCAGCCAGGGCAATGGCAGGCGCAAGATGGCCGCCGGTACCACCACCGGCGATGGCGATTTTCGGGTGGTTCATGGGAGTGTGCCCTATTCGGCCCTGCGGGTGCACGGACGGACGATCCATGGTGCACCCGCAGGCGCCCGACTACGGAAGTTCGCAACGGCCTTCGAACAAATCGCTACCGCAGCGTCTCTCCCGGGAAAGGTGAATCAATTTGCTGCCACCAGCCGCCGCGCGCGGGCGCTGCGGCGGGCGCTTTCCGGCTGGCGTTCGCCGGCCGATTCCTGCTGCGCCATGGCCAGCGCCTCCTGCTCACTGACGCATCTGCCCGCGACGCTGAGCACCAGGCCCGCGCCACACAGGTAAAAGAAACAACTGCTGCCGCCGAAACTGATGAACGGCAATCCGATGCCCTTGGTGGGGACGCTGGCCGTCACCACCGCGACGTTGATCGCGGCCTGCAACCCGATTGCGGCCGTGACCCCGATAGCCAGCAGGCTGCCGAAGCGGTCGCGGGCGCGACGAGCGATCTTCGCGCCCAGCAGCATCAGCGAGGCGAACAGCCCCAGTGTCAGCGCCGAGCCAATGAAGCCGGTCTCTTCGGCCAGCACAGCGAAGATGAAGTCGGTCTCCTGCTCCGGCAGGTAGTACAGCTTCTGCATGCTGTTGCCGAGGCCCTGGCCTTCCATGCCGCCGCTGCCGATGGCGATCAGCGACTGCTTGACCTGGTGACCCTTGCCGCGCGGGTCGCTGGCCGGGTCCAGGAAGGTCATCACGCGGCTCTGGATGTGGTCGAACTTGGCGTACATCACCACGCTGGCGAACGGCAGCACGATCAGCGCTGCAAAGGCCAGGTGGCGGGCGCGCAGGCCGCCGGCGATCAGCACGATGAAGCTGCTGGCCGCCAGGAACAGGCTGGTGCCGAAGTCGGGCTGCGCCATCGTCAGCACCACGTAGATGCCGACGAACGTGCAGGCGGGCAGGAAGCCGCGGCGGATCGAGCCGAGCTCGGAGCGCCGCACGACCGCGTAGGATGCTGCCGCTACCAGCAGCGCCAGCTTGGCGAAGTCGGAGGGCTGGATGCCCACGCCGCCGAAGCGCAGCCAGCGCCGCGCGCCGTTGAACTCGGTGCCGATGCCGGGGATCAGCGTCAGCACCAGCAGGGCCAGGCCCAGCAGGTAAATCGGCTTGGCGAAACGCTGCCAGAAGCCGTAGTCAATGCGCGCGGCCACGGCCATGGCGCCCAGCCCCAGGCCGACGAACAGCAGGTGGCGCTTGATGAACACGAAGGGATCGACCTCGGCGCCGGGAACGACGCGGATCGCGCTGCTGCTGAACACCATCACCACCCCCAGCCCCACCAGGGCCAGGATGTTCAACAGGTAGGCGTTGCGCAGGCTGCGTTGCACGGTGTGATACCCCATCCGCCGCGACCAACACGGCATGGGTTATTGTTCGGATGTGCAAGCGCGCGATCTTTGGTGAATGTTTGAGTGAGGCGGCAGTCATCAGGCGGCAGGCTGCAGAAAAAACAACTGCTCGACACGACGAGGCCGGCGGCCGCCGCGATGGCACGTTCCGAAACTTAAAAAAAACAAACGGCGCGGCCTGAGCCGCGCCGTGAGTAATCGATCATGTTTACTGGCCCGGCGTGGCGTTTGCCTCAAGCCAGGCGGTGCTGTTGTTTGCCTGCCCGTCGTAGTGGAAGCTCAGGCCTTCGGCGGGCAGCGGCACGAAGTCGCCGGCCGTCCATTCACCGAGCTGGTCCGCGGTGCCTTCGAAATTCTGGTTGGAGGCGCCCCACTCGACGAAGTCAACCAGTTCGGTTCCGTGGCGCAGCAGCACCATGGAACCTACGGCCTGCAACTCGCCGAAGCTGGGTACAAACTGCTCCGTGGTGCTGTCGGTGCCCGCAACGCCGAGGCGCAGCGTCACGCAGGCGCCCGGGTTCAGCTGGAATCCGTAGGCGAAAGTGTGCGAGTTGAATCCGTCGGTCACCACCCAGCCGCCGATGTCAACCGGCGAGTTGCTGGAATTGAACAGCTCCACGAACTGCTGGCCGGCGTTGGGGCCGACCGGGTCCACCAGGACTTCCTGGATCACCACAGGCGTGGGGCTGACCGTGTAGCCGCCCGGCGGGGTGGGCTTGGGCACGGTGTTGGCGTTCGGCAGGTTCTGCGGGTTGGGACCGTTGGACTGCGGAACGTACACGTCACCGTCGACGGTATTGGCATAGCCGCTGCATGCGCTTCCGAACAGCGCGGCCGCGAGCAGGGACAGCATGGCGAAATAGCGCATTCCTACCTCATCAACAGGGTATACGCAGGGGTGCGTCCGGCCCCCAAACGCGCGGACGTCGGGTGCTGTCTAAGGGGGATAGGGGAAGTCTAGTTCTGTCGGCAATCCAGTACAAGAGTCGAGTGACCAGTCCCGGGTGCCGAGGCCCGGGTGCAGTATTCAGTCGAAAGCGCGGTTGGTTGCACTGTCTTTGACCCGGGACACACGACCCGCCCCAAATGGACCGATCCCCGCAGCGATTGCTTGTCCTGTCGGCGCGCTGGCTTTGACAGGGGCTGACCGCTGCGAGGATTCGATCATTGTCGGATACCTCTGTTGTTAGAACCGTGTGGAGCGCGCTTGCGGAAGTCCGTGCAGTATGGCGGCGCAGGGACCCTTGGCCCGCAAGCATTGCTACATCGCAGTTCCTCCTTCCCCGGCCGACTCCGAAGCCGGTGCGCTTCGGCCGTGCCGCAATGCCGGGGATTCGCCCCGGCAACGATCAGTCAAACACGCCGTCGAAGGGCGCGGTTTTCCCGAAGAGCTCGGCACCGGGTTGCAGCCACTGCTCCTGGGCGATTTCGTAACCCCAGCCGGACAGCTGCTCAGTGCCGATGTACTCAGCCACTTCGCCGTCAGACCAGATGGTAAGCACGTCGTCGTCGTGGTTCAGCCAGTTGCGTTCGTTGGCGCAGATCACGATGCGGCGGGCGGGCCCGCGCAGCGACATCAGGATCAGCGCCTCGTTGCCCTGGGGGCCGGTCCAGCTGCAGCCCAGCGGGTCGAGGACGAACATCTCGGGGTTGTCCAGGCTGCGGCGGTCCATCTCCAGGTCCTGACCGGACTTGGCGATCAGCTTGGGCAGCATCTGGGCATCCAGCAGCTTGTGCTGGAAGCAGGCTTCCCAGAACTCACGGCCGCGCTTGTCAGAGATCGGGCCGCGGATCAGCTTCTCTTTGTTCTTGTCGCTCTGGCTCTGCATCTGCAGGGTGTTGTAGAGGTCCTGCAGCACCTTCTTGTCCAGCTCACGGCTGGCCTGCTTCATCTTGGAAACGACTGACGTGGCCAGCACACTGGCCAGCAGACCGATGATGGCGACCACCACCATCAGTTCGACCAGGGTGAAACCGCGAGAAGAGGCGCGCTGCATGCGGAAGCTCCGGAAGGGGATAGGGCGCCCACGCGACACCCTGATCTGCCCTCCAGTGTAACCCGCGCTTTGCGGTTTGTGAAAAGCCGCGAAGTCTTTCTTTGGCAAACCTGTGCACATCTGCAAACGGCGGCGAAGCGATTGCGCGCTGCATACCGCCCGTAACGCGAAACGACACGACCTCCCGTGCCGGGTCGGCCGTGTCGCAGCTGTGGCCTGCTGGCAGGGCGCTTGCGCGCCCCAACTAGAGTAAGGGTCTGGATCAGAGGATTTCATGAGCGGTAATTATCAGTAGCACGTCCGGGGCGGAGCGGCAAGCAAATGCAGCCCGCGGAATTTGTAATGGCTGGAACCCTTACCAGTGGCCGGTTCGCGGGCGGCGGCTACTGGTTGCCCGCATCCAGGGACTCAAGGCCGCGGCTGATGGCGTTCACGATTTCGCCGATCTGCTCGGATTCGATGTTGAGCGGCGGAACGATGGTGATCACGTTGCCCAGCGGGCGCAACAGCACTCGAGAGCGGTCAATGGCGTGGGCGCAGATCTTCATCGCGTCGTCGCGCGATTCGTAGCCGGCATCCTCGTTGCCCTTGGCGTCCTTGATCGGGATGCCCACAGCCAGGCCGCGCTGGCGGATCTGGCCGACCCGCGGGTTCGAGCCGATCGCGCGGCGCAGCGCGTAGTTCAGCTCGCGGGCGCGCGACTTCACGTTTTCCTTCAACTTCTCCTCGAAGATCATCTCGAGGTTCCGGATCGCAGCGGCGCAGGCGATCGGGTTGCCGCTGTAGGTGTGGCCGTGCAGGAACTGGCGCATCTCCGACCACTCGCCCTTGAAGGCGTCGAACACCCGGTCGCTGGCCACGGTCACCGCCATCGGCAGGGTGCCGCCGGTGATGCCCTTGCCCAGGCACAGGATGTCCGGTTCGACCAGTTCGGTGCTGCTGGCGATCAGCGGGCCCGTGCGGCAGAAGCCGGTAAAGACCTCATCCGTGATCAGCAGAATGTCGTACTCGCGGCAGTACTTCTTGATCTTGCCCAGGTAATCCTCGGCAAGCGGACGCATGCCGCTGGCGCCCTGCATCACCGGTTCAATCACCACGGCCGCGATCTTGTCATTACGCCCCGCGATCAGCGCCTCGAGCTGCATCTCATGGTGGCGGGTGGATTCGTGCTCGTCGGGGTCCACCTGCATGGGGTAGGTGGCGTGGAAGCAGTTGAACAGCGACGGCGAGAACTTCTGGCGGAACACCTCGATGCTGCTGGCGCTCATGGCCCCGAAGGTGTCACCGTGGTAGCCCTCGTGGAAGGTCAGGAACTGTGTGCGGCTGATCTTGCCCTTCTGGTTCTGGTACTGCAGCGCCATCTTCATGGCGACCTCAACGGCCGTGCTGCCGTTGTCGCTGTAGAAGACGTGGCTGAGTGTGGGGGGCTCGTCGGCGAAGCGGAAGTCCTGCTTGATGGCATCGACCAGCATGTTGGCGAAATCGATGGCGGGCACGTGGCTTACCGAGAACAGGCTGGCATGGCAGAGCTGGCCGGCCTGCTGCTGGATGGCCTTTACCAGTTCGGGATGGTTGTGCCCCCAGACGTTGCACCACATGCTGCCGTAAGCGTCAAGGAAGCGGCGGCGGCGGATGTCGTAAAGGTAGGGGCCCTCACCGCGCTCGATGATGATCGGCTCGGTCTGGGCGTACTCCTGCATCTGGGTGTAGGGGTGCCAGACCACGGACTGGTCCTGCTCCGCGAGCTGTTTGTAGTCGCGCAGGCCAAGCAGCCTTGAACTTATGCGGTCGTCGGACATGACAGTCAGTTCGGGGTATGTCTGTTTAGTGAATCACGAACAGGGATGCAAGGAAACCGCCCGGTAAAGAGCATTCCAGTGTGGCCGGCAGACCCGGTGCGTTCGGTTAACGCTGCGTATCATAATGTAAGATGCAGAAGCGTCCTTCATATTACTCATTGTAGCGATGGGTCGCCGTTGCTAGCCTCCGAAGGTGGGGCTTGGTCCCCGTTGGGACAACTAAACTGGAGCTATCATATGGGATTCTGGAAATTCGTGTTGGCTGTGCTTGCGATGGTGTGCCTGAGCGCGTCGGTACCGACGCTGCAGGCCCAGGAGAAGGGCGCTGAGGGCGACAAGCCGGCGGAAGAAAAGAAGGCCGACGAGAAGGAAGCCGAGGGCGACGAAGAGGGCGACGACGAGGAAGAGGAGGACGCGGATCCCGTCGAGAACATGAAGAAGATGTTCAAGGACGTGGACAAGGTGATCGACACGGTCAAGATCGCCGAAGCCGACATCGAGAGCTACCTGAAGCACAACAAGTCCTTCGACGAAGCCATGGAGAAGGACGAGAAGTTCGAAGAGCTGAAGGAAAAGAACATCAAGGAAGCCTTCGACCACGCGCTCAAGAGCGACACCTACAAGGCCTGGGCCGAGAAGAACGAACTGAAGGCTGAAGACTACCTGCGCAAGGCGATCCGCATCATGATTCTGAACTTCAGGGTGAACTTCGGCCCGCAGATCAAGGAACAGCTGGACGGTCTGGCCGAGCAGCGCAAGATGGTGGAGAGCGCGAAGGAAAGCATCCCGGCGGAAGACTACAATGAGGCCATCAAGGCCCTCGATGAAGCGGACAAGATGCTGAAGGGCATGAGCGAGATCATCGACGGCCTGCCCGCGGGGTCTGACGAAGAGAAGAAGCTGATTGAGAAGTACGCCGAGAAACTCGAAGAAGTTGAAAGCGACGAGTAACCCGTAAGCGGAAACAGGTCAGCAGGGGCGCCGTGAGGCGCCCCTGTTCGTCACATTCCGGTCACACCGGTTTGCTATGTGTGGCAGGAGCAATTAGGCGGTTGACACCGGGCATTCAAGCCGCTTGAATCTGCTCAACCCCCGAAGTCAGCGTCCAGGCATAACGACAACCCGTCCATGCGGGCGGTTGCCTGTAACGTGATCCGCAGGAGCGTATGTAATGCGCCGAATCGGGCTCACTCTCTTCATCCTGTCTGCCGTGGTGGCTCTGGCATCGACCCTGGAGGCTCAGCGCTTCCCGCAGGTCATGAACATGAACACGCACGAGGGCAAGTACTCCACCGGCGGCTTCGGCATCGGCCTGGGCTTCGGCAGCGCCATGGGATCGAGTTTCCGCCGCGAGAGCCTTGGCGTGAAAAACGTCGATGGCGCGCTCGAGTCGGTGTTCAAGAAGCGCAATGCGCAGAACATGACGCGCAGCATCTTCGGCGCGGACATCGACTTCCAGATCGGCTCCGACAACTCGGTGATCGGCACCGATTTCGGTATCGAGATCTACTCGATGTCGATCGGTACCAATGCCACCTTTGACGTCGACAACGACGCTTACGAGGCGATCAACGAAAACGTGACCCTGATGTACGCCGGGTTCGATTTCACCATCAACTTCTACAGCAGCGAATTCATTGAGACCGATGGTCGCCGCACCCGCGACAACTGGGGGCTTGCCATGATCGTCGGCCCCAAGGTCGGCATGATGTTCGGCAGCTTCAGCGACCTGAACGGGCTGGCCAGCATCGGACTGGACATCGGCCTGATGGCGGACTTCCCGATCGGCATCTCGGGCGCCGAAGACCTGCTGTCGATTTCGCCCTTCCTGTTCTTCGAGGCCAATTACCGGATGGACATCGACGGCGCCCTGGTCGACCCCAACCCGGCCAGCCCCACCTTCGGCCAGGACGTGCTGAACGACAACTTCGACATCGGCTTCTACCAGTCTTCCCAGGACGTGAACGGTGACGGCGTCAACGACTTTGACGGCATTGCCGTACGCCGCCACAACTTCATCCCGGCCTACCAGATGAACCTGGGCACCGACATCAACCTTACGCCCATCTTCATCTCGCGCTCCGGCAGCCTGATCAACAACTGGCGCTTCCGCATGTCGCTGGTCGCCAGCATGCCGATCCGGCTTGGTTTCTTCGCGGCGGACTACAACGGCGCCCCGCTCTGGAGCCAGGGTGAAGTACCCATCACCTTCACCATCAGCTTCGGCGCGGCATACTTCTTCTAGACGAAGACACACCTAAAAAGCGCGCGGGCCAAGGCCCGCGCGCTTTGCGTTTCAAGGTGACACGGCCGTCTCGGCCGTGCGTCAGGCGGGCGTCAACGCCCGCCGCAATTCATCGAAGCAACGCTGTGCGAGACGCACAGCGAACACATGGACGGGAACGTCCATGTCACGGACCTAGCGCTCTTCGATGAAGTTCAGCATGCGCAGGTTCCAGATCAGGGCTACCGGCAGCAGCAGCACCGCGCACACGACTACCGTGGTCGAGAACTCGAACGCTACCAGCGCGAAAAGCACCAGCAGGTCCAGCGCCGTCAAACCGAACAGCAGCCCGGCGTTCATCGCGTTGCTGTCGGCGCGGAAGGCTGCCTTGGCCGCGGGCCAGCTCAGGAACGGCATGATCGCCGTGGCCGCCAGCACCACCACCAGCCGCCACAGGAAGCCCAGCAGCGCGGTGCCGAAACCGGGCCCGCTTTCGTCCGGCTCGTCGCCCGGGCGCGCGCTGCCGCTGAGGCCCTTGATGCGCTCCATGGGCAGCACGCTGGCTTCACGCTTCAGGCTGTCGGCGCGCACCACGCGGATCACGTCCAGCGTGCAGATGCCGCTGTCCGCTCCGGACCACAGCTTGTCGACGCCCACCGAGATCACCTCGCCGGCCTCGGCTGCCTCCTCGAACACGGTATTGGGGTCGAGCTGGTTCTCCTCTTCCTTGAGCAGCGACTTGATCAGGCTGCCGGCACGCTCCTCCAGCGTGGGGCTGCGCGGCACGTCGGCCTTCACGCCCTCGATCTTGTTGAGGCGGCTGATCAGCATCTCGCGGATCTGCCCGTTGCTGGTGTCGTTGCGGACGGGCATCACCACCACGCGCTGCTCGCCTTCCTCGCGCACCTTTTTCGTGTAGTTCTCGGCGATCTGGTCCAGGGCGTGCACAACGGCCTGGTTCTGGAGTTCCTTGAGATCGTCGGGGCCCTTCACGAACCACACCCAGGCGAAGTACCCCACCAGCGCCAGCGCGGCCAGGCCGAGGCCCGCCGAGAACACTTTCCAGCCGGGGATGTTATCGAGCAGTGCCAAGCGCGCCTCGCGTGGTGGTCACAGGCATGATTGTGCCAAGGGGCTCAGGATTCGGAAGGCTTCGGGTCGTTACGATCGGCCCGCTTGTTTGTAGCGACAAACGGCTTGTCCGCTTCGGCCGCCAGTTCCTCTTCGGACTTCTTTACCGTCAGAATCACCAGCTTCTCGGTGCGGCGGTCGGCGCGCACCGGCTTGCCGGCCGAGGCAAACAGCGAGTCGGTGCGTCGCGCGATCTGTGAGGCGATTTCCTCGCGCTCCTTGCCGGGCTCGCTGGTTTCGTACTCGCCGCGCAGGTCGGCGAGGGCGCGGATTTCCTCGAGCAGACCGCGCAACTGGGTCTCCACGCGCTCGAATTCGCGCTGGCGCTTGATCAGGTAGGCCTCGCTGTCGTTCAGCTTCTGGCGCAGCGTCTCCAGTTCCGAAACCGCCTGGCTCAGGGCCGATTCGTCGCTGCTTACCCGGCCGCGCTCGGTTTCAACCAGAGCCTGCAGCTCGTTGCGTTCGGCCTGGCGCGCGTGCTCCAGCTGCTGCAGCGATTCCAGCAGCGACTGGCGCTCCAGGTCGGCGTTGGCGGCGCGGGCCTGGGCAAGCTCAAGGCGTTCCTGCAGCCTGGCGTAGCGCTCCCGCGCCAGGTCACGGTCGGCCTCTGCCTCCTCGCGCAGCTCGGTGAGCTGCTGCTCCAGTACAACGACCTGCGCGCGCATTCCAGCCTTGCGGGCGCCGCCGGTGTCGGCGGAATTGCGCAGGGCCTCGAGCTCGGCCTGCAGTTTCTGCAGCTCGGCGTGGCGCGCCTCCTTCTCGCGCGTCAGGCCATCCGCCTCGCTGCGGCGTGAGCTTGCCTCGTCGCGCGCAAGTTTCAGGTCTGCGCGCAGCTTGTCGGCCTCGGCCCGGGCCTCGGCTGCCTGCCGGCCCTGGGCGGCGGTTTCGTCTTCCAGGTCCCGCGCGCGGCGCGCGCCATCTTCAGCCAGCTTTTCCGCCTTCTTCGCGCGCTGCTGCGCGTCCAGCAGTTCCGCGCGCAGGCTGACGACTTCCTCGTCGCGTTCCCGCAGGTTCGCCCGCAGGGCCAGGCTCTCGCTGTTGACCGAGGCGGTCCTGCCTTTGTGCTCTTCGAACACTTCTTTCAGGTGCTGCAGCTCGAGACGCGCCTTCTCAGCCGCCTCACGGGCTTCCTCCACGTCGCCCGCGGCGTCCAGCATCCTGCTCTGGGCGTGGCTGAGGTCGCGGCGCAGGCGTTCGTTCTCGCGCTCCAGCCCGGCGATACGGGCGTCCTGCTCGTCGGCCAGGGTCTCGGTTTCCGCCAACTGGCTTGAAATCGAGTCGACGGTACGTTTCTGCCCCTCAATGCGCTCGCGGGCGCGCTGCAGCTCATACTCCTTGTCCTCGAGCTGCCCGCCCAACTGGTCCGCGCGCAGCAGCGCGTCCGCCAGCTGCTCCTGGGTGGCGGCCAGGCGCTCTTCGGACTCAGTGAGAATTGCCTCGAACTCGCTGTTGCGCCCGGCATCAGACTCCAGCGCCTCCACGGTCGCCTCGGCCTGCAACGCACGTTCTTCGCTGTGCGACAGCTCATTGCTCAGTTCGCTGAGCAATGCCTCCAGCTCGTGCACGCGTTCCTGCAGTTCGGAGGCCTGGCCGGCCGCGGTCTCGGCGTCGCCCTGAACTTCCTCCAGGCGGCGAGACAGGGCGCTCAAGGCGTTGGCGGCCTCGGCGCGGTCGCCGGCGGCGGACTCCAGCTTTTCGATCAGCTCTTCCTGCGAGCCCTCAGTCTCGGTTGAGGTTTCCAGCGCGGCCAGCAGTTCCTCTGACAGCCGGTCGCGCTCGCTGCGCAGTGCCGCAAGCTCGCGCCGCGCCTCCTGCAGTTCGCGGACGTGGTCGGACTCCATGCGCTGCATGCGGGCGCGAAGATCGGCCAGCGTCACCTCGAGGGCGTGGCGTGCCTCCTCAATGGCGCGAGAACGGCTGCTGAACGTCTGCTCACTGTTCTGCAGCAGGTCTTCCAGTTCGTGTCGTTCCGCATCCACCTGCTGCAGGCGCTTGCTGGCACGGCCGGCCAGCGCGCGGTACTGCTCGATCTCCGACTGCAGGCGCAGCAGCAGACCGCCATTGGCGCCGTGGCCGTTGCCGTTCGGGGGCGCGGGCAGCTTCAGGGCCTCCAGGTCGTCCAGCACTTCCGCCAGCGGCGCGTTCCAGTCGATGCGGGCGTTCTCCAGCCGCGCCAGATCCTGCGCCAGCTCTTCCAGCCGGTCGATCCAGCCGGGCTCGCCCATCTCTTCCAGGTTGCCGGTCAGCAGTCGGCCGGCGGCCGCGCCGTCGCGCTCGCGCAGGTCGAGATAAAGCGTCACGAACTCGGCCAGGCGCCGGGTCACGCCCGACAGTTCGCCCTCGGCGGCAGCCAGCTCGTCGTCGGCCTGGGCCAGGTTGCCGCGCAGCGCGGAGGCGCCGGGTTCGTCCATGGCGGAGCGCACGGCCGCCACTCTGCGGCGCGCGGCGACGTGCCGCGACAGCGCTTCCAGGTACAGCGCCGCCAGCGCGGCGACCTGCTTGAGGCTGTGGCTCCGGCGATAGCGCCACAGGCTGGCGGCCAGGTGGAAGACGGCGTCGGGGTGAGGCCGGAAGCCGGTGAGCCCGTAAGATTCGATGCACTGCGCGTGCAGGCGGCCGGGCGAGTCCTGGAAATACTCGAACTCGATGACGGGAAGGTCGAGGATCGCCTGCTCGGGCATCTGGTGCTTTCCTGGTTACCCCGTACAGGATACCCGAAATTGCGCCGGGCCACGAGTCGCGATCAGATTTCGTCGATGTAGCCGCGCTTGCGGGACAGGATGTCGTACAGGGTGCGCAACGCGTTGTTTTCGATCTGGCGGATGCGCTCGCGGGTGAGGCCCAGGGCGTCGCCGATCTCGGAGAGCGTCATGGGGTGGTCGACGCCCATGCCGTAGCGCATGCGCAGGATCTTGGCTTCGCGCTCGCTGATGGCGTCGAGCATTTCCTCAAGCATCGCGACCTCGTTGGCGGACATGGCCTGCTCGGCGGGGTCGGGGCTGTTGTGGTCGGCGATGATGTCGGTCAGGCTGGCTTCGCCGTCGGCGCCGCGGAAATCGGTGGACTGGGTGGTCGAGTTCAGGGCCGCGCGCATCATGTCGAGCTGCTCGTCGCTGAGGCCGATTTCCTTGGCGATGACGCGGGTGTCGCTGGGCTTGCCGCCGTTTTTTGCCGCCATCTCGGCGGCCTTCTGCTTGAACTGGCTGATCAGCTCGACCATGTAGCTGGGGATGCGCACGGTCTTGCTGGAGTTCACCAGCGCGCGGCGGATCGACTGCTTGATCCAGTGTACGCCGTAGGTGCTGAAGCGGTTGCCCTGGGCGGGGTCGAATTTCTCGATGCCGCGCATCAGGCCGATGTTGCCCTCGGCGATCAGGTCCATGAACGGCAGGCCGCGGTTCAGGAACTCCTTGGCCACGCTGACCACCAGGCGCAGGTTGGCCTTGATCATGCGCTCGCGCGCTTCCTTGTCGCCCTGCTGGATGCGCCGCGCGAGCTCAAGCTCTTCGGCGGCCGTAAGCAGCGGCGTCTCGCGGATCTCCTTCAGGTACTGCTGGAAGTTCGCGTCCTGGATGCGGGGCATGCCGCCGGCTCCGTTCTGGTCTGCTGATTTAACGTGAATGCCGCCGCAATAACAAGCGGCGGCGGTCCGCGTACTCAAGTTTGCATTGCGGCTTGACGATAAGCGCACGGGGTTCTTCGTGCGCATCGCAGGCAAGGTAAAACAGAAAGCTTCCCTGCTGCGCGCGCTGCCGATGGGCGTGATCGTGCCCGCGTTGCTGCTGTGCGCCTGCGGCGTCTCGTTCATCCTCTCCGCCACCACCGACTTCGAGATGGTCGCTGAGGGCGTGGCGCGCCCGGGCGGCCAGCACTTCCGCCAGCTCGGCTTTGCCATTGCCGGCGTACTGCTGATGCTGTTCATCGCGCTGTTGCCCCCGCGCTGGCTGTCCACGCACTGGTACGCCTGGCTGGCTCTGGGCGTGGCGCTGCTCGGGTCGGTGCTTGTGTTCGGCCGGACGGTGAACGGCGCGAAAAGCTGGATCATGATCGGCTCGTTCGGCCTGCAGCCCTCCGAGTTGTGCAAGCCGCTGCTGGTGATCGCGCTGGCCGGATACCTGCGCTACCACAAGAGCATCGACAGCCTGCGCGCCTTCGTGTTCTGCCTGGTGATCGCCGGCGCCTTCCTGGTGCCGATCATGATGCAGCCGGACCTGGGCACCGCCATGGTGTTCATCCCCGTGGTGGCCGCGATGATCTGGGTTGCGGGCGGCAACCGGATCTACCTCGGCTCGATGGCGTTGGTGGGGATATCGATCATCCCGGCCGCGTTCCTGTTCGGTGTGCTGAAAGAGCACCAGATGAAGCGCATCGAGATCTACCTCAGCGGCCTGAGCGGCGAGGTGGCGGACCGCACGGGCGACGGCTACCAGATCCTGCAGTCGATGACGGCGATCGGCAGCGGCGGGCTGAGCGGCGAGGGCTTCGGGATGGGGTCGCAGAGCCAGCTGGCGTTCCTGCCCGAGCGGCACAACGACTTCATCTTCGCGGTGATCGCCCAGGAGACCGGGTTGATCGGGGTTTGCGTCTTCCTGGCGATCCTGTTTGTCATGGTGACGCGCATCCTGCGCGTGGCCGACAGGACGCGCGACCCGTTCTCTCGCCTGCTGGTGATCGGCGTGGCGGCGCTGTTCTTCGCGCAGGCTTCGATCAACATCGGCGTGGTGAGCGGCGTGCTGCCGGTGACAGGCATTACGCTGCCGCTTGTGAGTTACGGCGGTTCCAGCCTGCTTTCGGGTTTCGCGGCGCTGGGGCTGGTATGCAACGTGGCGATCCAGCCGGTGCGCGTGATGGGCAAGGCCACGTTCTAGGAAAGCCGGCCCGCGGCCGGGCGGGAAGGTCAATGCCACCTCGATCAAGGGCGACAGCAGATTACCAATCACCAATCATCACGGACCAATTGCCGTAACGATTACGGCATCGGTAACCGGTCACCTGCTGTTCATGGCTCGTCCAAGGTTGAACCAGCTATCGAACGAATGCGCCTTTCAGCCTGTCGTTGTCGAAGCCGTCAATCAGCCAGCGCTGGCCGTCCTGCACGAAGCGGACCTCGATGGTCTCCGGCTTGAAGCCCTCCGGCAATGGCTGCTTGGGGTAGATGGTGACCAGGACGGTGGCAAAGTTGGGCCCCTGCGCGCGACCCCAGCTGTCCTTGTAGCGGATCGTGTAGCTGGGCTTGCTGACCTCTATGAAGCGGTCGTGCACCAGCTTGTCCAGCTCATGCATGTGGCGCACGGAGAACTCGCGCACGATGGCGGCGTGCCGGGACAGTGCCTCGTCCAGTTCCGCGCGCTGGCTGTCGAACTCTTCCTGGCTGGTCGGCTCACGCAGGCGCGCTTCGGGGTAGAGCGCGCGGTATACCATCTGCGGGCTCAGCGCATACAGGAATGAATCGTGGTCGCCGCGGCGCGCCACGTTGATGGCGTCCCAGAACGCCCCGTCGGGCTCGATGGCCGGGGAATCGAGCGCCGGGCGCTGGGTGGTCGAGCTGCCGATCGTGCAGGAGGCCAGCAGCAGCGCGATCAAGGTTGGTGTCAGCCTGCGCATCATGGCTCTTCCCGGCGGTCATCCAACTGCTTACGCACCTTGCGCATGGCTGACAAGAGCGAGTCTCCGTCTTCCGTCTTCGTGGCGGGTTGCGGCTTCTCAGGGCGCGCGGCGGCCGGCGGCGGCGGGGGAGGCGCCCAGGCCGGCGGCGCGGCATAGTGGCCGGAACGTACGGGCGCCACCGGCCTGTTGCGCTCTTCCAGCTGCTTGCGCACGCGCTCGAAGGCGGCACTGGCGGTGAGTGCGCGCTCCACTTCTTCCTTGCGGCGACGCTGCTCGATGGCGCGGCGACGCCACACGCTGGGGAAGCGCCGCGCGCCGATCGCCAGGAACAGCCCGATCAGCGCCGTCCACAACAGCGCACGCCAGGGCCACACCGTGCTGTGGCCGCCCTGGGTCGGCGCGTTCAGCAGCTCCCGCGCCCCGGCGATCAATCTGCCGCCCGTGACCTCGGACAATGCGCCCAGCGTCGCCGTGTCGGCAGGGCGGGCCATCAGCTCGTCGAGCGGCACCAGGATCCGCTGCTCGCGCGCGGCCGGGCGCTCTTCGCCGCCCAGGGGGCGTTCGCGCACGGTGGCGGAGTAGACGCCCGATCCGCCGCGTGAAAACTGCACGCGATAGGTGCCTGAGCCGACAGGCAGAACCGCGGCGCTGCTCGAGCTCCCGTCAGCGCCCGTCACGTCGGCGATCGGGTTCAGCAGCTCGCGCGGGTTGCCTGCTTCGTCGAAGAAGCTGAGCGTCAGCACGGGGCCGGTGCGGTTGAACGACCACTCGGTTTCCACGCCCTGGACGTGCTCGGGCTCGGGCAGCAGGCGGCGGATCCAGCGCTGCCACAACTCGGCGTAGGAATCCCAGTCGAGCCAGCGGTCGGCCCAGCGATCGCGCGCGTCGCTGGTGAAGGCCAGCGCCTTGCCCAGCTCGATGTTCCAGGTGGCGAGCAGCGGGCGCTCCTTTTCCTCGTCGGCCCACAGCCAGACGTGCGCCTCGGGGCGCGCGGTGGCGGCGACGTAGCCGAGCAGCGGAGGCGCGGCCTCGCTCTCGAAATCCACGCCGTCCGTCAGCGAGCCCGGCAGGCCGTGCCAGGGGCGGAACTGGTCCTCGCGGATGAAATTGCCGGCCGAGAGCGCCGCCTCGCGCGAGAACACGGCGGGCAGGTCCGCGGCGTCCTTCACCAGGAAAGAGCGCCCGCCGCCGATCTGGGCCAGGTCGCGCAGGAAGCCTTCGTCCGTCCCTTCGCCCATGCAGATGGTACTGAAGGTGATCTGCTCGTCCTGGCGGACCTTCTCGACGAACTCGAGCACGCCGTCTTTGCGTTCGGTGTCCTGGCCGTCGCTGAACAGCACCACGTGCTTGCTGGAAGCCTTGGCCGAGCGCAGGGCGGCCACGGCTTCGCGGATGGCGATGTCCGTGTAAATGCCGCCGCCGCCGACCTGGTTGGTGCGGGCCAGGTTCGCGGCAGCGCTTTTGTCTTTCAGCGGGGCGAACGGCACCACCCAGTCGGGCCCGGTGTCCACGGCCAGCATGCCGAAGTAGCTGTTGGGCGGCACCAGCCGGATCGAGCGCGCGCAGCCCTCGTTGGCGAGTTCCATCTTGGTGTAGTTGCCGACCATGGCGCTCATGGAGCCGCTCTTGTCCAGCGCCACCACCAGGGCGGGAATCTGTCTGCGTCCCTTCTCGACCACGTCGCAGGTCACGGGCAGCACCTTCTCGACGGCCGTCTCGTAGTAGCCGCCTGGCGCGAAGGAGCGCGGGCCGCCGATCATGGCCAGACCGCCGCCGTTGCGCACGAAGCGCTCGATCATGCCGAGTTGCGTGACGCTGAAGGCGGTGGCCGGCACGTTGGAAAGGATCAGCACCTGGTACTTCGAGAGCTCGATCATCTCCGAGGGCAGAATGTCGGCGCTGCCGCGTGTGACCTGCAGGCCGATGCGCTGCAGGGCGCGCTGCAGGGCGGGCTCCGCGCTGTCCTCGCCGTGCAGCAGCAGCACGCGGGCGGCGCCCGGCCCGCGCACGGAAAGCTTCAACGAGTCGTTGCGCGTGAAGGTGTTCTGCTGCGCGGCGAGAGAAACCTCCACGACATAGGCCGGCAGGCGCTCGGACGGGCGCAGCAGCATGCGCACCGGGTTGCGCCCAACACCCACCCGCAGGCGGCCCTGTGCATCGAGCCGGTCGCACTCCACGTCGTCGACCGGCTCGCCGTTCAGCTTGATCTGCGGCACCACCAGCTGGTCCACCGTGCTGAAAACCACCAGGTCCACGGCAAGCACCTGCTCATCCTTGCCGACCAGCCGCGCCGCGAAGTCCGCCAGCGCGGTTTCGGGCAGCGGCTCGGAATCGACGGGCATGCTGAACACGCGTACGCCGCTGTCGCGCGCCTCACGCACCACGTCGCCGCCGTATCGCGCGCTGCTGTCGTGCCCGTCGCTCAGCAGCACGACCACGGGCGCCGTGCCCGGCACGCTGTGTTGCGCCGCGATTTCCAGGGCCGGTCCGATCCAGGTTTCGTCGGTGGGCTGCCACTCGGGCAGCTCATACGCAGGCCGGAGTTCGCGGACAGGTACCGGCTTCACCAGCACGCTGGCGGTTTCATCGAACAGGATCACGCCCACGAAATCCTCGGCGGGCAGCGAGTTGGAAAGATCCTGCAGCACCGCGCCCAGGGCGCGCTCGCCGCCCGTGCCCGCCGACAGCGAGCGATCCACCAGGACCCAGACCGTGCGCTGGTCGCTGGGAACCTGCCAGAACAGGCCGGCCGCGCACAGCAGCAGCGCGCTGACCGCGGCGGCCAGCCCGGCGCCGCCGACCGCGCGGCGCAGCACAGGAAGCGGGGTTGAGGTGCCGCGCAGCACCCAGACGAGCATCACCACGACCGGGACGGCCGCGAGCAGGAACCAGGGATCATGCAGGAGGAATTGCGGCAAACCTGCGGTCACTCCTGTTCGTCGGGAGTGGGCTCGTAGGGGCGCTGGCTCTCGTCCAGGCGGCGCGCCGCGAGCCGGCAGTAGTTCAGCACCGTCTGGAAGCGGCGCTCGTCGGCCAGGGGTTTGAAGTGCGAGTCAACCAGCGCGAGCACCATGGCGGTGCCGGAGGATTCCATCGAATCTTCCAGCGCGTGCAGTGCCGCGCCCTCCTCTTTCAGGTGCACCAGGATGCGTGCGCGCAGGTAGTGGGCCTGTGAAACTGTGGAACTGAGCGCCGAGCCCGCCTGCTTGAGATGCTCGTTGAGTCGCTCCAACGCCGCCTCGTGCTCGCCCAGCGCGACCATCTGCAGCGCGGCCACGCGCACGTGCAGACCGAGGGTCTGGGTGGACTGCATCCAGCGCGTGCCCGACTCCATGTCGGTGACGACCTTGTCCACCAGCGCGGTCCTGCCCTGGCGCGCAAAGAAGATGGCAAGCGCCAGCGTGACCGGCGAGCGGTTGGCGTTGCCCCAGTAGTAGGCGTCGGCACTGCTCTCGACCTCCGCCAGTTCGCCCGCTTCTTTCATCAGGCGCTCGGGGTGGCGGCTGGCGAGCGCTGCCACCGCGAGCCCGCCGTAGTCGATGAACGGGATGTCCGCGCTGACGTAGCCCCGGTAGTAATAGTAGCGGCTGCCGCTGATGTCCTCGCGGACGTCCGCCAGCGAATCGCGCAGCATGCGGAACATCAGCTCGTCCAGCTCCTGGCTCACCGAGTCGAGCTCGAGGAAGCGATCGTCGAAATCGAGCTGGAACGGATTGATCGCCATGTCGCGCTGGCAGCAGAAATAGATGTGGTCCTTCAGCAGCCTCTCGATCACCTCTTTGCGCGTGCGCGCATCCACCTGCGACGCGGGCAGCCCTTCCACCGCCGGCAGTGCTTCGCGCCCGAAAGCGCGCAGTGCGTCCATGGCGGCCTCGGCCACGTCGGGATCCAGGTCGCCGATGTACTTGACGATGCGGCTGATGTCGTCGGCGTTCTTCTCGCGGCGGATGCGCTCAAGTGCGGCGATCAACTGGACGGCGCCGCCGCCCTCGTCCAGCAGTTTGCGGTAGTGGGCAAGCAGGCTCGCGTCATCGAGCTTGCCGGCTGCCATCTCACGTTCAAAGGCGGTGGGGGAATCGAGCCCGGCCAGGTCTTCGTCCTGGGCCTGCAGGCAGGCCGGGAACAGCAACAGGCTAATCAGCGCGCTCAAGGCGATCCGCCACGGCAGGCGGCGCTGTATCCAGGAACCAGGTGCGGAAGCCCTCGGAGACGCGGACGTTGTCCAGGTCGCCGTCCTCGAGCATCCAGGCGAAGTCCTTGTAGCCATTTCCGACCGCTTCCTTCAGGCTTGCAAGCGCTCTCGAATTCTTGAACTGCAGGCTCTGGGCGCAGGCCAGATTATAGTACACCGCCGCCAGGTATGAAGTCATTGAAGAGCGGTTCCGCCCTTCCGCCTGGCGCAGCATCTGCTGACCGTTCGCAACCGCCACATTCCATTCCCGCTCCGCGCCGTCCAGGTCGCCCGAGCGCAGCAGCAGGTGGGCGATTTCATTCTGGGCGATCAGGTCCGGGCGCGTGGCCGCACGCATGTTTACGTTCGTGCGCACCTCCTGCACCCGTTCAATCTGGGAGCGCAGCCGGGCAATGCGGGCCTGCAGCAGGGCGTCGTCGCCGAAACGCGCCAGTGTCAGCTCGATTTCCGTGCGGATCTGCTCAAGGTTCACAAGGTTCTGCAACTCCGGCGCCGGCGCCTGCTCGAGCAGAACCTGATAGCTCTGCGCCAGCAGCGCATTCAGCACCTCGGAGGGCTCGCTGCCCGCCAGAGCGCGCGCGGCCGCGGAGCGCACGTTCACCAGCACCTCAAGCCCGGCATGGAAAGCCGAGCGCTGGAAGCGGCGGATCTGCTGCTGGAGCTCGTCGTCCATCTCCAGCCGGCGCAGGTACAACAGGGCCGGCTGCAGTGCGCCGGCTGCGGATTCAAGCCTGCGCCAGGGCGGTTCAAAGGCGCGCTCCGGCCGCGCCGTGCGCTCGACCATCTGCCGGGACGCGATGTTGAGCGCATCGGCGAATTCCGGGTCGGCATCCAGCACGGCCAGCAGTTCGCGGTCAAGGCGCCGCGGGTCGAACTTGCGCAGCTCTTCGAACTGGCCGAAGAACTTGCCCGGCATCAGGTGCGCCTCCAGCAGCACCAGCGAGATGTCGCGGCGGATGCGCAGGGTGTGGAAGGCGTCCCAGGCCAGGCGCTGCCCGGAGTCAAGGTTGTCGAGCGCCGGACGCAGCGTCTCGAAGGGCAGGTCAAGCAGGTAGTCGCGCGCCTGGGCGCGCAGATCCGCATCTTCGTCGGCGAGCGCTTCCGCGCCCTGCTGCAGCAGCGCGGCGTCATCACGCAGGCGTGCGACCTCGAGCAGCGCCTGGCGCTCCTGCAGGCCCGCGATCTTGTAGGCCAGCCGCAGATCCGCTGCGATGTCGTCCTCGATCGCTACCAGCCGCGCGGTTGCGGCAATGCGCTCGGATGCGACGGGCGAGGCGAGTTCGGGAAGTTCGCGCTTGACCTGCTCGCGCTGGGCTACCAGTGGGGCAGAGGCGAAGGCGGCCAGCGCCAAGGCAACTGTCAGAAATCGGGAAGACGGGTATGACATTCTGTAAACTCCAAACAGGCCCTCACGGAACCTGCAAACCGCTCCCCGCCCATATATTAACGGCCTTGGCGGGTGGTAAGTCCAGAGAAATCCCAAGTGAAAGGGTTCCGGCGGTGCTCGAGTCTACAGATGGCTTGTTATGGCTGCTTTGTGGCTGGTGCGCGAGAATCTGATCCTGCGGACAGACTTCACCCTTTATAGATTTCGGAAAAACCTGCAGTATAAATTCAGACATTCCATAAGAATGTGTAAATGATCAAATGTTCGTTACTTGTGCAGCTGATGCCGACAAACATCACACAGCGCACACGCCTTAGCGAAAATGCTGCTCGCGACATACACCAAACGAACCGGAGCCCCGGCAACTTCCCGGGGCTCCGGCGGGACGGCGGAGGCGCTACTTCAGCGCATCCAGCGCAGACTTCACCAGCTCATGATCCGCAGCCCGGGCGCGCACCAGCAGCCGGTTGGCACCGGGCACGACGCTGACCTTCACGTCGCGGTCCCCGTCGCTGCGGACGCTGTAACCACCGTCCAGTTTCTGCACCGTGGTGGCGGGGACTTCAAACAGCTCATTGAGCACGCGCGCGGCGGTGTCGGCCTTCATTCCGGCGGCCATCTCGTAGCTCCGGATCTGGGTGCCGTCGCTTCCGCTGGAGCTGCTGTCCAGCCTGGCCACCAGGCGCTCCAGGTTGCGCATCTGCGCGACCCGGCCCGTGGCGGTCAGCAGGTCGTCCTCAACCCCGATCTGCATGCCGGCTCGCGTGAAGTGCTGCAGGGCGCGTGAAAGCGCGCGCGGGCCGGCCTGCAGGCCGACGCGCACCAGCGTCACCCACTCCGAATCAGGCAACCCCGCCAGCTCATTTGCTTCCACGACGCGCGCAAAGCCGGCGGCGTCCTCCAGCCGCACCACGCGGACCTTTGCCGTGCTGTGGCCGACCAGCGTGAGCTGGCCGCCCTCGATCAGCTCCGAGACAAAGTCGCCCAGCTCGGCGTTGGGAACCAGCAGGCCCTCGTCCGGGCCCACATAGAGCACCGAGTTCCTGGCCGCGCCGGCGGCGGCGTTGTCGTAACTCACGCGCTTGCCCGTGGCCGAGGAGTAGCCGGCGATCAGTTCCTCGATCCGCACGTTGCCGCGGCCGGTGACGCGCCAGGCTTTCTGGCCGTTCACCTCCACCACGTCGAACGGAATCTGCGACTTGCTGCCGCCGAAGGGGAAGCGCGGCATCGGCTCCGGTTTCGGGGCTTCTTGCGCGATCGACAGCGCGAACGCGGCGGCAACGACGAGCAATGCGGCGAACAGACGGGTCATGGGGCTCTCCTTGGGTTTCAGTACGCCCATTGGAACGCCTTGCAGGCGCGCCTGTTGGCCGGAATGCAGCGGGCCCGCCGTGGCGGGCCCGCGAGGAGGCTGCAGACGCGATCAAGCCAGCGCGGCCATGGCTTCCTTGATGGCTTTGCCGAGGTCGGCGGGGCTGTCTGCCACGGTGATGCCGGCCGCGCGCAGGGCCTTGATCTTGTCCTCGGCGGTGCCTTTGCCGCCGCTGATGATGGCGCCGGCGTGGCCCATGCGCTTGCCCGGGGGCGCGGTGCGACCCGCGATGAACGCCGCCACCGGCTTGTGCATGTTCTCGGCGATCCACTGGGCGGCCTTTTCCTCGGCGTTGCCGCCGATCTCACCGATCATGATCACCGCGTCGGTGTTGGGATCGTTGTTGAAGGCGTACAGGCAGTCGATGAAGTTGGTGCCGTTCACCGGGTCTCCGCCGATGCCCACGCAGGTGCTCTGGCCCAGGCCCATGTTGGTCACCTGGTGCACGGCCTCATAGGTGAGCGTGCCGCTGCGGCTGACGATGCCGATGCGGCCCGGGCGGTGGATGTGGCCGGGCATGATGCCGATCTTGCATTCGCCGGGGGTGATGATGCCGGGGCAGTTGGGGCCGATCAGTCTTGAGCGCGGGTAACGCTCATCGAGGATCGCCTTCACGCGCACCATGTCCATCACCGGGATGCCCTCGGTGATGCAGCAGATCAGCTTCACACCGGCGTCCGCGGCCTCCAGGATCGCGTCGGCGGCCAGGGCGGGCGGCACGAACACCATGCTGGCGTCCACGCCCACCTCGTGCACGGCCTCGGCCACGGTGTTGAAGATGGGGATGCTGGCCTGGGAACCGTCGGGGCGCTTGATGACCTGGCCGGCGGGGTCCTTGTCGAACACCATGCCGCCCTTGCCGGGCGTGACGCCGGCGACAAAGTTGGTGCCGTACTCGATGCAGCGCGCGGAGTGGAAGGCGCCGTGACGGCCGGTGATGCCCTGGCAAATGACCCGTGTGGCCTTGGTGACGAAAATCGACATATCAATCCCCAGAGTGTACGTGTCGCGGGTTTGTAACGGATGCGCGCCGTGTCGGCAAGCTACGCCTTGGCCTTCACGAACTTTTTGCGGGCCTTCTCGGCGGCCTTGCTGATCTTGGCCCAGTTCTGCTCGGCATGCAGGACGGCATAGAACGCGAACTCGTCGCGCTCTTTCTCGGGGGCGATCTGGTTGCGCAGTCGCGAGAGCGCTTCCACGCCTTCGTACTCGGGCTCGATCAGGCCCTCGGCGAGGGCGACGCGCCAGATGATGGCGAAGGGGCCGCGCTCGGCGTCGTCCCATGCGCATGAGCAGACGACGGCAGCGTTCTTCTCGGCGATCAGCTTGGGATCGAGCGGCATGGGCTGGTCCATGATACGGACCATGTCGACGAAGCCGGGCACCTCGGGGTGGTCCGGCAGGCCGGACTCCCGGGTGACTGCCTCTTCGGCGTCCTCGTCGTCCTCATCGATGCTCTCGGGTTTTTCACCGGGGACCGGCTCGGGGATTACCTCGGGCGCGACCATCAGGTCGAAATACAGGTTGGTCTTGGTGAACTTGCTGAACACGTCGCGCAGGAAGCGACGCAGGGCGTAGGCTTTCTGCTCTGCGTTGGGTGTGCCGGCTTCTTCCAGCACCTCGCGGACTTCCGCGACGGGGCTGACGCGGATTTCGTTCCAGTCGACGAAGCGGGCCCGCAGGGCCTGCGCGGCCTTGTCGGCGTTTGCGGCGGTGTTGTTGCGCAGCAGGATGGTATAGCAGAGATGGGAGACCGGGCTGCGGTTGTCCTTCTCGAGCAGCTTGGCGTAGTCTTTCTTCCACTTCTGCAGCGCCTTGCGGGCCTTGGTCTGAAGTTCGCGGATTGTTGCCATGGCAGCGTCCTATTCGTTCTCGGCGGGGGTCCGGTCGGCCACCTGCTCGTTCCATTTCTTCCAGCGTGAGACTGTATCCAGTTGATCCGAAGACGGCAGCCAGGGGTTGTAGCCGTCGGGTTTCTGTCCCGGTGTCAGCTTGCCGTGGATGCGCAGCAGCAGCGCGATCACGTCGGCGCGCACCTCGGCCGGCACGGGGCTGATCCATTCCTGCAGGCTGACGGCGCCGTCGCCGTCGCGGTCCAGCCGGGCGAACTCTTCCGAGGTGCCCTTGAACTCGCGGGCGCTGAGGCGCTCGTCGCGGTCCAGGTCGGCGCCCGCGAACTCGGCGCGGGTACCCGAGTCCAGGTAGCCGAGCAGGATGCCGCGCTGGTTCTTGTCCAGCTCGGCGGGGCTGTCGCTGAAGCGTCGCACCACGGCCCAGCGCACCCGGCGCTCAGGGTCGCCGATCGCGGTCAGAAACACGGTGCGCTGGGCGCCCGGCCCGTGAACCTGCAGGGCGCGCGCGGCCTGGACGCGAACCCCGGCATCCGGGTGACCCAGGCAATGTGCCAGCGCCTCGCGCGCGGCGGCAGCCTGGCCGGCATCAAGCTCGTTGAAAGCCGCCGAGGCGATGAAGCGCAGCGCCTCGATCAGCTTTCGCGGCTCGGCCTTGCGATCGTGCAGGAACCCGGCGGCCGCGAGGATCCCGTCGGCGCCGGCCTGCTTCAGCCGGTTGTCGGCCTGGATGCGCTCAAGCGGGATCTCAGAGGAAAGCTGCAGCACGTCTTCCTTGAGCCTGGGATCAGGCGGATCGTCGGGTGTTTTGCGTTGCGCGTTCACCGGGCCGCGAGGCGTCGGCGCCAGGCGCACGCCGGCCTCATCCATCACCTGTTCGCGTTCCTGGTTGCGGGTGGGCGGCTCGATGCAGCCGCCCAGCAGCAGGATCGCAACGGCAGCCAGGACTAAGCGGAAAGCTGCTTGCGCGTCTCTTTGGCGGTGGCCTTGTTGATGCCGTGCTTGCGCAGCAGCGTCCAGACCGTGTTCGAGGGTTGCGCACCCTTGCCCAGCCAGTACTCCACCCGCTCCTTCTTGAACACGAACCTGGCTTCGTCGTTGTTCGCGAGGTTGGGGTTGTAGTGACCCAGTACCTCGATGAAACGGCCGTCGCGCGGACTCTTGGCGTCCGCAGCGACGATGCGGAAAGTGTGGTAGTGCTTGCGTCCCGTACGCGTGAGACGAATCTTGACCATGCTTGAAGCCTCCAGCGCCCTGCGTGCTCATGCCTTGCCCGCCCGCGCGTGACATTAACGCCAGCAACCTGCGAAACGGGCGCGAAAGGGTAGCCGGGAGGTCGTCCGGTTTCAAGGGGCCGCTGCCGGGTCGTTCGGGACCGTTTTTTACCGCGCCGCAGGCGCGCTGGTTCGGCTTTCCGGGATCTGGAGTCAACGGCCTGGCCCTTGATCCGGCGGGGACTGTCCAGAATTCGAATCCGTTCAGGGCTTCCAGTCCTTGGGCAGGCGGTTCCGGGGGGCGCTGGTGCTGCCCAGTTCAAACAACTGCTCGAATTCCTCGTTGCGTCCTGCCAGCGCATCGAGGTCTTCGCCCGCCGGCTTGCGCGACTGGATGCTGCCGTCCAGCAGGCCGCGCAGAATGTTGGAGGCTTTGGCGGCTTCACTGACCTCGATGCCCGTGAGACCGGGCAGATTGCTGAAAAGCAGCTTCACGTCGATCACGCCGCCGCCCTGGCCCTTGAGCCCGGCCAGGATCTCCCGCGCGCGGCTGAAGGCCTCGCACAGGCTGTCCACTTCCTCGAGGTCGCAACCGGACTGGAACGCCACTTCGCGCCTGCGCAGGTCTTCCATGCGCTCGGGGTGGGAGCGTTCCTCGGCTTTCATCACGCCGGAGATGCGCTCCAGCCGCTCGATATGCTCCTCGATGTCGTGCTCGAGCTCGTGGATGAAATCTTCCAGTGTGCCCGGATCCAGCTTCAGGCGCGCGCTTTCCAGCGCCTGCCTGACCTGGTCGTCAAGCTGCATCTGGCGCAGCTCTTTCATCGAGCTGATCAGCACATCCAGGTTGAATTCTTCCGAGTTCACCGACGCCTCCAGTTGGTGCGCACAGTATAGCCAACCTCAACCGGCTTGTGTCCACCTATCCATCAAACGAATCCTTTGCGCTCCATGTTTCACAACCGCCTCACATTCCTTGCGCAAACGCAATCGGCCGGAAGCCCGAAGGCCCCCGGTCGACCGCTGCCCAGTATGTCCGTTACTTGCCGTTTAACCGCCGGTGGCGGTAGTAGGTCTCCAGCGTCAGGGCGTTGATGGCGGTGGCGTAGACGCGCCCGCCGGCGGAGCCCCAGGCGTCCACGGGGTCCCAGCTGCCGTGCTCGTCCAGCGCCTCGGGCGAGACCAGGCCGGCGGCCTTGTCCTTGGCGCTGAAGCCGCGCTGGTTGTCGATCAGTGTCTTCGACATCGCCTTTTCCCACTGCTCCCAGTGGCTGCCGCCCACCTGGTACATGGCCAGGCTGGCGTAGTACCAGTAGTAGAAGTCGAGCTTCTCGTGCTTCCATTCAGGCAGGAAGCCTTTCTCGGTGCAGACCTTGGCCATCGAGCGGACGTCGGGCGAATTCAGGTTGCGCTTGCCCATGAACAGCATGCTCATGATGTAGATGGCGTCCATCGAGGGCACGTTTTCGTACACGCCAGAGGCCGAGCGCAGCCTGGAGCAGTTGCTCCCCGGGGTGTCGTAGCCGCACTTGGGGTAGCCGTTGACGTCGACGGTCACCATCTCGAACCACTCGGCGGCGTCGCTGTAGCACTTGCCCGCATCGAAGTGGACACCCGCCAGCTCACAGGTGTGTAGGGTCAGCACCATCCAGCCCGTCACCGAGCTGTCGTTGATCGCCGGCTGCACCCCGTAGCGCCAGCCCAGGCCCGGGTTCTGCGCCTTCAGGATGAACTCGACGGCGCGCTCCACAAGCGGGGCCAGCACCGAGTCGCCGGAAAGGCCGTACAGCTCGGCCATGGCCATGGTTGCGATGGCGTGGTTGTAGACGAAGTGATCGTCTTCCTTGGCGCCGAAGCAGCCGTCGTTGTCCTGCACCTTGCGCAGGTAGATCGCCGCCTGGCGCAGGGTACGCGCGAACTTCGAGGTCTTGTGGTCATAGCCCGGGCCGGTGAAGGCCAGCATCGCCAGGGCGGTGAGGCCCACGTCGCAGGTGGCTTCCCAGCCGGTATCGCCGCCGGCCACGCCGACGTTGACGAAGTCGATGTTGTAGGTGTGCTTGGCGCCTGTGCGGGTCGAGTCCTCGCCGAAGCTGGTCGCGCTCCAGTAGCCTTCGCGGTTCTGGTGATCGGCCAGCCACTGCAGGGCATTGCCGGTCACTTCACCCTGGGGCATGCCGGTCACGCCGCCCGGCCGGACTTTGCGCAGACCGCCTTCTCCGCCCGGTCCGCCGCCGCCGCCACCGCCTCCGCCGAGGCCGGTTGCCGAGGTGGTGGATTCCTTGTTGGGCAGTGGCGAATCGTTGTCCGAGGGGTTGTCGTTCGGGTTTTCGGCCAGGTCCTTGTTGGGCGAATCACTGGGGTCCTCTGCGTGGGTGTCGTCCTCGAACTGCACGCGCCGGTCTTCCACCGGCTGTGTTTCAACCGGGGTGTTGTCTTCCCACTCCACCGGTTTCTCCGGCGGCTGGATGGGCTCAGGCGGGATGGGCAACGTTTCTGTGCTGGCGCTGACGACTTCCACCTTCAGGCGTTCCGGCGTCGTGGGCATCACGAACCACGCCACCAGCAGCAGGATGGCGTGTACCGCCAGCGCCACCGCCACCCAGGGCACGCTCGCGGCCGCGCCCAGGTTCTCTTCGGGAGGATGTTCTGAATCCAGGTAACTCGCATCGGCCTGTTCAACCAGGCCCTCTTGGCTTGCCATGGCAGTTCCTTGAATCCTCGGAACCGACCCCGGGAAGGGTTATCACCCTGGCACACTTGGAAACGGCCTGTGTCGCCGAAGGTTCGGGCTATTCTTCTTCGGTCTCATCGCGCAGCTTTTCGACGGCCCTGGCGGCTTCATTCAGCTTGTCGCCGAACTCGGCCTGGCCGGCGGCTTCCAGGCGTTCGAACTCGGGGTGGCTGCGGATGGGGGCCTCGACGGCGTCGTCGCCAAGGGCGTCCTTCAGGCTGCCGGCCATGGCGGCGATCAGCCCGTTGTACTGGCGCAGCTTGGTGCGCAGGCGGTCTTCGCTGCGGGATTCCCAGTATTCGCCTTCGTCGCTTACTTCAACGGGAATGCCCAGCCGCTTCGCCTCATCCAGCACCTTGATGACGCGCAGGTGCGCGGCCATGAAATTCGGCTCGCCGCCTTCCTCGGGCATGGAAGCGTACTGAGTTTTGCAGAAGGTCATCCAGCTCAGGCCGCTGGCCTCGCTGGGCAGGTCACGGCCGCGCCAGCGCCAGGTGGCGGGGTATTCGCCGAAGCCGAAGAAGGCGGGCTCGGCGCCCGGGTCCATGGCGAAGAAGCAGATCGACCAGGCGGGCTCGAGCAGGTCGCCGGTGGATTCGCGGATGCCGTCCACTTCGTATTCGTGGTGGGTGGTCCAGTGCGAGCGTATGCGCAGGAAGGCCTCGTCGTCGTCGGCCGGCTCGTTCGACCAGTCGATCTCGACAGGCTCAAAGCAGTTCTCGAAGCCAAGCGCCGACGCGAACTCGAACAGCCGCCGGATCTTGTCGCGTGCTTCGTCACGCGTGAAGTCGGTCTTCCAGTTCCAGTGAATGGTCAGCCCCATCACTCCTCCTTGAGAGCCGCGGTCAGGCAGGTGGCGCGGATCAACGAGTACACGGTCCGCACGGCATACGCGTAGACTACTTCCCGCGGCGACGATTGCCTCGGGGTTGTCGGCCTTTTGTCAGCTCTCCAGTGTCCGGGTGTCGGCTTCCGTGCTCGCCGAGAGCCGGCGGTTCCCCTGGCGCCTGCCGGCACGGTTCGCATGAGGCATGCGTGCTGCATGGATGAATGCGATCGCGAGGCAATCCGAATCGGGACTAGAAGGTGACGTTGGGTCCGTCGGGGTCACTGTCCATCGCGCCGATCAGGTACAGGAACGACCCGATCAGCCAGAACAGTGTCCCGAGCCCCATGACGCCCAGGCTTGCACTGGTAAACCAGAACTGGTTGTCGAGCATCGCCGTGCCGATCTCGCGATTGAACCCGGCGCCCAGGCAGACGATGCAGTAGCCGACGATCCCGATCACCGCGACGACGAAGCCGCTGATGACGAGTTTCTTGCCACGCAGCATCCGGCGGTGTGCCTCTGCATACTGTTTCTTTTTTTCCAGCGAGTGAGCGAAGCTGTATGCGACGCGCTTACTTTCAATATCCATTTTCGTAGGTTTCCGGTTGGGGTTGGAATTGCGCGGTACTCTCGGGACTGGGTCGCGAAGGACCACGCAAACCGAGCAGGAACGCGTAAAGAAGCCGTCGTGACAGACCAAGGAACGTGAGCAGCCACACGGCGGTTGCGGCTACAACGAAGACGCGGGCGATCCACAGCAGTGAGTCAGCCCCCAGCGCTTCGGAGAGTCTGACCGTGCACACCGAGTACATTCCCACCGGGAAGACCAGCCCCCAGTAAAGGGGATCGTAGGTGACCGGTAACTTCCGCACGACATGGCGCCAGAAGCCCAGCACCACCAGCATCGGGATCCACCACGTTGCGGTCGCCCAGAACATCACGGTCAAGCCCAGGATGAAGGGGCGCAACGGAGACAACAACGGCGAACTGCTGGCGGCCGTGGCAAGGCTCGCGCCCGCCAGCGTCGAGATTGCCACCGCGCCCATGTTGATCCAGTAGGGCGGCATCAGGTCTTTGGGGGAAAACGGGAAGAACAGATACCGGTAGAAGATCAGCCCGATGATCCAGAAGTACAGCATCCCGCCGCCAAGCCAGAATGCCATCAGCGCGAACAGTACGGTGTCGCGGTCGTCCAGCAGGTCGCCGTTCAGTGCACACCCCAGCACGCAGACGGACTGCGTCGCCACAACCGCGATCAGCCATCCGCCGTTGATGCCATCCTCAAGCGAGGGTTTCTGCTTCTTGATCGTCAGCAGCGCAAAGATGGTGTACGTGCAGACGCTCCACAGCACGACGCACAACCACCACAATGAACTCGCCAGCCAGGCGGCATTGTGAAGCACCAGGGCCTGGGAGCCCACTACACCCGTTGCGGCCACGACGGTGAAGAAACCGGGGGCCCGCCCGTGGTCGGACAGGTCGCTTGCGAAGCGCGAGGGGAACAGGACGGCCCTCGCGATCAGCAGCACCCAGAGCAGCGGATAGGCGATGAGGTTGGTCAACCAGAGGGCGTCGGCCATCTCGTCGATTCCGAAGATACGGCAAGCTATCGAGACGATGCCGGTAGCCATCACCAGCGCGAAGTAGCCCGGATGCATGGAGGCCAGGCGCGCCCCCAGGTGGGCCCTGAAACTCGGCGCGCGAAAGGGCGCCGTTTCGATCGCTTGGCATGCAGGTTCGTCCACGCCTGAAAGATAGGCGTGCGCGGCGCGGGCGAATATCAGAAGGGCATGGAAACCGGCGTAGGATGTTCAGAAAACGCGTGTAGGAGTACGTCTGACATGGCCTACTTCACCAGGCCCCGTTCCAGGGCGTAGCGCATCAACTGGGCGTTCGAACCTATGCCCAGCTTGGTGAGGATGCGGCTGCGGTAGGTACTGACCGTCTTCACGCTGATATCGAGGCGACGCGCAATCTCCGCACCCATGAGCCCCTCAGCGAGACAGACGAACACCTCGTACTCGCGGGGCGACAACTGTTCGTGCGGCTCACCGCCGGAATCCCCGCCGACGGCGATGTGATCGGCGAGTTTTCGTGCCACGTCTTCGCTCAGGTAGCGCTCACCTTCGAGGATGGTGTGGATAGCGCGCAGCAGTTCTTCGGGGGCGCGATCCTTGGTGACATAACCGGAAACACCAACGCGCAAAGCATGGACTACGAACTGCCTCTCGCTGTACATGCTCAACGCAAGGATCGGCAGGTGCGGGCGCAGGTGCCGGACTTCGGGAACCAGCTCCAGGCTGTTGCGATCCGCCAGGGCGATGTCCAGGATCAGGATCGACCAGTGCTTCTCGGCGACCAGTTTCAGCAACTCGTCGCTCTTTCCGGCCTCGCCCACTTCTGCATCTTCGAACGCATCCATGATGATGCGGCGGAGGCCCGAGCGCATGATGGCGTGATCGTCAGCGAGCAGAATGCGCATCGGTGCGTTCCTTGTCGGGCGCCAACGGGATCTCGACCCGAACCGTCGTGCCCGCGCCGGGTGTCGACTCAATCGACAGCGTGCCGCCGACGAGTACGGCGCGCTCGCGCATCCCGATGATGCCGAGTGAATCGAGGGCGTTGGCTTCAGCCCCGTCCATGCCTCTACCGTCGTCTCGCACCATCATAACCACATGCCGGTCTTTCGCGGCGAGAGTAATGACGACGCACTCCGCCCCGGCGTGACGCAACACGTTGGTGAGAGCTTCCTGTGCGATGCGGAAGAGTGTGATGCTGACAACTTCGTCCAGGTTGGCGTCTTCAAAATCGCTGTCCACCTCGACCACGATATCGGCATGCGCCTGCGTCTCACCCGCCAGCCAGTCCAGCGCGGCGTTCAAGCCGAGTTTATCAAGCACGCCCGGGCGCAACTCGGACGATATCCTGCGCACGAAGTCGATCGCCTCTCCGATCTGCGTGTTCATGTTCTGCACGAATTCCCTCAACGCGAGCGTACATGCTTCTGCTCCGCGTTCCGGTGTGCAGCAGGATTCCAGGTTTGACAGGTGCATCTTGAGTGATGTCAGGGTCTGCCCGATCTCATCGTGCAGTTCGCGCGAAATGCGCGAAGCCTCTTCCTCCCGCGCCATCTGTAGCCTTCGGGCCAGGCCGCGCAGTTGCTGCTGGGCATCAGCCGCTTCGCGGTGACGCGCCTCAAGCGAATCCGCCATGCGGTTGAACGTGACCCCCAGCATGGCCAATTCATCATGTCCGCGCGTGCTCATCACGCGTGCTGAAAGGTTCCCTTCCGCCAGGCGTTGCGCCGCCCGCGACAGTGACCGCAGACCCCGCAGGATTCCCAACTCGGCGGCGACGAACACGGCGGAAATCGTGAACAGCGTCAATACACCCAGGCCCAGCAGCGTCCGATAGAATGCCGTATTGGCCGTCTGCATCGTGTGCTGGAAAGGCAAACCGGCGCCGACGTAAAGCCCCGGGGCCTCTTCCAGGGGCACACCCACGAAATACCGTTCGACGCCACCGTTGCCCAGTTCGAGAGTCCGCCCCGTGTCCGAACTCGAGAGCTGGGTCAGGCCAGGAATCACGGGGGCATCCATGCCCGCGATCTCCAATTCTTCTCCACCGCCGTAAGCCAGGATGCGCCCGTCGCGATCGGTAATGGTCAGCGCCGTGCCGTAAGGCAGATGACTTCCGGAAGCCATCCTGGCGAGCCAGTCCAGGTTCAGACCGTTGAAAAGAACAGCCATGATCCGGCCGGCGCTGTCCCTCACCGCGTACGCATGGTTCAGCGTCGGTCGCTCGAAGATGGGAGAAACCAGATAGGTGCCTGCTTCAACCTGATTCGACTGGATCGCGGCCTGATAGGCCGGGTTGTCACGCCAGTCGCGATAGCTGGCCAGGGGGTACGCGCTGGACTGCACTCGCCCGTCAGCAGAAAGAACGCCGATGTTGGCGAGTTGCGGATGGCCAGCCAACAGGGCACGCAGAAAGTCAGGATCCGTCAGCACTGGTGACTGCTCTCCTTCGCGTGCCACCTTTTCACCCAGCCACTGCAGCAACTCACGCGCCCCGCGGATCTGGTGGGCGTGCTCACGACTGGCCAGCGTCGCTACATGCTCGGCTTCCCGCTCCATGCGTGTCAGCGCAGCCGAACGCTCGTTCTGCGCGACCACGAACGCGAACAGGATCGCCGGCAGCGTGGCCAGGCAGATCAGGAACAACAAGCGGCCGCGCAGCGAAAACAGCAGCCGGCCGGGTGAGCGTCCAAAGCGACTCATAAGCACACCGCATAAAACGCGATAACAAGGTCACAATAGCTGAAATGCTGCCGCCGGGCGAAGTCCTATTCCGTTCGGCGCTGAAGCTCAGGAATCGATGCAGTGGGCCCCCTCCCCAGCAATTTCGGTTGCCAGGACGGTTCAGGCACCTGTGGGGTCAGACCGAATCGCCGCTAACTCCGACGCTTTCGACGTGCCTTTCTCGTTCCACGGTAAGGATTGTTGCGCTTCTTCGTCGTGGCCGGGCCCGACCCTATGCCGGCGGGGCGGGCGGGGTTGTCGTCGTCCCAGTCTTCTTCTTGGCCCGGTTTCACCAGCGCTTCCGGGTGCGTGCCGATCAGGTCTTTGCGGCCGGCTTCCCTTAGCGCCTTGCGTACGCGGCCGTGGAATTCGGGGCGCGTGAACTGCATCAGGGCGCGCTGGCGGCGCTTCTCGCGCATGGTGGTAGGTGTGTAGACGAACTCGCCGGTCTCCGGATCGTGGCCGCTGTAGAACATGGCCGTGGCGGGCGTCATGGGCGTGGGGATGAAGTCCTGTACCTGCTCGGGCGACCAGTTGTTTTTCTTAAAATACTCGGCCAGGCGGATCTGCTCGTCCATGGTGCAGCCCGGGTGGCTGCTCACGAAGTAGGCCACCAGGTACTGCTCTTTGCCCACGCGTTTGCTGGCCTCGACGAATCGTTTCTTGAACTCCTCATACTTGTGCAGGCCGGGCTTGCGCATGCGGGTCAGCACGTCGTCGCTCAGGTGCTCGGGCGCGACCTTCAGGTGGCCGCTGGTGTGGTGCGCGGCCAGGTTCTCGATGTAGGCGTCGCCGATGCCCCTGGTGGCTTTGTCGTCGATCAGCATGTCGTGGCGGATGCCGCTGGCGATGAAGGCCTTCTTCACGCCGGGCACCGCGCGTACGCGCTTGAGCATGTCGATCTGCTTGTCCAGGTGCAGGCGCAGGGCGGGGCAGGGGTCGGGCAGCAGGCAGTCGCGGTCTTTGCAGGCGCCAAGGGTCTGCTGCACGCTGCAGTAGTTGCCGTACATGTTCGCGGTCGGGCCGCCCACGTCGCTGATGTAGCCCTTGAAGCTCGGCATCTGCGTAATGGCTTCGGCCTCCTGCACGATGCTCTCGGCCGAGCGCGACTGGATGGTGCGGCCCTGGTGCATCCAGATCGCGCAGAAGGTGCAGCTCCCCATGCAGCCGCGGTGGGTGACGATGCTGTGCTGGGTGGTCAGCCAGGCCGGCACGCCGCCCTGGGCCTCGTAATCCGGGTGGGGCAGGCGCGTGTAAGGCAGGTCGTACCAGCGGTCGAGTTCTTCTTC
>JAANMX010000210.1_pt1 | contig 77506 bp, 57 predicted proteins | sample 7279681 | NCBI WGS metagenome assembly JAANMX01 (sample SAMN14094542, study PRJNA606508) | bioreactor metagenome | isolation source: A lab-scale SPAN reactor treating ammonium-rich wastewater day 351 | place: Ireland: Galway | collected 2018-01-01
GCGGGCAGTGCCTTCGTGCTGATTCGTGCCCTTCGTGGGCAAAGTGCAGTTGGGCAACGCGTGAGTCCTGCCGTGCCATCGTGCAAATCTGCCAGCTGCGCTTCAGTGTTGCGTCCCTGCACAGGGAGTACGGCATTCCTCCAACATCGTTGCAGCCACGTCGTATAATTACGTTATGTACCGTACCGGGCTTCTGCTGATCGGGCTTCTTGGTTTCTCTCTGGCCGTCGTTTCCCGTCTTTGGCACACGCCGGGCGCGTGGTGGAACTGGGCTGCGCTGCTGGTGCTGCTGACGGGTTTCGGCGCCCTGGCTGTCGGCTGGCTGCGACGCAAACGCAGCACCCCGCCCAGGTGGTTCAGCCTGCGGCCGGGCATCCTGTGCGCCGGCTCGTTGCTGCTGCTGTCGTCCTGGTTCGTGGCGCGCGTGCCCGCGCCGATGGGCGAGGGCCCTGCTGGTCCCGAGGTCGAAGCCGGCGCGTTCACGCGCACCTGGAGCGAACGGCCGGTGGTGCTGCTCAGCCTGGGCGAGAGCGTCAGCACGGGCTACGGCGCGCCGAGCGGCCACGGCTATTTCGAGCTGCTCCGCGAGAACGCCGACGAAACCTACCCCGAGATGACGGACATCGAGCTTGCACGCGTGCTGCCAAACCTGCGGCCGGTGCGCAAAGCCTCCAACAGCACGAACAGCATCGAGCACCTGCGGGAAATCTCCGCGCTGCCGATCTATCAGCCTGACACCTTCGGCATCGTGTGCATCACCACCGGCGGCATCGACCTGATTCATTACTACGGCAAGGCCGAGCCGCAGGAGGGGGCCATCTACGGCGCAAGCTGGGAACAGGCGGAGCCCTGGGTCAGGAACTTCCGGGCACGGCTCGATGAAATGGCGCTGGCGCTGCAAGAGAAGTTCCCCGGCGGCTGCGCGGTGATGCTGGCAACCATCTACGAGCCTACCGACGGCGTCGGTGACATCGAGAACGCCGGCCCCCTGTTCTGGCTGCCCGCATGGCCCGACGGCAAGCGGGTGCATGGCGCGTTCAATGAAGCGCTGCGCGATTGCGCGGACGTGCATTCCCACGTGCACCTGGTGGACGTGCACGGCGTGATGCTCGGCCACGGCATCCACTGCCGGGACCGCACGAACGAGCACTACGATGCGGACGACCCGACCTACTGGTTCTTCGTGAACTTGGAGGACCCGAACCGCCGGGGCTACGACGCCATCCGGCGGGTGTTCCTGAACGGGATTGTTGACGCGCTGCGGGTTGAGCCGGGCTTTGACGTGCCGGCACTTCCCGGGCCATAATCGGGTGATGGACGGCGACCCCAACTTCCGCCTCAAAGCTTTTGCCGTGATCGCCTGCGTGCTGGGCGTTTTCCTGGTCGCCTTCGTGGCCCAGCGCGTGTGGTACTGGATGAAGACCCGCCGCCGCGAAGACGTGGATACCTCGCGCGTAGAACCCATCATCGACTTCGGCCTGCTGGGTGTCGGCCTGCTGGTGATCTGGATGGCCATCGAGGCGCTGGTGCTGTCGGTGCTGACCTCAAGCCTGCAAGTGCAGCCGCGTGAGCGGCAGAAGATCGCGGAGATCGAAGTCGGCAAACTGGATGAAGAAACCAATCAGCTCAACCTGCTGTTCTATCCCGTGGACCGCGCGGGACGCAGGCTTTCCGGCCAGCGTCGCCCGGTGCTGACTTCGGGCCAGGAGTTCGAGTTGATCGTCGAAGTCACCCAGTGGCGGGGCGCCTGGACCTGGCTGGGGGAAGGTGGCTTCTACCAGTTCATCAGCCTGGGCGGATTCGGCAACGGCGCCACGCCCGAAAAAACCACCCTGGAGCCCAAGGTACTGCCGCGCACGGCCGGCGCCACGCTGTTCCTGCGCAAACCGATGCACTGGGAAGTCCGCGAGCCCTGCGAAGAGGGCGACGTCTACAACATCTACCTGAACCCCGCCACCGGCGCCCTGGAAGTCGAGCAACAGCCCGGCTAGCTTCTGTTCCCTTCAGGACCGGCGAGGTCATCCGGCGAGACCTGGGGCGAACCCTGGGGTGACTCCATGGGCCCTGCCGGCGGGGCCATCAGGGGCGGCTCAGGTGCTGTCACCGCGGCGATGGCCTGAGCCAGCTGTTCCTGTGTCGCCTGCACCGGCTGCGGCGCCTGGCCACCTTCGCTGAGCTTGCGGATGCGCTCCAGAATCTTGCGGCGACTGACCAGGTTGAGGGCCAGCAACCCCCCGGCGACGGCGGAGGCGGCGGTGCAGTAGGTGATCCAGCGCCACTGATGGGCGTCGGCACGAGCCTGCAGGCGCGCTGCGGTGTCGCCTGCATGAATCTGCGCCCGCCCGTTCTGCTTGCCCCAGATCACCGCGTTGATGCCGGCCTGGATCGGCGAAAACTGTGCCACCTTCTGCTCTTCAACGTCGGTTTCGGAACCGCCCACTGCCTGCGCGATGTACGGCACGATCAACAGCACGGCCACCAGCAGGCCCGCCAGCACACCCGAAAGCGACTTTGATATACCGCTCAACGTCAGCCGCCACGTCACCTGGCTGATCAGCAGCAGCGTCACGCCCATCACCAGCAGGAACGCCAAGAAGCCCCGGGACTCCGCACCGTGAAACGCTGCCACGGCCGCCTTCAACTCGGTTTCCGGCATGCTCGCGGCCGCGACGCGCGAGGGCGAAAGGCTCATGCCGCTCAGCATGGTAGCGCCGCTCTCGTCGCCCATGGCCTGCTCATAGTCCTCGATCAGGGCCGCCTTGTCGCCTTCGGTGCGGGCTTCGAGATGGGAGTAGCAGAACCACGCCGCGCCGGCCATCAGCACCAGGCCGAGCACGGTAACGATCGCGGTATGCAGGGCGCCGCGGTCGCCGCCAGGGAAGAACAGCCGGCCTCCGCCCTTCATCAGTCCGGCGGGCAGCTTTTCCATTTCGCGGCGCACGCGACGGCTGGGCACAGGGGCCTCCGCGGGCGCGGTCAGCGCCGGTATGCAAAGGATCAGCACCAGGTAGACGGCGCCCACAACCAGGGTGCCGAACGCCGCGTTGTGCGAAGGCAGGCGCGCCACCATGAAGTAGCTGCCCACCTGTACCGGCACGACAAGCACCACTACGCTCCAGAACAGGCGCAGGGCGGTGCTCTTGTTGTGCGAGGTCGGCTTCAGGCGGTTGGTGGTCGAGATAAACAGGAAGGTGCAGTAGATCGCGCAGGTCACCGTCAGAGACGCCAGGTAATAAACGCCTTCCTCGAGCGTCGGCGAACTGAAGAACGACACCAGCGGGAACGCCGCGCCCACGAACGCCGCCAGTACCTGCAGCGTGATGAACACCAGCAGCAGCAGGAAACCCAGCACGAACGCGAACAGGTAGGTCACCAGCACGGCCGGGATCGCCTTCTTGACCAGGCTGGAAGCGTAAACGCCCACGAAGCTGATCAGCAGCGAAAGCAGGATCAGCACCCACAGTGTGAAGAAGAACACGCCGGGATCGATGCCACCGAACAGGTTGGCGATCGCGAACAGCGGCACGGTGGCGACCAGGAAGATGCTGGCCTGCAGCGCCGCGGCGAAGAACTTGCCGATCGCGATTTCCCACGGGCTCAAGGGCGTCAGCAGCAGCAGGTCGAACGATTTTCGCTCGTGCTCACTGGCGATGGCGGTACTCGAGAAAGCCGGGAACACCAGCATCACCACCACCACCAGCACGGTCGACAGGGTAATGAACAGGCCGCTGCCTATGCTGGTGGGGTCCTTGTACATGCCCTTGCCGGTGGACTGGGCGTACACCCATATTGCAAGGATGGCACCCTGGATCAGCAGATATGCCGTAAGGATAATCACCAGCTTCCAGCTGCGGCATGCGACACGCAGCTCACGCACCGCGAGCGGGTTCAGGAACAGGCGCTTGAAGAAACCGGGTGACTCGGTTGCTTCCATGCTTTACTCGATCCGCTTGATCACGTGGTAACCGAACGTGGACTCCACCAGGCCAGCCTCGCCGACCTTCAGCTCTTTCGACAGGCGCAGGAACGGCTTCACGAAGCCGACCTCCGGGCTGACGTCATAAACCTTGGTCGCGTTGCCGGCGGCGTCGTCTTCATTGTACTGCTTCTGCAGCGCCTCGAAATCCTCTCCGGCATTGGCGCGGCGCAGGACTTCCTCGGCCAGGGCGCGGGCCTGCCCCTTGGTGCGGTCCGCATCCTTGAGCTGCAGGCCGGGCGCGCGGCCCTTCCATGAGATCAGCACGTGCCGAACCTTGCCGCTGAATGTGCCAAGGTCGCGGTAGTCGGCGGGCGCGACGAACAGGTCGTACAGGTCGTCATCGCGCACCAGCCAGAATTCCTCCGCGTCGCCGCGCTTGACCATCATGGCGAGCAGGCCGTGCTGCTCGTTGCCGATGAACACGCTGAACGCGCTCTGCGCGGTCGTTTGCAGGTCCAGCTGCCGCTTCGAAAGCCCTTCGCCGAGCTCGCGGGCCTGTTTGTCCAGCGGCTCATCCAGCCTGGCGCCCTGCAGGCGCGCAAGCGCGCGCACCAGCGTGTCGGCTTGCTGCTGGTCGGCGATTTCTTCCCAGGGCTGCACGATGCTCCACTGTTTCTGGCCGCCCGCCTGCTCCTTGTGCTGCAGTTGCAGCACGGCGTCGCCGTTTGCCACGCGGATGTCCGCCAGTTTTTCGCCGCCCTTGACCAGGCCGATCTCGCCCAGCTTGACGTACTCGCCGGCGGGCTGGAACAACGCCGCCACCGTGTCAGCCTTCAGCCAGTACAGCTGCTCAACGCCGTCGATCACTCGCAGCACGGGAACTTCTCCCTGCTGATTGTTTCCGAAAAACAGCACGGCCGTTTTCAGCTTGGGACCCGTGTCGGCGGGCTTTTCCTCGGCCGGCTTTTCTTCGGCGGGTTTTTCTTCGCCCGGTTGGTCCGGCGTGTCGTCGCCGTCGCTGTCACCCTCGCCGGCCTGTTTCTCGGGGTACACGGCCGTGATGACGCGGCGCGACAGGCCAGGGCCGACCCCAAGCGCGACACGATCAAGCTCGCCGCTTACCGGGTAGCCCTGCATGGTGTTGAGGCTGGTCAGCAGGTTGGAAACCGCGAGGCGGTCGGCCTCCAGCTTCAGTGGCTGCTCCAGCTTCCAGCTCACGGCGGCGCCCACGGACTCGCGCACCAGCTTCACGGCCAGCTCGCCGTCCTGCACGGTCAGCGCGTCCGGGTTGACGCCGTCCGGGATCAGGTTGAGCCGCACCTTGCGCATGAACTCGGGCGTGGCGCGGAACACGCGGCTCAGGATGTAGTCTCCGCCCCAGTAAATGAACTCGCCCTTGTCGGCGGCCTTCAGCATCACCGCCACGCGGCTGTCTTCCTTCTTGCCGAAGTACAGGCGCGCGGTGCCCTGCTGCTCGCCGTCTGTGTAGACGATCGCGACCTCTTTGTCGGCCGGCACCAGGCCGAAGCGCCCGGCGTCGGTGTCGCGGCCGGCGATGTCGTCGGCGCGGTAGCCCGACAGCGCGTCCAGCACGCCCCGCACGGCGGCGCCGTCGGCGTCACCCTTGCGCGGGGAAGTCAGCTGCCATTCGTCAGCGCCCGGGTCACTGCCGGGTTTGCGGTTGAACACCAGCGTGGATTCACCGTCGCGGATGGTCAGCTGCTGTGCCACGGCCAGGCGGGGCAGGATCTCGAAGCCCTCGGTGCTGACCCAGCGGCCGGGCTGCGGTTTGCCGGCGGCGTCCAGCTTCAAGGCGCCGTAAAGCGAGTCAAAGCTGCCGCCCGGGCCGGTCAGCTCGAAGATGCCTTCCGGTGCGTTGGCGCCCTGCAGCCTCACGAAGTCGCGGGTGCCGCCCTCGGCCTTGCCGACCAGGATGTGCAGCAGCTCGCGGTCGGAGTCCCCGGCCAGGCGCAGGTGCACGGCATCCTCGTCGTTCAGGCTGTAGTTCAGGTACTGCGCCGGGGTGGTGGTCGCCGGGCGGTTCAGCCGCGACGAGCCGAACACGCGGGTCACCAGCGTATCCACGTCGGCGCGGTCGGCCGGCGCGTTGAAGCGCGCGGGCACGCGCCAGTCGCTGCCTGCACGCACCAGCTCGAACTTTTCGCCGCTGCCCTGCCAGACCTGGATGCGCTGGATGTCGTCCTTCTCGAATGCCGGCTTTTCGACCGTGCCGCCGACCAGGGTTTCTTCCTTGATAGGCGACTCGGTCTCACGCGTGCTGCGGGTGATCGCGACAAGCGCGGCCAGCACGATGATGATCGCCGACATCACCATCAGCTGCTTGTTGCGCTGCTTGGCGATCACTTCGTCAGGCGTGAAACGCCCGGCGCTGGTTTCGGATTTCGGTTCGTCAGCCATTTGCGTTACGGGACCGCGCGCTTGCGCTTGCGGCTCCTGTTCACTTCTCCGAGTCCCTGAGGCCGAGTGCGATCTCGTATTCTTCACGTGCGCGGGTGCGTGCGAAGCTGCGAATGCCGGCCAACGCCAGCAGCAGCAGCGGCACACCCGCGATACAGATCATGAACCACAGCGTGCGGGTGCCCGGGTCAACGGATCCCACAATGCGCGGCGCCACGCCCGTGCGCGCGCGCAGGCTGACCAGGTCTTCGCCATAGATAAAGGCCTCGGCCAGGTTGCGATAGAACGTGATGCCTCGCGCGATCACCACCGGCTCGATTTCCTGCTGCGGGTAACCGTACAGGTAATTGATGTTCAGTGTGGCGGCCGTGGTCACCACCATCAGGCGGCCCTCGCGGGGGTTCAGCACCGGCTGGGCGTCCTTTTCCTCAGGGTCGCCGTTCCAGCCCGGCACCTTGCGCTTTTCGTCAACCCAGAAACTGGGGAACCTGCCGCTCAGCAGCGTGGCCACGCGCGCGTCGTGGTCAAGCTTCTGGGCCAGGATGCCCTTGCCGGTCGTGGCGGCCGGGTCCCGCTCGACCTCGGCGGCGGAGTTCAGGTTAAAGTTCAACGGCATCTCGGCCGCCATGGGGTTGGCGGGCATGAAGCGATAGACGTCGCCCTTGAGCGTGATGAGCTCGGTTTCGGAAAGGCCGAGGCTGCCCAGGCGCTCGGCGTCGATCTTCGACTCAATCACCAGCGGCAGGGGCATGGCGGACAGGCCGCGGGTGAACACGCTGGTGGCATTGAGGTCGCCGGGCTCAATCACCGGCGCGAGGCGCACGGGGCCCGGGATCAGCTCAAGCTGCTGGCCGCGGCGATCCTGCCTGATCATGTAGGGCTGCAGCTTGCCGTTGGGGCGCAGCAGCAGGTCCTGGCCGAACTCGATTCCCAGGTGCTTGGCCCATTCCTCAAAGGCGGGCTCCATGTCTACTTTACGCAGGCTGACGCTGTCGGGCGGCATGGGGAACATCGAGAAGTCCAGGTCCGCGCTCCAGCCCTGTACCAGCATCACCACGTTGCCGCCTTCGTTCAGGTAGCGTTCGATTTCATACAGTTCGCGCTCGCTGAGCTGGTTCGGCTCCGTCACCACCAGGCAGGCCAGGTCGCGCGGCACGCGCTTCTCCGTCTGCAGGTCCACCCACACGGTGTCGTACTCCAGCTGGTTCTGGATGTAACTCCAGAGCGGCGAATACGCATTTCGCGGAGGCTGGCCGGGCGGCGGCGGGTTGCGGGGGTCCTGCATGCGCGGGTCCGCCGGCGGCAGGATGAAACCCAGCCTCGTGCGCGGGCGCGTACCCTCCCAGAACTGGTCCTCTATCTGCTTGCGGTAGTCGGCGACGCTCTTGTCCGGCTCGAAACTCCAGATTGCGCCGAAGCTGTCCACCTCAGGGTCGAGCTGCATGATCACGGCCGCGAAATACAGGGTGTCCTTGATGTCCACCAGGTTTCCCTGCTCGTCGAACACAGGCTCACGTTTGCCGTCGAAGGGCTGCAGGCTCAGGCGCCCGCCGCTGAAGGGATAGTTCTGCACCTGCCCGGCCGACTGCGGCAATGCCACGCGCTGGTAGGTCAGCTTGGCGGGGGCGACGGCAGCGATTTCGTTCAGCGCTTTGTCGAGGTTCGCGGCCAGCTGCCGGTGTTTGTCCGGCATCGGGTCGGTCACGTAGAACACCATGCGCGCGGGTTTTTCGCGCGACTTCAGCAGCCGCTCAAAACTCGGGCGGCGCGTTTCGCCGCGCATGGTCAGCACGGTGTAGGCGATGTCGAACTCGAGGGTGTCCACCCTGTGCTCGCGCGCTTCGTCGGCCTTGTCTACCAGGTTCACGACGCCGTTGATCACCTTCGGCTCGTTGGTGCCGTAGCGGATTTCCAGGCTGCTGAAGTAACCCTGCACGCCGCGAACCTCGGCGCGCTCGTCCGTGCCCGCAGTCTGCACATCGACCGTGGTTTCAATGCCTTTGTCCTGCAGCTCTTTGCGCTTCTCCGCCACCTGGTCGTTGCTGATGCGCTCAACCCGGTACTGCAGCTTGCCGCCCGAGCTGACTGCCAGCTCTTCCAGCTTGTCGCGCACGTCGCGCTCGAGGTTGATGCGCTTGGCCGGCGGCTCTTCATCCACATAGTAGGTGACGGTAATGGGCTCGGTCAGTTTCTCGAACAGCCGCTGGGTGCCTTCACTGAGCGTGAAGCGCTGGTCGGCCGTCAGGTCAAGCCGCGCGCGGAACTCCATGGCCAGGTAGTTGAACGCGCCCAGCGCAACGGTGACCAGCACCGCCATCAGGTAGAAGTGAAGCGTATAGTTGCGCTTGCGGTTGACCATGAGAAGCAGGTGGTAGGTTTCAGGTTGTAGGTTGTAGGGGGTCTCCCCAACCTGACTTCCTTCTCCTACCGCACTTCCTCCTGAAATCCCTACTACCTACAACCTGTTACTTACAACCTGCCGTTCTTCAGCTGTACCTTCTCGACTCCAGGCTCCACACGTTCAGCAGCACGAACAGCACCACGTAACTGGCGAAGAACACCAGCCCGTTGGTATTCACCACGCCGCGTTCGATCTCGCGGAAATGCTCCAGCACCGCGATCTGCGCCAGGGCGGCCGTCACCGCCTCGCCCGCGGGCGTAGACAGCCGCACGCCATCTTCAGCCGCTCCGCCGGAGCCTACCGCGTGCACGCCAACATTCGCGATGAACCCAAGCACCACCACGGCCAGGCCCAGCGCCTTGTCGCGCCCCACCACGGCCGCCAGCACGCCCAGGCCCACCAACGGCACGCTCAGCAGGTGCACCAGTGCCGCCTGCGGGTTGTCGCGTGACATCTCGCTGATCATGCCGCGCAGCTCGCCGACGCCGACGATGCCAAGGCACAGCAGCATCGCCATGAAGAAGGCCAGCGCCTGGTTTTCAGTCAGACCGCTGACGAACAGGCCCACGCCCACGAACGCGGCGCCGAGCAGGAAGCAGGCCAGGTAGCCGCCCGCCACCGGGCCCCAGTCAGGGTCGCCGAAAACGTACAGCATCAGCGGGAACGCGGCAGTCGCCGCCAGCATGCAGAACAGGAAAGTCAGCCCCGCGAAGTACTTCCCCAGCGCGATCTTCCAGGTGGGGATCGGCATGGTCATCAGCATCTCGAACGTGGCCTGGCGGCGGTCTTCCGACCACAGCCGCATGCTCACCGCCGGCACCACCACGGCCGCCACCCAGGGGAAGATGCCGAAGAACGTGCGCATCGAGAGCTCGCCGCGCGCGAACCAGTCGCCGCCGCCGCCCAGCGGGTCCAGCAGCACGCTCAGCAGCATGATCACCACCACGAACGCGCCCACGATGCCGAAGCCCATCGGCGAGTCGAAGTAGCCCTTCAGTTCACGCACGTACACCGGCCGCATCACTCGCCCTCCTTGTCAGGCAGGCGCGGCGAGTACTCGGTGTCGCTCGCGGTGCGGGTGTCGGTCTCGGGCTGCACGGTCTCGAAGGCGTCGCCGGCCAGGTTGCTCTCGGGCGACACCCAAGCGGTCTCGGAGGCCGCGTCGGCGGCCTGGTGGCCCATCGAGGTGTCCTCGCCCGTGAGGCGCGTGGCCGCGGCCGTTGAATCCGGATCGGCGGGCAGCTTGCTCTCTTCCTCTTTAACCGCAGGTGGGGGCGCGGGCTCGTCATCTTTGGGCAGCTCATCGGCGGGCGCGGCCTTAGCCTCGCCGCGACGCAGGATCTGCAGGAACACCTGCTCAAGCGTCAGGCGTTCCGGCGCCAGCTCGGCCAGCTTCAGGCCCTGCTTCTGGACCAGGTCGGCCACGCTTTCGCAGGCGCTGCGGATCGAACGCGCGCCGCCGCCCACGCGCAGCTGGAAGCGGCCGTAGCTGGTGGGGGACTGCTGCATTTCAACGGTCTCGATGCCCGCGATGTTGCGCAGGGGCTCGGCCAGCTTGGCGTCCGCGCCCTTCACCAGCAGGCGCACGGACTGCACGTCCACGTACCTGGCGGAAAGCTCTTCCACTGTACCGTCCGCGACTTTCTTGCCGCCGTTGATGATCACCAGCCGGTCGGCCACGGCCGTGGCTTCCTGCAGGATGTGGGTCGAGAAGATGATGCAGCGGTTTTCGCGCAGGCGTTCAATCAGCTTGCGGATCTCCACGATCTGCATGGGGTCGAGGCCTGACGTGGGCTCGTCGAGGATCAACACTTCCGGGTCGTGGATCAGCGCCTGGGCCAGGCCGGTGCGCTGCTTGTAGCCCTTGGAAAGCTCGACGATGCGCGACTTCAGCTTGTTGCGCAGGCCGCAGTCGGCCACCACGGCCTCGAGCCGGTCTTTCAGCTTGCCGCCCGAAAGGCCGCGCGCGCCGCCGGCGAACCTGAGGTAATCCTCGACGGTCATGTCGCCGTAGAGCGGCGGGGTTTCAGGCAGGTAGCCGATGCGCTTGCGCACCTCGTGGGGGAAGACGTGCACGTCGTAGCCGCCCACGCTGGCGGTGCCTTCGCTGGCGCTGATGTAAGTGGTCAGCACCTTCATGGTGGTGGACTTGCCGGCGCCGTTGGGGCCGAGGAAGCCCAGCACTTCGCCCTTGTCGACGTGGAACGACACGTCTTCAAGGGCCTTGAAGTCGCCGTAGAACTTGGTGATTCCTTTGACCTCAATCATCGCGGGGTGAATCTAGCTCAGCACCTGCCAACTTCAACCGCGCAAGCCTGCGCGCGCCAACCTGTTTTTAGAAGTACGGGCAACAAGCCTCGGCCGTAACCGGAAACCCGCAGGCGTTTGAGTGCAAGGCAGTGCAACGGATGCGGGCCCTTGACAGCAAGTGCGCAGCGGGTATTTCTATGCCCCTTCGCAACGGGCCCAAGGCCGGAAGCGAAGCAAAGCCTCCGTAGCTCAATGGTAGAGCAGCTGACTCTTAATCAGCGGGTTGTAGGTTCGAGTCCTACCGGGGGTACCAGGACTATAGCGGCCTCCAGAGCCAATCTGGAGGCCGCTCTCTTTACCGGTCAAGACCACGCAAAACCCCACCGTACACGATTCAGTACACGATTCGCCTCGATCGAGTTTGGATGGGTCCGAAATGGCAGTTTATTGGGTCGGCGTGACTCAGTGTCACGCCCTGACAGGTTGGCGACGACGCGAACTGCGCGGCGCTGTGTGGCGTTGAATGTCGAGCTTGCGCCAGCCGGGGACGTACAACGACATCAGCGCTTTAAAGAGTCGGCCGTGCGTTGGCACCCGCAGGTGTATCAACTCATGGACTATGACGAAGTCCTGAAACTTCGGGCTGGCTTCGGCGAGGTCGGACGCCAGGGTGATGGTTCCGGCAGAAGTGCACGATCCCCATTTGCGGGTCATTGCCTGAACGCGGATGACGCGCGGGTTGACACGCAATCTGACGGCCCAAGCCAGCGTACGGCGCTTGAGTTCCTGTTCGGGGTACAGCGAAGACTGCATGCGCTTACTCATCGCGCACCAACGTGGCCATGATCAGGTCAACGACTCGCGCCCTGTCCTCTTTCGACAATTTCAACAGGGGCGAATAGAGCCCCGCGCGCAGCTTTCGTTCCTCGTCATGGTTCACTTGTGCGTTGGGGAAACGCTCCAGGAGCTTCTCGCATTCTTTGGCGACTGTCTCCCCTGTAACACCGGCCGCGCTCAACGCCGCATCACCGCGCAGCCGCCAGAACACGCCAAACGCTGGCTTGGAAAGGCCGCTTTCCTTTTCGGCCTTCGCCATGGCGTCCTTCTCAACGGCCAAGGCACGCAATTCATCCATCGCGGCCAGGCCGTTGATCTTGCGGTCCTCCATGTCCTTGAGGATGCGATCCGCGCGCTCCTTCAGCGACTGAAGCACCGGGGCGAGTTGCGGGTCGTCGTCAACCGCTTTCTGCAGGCCGCGTACGAGGTTGAACACTTTGCCCTCGTCGCTCCCGTCGTCCTTGCTCATGGCCTCCAAAGTCTTCGCGTCGAACGTCACGCTCTTGGTCAGGCGTCCGAGGCCATGCTGATCCGCGTTTTCCTCAATCAGCTTGCGGGTCTTGTGGGCCAGGTCCGCCACGAAGCCAACTTTGGTTGCATACGCATTGCGCACCGCCGCATAGAGGTCGGCCAGAAGCTTGTAAGTTTCAATATGGTCGCGCAGTTCCGGCGACGGTGCCAGGATTTCCCAGAGGTTCTCGATGTCCTTGTAGGCCTCGTAGAATTCCTTGCGCGCTTCAGCGTCCAGAAGCCGTTGATAGACCACCCGCTCCAGCTTCTCGTCGGCGCTGCCTTCGCCCGCTTCGAGGTACTCAGCCTTGGCCTTTGCGATCCGCTCCAGGAAGTCCGCCAGCAGCGCGTCGAGGTCCTCAATCACGCCGCTGACATCATCCGAGTCGAACCGCAGCGCTTTCTTCAGGTTGCGCAGTACGCCGACGAAGTCGATCACCAGGCCAATGCGCTTGCGCACACCTTCCGCATCCACGTAGGGGCGATTTACGCGCGCAATTGCCTGCAGCAGCACGTGGTCACGCATCGGCTTGTCGAGGTACATGCAGTAAAGCACCGGCGCGTCGTAGCCCGTGAGCAGTTTGTCGGTGACAATCAGAATCTTGGGTTCCTGCTTGGGCTTGGCGAACATCAGCCGCACGTCCTTCTCGCGCTCGGCAGAGAGTTGCAGTTCAGCCACAAGCGGACGGTCAGTGATGTCGTTGACGTTTTCCGTATAGACCGCCTCCGTCCATTCCTTGGGCAGCAGCTTGTCGAAGGCCCGCTTATACTTCGCGCAGGTCTCGCGATTCACGGCCACCATGAAAGCCTTGTAGCCCAAGGGTAGCACGTTTTCCTTGAAGTGATTGGCCACGAACGCGGCGACCTTTTCCACGCGATCATCAGCCGACAAGAACGTGCGCAGGCCGACGGACCGATCCAGCACCTTGTTGAGTTCCTCAACGTCGGTCACGCCTTCGGCTGCAGCCAGGTCGAAGAATTCCCTGTCCAGTTGCTCGGCTGGCACGGTCATATCGCTTGGTGCCATCACGTGCTTGATCGGCAGCGTGGTCTCGTCCTCGATCGACTCCTTGATCGAGTACTTGTCGAGATAGCCCTTCTCGTCCTGCGGGCCGAAGATCTTGAACGTGCTGTTGCCCTGTGTGTTCTTGGCTATCGGCGTGCCGGTGAAGCCGATGATCGTGGACTTCGGCAACGCCGCCATCAGGTAAGTACCCAGGTCCTGGGCCACCGACCTATGGGCCTCGTCGATGAATACGTAGATGTTTGGGCGCGAGCTGCTGTCCTTCTTGATGTCCTCAAACTTGTGGATCATCGAAACAATCAGGCCGCGGAAGTCGGCGCTCAGCAGCTTCTGCAGTTCGGCGCGGCTTGTCGCCCGAGCCACCGCGATGTCCTGCTTCTGCATTTCGCCCAGCAGCCGCTCGACCCATCCTTTGAGCTGGCCTTCCAGTTCCGTGCGGTCCACCACCAGGATCACGGTGGGCATTTCGAACCGCTCTTTTTGTTCCAGGATCAGCCGCGCGGCCGTCAGCAACGTGAATGTCTTGCCGGAGCCTTGAGTGTGCCACACCAGCCCGCGCGTCTTTTTCGGGTCGGCGCACCGGTCGATAATGGCATCGATGGCGCGGCGCTGGTGCTGCCGCAGCACGGACTTCTGCGTCTCGCCGTCCTTGACGTAGAACAGAATCCATTGCTCCAGGGTGCGCAGGAAGTCGTTGCGCTCGAAGAAAGCTTGAACCGCAAAGCGGTAGGACTCCTCCGGCTCCTGTTTCCAGCGGGCCATGAACTGACGGTTGGCGTTCCAGGTCACGCCGTACCAGTAGTCAATCAAGTGCGTAACATTGAAAAGTTGGGGTGTGCCAAGAAGTTCCGGCGTTTCGGCTTCATAGCGCCGCAACTGCTTGACGCCGCGCTCCAAGGCGTCGCCGCTCTTGGGATTCTTGTGTTCAACAATGCAGACTGGGAAGCCGTTGACCAGGAACATCACGTCGGCGCGGTTGCCCTTGCGCGCCGGCGGCTTCAGCGTCCATTCCCAAGTCACGTGAAAGTCGTTGTTTTCCGGGTTGCTGAAATCGACCAGCGTGACCGCACGATGGCGCTTCTCGTTCTCGTCGTACCACTGCCGCTCGCCACGCAGCCAGGCCAGCATTTCGCGATTGCCTTCCACGGTGGCGGGCACGGCCTCAAGCGTTTCCATCACTTGCCGCACGTTGTCGGACGACAGCCACGGATTGAACAGTGCCAGCTTGGCGGCCAACACGTCCCGGAACAGCATCCCCGCGTCACCGCCTCGCATTACTTTGGAGGCCTGTGTCGTGACCGGTGTCCAGCCGATCTCGACGGCGTGCTTGACCATCGGAAACTGTACGCTGCCTGCTTCGCTGATCTTCAGATCGCTCATGGCGCGACCCCCTCGGCTGGCTGCAACGCCGACAAGTCCAGGTCAGTCACGCGGATTTCGCCCGCCATCAGCTTGTGCAGCAGCGCCTGGAACAACTCTTCCAGCACCGCGCTTTTGCGCTTGTGCAGGTCGATCTTGCGGTCAATGGCGTCGAGGATGGCGACCACTTCGCGCTGTTCATCGAAAGAAGGCAATGGAATGCAAAGTCCCTTAAGGATTGCGCCCGTCAAAGCCCCTCGGGTGCTCCCGTTCCCGGAAGCAAGTTGCCGAAGATACCCGTACTGACTCTCCAGGTACCCTCTAAGAAATCTGGGCGAAACAACATCAATTTTAGGCTGGATGAAACCAACGTGCCGGCTAGCTGTGGCTTCGATGCCCAAGATCGCGCAGTGCCCGAGGGTCTTTCCTTGACCAACGATGGCCATGAGGACCGCACCGGGTTGGAGTAGTGGCAGGCTGCACTCGTCCAGTGCGGCATGGGTAACGCGTGATTTGGAATCCGTGATCTCGCGTTCGTACATCATGCCGCTGGTGATCCACGGAATCGTTCCGCCTTGCCAGTAACGATCCTGTCGTCGGTTCGGCGTAGTGCCATTCCCAATCTTCCCCAAGGACCCGAGCTGGACCACCTCCCAACTTTCCGGCAGGGGGCCGATTTCCGTTTCCTTTTGGGGCTCGCCGCGCAGGCCGCGCGTGAACAACTCCCGCATCGCCGCGCGCTTCAGTTCTGTGGACGCGCTCTCTAGACGCTCCTGAAACTTGATGCCTACTCGTACCGCGTCAAGAACATCGGCGATCTTGCCCTGCTCGCCTATAGGGGGCAGAACCACGGGTATGCGGTCGATCTTTGATTGGTTCAGCGTTTGTCCCTTGACCTGGCGATCCTGATGGTCGCAGTAGTCGACCTGTGAAAGGAAGTAACCCAAGTATCTCTGATCCACACCCGCACGGGGGTATATCGAAATTATCGCCTCATTGTGAAACGCGGGAACACCGAGCGTGGCAATCCGTCCGATTGTCAACTTGAAACTCATCAGCAACGTTCCCGCCGGGACGATCCGCCCGCGAAACACCTTTTCACTAGCGGCCACCGTTACACGTTCAGAGGTGTCAATTACGGTCCCGTACTCTTCCATGTCCGAGATCGAGACCCATGGGAATATCGCAGCGCTTTCATTCCAGTACGCAGCTTCGTTTCGCGCGGGGGTCCGACCAGTCGCGTAGTCCGCAATCTCAGCAAACGCTTCCACTTTCCAGTTTTCGGGTAGTTGCGGCATTACGGCAACCTCCCGAGAAGGTCAGCCAACGCCTTGTCCGCCACGGCACTCTGATGACCGAGCGCCGTCAATTCGGAAACGATCTCCTTCACTGGCCGGTGCGCTCTATTGTCTTCACTCTCCACCCATCTGCTCGGGCTCAGGTTGTAGTCAGCCTCTTCGGCCTGCTGACGGGTGATGACCGCAACTTCGCCCTCCACGGGCTCGCCCTTCAGGTAGGTCGCAGCCAGAGGGCGGATCGCGTCCTCCGGGATGTAGTTCTTGGGCTTGCCCTTCTTCACCCGCTTGCTGGCGTTGACCAGGACGATCTTGTCCTTGCGTGCCGCCGGTTTGCGCTTGTTCAGCACCACGATCACGCCCGCCGCCGTCGTGTTATAGAACAGGTTTTCCGGCAGCAGGATCACGCCGTCGATCAGGTCGTGGTCCACGAACCACTTGCGGATGTTGCGTTCCTTGTCCTCGTTCTTGCTGCCCGAGCCACGCGTGACAGCGCCGGTGTCCAGCACCACGGCCGCGCGGCCGCGCTCGTTCAGGCAGGCCAGCGTGTGCTGCAGCCAGGCCCAGTCGCCTTTGCCTGTTGTGACGCCCCCCGTCGTGCGGAAACGGTCGAAGGGGTCGTTGGCGAAGATGTCGGGTGAAAACGGCTGATTCCACATCGGGTTGGCGACCACGATGTCATTGGTCTTGATCTTGCCGTCGGGCGTCTTGAACTTCGGGTTGATCATCGTGTCGCCGCGCGCAAGCTCAATCTGCATGTCGTGGATGATCGCGTTCATCTGCGCGACGGCGTAACTCTCGGCCTGCAGTTCCTGCCCGGTCAGCTTCAGCGGGACATTGCTTGTCGGGTCGAGCTCGCGCGCCACCAGTTGCAGCTTGACCGGCAAACCGCATGAGCCGCAGGCGTAGTCGTGGGCTTCTTCGCCAGGGCGCGGCCGCATGATATGGGCCATGAGGAAACCGACTTCGGTGGGCGTGAAGAACTCGCCCGCACTCTGGCCGGAGCCTTCGGCGAACTTGCGCAACAGGTACTCGTAAGCGCGGCCCAGGAAATCCGGCTGCACGTCGGCCAGGCCGAGGCGGTAGCGCGGGTCTGAGAACGTCTCGACTACGCCGCGCAGCTTGGCCGGGTTGATGTCGCGTTCGCCGTTGCGCTCGGCGGCGAAGTCGACCACGTCGATCACGCCGGACAGCGTCGGATTCTGCTTCACCACGGCGCGCACGGCTTTGGTGAGGTGTTCGCCGATGTCTTTGGGCTTTTCGCCTTCGGGCCAAGCGTAGGCTTCGCGCACGCTGATTGCGCCCCAGCGCGCCTCAGGCGGAAGGTAGAAGCGCAGCAGGGAGTGGTCGGACTCCGAGATTTCGAGGGCGGTTTCGCGATCGCCGTACTCTTGTGCCAGGCGCTCGATTTCGTCGTCGAACACGTCGGAGAGGCGCTTGAGGAACAGCAGCGGGAGCAGGTAGTCCCTGAACTTGGGGGCGTCTTTTTCGCCACGTATCGAGCAGGCCGCGTCCCAGAGCATTTGCTCCATGGACTTCGTTGAAGGCTCCGCCGGTCTCGTGCGGCGACGACGGCCCGCGACCGCAGACGCCGCGCCATCACCTTCATCCGATTCGTCAACCCCGGCCTCACGCGCGAGAGCTTCGATTGCTTCCTTCGCGGCCTTCTGAGGCTTCGTGCCACCCTCCCAGCGATTCACGGATGCAAAAGACACTCCGAGGCGGTCAGCGAGCTGCTGCTGAGTAAGGTCAAGCTTGGCCCGAATCGCGAGCAGGAGGCCAGAATAATTCGTTTTTTTAGCCATGTCTGCTATATTCGTCATATAGCAGAATATTGTCAAGTGCCTTTATACACGGGTTTGGGTCTTCCGAAGTGCCGTTCATAGAGGCTGAAAATGAAGCGCTCAGTCATACCCGCCAGGTAATCGCACGCCACGCGCTGAACAGAATCCGCCTTACGCTCGTTGGACCGAGGCTTCAGCCGCTCGCGCAGGTGATCTGGGAAAAGCTTGTCTTCGTGGTTGCAGCTCTTGTCGGTCAGCATGCCGAACAAGTCGCGCAGCACCAGCCTGCCTGTTGTTTCATACTGCCCAATCTCGGTGTCACCGATGATCAAATCGAAAGTCGTGTCCTTCAGCGCCTTCACCAATGGTCCACAGGTCTTGAAGCCAAGCATCCTTTTGAACTTGGTGCCACGCTTCTTGCGGTCCTCGTCTGTCGCTTTGACGACTTCAATGTCGCGGATGAAAGTATCGATCAGGGCCGATGACAGCGCCTTTTCAAACGACTGCCCGGCCTTGCGGCCACTACGCTGGCGCGCGCGAGCGACGGCGTTTTCCAGCACGGCTTCAGCAGCCTTACAGTCCGCCTTAATAGCGGCGAGTTTCTCGTCAATCTTCTGCCAAACATCGTCCAGGACGACGAACCCGCCTTTCAGCCCGTCCTCAAGATCGTGCGTCGAGTAGGCTATGTCGTCCGCCAGGTCCATGATCTGGCATTCGATTGTCTGCGGCTTTAGGCCGCCGTCGGGCTCTACGAAGATTGCATCCTCGTCGTAGATGAACTTTTGCGGAAGTTCGCGATGGTCCGTCGCCTTGTTCTCGTTTCCTGCCGCCTTCAGCCTTGCGATAGCCTCCGAGTGGGTGACGTTGTACTTCAGAACCGACATCCGCGCGGCCAAGCAGAGATTCAGCCCGTCAAACTCCGCGCTCTTTTGTTCCAGACGACAGAGTATGCGTAAGGTCTGGGCATTACCTTCGAACCCGCCGAAGTCCTTCATCAGCCGATTGAGTTCGGCTTCGCCGTGATGCCCGAAGGGCGGATTGCCGATATCATGCGCCAGGCAGGCCAACCGTACGATTGCGGTACTTACCCGCTCGTCTTTCTTGTTCCTGCAGCGTCGCGCGATGCCCTCGCCTACTTGGCTGACTTCCAGCGAGTGCGTCAGGCGCGTCCGGTAGAAGTCGCTATCTTGATGCTTGAGCAGCTGCAGCTTGCCCTGCAAACGCCGGAAGGAAGAGGAGTGCAACACGCGCGCGTAGTCCCGGTCAAACGCGGTTCGGAATTCCGTTTCATCGGAAACTTCTTCCTTGTGCACGCGCTTGTGGTGCTTGGGTTTCTCGCGGCTCGCGAACTTCAGCCCTTCATTAAACAAGCCGGTAAGATCAATCTGGGTCGTCGGTTCCATGCGTCCTCCTTCAGACTAGACATCAATTATACTGTCTTGCCTGTCGTGAGAAAACAGCCACAATTATCATCGCATTGCTGGGGTACCAAATGAGTGCGCACAGTCGCCGGACCCAGGTCCTTACCGAAGAGGTTGAGCTTCTGCGCGGCGGCAGAGTCATCACCAGTCTGCTTGGTTCCTTCGGTCACGGGTTGCGCGAGACAAGGCTGACGGCTTGCCTGGGTTATCTAATCGCCCGAGAACCCAAGGCTTTCCGCAAGTTGCTGAAGTTAAAGGGTAAGGTTCAGTCTGTTTCGGTCGAGCATCGCCACCAGCAGGGACGGACCGATGTTCAAATCGCAACCACAGATGGAATCACGGTGCTTGAAGCGAAAGTCGGCACGGCTGAAGGCATTAGCCAGTTGCTCGGCTATGATGCCAACTACCGCGTGCTGGTTACCCCCTACATGCCCACGTCGAAGGACCGGCTTCACCGCAACCTGCTCCTGATTACGTGGCAAGAGATAGCGTCGGTCCTGCACGACATCACAAGCCGCGCTCACTCCGCATCCAAGCCCATTGCTGCGGACTTGCTGGAATACCTGGAGGAACACCGCATGATCAAAAGTCGAGATGCTGTTGAAATCTACGCCCGAGAAATCAACGAACCCACGAGCTTGCGCATGTTCTTGAAGGCCGGAGTTTTCGGCTGCGAGAACAGCAAAGGAAGCAGAGTCGGCGAGGCCTTGTACTTCGCCCCGCACTTCGGGAAGCAGATCGAACGGGAACACCCAGGCGTCCACCACGGCATCAGCTACATTGCCCGAATTGAACAGGTGGAGCCGACTTCCTGTTGGGACGACTTCAAACAGGTCATCATCCGGCACCGTAAACCTGCTGGGTTCAAAAAGCATGAGGAGATTTTCCGCGACGTCAAATGGCTACGCTCCCGCAAGGAACACTTGATCCTGCTGCTGAGTGAACCTCAGTTAGTGTTCACGCCGCCGATCCGAAAAGACACCCTCCAGGGTGGTTCCGGTTGGCTGAGCAAGCGGTACTTCACTTTCAAGGAGTTCTTCGAGGTCTGGGGGACGTGATGCCAGTCGCGGCCATCCATTTTTTTATATCTCATAAACACACGCGTTTCTGGCGCGGTGTACTACGGTCTACGAGTGTGAAATGGCTTGTGTCCGGCGTGTTCTCCCCGGTCGCCGGGCCCTTGGTGGGCCCGTCGCCCGGACACGCCGGACACAGCCTTTCGGTCTTCCGTAGAGCGACTTGTGGTCGCTTCAGGGCTCCAGCCATGGCCCCACTTCCGGCTTCACACCCAGGTCTGTCATGGCCCAGCCGTGCTCTTCGGCCACCGTTCGCAGGAAGAACGTTAATCGCCTCGCAACGCCTCCCGTTACCCTGTTCTGGGAAAGCACCTGCACCACCTGGACAAGCAGCTCGAACGCGACTCGGCCGCCAGCCGTCACCTGCTTTGCAAGTTCGCCCCCATACAACTGGAGGCGTCCCTCGGCGTCGTGCTCACAACCAGCCATCGGGTCGATCTGCCCCTCAAGTTCCACCATCCGCCTGGACCACGGGCGGCATAGTTGAGCCAGGTGACGCCCCTTGGTCACAGCCAGCAGACGACAGACCTCATCCCCCGGCATCTTCGTCAGGTCCTGAATCTTGAACGGGTAGCCAAGAACCTCTTCCAGTCCCTGCCCGCGATCGCGCAACTCCTGTACGTGCGTTCCATGCGGAGGGACGACCGGGCCGCCCGCGGTTATCATACTTCGCGTCCACAGAGCCTTGATTTCCTCCATCGGCCACAGATCGGCTTCCACCAGGAAGTGGAAGTGAGGGTTGAAGCCGTTCTTTGCGTTCCAGGTGACCTCCATACCCCGCACCCAGCCCTTTACATGCTGCTTGAAGGCTTCCGACCGCTGAAACCTTTGCACGGCTTTGAAAAGGCAGCCCACGAGCTTCTTGAGGTCATCTGAACGAGTGTGTGGAACCGTCAGCGTGATCATCGAGAACCGAGCCCCGGCCTCGAATCGCTCGTCGACCACTTTCCGGAGTCCCCGCTTCAGATCAGCGGCACGCAAAGAATCGCAGACCGAGCAACCACGGCAGGAACACCTGTTCCGCGCCACGCCGACCACTCGGCCGTCGAGGACCAGGATTTGCGTGACGAATTCACCGCACAGCGGCATCAGCCGTCGCTTCGCCAGCAGTGTGTCCTTGTACTGCGTCGGACACTCCTTCAGCGCCGCGAGTACGTGTTTCCTGGCTCGGATCATCTTCGGGTCGTCGCGTATGTCCCCTTCCCACCGCTTGTTATCGGGAGTCATTGGAACCTCCCGAGGCATTGGCTGCCGCTGCTTCAGTGGGGGACAAGGCCGCCTGCCGCTTGCCGGCGACGTCCTTCAACCACCGCTCCATTTCCGCTTCGGAAACCAGAATCGGCGCGTTGCAGCCAGGACGAGCCCGGATGCACCGCAAGCGCCCCGCGTGAATCTCGGCTCGTAACGTAGAGGCCGGAATCCGGCCTTCAAAAGACTCTGCCCACTCCTTCAGAGTGAGGTACTTCGAGATAGCCATAACCACTCGCTTTCCGCGAAAGGTCCGGCCATCGGGTCCGGCGTCGAGCCAGAAAAATCCCGAGGGCCTACAGCACCCCCGCGGATTTCCTTTTGCGCACGACGCAAAACGCAAAACCCCGCCTCAGAGGCGGGGTCCAAGTCAGTGTTGGCTTTGCAAAGTGAGGCTATTCGTCTTCGTCAACCACTGCATCCGGCGTGCGGTCACCGTCACGATGACCCTTTTTGGGCTCGATCACAGAAACTTGCAGCATGCGCCTGACCCGCATGTTCCGAGACACCGTGGAGACCTTTACATCGACGTGCTGCGCGATTGCCGAGTACGAGCATCCCGGATGCTCCTGGATGTAGTCCAGCGCCTGGTCGATCCACGCACGATTCTTGCGTGCACGGCGCGGTTTTCGTCGAGCAACCTGAGAGGCAACCACTTCGCAGGCGTACCAAAGGAAGCTGCACAGCTTGTGCAGTCCCGAAATGTCTTGCACCCCGTCACGCCCGACCCATGAACCAGGACGGAGGGCTCCCAGGTCTACCACCGGGTACACCTCCGCGAGTTTGGCGTCTCCGTCCCGATAGTCTCGTGACGGGTCGAAACTGTCCCGGAGGGCCGCTCTGTATCCGCCTGACACCGCCAGCAGGTGAGCCTCCAGAAACCGCGCTTCCTGTTCGTTCAGCTCGGCTAACGCCCAGAAAGTTGTCAGCCTGTATAGAGCCCAGGCGACCCACACCGGGCGGATTGACTCGTTCTTGAGGTACTCATGCCATTGGTCGGGACCAGCTCCGGCACGCTCAAGCCACTTTGCACTCAGTTCCTTGGAAAGGTGCTCCGCGAGCGGCAGGTCGATCCGCAGCCTGCCTGCCCCAAGGTCTTCCAACGCCAGGTTGTGGGGATCATGCCAGGGCATCACCGTTGAGGACCAGAAACCGAACGTTGCCACGCCAGGCAACAGATCCTGTCTGCGCGGATCGCATCCGAAGGCCACGGATAGCGGAATGACCAATGGGATGTTCCTGATTCTCCGTAACACCGTGCGAACTTCTCGAATCCATTTCCCCACGCGGCGGCGGAAAGGTCCACCACGGCGTAACGGATGAACGTCGTGCGCGGTTGGTGTCGCCGCGATTTCAGCAAGGTCCACCCGAATGAAGTCCCGCACCGTAGATCGGAACCAGCGTTCCAGTTCGACAAGGACGCTTCTGACCTGCTCTTCCTCGGCGCTGGAGCGTTCAATCAGTTCCCGCAGCACTTCGACTTGATCGGCTTTCCACCGTTCAAGGAATGCGTGCAGGAAGTTCAGGTACTCGACCTCGAACCGGCGGTCAGGACGGAGTTCGGGCTTGGATTTCCAGGAGTTCGGCAAGTCCCTCCACCACTTGGCAAAGGCTGCCAGCGGCGACTCCCCAGCTTTGCGCGCCTTCCCCTTGCGCTTGTGCCGCCTGTTCATGAATGACTCGACTCGACGAGACCAGCCTCGTGAAAGACATCCGAAAAGCCCATGGCGGATTCTAGCGAGCCTCCCGCGTTGCGCTCCAGCACCTGGGCGCGGTAGTGGCGTTCTGCCACGCCTGCTGAGTGGCCCTGCCAGAGCGCCGCTACGGTCGAAGGCACACCGAGGCTTGCGGCGTAGCTGGTGAAGTTCTGGCGCAGCATCTGAGGGCCGAGGCGCGGGAGTTTGGCTCGGGCGTTCACCATCTGCCAGGCCGACTTCGAGAAAATCGGTTCATCCGTTCCGTTGTGCGGCAGGACGTACACCGCTTTTGGCGCTTCCTCGCGCCACGCTTTGAGCAAGGCCAGCAGGCCCGGGGCGACGTCACCCTCCGGCGCGCCGACCAGCGGCAGAATTCGCGTGCGGCCGGTCTTTTGGGCATGGATCGTCAAACGCCCACGTTCCAGATCGACGTTTTCCCACTTCAACGCCAAGGCTTCACCCACACGGCAGCCGGTGAGGGCAAGCAGCAGGAACAGGCGGCTTATCGGCGTGGACGGTCGCTTCGACGGACCTTGCCCGAACTCTTCCAGCTTGCCGCTACCAGTGCCCTTGCGGCGCTTGACCTTCAGCTTCACGTCCGGCGATTCCCACTCGATGGCGGCCTTGAAGAACCTGCCCAGCACTTCGGGCGAAAACGCCTTGGGTTGATCGAGCTCGACCCGCTGCGGCTTCAACGCCTTCTTCAACGGCTTGAAATCGGGAAACAGTGGGGGACGCATATCGTCCAGGTAGGACAGGCAGGCTTTCAGGTTGCGCCGGTAAAGGTTCTGTGTCGCGGCCGAGCGGCGTACCGACTTCTTGCCTTGCTTCGTTTTCTCCTGCGCCACGTCCTGGAAGTAAGTGGACAGTAGGCGACCATCGAGCGCGCCGGTCGTAAGTGCCGCGTGCCCCTCTCGCGCCAGCCATGCCAGGAAGTGATCAATGGTCGTCTTGATCATGTGGCCGCTCTTGGCGCTAAGGCCAGCTCGGGCATCCGGGTTCTTTTCGCGCGACTCGACGCGCTTCTCGCAGTCCTTGAGGTAGGTCTTGATCGCATCGACGAGCGGCGTGTCATAGGCGAGGCGACCTCCACGACGGACGACCTCCGTTTCGTCGAGCTTCTCGGTTAGCCGGTATTCCTTGACCAGTTGGGCGCGGTCCTCGGCGTTGGTTGCGTCCAGGTTGGCGCACAGCACGCGCTTCTGCTTGCCGGTCGCGTGGTCCCGATAGAACAGATAGAACTCGCCGCGCCACTTGAGGACACGGGCTTTGGCTTTTTCACGGGGCATAGATCGTTTCGTGTACCAATCGTGTACTGGAGAGCGACTTGCACTGACTTGTCCCTTGTACACGATTCGTACACGATTCCCAACGATTTTCACCAAAATCCACCGAAAGTGACGAGAAGCAACGATTGGCTACAGAAGCGCATTTATACAGGTGTTACGGGCGACCACGCTTCGTTTGTACACCCCGAAAAAGTGGCTTGCACAGACTCTTAATCAGCGGGTTGTAGGTTCGAGTCCTACCGGGGGTACCAGAACTTGACGGCGGTCGCGCGGGCACTCTTGCTTGCGCGACCGCTTCGCTTTACGTCTAAAGGTCTTGTGCAGACATGCGCTCCGCACCAAGATGCCCCCTCTTCGGGGGATCGCACGATGTCCGTAAAACGGCCTTTCATGTTTCAGGTCAGCTGGCTCGATTCCGACGCCGGCAAGAACGCAGACGAACTCTACGTCACTTCCTTCTCCGGAACCGAAGAGATAGCGCGCCCTTACCAGATCGAACTCAACCTGATCTCACGATCCGCGCCCGGCGAGTTCCGCAACATCCTGAAGCGCCGCTGCCAGCTCTCGATCCGCCGCGAGGTGGCCACCGCCAATGACACCGTCGGCCACACCCAGCGGCTGATCCATGGCATGCTGCGCTCGTTTGAGCTGCGCGGCTACGACGGCACCAGCTACCACTACCGCACGGTGATGGTGCCCCGGCTGTGGCGCGCCACCCAGGCCGTGGTCAGCCGCGTGTTCGTGGGGCAGTCACTGTGGGACATCCTGAGCGCCAGCTGGAGCGACCAGGCCGACATCGACGTGATCACGGAGCACGACCGCATTTCCGGCCAGAACCCCACGCGCGCCTTCACCATGCAGTACCGCGAGAGCTCGCTGAATTTCCTGGCGCGCTGGCTCGAGTTCTACGGCATCTCCTACTACTTCCGGCAAGACGAAGAGCACGAAGTCGCGGTCTTCACCAACGTCAAGGAAGGCTTCCTTCCCCTCGCCGCCGGGCGCAACAACCAGCTGCCCTACATCAACGGCCAGGGCGCGGCGGCGTCGGCCGCTCGCCAGGAGGCAATCCATTCCGTGTTCTGGCGCGACTCGCTGGTGCCGAACACGCTGACCATGGCCGACTATAACATTGACGACCCCACCAATCCGATCCGCGAAGTGATCGACATCGGCACGCCCGGCACCGGCGACCACGTTCAGATTGATTCCGACACAACCAGCTTCGACGTGGCCGACGTGCTTGAGGTGCGAAAGGACGAGTACCTCGGAGCCAACTACCGCATCTTCGGTGCCAGCAACGTGCGCGCGTTGTCTGCGGGCTACACCATCAAGATCGACAGCAACCCGGTCGCGGGCGCGGACACCGAATACCTGCTGGTGCGCGTTACACACAGCGGCGAGCAGACCGTCGACATCAACAGCGGCCGCGCAACAGGCGCCCGCTACGAGAACGAGTACGAGGCGATCCCCAACTCGATCACTTTCCGTCCCGCAACCGTCACTCCGCGTCCTCAGGTGGCGGGCTTCGTGCACGGCGTGGTCGAAAATGAGGACGGCGCCACGTACCCGGGCATCGACGACGACGGCTACTACCGGGTGCGGCTGTTTTTCGACAACGACAGCAGCGTGAACAACGCGTCGGCGCCGATCCGCAAGATGGAGCCTTACGGCGGCCCGGACCGCGGCATGCACATGCCGCTGATCAACGGCACCGAAGTGGTGGTCGGCTTTTTGGGCGGCGACCCGGACCAGCCCTTCATCGCGGGCGCGTTGCCCGGCCCGTCGCAGAAGTCGCCGGTGGTCAGCAGCAACCGCGACCAGACCATTATCTCGACCAAGGCGACCAAGATCGTGATGCAGGACCTGCAGGGCGAAGAGTCCATCACGCTCAGCAACACCGGTACCTTCGCGGGGCAGAACCTTGCGGTGCTTACGGACGCCAGCCTGCAGGTCGGCAACAGCACCAAGTCACTTAGCAACATCGCCAGCATGGCCGCCATGCAGACCGACATCGCGCTGGTCAGCAAGGTGATCCAGGGCATCGCCGCGGTGTCGATCGCCTCGATGGGGCAGGTCGGCATCATGGCCGGCTACAAGAAGATCCTGGGCGTCGTTGCCACGCTGCTGGTCGGCCTGTCGATCGGCTACAAGTACGAGACCGACGCCAAGCGCTCGGGCAGCCAGCCGGTGGCCGTGGCGAACATCGTGATGCCTATCCTGAACCTGGTGCTGACGCTGGTGATCGTGCAGATCCAGATGAAGCTGATCAAGCGCAGCCTGGCCAAGGGCCTCAAGATGAAAATGACGCCGCGCGGCGGCCAGTGGCCCGACCGCGGCAAGCGCCTGCTGCTCAGCAGCAACGCCGCTCTGCTGGCCGCGCAGAAAGTCGGCACCTTCTTCGCCACGCTGTTCACCCTGCGCAGCTTCACGCAGGCTGCCCAGAAGGCCGGCGGCGTCGAGGGCGTGGACGAGGCGGACATCCACGGCCTCACCATTCTGCGCGCGGGCGACGGCAACGCGATCAACTGTGCGGGCTCGGGCAAGAGCATCCTGATCGCGACTGACGGCGGCTCGATCGACATGATGGCCGAGCGCGACCACACCATCCACGCGGCCAGCCTGCTGCACACCGCTGAAAAGGGCATCTCGCTACAGGTGATCGGCGCCGAGCAGCAGCCGGTCGGCACGGGGCTCAGCCTGGGCAAGGACACCGCCGCGCTGCTGGGCACCGGCGAGTTGCCGGACGCCACGGTGCGCGTGGGCAAGGACTTCGTGTCCATGGGCATCAAGGTGCACGGCGCCTACAACCCCACGGGCCACGGCACCGGCATCATCATCAAGGACGGCGAAACCCTGGTGACCAGCAAGTCGATGGCGATCTCGACCAACAACAACAAGGTCGGCATCGCGTTCGGTGAAGACTTCGGACTGTTCCTCTCGGCCCGCAACGACGGCGGCATCGTGCTGGATACCGCCAACGGCAAGGTGACCATCGGCAGTTCCGGCATCACGGTCGAGGACTCGAAGGGTAAAGGCATCAACATCGTGGCCAAGGGTAAGATCACCGTTGCCGCCACCCAGGCGCTTGAACTGACTGGCAACCAGATCAAGATCGCCGGCAGTTCCGTGTCGATTGACGGCCCCAACGTCAAGATCAACGGCCAGGGCATGTCCGCCATGGGCGGACAGCCCGCCCAGCCACCGGTGGTGCTGCCCTCGCCACCGGCCGTGGCCCCGCCGATGGTGCCGGCTGCTCCGGCGATCGACGACACGACCGTCTCCGTGGCGGACAATTCGGGTAAGACCCGCGTGTCGGCCCTGATCGGCTTCTTCTCGAACATGTTCAAGAGCGCCAAGTGATGACGGACCCGATCGGCGAAATCCTGCGCGACGTGGGCAAAGAGCTGGCCGGCAAGGGCATCAGCATGGAGACGCTGACGGCGCAGGCGCTGGGAAAGGCGCCGATGTCCGCGCCCGACGGCCTGGCGCTGCTGTCCACCACCTACGCGCCCGAGTACGCCATGTGGTTCTTCGAGTTTCTGAAGGGCTACCTCGCGACGCCCGAGGCTGAGAAGCCCGATGAAATGCCTGACCTGACGAAGATGACGCCCGCGCTCGAGGCCGCGTTCGCGGCGCTGCCGATTTCAGAGGCCGAACGCAAAGAGCTCATCGACTCGATCGTGAAGCCGTTCGAGCCCGCGTCAGCCGCGCCGGCGCCGGCACCCGAGGGCGAAACACCGGAGCAGATGGTCGCCGCGCTGGAGAAGAAGGTTGAGGAGATGCAGAAAGAGCTGGAGGTCAAGCTCGAGCAATTCAAGACGCCGGAAGCCGCCGAGATGGCAGGGGGCGAGGCGCCCCCAACCGGCGAGGCGGCGCAGGCTGAGCCAACGGTATCCGACCTGGAACAGGCGATCGCCGATCTGCAGAAGACACTCGAAACCGAGTTGGGCAAGCTGCCCCCCAGCAGCTACTAATCGCGATCGCACGCGCTCCTGAAAAGCAAAGAGCCCCCATCGGGGGCTCTTTGAACAGGGGTGCGTGAAGCTACTTGTTGGCGGTCTGTTGCAGCTTGGCCTCTAGCTCTTCGTCGCTTACCTTGGTGAGGTCCGCGGCGTTGGTCTTCATGTCCTGGTGCTCAACCGCGCGTGACAGCACCTCGGCGCGGGTGGCGCCGGACTTCTTGCCCCTGAACGGCTTGCTGAGCAGCGTGTAGATGTCCTTGGCCGGCATGTAGCGCAGGAAGCGGCGCAGCAGCGTGAAGGTCTGCCACGGGTGCAGGAACAGCTTGCGGAAGAACAGGCTGCGCAGGCCCTTGGCGCGGGCGCTGTTGATGTCCGGCCCCTTCATGCAGGTCGGGTCGATCTCGCTGCACTTGAAGTACTTGTACCAGTCGTCGGTGTCGTTAACGAGGCCGCGTGCCACGTACTCATGCCACAGCGGCGTGCCGCGGTAGACGCACAGCCGGTTGAAACCGAAGGTGTCCAGCGGCAGGCGGGCGGCGAACTTGAAGGTCTTCTTCATGTCGTCTTCGTTCTCGTCGGGGCTGCCGACTACGAAGAAGCCGTGCACGATCTCAATGCCCGCCTTCTTGGCGTTCTTCACCGCGATCTCGATCTGCTCCAGCGTCTGCTGCTTGCGCAGGCGGTCGAGGATCTTCTGGCTGCCGCTTTCGATACCGAACATCACGATCCGGCAGTTGGCCTTGGCCATCAGCGGGAACAGCGACTGCACCACGCTGTCGACGCGGCCTTCCACGCCCCACTTGATGGTGATGCCCTCGCGGATGATGCCCTCGCAGATCGCCTCGATGCGCTTGGGCTGCAGCAGGAAGTGGTCGTCCACGAAGTAGACGCTGCCGTAGCCCTGCTTCTGCAGCACCTTGAATTCCTCGATCACGCTTTCGGCGCTGCGGTAGCGCCACTTGCCTTCGTTGAAGATCGGGATGTCGCAGAAGATGCACGGCCACGGGCAGCCGCGGCTGGTCTGCATGGTGGTGAACTTCTCGCGCGACAGCACCACCGGCACGTCCAGCGGCATGGACTCCACGAAGTCGAGCTTCAGGCTTTCGCGATCGGGCACCGGCCACTGGTCCAACTCGCGCTCCAGCTTGCGGTCCGGGTTGTGGACGATCTTGCCGTCCTTGGCCCAGGTCAGGCCCTGCACGCCGCTGGGGTCCTGCAGGTTGTCCAGCAGGTCCAGAATCAACTGCTCGCCGTCGCCGCGGCAGATGAAGTCCACGTAGGGGCACTGTTCCTTGACCTGCAGAGCGTTCAGCGTGGCGAACACGCCGCCGAAGGCCAGCTTGGCATCCGGCACCTCGGCGCGGATCGCGCGGGCCAGGATCTTGGCGTACGGGTAGCTGGTGGTGCTCAGGAAACTGAGGCCGATCAGGTCCGGCTTCTGCTCTTTGATTGCCTCGATGATCTTTTCATTCGGCGTTTCCGGGTTGGCCTGGTCGAACATGATGCACTCATGGCCGGCGCGCTTAAGCACCGCCGAGAGGCTCATGATGCCGATGGGCGGGAAGCCCATGACCTGGATGTTGCCGGTGGGGCCGCGATGGCCCTGCTGAAGCGCGTAAAACTGGGGGTCACGAACGTGTACCAGAATGACTCGCACGGGCGAATCCTTTCGTTGGGTAATGCTGGCTGCCCTGCACACTGCCCGGTGTGATGGAAGCGCCGTAATACTGACACTTCCCCGTCCGACAAGCCACGGAATAGTGACCCAACGGGCAATCGAATCCGCAGGGCCGCTGTTAAGTGATTGTTGATTCATTGCCGAAAATCCGGCATCACACGAGTTGCACCCTGTTCGTTACACTGATGACGGCCCTCGCGCGGAGACGACCATGCGTTCCTCAATCACGATTTTCCTGATCGGCCTGGTGCTCGGCTCAACCTTGGGCATCGGCGGCCTGTGGACGCAGGTGGTGCAGCCCGCATACCAGCAGATTAAAGAACTCAAAGACGAACAGGGCATCATGCGCGAGGCCCTCAGCGAAGCCGGCCAGACCCTGCGCGAGGTTGCCGGCAGCCTGCGCGGCGAAAGCGCGCCGGCACCCGAGCCCATTCCCGGCGGAACCATCGCACCCCGCAGCAGCCTGACGCCGGAGGGCACCGCGCCCCGCACCACCGAGTCGCTGCGCACCACAGAGTTTCAACCAGCGGATCGCCGCGCCATCGCCGACAAGCTGGACGCCCTTGCCGTGAGGCTGGACACTGTGAAGTCCGAAAAGTAGCCGCTACCGAAAGGTGCAACGCGGGTTTCATCTGCGTACCTCTTGGGAGCGCCCATGCGTAGCCTGCTTGCCCTGCTGATGGTTGCGGCCTTCACCGGCCTGATTGTCGCACAGGAAGCCGAAAAACCCATTGAGCTGAGCGAAGACGCCAAGGCGGCTCTCGAACAGTTCGACAAGGACGGCGACGGCAAGCTCAGCGAAGCCGAACTGCCGGAGCGCGGCCGCAAGCTCTACATACGCTACGACGCCGACAAAGATGGCTTCCTGTCCGGCGCTGAGCTGAACGAAGCCGCCAAGGCCGCCGCGGAACTGAAAGGCGCCGCCGAGAAGCGCGGCAAGGGCAAAGTCGCCGGCGCCATGAAGGAGAAGTACGAGGCCGACGAAGCCAGCGGCTGGTACCTGCAGGCCGCGCACGACTACCACAAGGCGACCAACGGCGAAGCGCTGTACATCATGAAGGACGGCAAACTGCTGTTCGAGGCCTACGACAACGGGTACAGCAAAGAGCGCGAGCACCAGCTCGCCAGCGGGACGAAGAGCTACAGCGGTATCATCGCGGCCATGGCGGTGCAGGACGAACTGATCAGCTGGGATGAGCTGGTCTGCGAGACCATCACCGAGTGGAAGGATGACCCGAAACGCAGCAAGATCACCGTGCGCATGCTGCTCAGTCTATGCGCCGGCCTGCCACCCGAGCAGGACGCCCTGCAGGGTACCACCACGGAGAACAAGTACGCCTACGCCATCAACCTGAAGTGCAAACACGAGCCGGGCGCCAGGTTCGAGTACGGCCCCGCCCAGTACTTCGCGTGGGGCGAGTTCATGCGCCGCAAGCTGGCCGCCAGCGAGAAGTTCAAAGAGATGAACCTCACCGGCTACTTCATGCACCGCATCGGCGACGCAATCGGCATCAAGCAGACCTGGCGCACCGACGCGGCCGGCAACCCGGCCACGCCCCACGGCGTTTACGTAGTGGCAAGCGAGTGGGCCAAGTTCGGCGAGTTCGTGCGCCTGGGCGGCAAGGTGGGGGAGAAGCAGTTGCTGAAAACCGAGCTGATGGACGAATGCTTCAAGCCCAGCAAGTGCAACCCCGGCTACGGCCTGACCTGGTGGCTGGGCGGCGGCGACAGCGACGACGCCGACGAAGGAGGCGCGAAAGAGGGCAAGGGCCGCAAGGCCGACAAGGCGCCGGACTGGCTGCCCGCCGACCTGGTGTTCGCCGCGGGCAAGGGCAAGCAGCGTCTTTACGTCTCAAGGAAGCTGGGGCTCACCATCGTGCGCTTCGCGGATGATAAAGGCAGCTTCGACAACAACGAATTTCTCAGCTGGCTGCTGCGCGGCAAGGCGGCCTAGGCCTCCAGCGCCGTTGCCGTTTCCGGCGCTGACTTGTGCAGGCGCCGGGCGGCCGCGCGGCGCAGCTCCTTGGGCAGGTCGGACGCGCGGTGGCCGTTGATCAGCTCGCCCTGTTGCGCGGCCTGGATCAGCCCTTCGCAGGTATCGAGCGCGCGGGCCTGCTCTGACTGCGGATCCAGGCCGGTCGCCGTTTCACGCGCCTGCTTCAACGCAAACTCGGCCTGCTCCAGCTCGCCGCGATGGGCGTGCAGGCGCACACGCAGCGGCAGCAGAAACTGCAACCGAAAGCCGCGCGCGTGCTCACCCTTCAGCAGCGCCTCGGCCTCCAGCAGGTCGCCTTCCGCGCCGCCTTCCTCGCCCAGCAGCAGTTGCAGCTCACCGCGCAGGGCCAAAAACGCGCCGGCAGGCAGGCGTGCCTGCTGCTCGACCAGCAGCGCGATGCCCTCGCTCAGCGCCGTATAGGCCTCGTCTGTGCGCCCCAGCTTCTGGCGCGCCAACCCCAGGTTGCCCAGGCACATGCCCAGCAGCCGCGGCTGCCCCAGCCCGCGCAGGATATCCAGCGCCATCTCGTACATCCCCACCGCCTGCACCGTGCGCCCGGTGTCGTCCAGCAGGTTGGCCAGGTTGCCCAGGTAACGCGCTTCCATCGGCCGGTTGCCCTGCTCGCGCAGCACGTTGATGGCGCGGCGGTAGTGCAGTTCGGCGTCCTGGCCGCGTCCGCGGGCTTTCAGCAGGATCGCGTAGTTGCCGCTGACGATCGCCTCGTCCGTGCGGTTGCCCAGCAACCGGTGGGTGGCCAGCGCGGCCTGGTAGAACTGCTCGGCCTCGGCGTAGCGGCCGGCTTCGGTCATCAGGATGCCCAGGTTGCCGCAGTAGATCGCCTCGCCGCGCGGGTCGCCCGCGGCCTGGTGAATCTGGAAGGCGCGGCGGTACAGCTTCTCGGCCTCGTCGTTGCGGCCGCGCTCGCTCAGGAACGCGGCGAAGCCGCCTGCGATCTTGGCCTCGGACAGCTCGTCGCCGGCCTGCCGGTGCAGCTCCATGGATTGACGAAACAGCATTTCGGCCTCGTCGCCGCGTCCGGCGTCGCGCCACACGTGGGCCAGGATGCCCGTGGCGTCCGCACGCTGGCCCGGCGTCTCGGCCGACCGCAACGCCAGGCGCGCGCGGTCTTCGGCCTCTTTGAGTTCGCCCATCAGGCGCAGCTGGCTGGCGTGGGCGAGCAGGCAGCGCATGTAGTCCGTGTCGCTGGGGGCAAGCGTGCGCGCCTCGTTCACGCGGGCTCGCGCCTCCTGCATGCGCCCCGCGTGGCGCAGGGCTTCGGCAGCGCGCAGCAGTGCGTCAAAACGCTCGCGCGGCTCGATCAGTTCGTGGTCGGCCACGCGCTGCCAGAGCTCGGACGATTCGCGCACATCGTAGTTGGCTTCAGCCTTCTCAGCGGCCGCCCGCAGGGCGCGCAGTTCGGTCAGCGCCAGAATGTCCTTGCCGGGTACGGCTGGCGGCAGTGTGCCGCCACGGAAGGCCTCAGCTGCGTGACGCGCGATGGCGCGGGCGATGGTGCCGCGCTCGGCGCGGGGGAACATCTGTTCCATGACCTCAAGTGCCAGGGCGTGCAGACCCGCGCGCTCGGGCCCGGACTGCGACGCATAAGCCGCATCGCGCAGGATGGTGTGGCTGAACAGGTACTCTGCTTCCGCGTACCGCATGGCCGGATTATCGCTTGTCCACTCGTGACGTCGAGGCTGCTGGTAAGCGAGCACTCCGTTCTTACACTGTTTCCTGACGCCGCATGCCTGGGGACCACCCATGAATCGCACGTTCCGCGCCATCCTTCCGGTGCTGTTGCTGGCGTTCGCGCTGCAAGCGCCCACGCAAGCCGACAAACCCTCGGCCAGCGCCGAAGCCGCGGCCGTCACCAAACTGAAAGAAGCCGTCAGCAAGGAACTCGTCGCGCTGGCCGACGCTGCGGCCGACAACGGCCAGAACGGCAAAGCTACGGCCTTCCTCAACGAGGCGCTGAAACTCACCCCCGATGACCGTAAGGCGGCCAAGGCGCTGGAGAAGCTGCCGGACCTGACGGACAGCACGGACGCTGCGGCAATCGCCAAGTACGAGAAGAAGGCCGACAAGACGCTGAAGAAGGCGGCCACGGCCTACTGCGCGCTGTTCGGAGAGCTCAAGAGCGACAAGGACGTGACGACGGCCAACGCGTACCTGCTGCGTGCCTATGAGCTGCACGCGGAAACCGCCGACAAGTACGTCGAAGCCGAGTACCGCGCGGCGTTCGGCAAGAAAGACTACGCCGAGACCCACCGGCTGCTTGATCTCGCGCAGGGCCGCCAGCTCGACGACGAGAAGCAGAACACAGCGCGCGCCAAAGCGATGCTGGAGTGCGAGGCGGCAATCTCGGCCAAGTCGCCGATCATGAAGTCCTGCCGCACGCACACCATGAAGTACTACCTTTCTCTGCCCACGGGCTGGAGCGCCGACAAGAAGTGGCCGGTCTACGTGGCCGTGGAGGGCGCGGGCAGCAACTTCCTGGGCGCCTGCAACGGCGCGCGCGGCAACGCCAATGACACTTTCATCGTAGTGACGCCAATCGGCTTCACCAACACCAACGCGCTCGATGAAGGCATGCGCAAGAAGTACCCGTACCCCAAAGAGGTGATCGACGAGGCCGACCAGAACCGCATGAACTTCGACGAGCCCGGCCTGCTGGCGATCATCTCGGACCTGCAGGAGCTCTATAACGCGGAGCAGAAGGTCTGCATCACCGGCTTCAGCGGAGGCGGCATCCTGACCTGGCACATGGTATTCACCCACCCGGACAAGCTGCTGGCGGCCGTGCCGGCCTGCGGAAACTTCGGCGGGACGCGCGCGGAGATCAGCAGCGACGCCGAGGCCAAGAAAGCACTGATCATCCACGCCTACCAGGGCGACAAGGACCAATACAAGGAAAGCATGCTGGACCGGCAGTGGGAGGCCGCCGAGAAACTGGCCAGGGAAAACGGCTACGAGAACGTGACCCGCGACATCATCCCCGGCGGCCACATCTCGTGCCACCCGCAGGCGCGCGAGGTATTCCTGAAGACTCTGGGCAAGGCCGACTGACTATTGACGCGTCAAGTTTTCTGAATTTCCGCGTAAGCGCTCCCCCTGCACCGGCCACTTTGCTATTGACGGGTCAATGGGGTCGAACCCCGGCGACCCGAGACGATCCTTGCGATCGATTCCAGAGGCCTGCCCGGTCACCGGGCGCGGTCGGCAAAAGGCCGGCCGAGGGCCTGATCAGCGGCGAGTCAGCCGCACTTCGCGCGCAGGTACCACGCGCCTTCGAACGCAGGCCGGGACGGCAACCGCCCCGGCCGCGAGATTTAAACGAACAGGCCCCGCGGGCGAAGGACCCGCGGGGCCATGGGACATGCGAAACTAGTCGCGCGCTGCCGTCAGCCTGCGCGCCGCGGCGCCCGCCGCCAGCAACAGAAGCAGCAGCAGCCAGGCGGCCCGCCCGTCGGGGCTGCCGGAACAACCGCCCGAGGACCCGCTGCTGCCATCGCCGCCGCCGACCACGTCTTCCGGGGCGCTGCCGGCGAGCTGCAGACTGAACGGCGCCGCCACGCCGGCGTCATTGTGGCTGAAAGTCACCAGCGCCTGGTATGCGCCCGCCGAGAGCGGATTGAAGCTGATGTTGAAGGAAGTGGACGCGCCGGGAGCTACCACCGTCACCATCCCCGACGAGTCGAGAGCAAACTGCGCCCCGCCGCTGCCGCTCAACGTCGGAACGCCCAGGTTAAGCGCGCCGCTGCCCACGTTCTGGATGGTGATGACCCGGACACCCGAACTGCCGTTCACGGGAACGGACCCGAATGCAATCTGCGCACCCGGAACGAGCGTGCTGCCGCCCTCGCTGACCACGATCGCGGCGAAGGCCGTTCCGGTGCCCGCAACCGCGAAGCAGAAGGGGCTGGGCTGAGCCGGATCGTCATGCACGATCTGGACCTGCGCCGACTTGACGCCCGGCGTCAGCGGGTCGAACAGCACCGCGAAGCTGGAGGACGCCCCCGGCGCGATGGTGGTGTTGAGGCCGTTCAGGTCCAGCACGAAGTCCTGCGCGTCGGCGCCCGCCATGCTGACGGAGCTCAACACCAGGTCCACCCAGCCCTGGTTGGCAACGGTGACGGTCAAGGCCGTGCCCGCGCCCGCCGCCACGTCGCGTGACCCGAAGTCGCGCCCGCCGCCCGGCGCCGCGTTGTGGTTGATGGCCGAGCCGCCCTCGGATACCTCCAGCACGGGCACGGGGGCGTTGCCGACCTGCACATGGAACACGAAGCTGCCGACGGCAAAACCGCTGTCGGCGGTGATGGTGAAGGTGTGGGTGATGCTGCCCACGTTGAAGTCGCCGCTCGTCGGGTACAGGCTGCAGGGCGTGGCGGCGGCGCTGGCGCTCCACTCCGCTGAATTGAAACCCTGGCTGCTGGTGTTGCTGATGGAGGCCGCCACGCCCACGCTGTAGGACTGCGTGTCTGCAACCAGCACCTGCGGCGCCAGGCTTACCAGGCTGGTGGCGTGGGCGACCTGAATGGTGTCGCCCCTGGAAATCCAGTTGCCGTTGAGCTTGACCTGGATCTGCGGCGCCTTGGCGCCGTTGTGGTAAATCCATCGCGGCGAGATCACGTCCAGGTCGCCGTCGCCATCCATGTCCGCTACGTCGCACTTGAAGAAGAACGGTGAACCGCCCATGCCATACCAGTTGTTGAAGTGGCCGGTGCCGTCGTTGATGCGCACGGTGCGGTAGGGGCCCTCGTTGCCCATGATCACGTCGAGATAGCCGTCGCCGTCGAAGTCCGCCATGCGGACGCACCAGGTCTTCTCATCCTGGTAGGTCATGTACTCGAGGTTGAAGCTTCGGTTGCCCAGGTTGAATGCGACGTGGGTGAGGTCACCCACCGATGGGGTGGAGGTGCCGGGATTGCCGTTGGTGCCCAGCACGATGTCGAGGTCGCCGTCGTTGTCGAGGTCGCCCACGGCCACGCACATGGCCTGCAGGGCGCCGCCGATGTCGGTGCTGTTGGGAACCATAGCCGAACCGTTCAGCAGGTACTGGCTGAAGTTGCCGTCGCCGTCGTTGTAGAAGATGCGGCTGGGGACGGTGGTGCCGACGGCGAACTCGGCAGTGACCAGGTCGAGGTCGCCGTCGTTGTCCATGTCCGCCAGTTCCAGGTCCAGCGTCAGGTCGTAGACGTAGCTGCCGTAGCCGGGCAGCACCTCGACCATCCTGGTGACCGGGAAGCTTCCGGTTCCGTCGCCCAGGTGGATGGTGTTGGGCACGCCGCTGGTGGTGCCGTTGCCGCACACGATGTCGAGGTGACCGTCGGCATTCAGGTCGCCCACCGCCAGGCAGTAGGTCTCGCTGGTCGCGGAACCGAAGGGCAGCATGCTGAAGTTGCCGCTGCCGTTGTTGATCCAGATCTCGTTCTGTTGCGCGAAGTTAGCCTTGGCGATGTCCATGTGGCCGTCCTCGTTGAAGTCGGCCGCGACCAGCTCATAGCACAGGTCCTGGCTGCCGCCGATGTTCAGGCTGCTGGCGAAGCCTCCGCTGCCGTCGTTGAAGTAGACGGTGCTGTAATCGCCGTAGCGTCCCACCACGATGTCGAGGTGACCGTCGCCGTTGAAGTCGGCGCAGGTTACGCCCCACTCGTTGGTGGACTGCACGTTCTGGAACTGCACGCTGTTGGTGTCGAACTTGGGCGTGCTGCCGGGCGTCGCCGCGCGGAACTTCCAGACGTGGGGGACAAGGCTGCCACCCGCTGCGGTCTGCAGCTGCCCGGTGGCAATCGCTTCAATCTCTTCTCCCGGCAGGAAATCCGCGGCCGGATCAAACGTCAGGTCGTTGCCGCCGGCGGAGACCGAGCCGCTCAGCCAGCCGCGCAGTCGACTGTAGAGGCGGAACTGGGCGCTGGCGGGCTGGGCCATGGTGGTTGTGCAGGTTGCGACAGCGTCGGCGTCGAGGGCGGCGGCGTGGCCGTTGCGCGCGGGCGAGACGCCGATGACGGCGTCCTGCGCGGCCAGTGTTGCGGGAATACAGGCGAGCAGCAGCAGGATGAGGCGATTGGTCAGCATTGGTTCCTCCGGCTAGGACAGTGATGGAAGGAACTGTATCAGCAATGGTCAGGTTATCCGTGCATTGGATGACAGCTTGTGTATCTTCTTTATGACAGGCGGACGCTCCCGCCCGCTGACGATACGGGGATCACATGGACGCAGAACAACGCCTCAAGGACCTGCACCAGCGACTCGAGCTGGTCGCCGGCCGCCACAGCCAGTCCGAGATCGCGCGGCGCACAGGCAGCTCGCGCAACAACGTGAGCCGCTACGTGCGCGGCGCGAAGATGCCGCTCGAGTTCGGCGCGGCATTGTGCACCGAACTGGGGGTAAACCCGGCCTGGCTGCTGATGGGCGAAGGGGCGCCTTGGCTGGCCGAGAGTACCGCCGGCAACGAGAAGCTGGCCGGTGACCTGCTCGAGCTGGTGGAAGCCATGAACGCCGTGGCGCGCATGCGGCTCGGCTCGCTGACCGGCAAGCACCACCTGCGCGTGCTGCGCGAATTAAACGACGCACTGAAGCGCTACGAAAGGTTGCGTGAGCAGCTCAACGTACGCACCTCGCCGATCTTCAACGACCTGCTGCAGCAGTACGGCCTGGCCGTGAACGCCAACGACCTCAACGCCGCCGACGACCTGGGCCGCGCGTTGGGCCAGCTGGCGCGGCTCAACGACGACACCGCCCTGCAGGCCCGCTTCGACGCACTGCGCGCGCACCACGAATACATCCAGGGCCGCATCAAGCAGGGCATCGAAATCCAGCGCGACGTGCTGTTCCATGCGCTGTCGCGGGGACGCATCAGCGACGACTCGCTTGACGAAGCGCACAACCTCGCCATGAGCCTCTACCAGCTCTTCCGCCATGGCGAGGCCCGCCGCATCCTCACGGCCGCGCTGGCGCTGGCGGGCCCCGACGAGTTGCGGTTGCCCGCAGCCGGCCTTTGCCAGGGGTTGCTGGGGGTCATCGAGATCGACATGGGGGAAGTACCACAGGGACTGACACGACTGCAGGGCCAGGCGGCCGCTCACCCCGAGGTGTACTTCGGGCATTCGGCGGGTTTCCTGGCGCGGGCGCAACTGCTGGCGGGGATGCTGAGCCCGGAAAGTGCGCTGGCCCTGGGCCCTCCCAGTCGCAGCCTGGCGACACGCGTTCTGCAGTGGGCGGTGTGGCTGGAAAAGCCGGGGCTGCTGAAGCGGGTGTTGAAGGAATGCGTGGGCAGCAAGCCCGAGCAGTTGCCGGAAGGCTTCGTGTTTGCGCGCTATGCCCGGGTGTTGCTGCAAGCCCTGGAGGGCGAGTTCGATCCGGCCCGAAACTTCATAAGGGAAGACGTCGGCGCGCGCAGCGTCACCAGCGCCGAGCCGATCGTGCGCTTTGGCGTTCCCATGAGTTATTGCCGGCTGGCCCGTGTCTGCGGCGACAGGCCGGCGGCACTGAAGCAGCTGGACCAGGCTGAGCGCTGCCTGCGTGAGGTGCCCGCCGCATTCACTCCGGACGTGATCGCGGTCGCCGCCCATCACCGAAACGTCCTGCTGCTGGTAGCGCCGGAAGACCGGCGCCGCGCGGAGTTGCGAAGTGCCGCAGGGCGTTTCTTCACTGAACAGGTGGGCAAGGGCTTCGGCTGTTTCATGCAACTGCACCGGATGACGGCAGCCTGAACGCAAACTCTTGTCGCTTGTGGATTTATCGACTAACCTCCGGTGCTCACGATTCCTGACTCGAGGGTTGCGCTTGTCTCACGTTCTCATCGCCGACGATGACTCCAAGATCCGGTCCGAACTGAAGCAGGTTCTGGAGAAGAACGGCTACAAGGTGATCGAGGCCGCCACCGCGCGTGAAACCATCCTGCAGGCCCAGGACCACGAGCCCGACCTGCTGCTTCTGGACATCAAGCTGCCCGACATGCCGGCGCTGCAGCTGCTGGAAGAGCTGCGCAGCGAGAGCGCGCTCGCCCGCGTGCCGATCATGATGATGGCGGAAAACGCCGACAACGAGCTGCTGGCCCGCACCTTCCGCTGGGACATCGTCGATTTCCTGCACAAGCCGCTGAACATGGACCTGCTGACGGCCAAGATCGGCGCCCACACGCGCCTCAACCAGGCCTACAAGTTCAGCCGCAAACTGAGCAAAGAGATGTACATGAGCCGCATCGAGCGGCTCGAGATCGAGATGAAGGCCACCGAGGAGGATCTCAGCGAGGCGGAGCGGCACTTCACCTGGATGCAGCCCAAGCCGCCTCAAATCGAGGGCTACGACGTTGACCTGCTGTATCGCCCGTACGGCCGCCTGGGGGGCGACTTCTACGACTTCGTTTGGCTGGATCGCGACCGGCTGGCGGTGGTGGTGGGGGACATCAGCGGTCACGGGATCCAGGGCGCGATCCTGCAGGCGATGGCGCGCAAGCTGATCAGCCTGGCGCTGCGCCAGGAGAACGGCGACCTCAACAAGGCAATTGCGTTCGCCAACCGCGAGCTGACCAACGACCTGCCGCCCGGCAGCTTCGTGGCGGCGGCGGTGGGCATCCTGAACACCGCCACCCACGCCTGGAAGCACGTGCGCTGCGGCATTCCCTACCCGTTGCTGATCAAGGACCGCGAGAGCGAGTCCGTGGTGACGCCGGGGGGGCCGCTGGGACTGTCGAAGAAGTCGGACTGGCACATGCAGGTGGGCGAGTACGCCACCATCCTGGAGCCGGACCAGACCGTGATGCTGATGTCGGACGGCATCATCGAATGCTACCAGGACGACGAGAAGAAGAAGGACTTCGACGTGGAAGGGGTAATGAAGGCGGTGAAAGATACCGCGCCCGGCGGGCGTTTTATCGCTACAATCCTTGAGCAGTCCGACCTCGAGGCGCGTGCCGACGATGACGCCACCATCATCTGCATCACCAGGCACTGAACCGCGCGACAAGAAGATGGCGCATATCCTGCTGATTGAGGGCAACGAAGAGCGGCGCAGGGAAATCGCCGAAGCGCTGCAGCGCGATGGCCACAGCGTGGAGGCGGTCGGCGACAGCGAGGCCGCCCGTACCTCAGTCACAATGAAGATTCCCGCCCTGCTGATCAGCGACCAGAAGCTGGGCGAAGAGTACGTCGAGTTCCTTGACGAGCTGGCTCGCAACCGCAGGCTCAGCCGCGTGCCGGTGATCCTGATGGTCAGCACCGACGACATGTCCAGCGCGCTGACCGCCTACGAGTGCGACATCTTCGCGATCCTGAAGAAGCCCGTCGACCTTGACCACCTGCGCATCCAGGTCGAGACGATCCTGCGACAGACCTTGCGCCAGAAACAGTCACGCAAGCGCGAACGTCAGGAGCTGCGCAGCCAGATCATGCGCCTCGAGCGCGAAGTGCGCGCCACCACCGAAGACCTCACAGACGCCGCCCAGAACTTCGTGACCATGCTGGCGCGTCCACCCAAGCCCCAGGGCATCCGCATCGACGTGCATTACTCTCCCAGTGGCGGTTTCATCGGCGGAGACTTCTACGATTTCTTCTGGCTGAACCCGCGTGAACTCTGCGTGGTGGTGGGTGACGTTTCCGGCCACGGTATCCAGGCCGCGGTGATTCAGTCCATGGCTCGCAAGGTGATCAGCATCGGTATGCGCATCAAGCAGGGCGATTTGCGCGAAGGGCTGCGCTTTGCCAACGACGAACTGGCCGAGGACATCCCGCAGGGCAAGTTCGTGGCGGCGATGGTGGGGGTGCTGGACGTGGTCAGCGGTAACTGGCAGCACGCGCGTTGCGGGGTTCCGCACCCGGTGTTCCAGTATGCAGACGGCAAGCGCGAAGACGTGCTGACAGCGGGCGTGGCACTGGGGTTGAAGCGCACCGAGTCATGGGCGGACGCCATCCAGGTGCATCGCACCAACCTCGAGCCCGAGGGACGCATCGTGATGTTCACGGACGGCATCATCGAGTGCCAGCAGGACGACGGCGAGGAGTTCGACTACGCCGGGGTGCACAAGGTTCTCCAGCGCGCCAGACTGGATGAAAATGTGCCGGAACTGATCTACGAGGCCGCACACGCCGGCCACCGGGCCGTGGACGACGTGCTGATCATCAGCATCACCCGCGAGCAGGCCGAACTCGAGGACAGCGGCACACTGATGAGCCTGTTCGGCGAAGACACCGACAGCGAGAACCCCTTCCAGATCGGTTAGCGGTTTTTTGGATTGATCGGGCCGTGCTGATTCGCAGCGCCGAACGAGCAGTTCAAGAAGAGCGGACGCAGGCAGGCTGCAGGCCGCGCCGAGGAATCGGGACGCGGAATTGCGAAGTTCGCCGCAGGCAGCAGCAGGCACAGGCAATCCGACAATGCTCTGGTGTTCGCCGGCAGTCGCGCCGATGGGTATAGCTGGCAGGGATGCTGCGGCCACAAGGCCGGGCGGGCTGTCCCGTGTTTGGCAGCACCCCCGCCAGGTTGAGTTTAGTCCGCCTGCTGCACGGATCTTCGTGGCAAAAACGCCGCCGAGAGTTTCGTGTCGCAGCACAGCGCGGCTCTCCTGGATACGCAAGACATGCAGGGCGTCGCTTGCACCAGCCGACTCAACGCAGCCAGAGAGTCCGATCAGCCAAGCATTGCCGTTACTGTCTGCGCCGGGCCCCGGTTGCCATCCTCTTGTTGTACTGCCCGGCGCATCAACCTCAGAACGCTGTCTTGAGCTGAGTCAGGCCGGGCAGGTTCGGCCCGTGCGCAAGACGCTCGATCCCGCCGTTTGGAATCTTCTCGGTTGCAAAATCGACTCCACTGCTGCGCTGAGGAACCGACTTGGTCTTCATACCGCCCGACCCCAGACGCACGGCACTGGAGCGGGGAGCCAGGTCACCCATTTTCAGCGCGAACGGCAGCCGCCCTTGCAGCCCGGCCGTGAACGCCGCGAACTCCAGGATCTTTCGGACTTGGCGCTCAATGCGGTCCGCCTCGTCAAGCCGGGCGCGGCAAAGCCAGCAGTCGTAACTCTCACCCACAGGAACCCAGCCAACCAGTTCCAAGGACTCGCCGATTTCACGGCGGACGTTTTCAGGAAAATCGTGTTCGACTGCCAGAATCACCCTGACTCTCATAGGACTGGTCACTTTGTCGGACATGGCACCCTCCCTTCAATCGCCCTCGTGGATGTGCATATTAGGCATAATGTGCATTCTACCGCACCATACGCACACAGTCAAAAAATTCTGACCAGGAGTTATTGAAAGTTCACGGGGTAGCCAGCGACTGACAGTTTGGCCTTGGCCTGCTCCGGCGTGATCAGCTCGGCCAGGCTTCCGGCGGAGCGCGGTTGATTCAGCAGGGCCTCGATCGCCCACACGCTCGGCCAGGCGGGCACGTCGAGGCCCTCAGACAACGCGCGGATTTCGAAGCTATCGACCACCTCGCCGCGCCCGTCGAGTGCGTCGAACGAAAGGATGCCGATCTTCGTCCCCAACGGCCGCGCCAGGGGCGACACCGCGTTGACGAGCGCGGCCGCGAGACCCAGCAAACCGCGCGGCGTCAGCGCCACCAGCGGCGCCAGCAGCCACAGTGCCAGTGTGTACGGCCGACGGTCGAAACCAAACCCGAACTGCAACGGCACGTCGCGGTCGCCCAGCCGCAGCGCATTCAAGCCGCAAGGGTACGGCCCGTAACGCCGCGCCCGCAGGCCTTGATGGGGACGCAGCCAGGTGTGGTTGAAGCAGATTCCGTTGTCCGGGATGCGCCGGCCAATGGGGCTCAGCATGCTGCGCAACAGCGTGGTCGAGCCCGGGTTGTTGGTGCCGATGCTGAGCTGCGCCCGGATGCTTGCCGGCGGGCTATCGGCCCAGCATTGCGCGAACACCTGGATCAGCCCCGGCACCGAACTCGCACCGCTGACTGTGGCGCATGCGGCACCCTCGGCCTGCAGCGCCGCCGCCGCGGCCATGAACTCGTGCGTCTCGGCGATGTCTACGTAATGCACGCCGTTGTCGAGGCAGGCGCGCATCACCGGGCGCGGGTCGTATTCGAATGGGCCAACGGTATTGAGAAACACGTCGATCCCGCGCAACGCAGTGTAGTGATCTTCAGGTGCGTGCACGTCGAACACGCGGTCGTTGGCGGGGCCGCGGCCGGCGGTCAGCACCTCGACCTGCGGCAACGTCTGTTTCAGCAGGCGGATAATACGGCGGCCCATGAAGCCGCGCCCGCCGGCGATCAGCACGCGGCTCACTTGGCTTTCCCTGCGTCCGGGTCGCGGATGCGTGCGTGGGAGGCAATCCAGGCCTGGTAGTGCTCATCGATACGGTCGCGTGTGGTGGCAACCGGGTTGGCCAGCGCAAGCTTCTCCAGCGTGCCGGCCATCGCGTCGCCCCAGGGCGTGTGCGGCACCAGCGGGTAGGTGATGGCCGCGTTCACGGCCAGTACCCACGGCGCGGGAGCGAGGTCGTGCTCGTCCATGATTTTGGCGTAGGGGTTGATCTGCGGCTCGGAGATGGGGACTTCGGCCATGTACGGATCAGGACCGTCGTTGAACAGCACGAAATCCCTGGCCGTGCTGAAGCTGACCATGCCGGCGACGGGCAAGGCCACGCAGGCCAGCGCCCACAGCGCCTTGCGCGGCGGATTATGGAATAGCTTGCGGAAAAAGAGCAGCGGGCCCTGGTCCGGTCCTGTCGTCCGCGGCGACGCCACCGCGGCCGCGCCGATGAAGCCGACACCGGCATGCTGGGCGAACATGAACAACAAGAAGGTGGGGTAGATGATGCTGACTCCGAGCGTGTTGAATGTGACCCACTCGCCCAGGCTGGCCTTCCAGCCTGCCACCACCATGAACGGGAAGTAGCTCACGCGCCACGCCACCAGCGAGCCGAGCAGGCCGACCAGGTTGCGCAACGGATGGTTATCGTGGCGCATGGCGATGCGCCAGCCGAGCAGGCTTCCGCACAGGCCGAAGAACAGGAACGGCCAGAACAAGTCCGGCTGGTCCAGCATCGGCTTGGCGTCCAGCAGAAAACCCCAGGACAATGCGGCAATGGCAATGCCGGCGCCCACAGCCAGCAGGTAGGCAAGCGGACGCGCGGTGCCCGGCCTCAAGTCAGGTTGCATGGCGAATTACTCCAAACTTGAACGGAAAGATACCTTCCGCCCAACAAACGCAAGTGCCGGCCAGACAGTGGCACGCGTTTCCAGCGCGTGAGTAGTGCCATGCGCTTCCGGACTCCGCTGAAGCTTCGTCAGGCAGGCCAGCGCGTGGGCAGCCATTCAAAATGGCGGCCATCCTTGTAATCGCCATTCAAACGCGCTTGTCGCACGCTATGCGTCATGGATGAATCGCCGCTGTTCGAAAATGCGCGTATGTGGCTGGCAGACCACGTTCACAACACCCGCCGCGACCTGCTGGTGATTGCCTGCATGTTGATCCTGCTGGCAGCCGGCGCTGTAGTGGTTGCGTTGTGGCTGGCCGGCTTTGCCGTCACGGGTTCCGGCCTGCTGGTCATCGCCTTCATGTACTTGTTGCTGGGCCGTCTCCCTCGCGAAGAGGCAACCATACGCGCCGACACCACACGCAAGCGCACGCTGTTCGTGCCGCGCATGATGAATGTAGGCGTGTACGACCTGCACTGGCTCGGCCACGTGATCCGCGCGGTGATCACCTTGGTGACGGCGCCGATCTCACTTTCCGCTGAGGCCTGGCTGCTGCTGCGGAAACGCGCACGCCTGGGTGAAATCTACGAAGAGCAGGTCGCCAGCGCACTGGCCGCGATCACCGAGCGTGATGGCGCTATCGAATTCAATGAGCTGTTCCAGCGCTTCGGCGACGGGCCCGCCAGCGACGCGCTGCTGCAGATGCACGACCTGAGCCCGGTAATCTGGCTGCATGATCCCGAGCGCGTGTCCCTGACCACAGAGGCGCGCGAGGCCATCCGCGGGAGTTAATACACCAGCATGTCCTTGAGCTCGGGTGCGGCTTCATCCAGCCGCTTGCCAAGCTTGGCCCAGTGGCAGGTGGGCACGGCCGGGAACAGGTGGTGCTCGATGTGGTGGAACATCTGGTAGCTGATGGCGTTCTTCAGCCAGCCGCGCTGGGTCCGCGCGACGTGGTGTGCCTCGTCGCAGCCGTGGTGCACGGTCCAGACGGCGAAGAAACCGGTGCCGCTCTGGCCGGCCCACATGGTGAGCAGGAACAGGCCCAGCCACCACTGGTTCAGGGCAAACGTAGCGTAGGCCACGAAAGCGTACCACACCAGGTTGCCGACCAGCTCGGCGTACACCCACTTGAGCTGGTTGGGTTTGCCGGTCTTGAGCGCAAACCAGTGCAGCTTCAGCGGGAAGTACGGGCCGACGGCCATGGCCTGCCACCACTTCAGCTTGGCCGTGAAGCCCTCGACGTCGTCGGGGCCGAGGTTGGTGCGATGGTGGTGCAGGTGGTTGATCTGCACGGCGTGCATGCTGCCGGTCATCACGATCGACAGGAAGTACATCAGCAGGTCGCAACCGCGGCGCGAGACGCCAACGGCGTAGTGGTAGGCGTTGTGGGTCTGACGCAGGCCGGTCAGGAACAGGTAGAAGCTGGCGAGCTGCGCCGGGATCATCCACCACCATGAGCCCGTGTACTGGATCAGCCAGAAGAACGCGAGGCTGGCGGCGATCCAGGGCAGGCTGAGGGTGACCTCGACAGACGCCTGCCACTTGCTGACCTTCACCAGGTCGCGCCACTCCACGGCCTTCACGCGCGGGTCCTTGGTGATGTGGTAGTCCGCGTCGCCGGGCAGGGCCGAAAGCGGCATGGGTGTCTCCATGCCGGAGACTTCGTCCTCAGTCGGCGTCTCGCCGGAGGCGTGAACGGTCAGCTCTTCCGGCCGCGAAGCGGTTAAGGGGTCAGACCCCTTTTCGCTTGCGAAAAGGGGTCCGACCCCCTCTGCGTTCGAAGATTCAACAGGCTTCGCAGCCGTGGCTTCCGCGGTTGGCGACACTACGCTCTCCTGAGGCAAGTGCATCACTGCACGCGCGCAGGATAGCCGCGCATGTTGAACGCGCCAAGCCCATGGCTGAAAGTCTGCAGTTGCAGAGCCGAGAAAGAGTTGGCGCAATAGCCGTCCGATTCGAACACGGAGCCATCATGCACAGCATTCCAGCCGAGTCAGGGCCAGCACCTGTTGTCACGGTGCTCAAGCAGCTGGCCGATGAATTCACCAGGCTTGCCGAAAAGGCGCACGGACGATCTCTACTCTTCGGAGGCGGGGCGCTGACAATCGCGCTGGTTTCGCTTGTTGCGGCCGTGTTCCTGGTGGCAACAGGCAGCGCACATCGGTTTGAGCAGGTGGGGCACACATACCTCAGTTTCGGCGGAATTCTGGTCGGCCCCCTGTTGCTTGTCTTTGGCATCGCGTCGGCTCTGGTGCTGAGCTACGTCGCCATACGACAGTGGGGCGAGGCCCAGAGGATGACGCACCAGGCAGCCAGCTATCGAGCGCTCGTTGACCTCGTGACCCTGGATCCATCCTGCGAAGGCCGGGCCCGCGACGAATTGTTCACGCGACTCTTGTCCGGGGGAACCGCCAGCCTTCGCGCCTGAAGCACCAAAATGCAGAAGCCCCGGGCATGCGCCCGGGGCTTCTGTTTTCGGTCCGGTGAGTCGGCTTAGAATTCTTCTTCCTGCTCTTCGCCGTAGTCTTCGTCTTCCTTCTTGGGCGGGGGCAGGTCCTTCACCTTCTCGTACAGCACCTTGATGCCGGCTTCCTTGATGGTGTCGGCGCCGGCGGCGTACTCGAGCAGGTCTTTTACCGGGTGGGTGGGCTCAACCGGGTTGCCTTCCAGCTCGACCTTGCCGTAGGCCAGGTTGCGCACGTTCTGGGCCGGGTAGATCAGGTAGCTGCCGTCCGGCAGCTGCGCGAACGTGCTGCCCAGCACCGCGCCCGGCGTGCTTTCGCCCACCAGCGGGCCGATTTCCAGCCATTTCCAGTTGTGGGCGTAGACTTCCTTGGCACTGCGCGAGCCGCTGTCCTGCAGCGCCACCACCGGGCGGTCCCACTTCGGCATGCCGTAGTCAACCTTGCGGCCGGGCATGCCGGGGAACATGCTCATGGCCGGGGGCTCACCAAACGGGGCGAAGCAGGCGTTCATCACGTTGGGGCTGCCGCCTCTGCCGCGCAGGTCGATGATCAGGCCGTCGCACATCTCCCATTCCTTCTTGAGCGCGCGCTTGAGGGCGACCGTCATGCCGTCGTGCAGGAAGTGCCAGAAGCGGATGTAGCCGAACTTGCGGCCTTCGTGCTCGATGATGGTGACGCTGTTGCGCGTGGCCTGGATCATGTTGATCTCACCGGGCGTGATGGCGATTTCCAGCTGGCTGTCGGCGCCCGCCTGGCGTTGCACCTTCACGTTAAGCTCGCCGTCGCCGGGATTGCGCAGGAAGTAGTGCGCGTGCTGGTTGGGCAGACCCGGGTCGCCGCCTGCGTCCACCAGCAGCGGGTGGCCGGCGATCGGCTGGCCCTCCAGCTCGAGCACGCGGTCGCCGCGCTTGAGGCCGGCCTTGTCGGCCGCGCCGCCGGTCAGGATGTCGCTGACGAAATACTCGCCGGGGTTCAGCTCGGTGATGTCGAAGCCGACCTGGCGGCGCTTGCTGTTGTCCATCTCGGGCGCGAAGTGGTTGTCGTAGGCCTCCTGCTCAATCACGCTCAGGTGGCTGACCTTGAACTCACCCAGCAGTTCGCGCAGCACCTTGTGCAGGGCCTCGCCGGGCTGGGCTTCGGCGCAGCGGCGCAGGTAGCGGGCGCGCATGTCGTTCAGGTCATGGCCGCCGAACTTTTTATCGTAAAAGCCTCGGCGGATGATGTTCAGCATGCCGTCCAGCACCTCGACGTTCTTCTTCTGCGCCTCGGTCAGCTTGGTTTCGTCGAAGCTGGAGCCGCCCTGGTCCTCGGCCACGGTTTCCTGGGCCAGCGTGGGCGTGTGGATCGTCCAGCCGAACAGCAGCAAAGTCAGCAGAAGCAGGGCCTTGGTTTTCATAGTGACTCCGGGTATCGAACGTTCGCGGCGTTGACGCCGCGGGTTTCGCCTATCAAATACGCACCAACCTCGATGGAAGGATAGTCTCCCCATGAACTTTTCCCTCACGGAAGAAGCCCGCTTTTTCAGAGACGCCGCCTGGCTGCAGGAAGCCGCCGACGCCAACGGCCGCAAACCCTTCATGAAGAAGGGCACCGAGCCGAAGTGGTGCCGCGACCGCTTCGTTGACGTGCAGCACATCCGGCTGGAGATCGCGCCCGACTTCAAAACCAAGTCCATCAGCGGCACCTCAACGCTGACTGTCGCGCCGATCTACGAAGACACCGACTTCCTGGTGCTCGACGCCTGCGAAATGGAAATCGAGAGCGTCAGCGCCGACGGCCGCAGCGTGAACTTCCACCACGATGGCGAAAAGCTCACCCTGCAGTTCGGCCAGAAACTCGAGGCCGACCGCCCGCTGGAAATCGCGATCCGTTACCGTGCCACGCCCCGGCGCGGCGCGTACTTTGTCGGCCCGGACCACGGCTACCCCGACAAGCACCTGGAGTTCTGGACCCAGGGCCAGGACGAGGACAGCCGCTACTGGTTCCCCTGCTTCGACTATCCGAACGAAAAGGCCACCAGCGAAGTGATCGCCCGCGTGCCCAAGGGCATGACCAGCCTCAGCAACGGCGCGCTGGTGAACACCGAGGACCACGGCGACTACCAGCTTCACCACTGGAAGCACGACGTGCCCCACGTGACCTACCTGATCATGCTGGTGATCGGCGACTACGTGAAAGTCAGCAAGGAGTGGGACGGCATCCCCGTCGATTACTACGTGCCTCCCGGCCGTGAAGACGACGGCGAGCGCAGCTTCGGGCCCACGCCCGACATGGTGAAGTTCTTCAGCGAAAAGACCGGCGTGCGCTACCCGTACGCCAAGTACGCGCAGATCACGGCCGAGGACTTCATCTTCGGCGGCATGGAGAACACCTCGGCCACGCTGCAGACGGCGCTGACGCTGCACGACGCCACGGCGCACCTGGATTTCAGCAGCGACCCGCTGAACAGCCACGAACTCGCGCACCAGTGGTTCGGCGATTACGTCACCTGCCGCGACTGGTCCCACGCCTGGCTGAACGAGAGTTTCGCCACGTACTTCGAAGCCATGTGGTGCGAGGAATCGCTCGGCGACGACGAGTTCAAGTATTACCTGGATGGCGACTGGCGAGTCTACCTGGCCGAGGACAAGGGCAGTTACCGGCGCGCGATCCAGACCAACATCTACAACGAACCGCTGGACCTGTTCGACCGCCACCTCTACCAGAAAGGCGCGGTGATACTGCACCACCTGCGCAAGCTGCTGGGCGACCGGCTGTGGTGGAAGGTGATCAACCGCTACCTGACAAAGCACGGCGGCGGCAGCGTGATCACCCAGGACTTCGCGAGCGCCATAGAGGAAGTCACTGGCAAGAACTACGACTGGTTCTTCAGCCAGTGGATCTACGGCGGCGGCCACCCCGAATTCAAGCTGAAGGCCCACTGGGACGACAAGCACGGCGGCCTCGACTTCAGCATCCTGCAGAAGCAGAAGGCAGACGAGCTCACGGCCGTGTTCCGCACGCCGGTCACGGTACGCTTCGTGTACCAGGGCGGTGAGGAAGTGCGCACCTTCGAGATCAGCAAGCCCGCGCACCGCTACCACGTGAAGCTGCCGTCGCGGCCCAAGTGGATCGCTTTCGACCCGGGCAACAGCGTGCCCAAGACGCTCGAGACGGATTACGGCGAAGACATGCTGATCCAGCAGCTCCAGCACGACGACGACGTGATGGGCCGCGTGTACGCCGCCCGTGGCCTCGGCGCCAAGGCCACTAAGAAGGCCACCGAGGCGCTGGGCGAGGCACTGGGCAAGGACAAGTTCTGGGGCGTACAGGCCGAGTGCGCCCAGGCACTGGGCAAGGTGCACAGCAGCCAGGCCCTCGACGCGCTGCTGAAGCACTCGAACGTCAAGCACCCCAAGGCCCGCCGCGCCGTGGCGCGGGCATTGGGCGAGTACCATGAGGGTCGCGCGGCCGCGCGCCTGCAGGAGTACCTGGAAAGCGAAGAAAGCTACTACGTAACCGGCGAAGCCGCGCTCGCGCTGGGCAAGACCCGCCAGGCCAACGCCTTCGACGCCTTGCGCGAAGTGCTGGCCCGCGACAGCCACGTGGACGTGATCCGCAGCAGCGCCTTCAGCGGCTTCTGTGATCTGCGCGACCCGCGCGCCCTGGAAATCATGCGCGAATGGACCACCTACGGCCGTCCGCAACAGGCGCGGTTGTCGGCGATCGCGTCATTGGGCCGCCTCGCGCACGAGGTGGGCGAAGAGAAAGACAAGACCGTCGCGCGCGAAACCATCGAGCCGCTGCTGGAAGGCGACTTCCGCACGGCCATGTCAGCGATCAGCGGCCTGCAGGCCCTGGCCGACATGAAGGCAGCGCCGGCGCTGGCCAAGCTGGCACGCACCACCCACGACAGCCGCATCAAGAAGCGCGCGCAGGGGGCGATTGAAGCCATCCGCGCGGCGCAGGGCGCTGTGAAGGAAGTGAAGGAGCTGCGCGAGGACTACGACAAGCTGAAGGAGAACTACGACAAGCTGGCGGAGCGCCTGCAGAAGCTCGAGGACCTCGACAAGGAAAGCAAAAAGAAGCGCCCGACCGAAAACCTGAAGAAGACAGCCAAGCTGACCACCAAGGTGAAGCCGGCCGCGCGCAAAGCCACACCCAAGAAGGTGAAGTCAAAGAAGAAAGCCAGGCGGTAGGGGCGACGCTTGCGTCGCCCGCGAGCCAGGCAGCAATCCCGGCAGTAGGGAAAGCCAGCAGGCACCCAGGCGCTAGCCGGAAGGGCCAACTGGACACAGGGATCGCCGTTGCAGTTATGCCCCGCAGGGGCCAACTACGATAGCCGGGGGCGTAAGCCCCCGGGAAATGGAGCAGAGAAGCCGCGCGCCCGAAGGGCCGCCTAATGCGTACCTCGCACTCTTTAGGCGGCCCTTCGGGCGCGCCTGTCGAAACGCCAAACGAACCGGGGGCTCACGCCCCCGGCTACCTTAGGGGACCCCTTCGGGGTCCTTCGTGAACAGAGGCTTTGAATGGTTTAGAAGGACCGCGAAGAGATTGAACTTCGCGGTCCTTTGCGGTTCTTCGCGGTTCCATTTCCGGCTCAGCGTGCCGGCGGGAACGCCAGTAAGTAGCCCAGCGCTGCCACGCCTGCGATCGCGCAGTAAATGCCGAACCAGCGCAGCTTTTCTTTCTGCACCACCAGCTTGATCCCCGCCAGGCCGATCAGGCTGAACACCAAACTGGCGATAAAACCCGCGGCCGCGGGTGCCGGGTCGATGTGGCTGATCTCGCGCGCCTCGATCAAGCCCGCGCCGCCGATGGCGATCAGGCCCATCAGGAAGCTGAGCTTCACGGCGTCAGTCTTCACCCAGCGCAGCATCAGCGCCATGCAGATCGTCGAGCCCGAACGCGACACGCCCGGCAGCAGCGCGAACATCTGGGCAACACCAACCACAAGCACCAGCCAGAAGTGCACGCCTTTGGCAGCCTCGAAAGTGACGATCAGCTCGCGCTTGCGTTCTGCCAACCACAGCACCGCCGCTGTCACCAGCAGGCCGAAGCAGGCCACCCAGGGCGACTGCAGCACATAGTGCTCGATCCATCCGGCCTGGGCATCCGGCAGCAGCTTCTTGATGGTCAGGCCCACGATCGCCGCCGGCAGGCTGGCCAGGAACAGCAAGGCAAACGCGCGCAGGTCAAAGCGCGGCCAGACCAGCTTGATGATGTCTTTGCGGAACACGATCAGGATTGCGAGCCAGCTGCCCAGGTGCAGCAGCACGCTTTGCGCCGTACTGCCTTCGCCGCCCAGCTCGCGCCCCAGGATTTCGCCCAGGATCACCAGGTGGCCGGAGCTGCTGACAGGCAGGAACTCCGTGAGTCCCTGCACAGCCCCGAGGATGATGGCCTTGATCACGTCCATGGCAGAATGATCGGCAGAAAGCCGCGGAAAGTGAAGCGAGTCCGGCACTTGACGCGTTGGGAATGTGGCGGTATCTATTCGCGCCGCAAGTGGCCGGAATGGTCGCACAGCGGGGGTGTAGCTCAATCGGTTAGAGCGTCGGCCTGTCACGCCGAAGGTTGCGGGTTCGAGTCCCGTCACCCTCGCCAGTACTCAAGAGCGGTCGTGGGAGTATATCCCGCGACCGCTTGCTTTCTGTGGCATGAACGCCTTCACCAGATAATCTGGAATTCGGTGGGGGGACTGTCCCGGAAGGGGACTGTCCCCGGCTTGGAAGCTCCTTCGGCAGCCGACGACGGGGACAGTCCCCTGACCACGCTCCGTGGGCTTGTCACTCGGTTCGTTCTTCAATGACGCGTCGGTAGTAGCCCCACAATTGTTCGCTGGACTCATCCGAACCGGCCTTGCGCCTGTCGATGTATGCCATCACCGCTTCATCGTTGCGTGATCGCCGATGGAGTCGTTCAACGCATCCCCACGCCAACCCTTCCTGATTGTAGGTGTCGCCAGGAAACCACTCTTCAACATCGTTGAGTATCTGCGCGATCATGCGATCCAATTCGAGGTCGTCGTCGTGCACCAGATCTCCCAGCAGATCGCGCACTTCGTAGTTGGAGACGGCCGCGTACTCCCGTTCGCGGGTGGGATCTTCGCTCGGAAACAGCTCTTTCAGTACACGCAACGCAGCGGGGTCGCCCAGGAAGCTCGGCACCGAGTGCGCGTCCGAGCGGAGGTAGGCAACCAGAATCTCAAGCTCAGCTGCGGAAAGGCTCGGTTTGAGCGCGGCCCAGGTTTTGTCGAGACTTTTCGCTGACTTCAGCTTCTCCAGCAGTTCGTAGATTGATCCACCGTCGACCCGAGGTTTGCCAAGGAACGCGCGGACGAGCCTCACGGCATCCGCCGGTGAATAGTACGCCAGCCGCGCATACGCGCCCGCACGACGCCGCCGGCGCTCGTTGCAGGCGAGGTCCGGCGTGAGGAAGTCTTTAATCAGCGACTCACGTAAAGCCTGCGGTGTTATGTTACCCCAGTCCTCTCGGGTTAGCCGCGCGAGGTCGGGAGCATACAGGGGGGAGTTCAGCACAGCGCACATTGATGGCTGGCTACGCGCAGCGTAGAAATTGCGGTTCACGATGCAGCCGATCAATTGATAGCAGAGGTCCCCAACGCGGAAGTGGTGAGGGAACAGCTTATTCTCATATGCCTCGAAGAACCTGATGCTGGGCGAACCGAAGTAATGGAACTCGCGCCCCGGCGAGTCCTGCCAGCCGTCGTTCCAGTCGTACTCCTGTGCAAACCACGCACCACCCATTGGCATATGGCCGTCGAACACCAGGCCGGTCGGGCGCTGGTCCAAGAGGTGTTCACACAACACCGGGACGGCCTCAGCGCCGATTTCGACGATGCGCCGAATACAGTAAGGGCTGCGGGATTCGACCCACCAGTCGCCCCAGATTTCCGTGTAATAGTCGTCCGCTCCCTCGGCGGGCGGGAATCCGCTGCCCCAGGCGACGTCCTCACTCACACCTTGGGCGCCCAATTGGGTGAGTGAGTCGACAAGCGCCTCGACTTCCCGACGCACGAGGGGATCCACGAACACGGACGCTCGCCAGACTTCCGCGGGCTCAGGCAGCCGCCGTGGGGCGGAGAGGGTCTTGCTAGACGGGTCAGGTGCAGGCTGCGGCGGCGGGCTTGCGCAGGCCGCAAGGCACAACGCTATTGCAGGAAGTGCAGTTGCACGAAGCATCAAGGCAGTCCCGGGGAGGGCTGCGGGGTATAGCCATGCTACAGAGACTCGTTTAGCAGGAACAGAAGTTTCAGGCTGGAGACGCGCAATTGAAGCGGTCTCCTATCGAGCGGAAGGTCGCGTTGTTCGTCCCGTCGGACTCGCCTGTACTCAAGACCGGTCGCGTGAGCAAGCAGCTCGCACGACCGCTTTGTTTTTGTGGCATGGGCGCCCTCGCCGGACAATCTGGAAATCGGTGGGGGACTGTCCCGGAACGGGACTGTCCCCAGCTTGGAAGCTCATGCAGCAGCCGACGACGGGAACAGTCCCCAACCCGCCTTCGCCAAGGCTTCGGTGGGCAGGCTGCGGGGACAGTCCCCGAACTTGTTTTCAGGGCCTTGCTGCTTCGGGCTCCAGCACGAAGCGGGCTTCCAGGCAGCCGCCTTGCAGCAGCCGCTCGAAGAATCCCGTTGCCCGCTGTTTCAATTCCTCCAGGCCTCTGCCACTCGCCCGCAGCGCGTTGCGGTAGTGGGTGGCGTGGTACTCCAGGTCGGGCGTGATGCCGACCGGCAGCTCATGCAGCAGGCGGTCGGCTTCTTGCACCTGCTTGCGCGCGGCGGCGGCCTCCTTGCGCACCAGCGCGAGCTGCGCCTCGAACACCGCGTCGCGGAACTCGGCCACCGGCGTCTGCACCGGCTCGGGCGCTATCTTCGGCTCGCGCTCGCCCTTCAGCGCCGCCAGCAGCCGCGCGGCGTGGCGCGCGTCGGCGTCGCCGGTTTTCAGCTTCAGGGGCTCGTCGGCCACGAAGCGCTTCAGCACCAGCGCCAGCCATTCCGGCTGCTCGCGCCAGTTGGCGTAGCGCGCAAGAAAGCGCGTCTTGCGCGGCAGGTTGTTGCCCCACTCCAACATCTCCTCGAAACGCGCCGTGCCCGCCCACAGCGACGGCCGCACCCACACCCCCGCGGCTTCGCGGCGCAGGTCGTAGATCGCGCCGGGCAGCACCCTCGCCACGCGCGACAGGGCGTCGCCCACGCGCAGCAGGTCAACCTCGATCGAGCCGGCAAACGCCTCCACCCACGCGATCGCATCGGCCAGGTCTTCGCGCCCGCGCATCAGTGCCAGCATGGCCAGCGCGAAGCGGTGGGCTTCGTCCATGCGGCCGTAGTCGCGCAGGGCGACGACAAAGCTGCCGCCGTGCTCGGCGGCTGCGCGCGGGAACTCGGCGCCCTTGGCCAGGGCGCGCATCATGCTGCGCCGATGGAAGGCGATGGCAGTTTCGAAGTCGCGCTCGACGTGGGCCTGCAGACCCTGCAATGCCTCGAAGCGCTCGTGCAACTCCTCGTTGCCGGATAGAAGGCTGACCTGGTCCAGCGCGCGGCGCAGCTCGGTCGCGCGCTCGAGCTGGCGGCGGCGCAGCTGCTTGTCGAACTCGGCCAGCAGTTCGCGGAAAATCGGCTGAGACTGGGCATCAAGGCGTCCGCGCAACTCGCCGAAGCGCTGCATGGCGTCCGACAACTCGCGCAGCACTTTCAGGTGATGCTTGCCGGTTAACGCGCCCAGCCGCATGCGCGTAACGGCGTTCATGGCTTCCACCAGCTCCAGCAGGTCGCCGCCCAGGCGGGCGTTCACGGCGCTGACGTCGGCCAGCAGGGGCGCGCCCTCGCCATGCAGCAGCCAGGCCGGGTTGACTTCAAAGGCGCGCGCGAACGCGGCCAGGAACTCACCGGGAACCTTGGTGCCGTGGAAGTAGCGGTGCAGGCTGGCAAAGGGGGTGCCGGTGCGGCGCGCGACCTCGGACAGCGACACCTCGCCTACCACCTTCCGCATGCGTGTCAGCAGGCCTGCCGCGAAGTCATCTATCCGGGTCTGCATCGGCGCCCCTCCTGCTTATTCAGATCTGAATAGGAACGTTTGAGTCGGCTTATCGGCCCATATCCGCTTCCGTTATACTGTTCAACGGAGGCAAGCCCATGAAAGCGCCCGTCCTGCTGCTGCCGCTGCTGCTGCTGCTGCCCGTTGTGCTGATGCCGACCGAGACCGTGCAGGCCCGCCAGAAGGCCGGCGACCCCATCGAGCTTCCGCGCCCGGCCTGGGACAACGGCTTCCAGCTCTGGATCCAGCGCACCGACGGGCGCGAGCTGGCGGACTGGAGCGTCGAACACCAGGAGATCATCGACCGCCTCGGCAAGGGCGGCCTGTACCTGCGCCTGAACTACGACTGTTCAAAGTTGTCAGACGCCTACCGGGCCGAGCACGGCCTGTACCAGTCCTACGCCTGGAACAGCCCGCTGGATTCCTGCAACCCGGCCTACACCACTAAGGACCGCCGCGCCCGCCAATGGGACCAGGCCAACCTGCTCGTCAGCGAAGAAGACAAGAAGAAGGGCGGCAACCCGGCCGACAACGACCTGACGCTCAGCAGCTACTGCCAGGTGGTGCGCGAGGGCAGCGAGCGCTACATCAAGGACCTGGCCGACCGCTACCTGCGCGAGCAGGAGCAGAAGCGTTTCAAAATCTTCGCCGGGCCCAACGAGTTCGGCCGCATCTTCTACAAGGGCGACGAGCGCTGGTTCGACTTCGGGCCATACACGCAAACCGAGTTCCGCGATTGGCTGACCCACAAGGGTGAGTTCGCTGAGGGCGGGCGCTACGCGGGCATGGGCTGCGCGGGCGGCGAAAACTTCAGCGACGACCCCTCGCCCGACAAGGCCGCCGGCAAGGGTAAGAGTTTCAACGCCACCTACGGCACCAGGTTCACCACCTGGCAGCTGAAGTACTGGGACCTGGAGGCGTTCCCCGGCGAGCTGCCGCACAACATCAAGCCCATGCCGGGCGAGGGCGAGAATGGCTTCATTGAGGGCGGCTTCGACGCGCCGCGCGCCCCGGGCCAGCCCTTGTGGGAGGTCTGGAACAGCGCGCGCGAGCAGGCGCCCGGCTTCCTGCAGTGGCGCATCCACCAGAGCATGATCGAGTACGTGAAGATCGCCTTCGACGCCGGCGTACCCAAGGAAGAAATCTGGACGCGCCAGCACGGCAGCTTCTTCGACGCCGGGCGCGAAGGCAAAACCCGCAACATCCTGATGGCGCCCTGGATGAACGTGACGCCCTACTCGAACATGGGCTTCAACAAATACGGCGCCGGCAACAACCCGCTCGAATGGAAGCTGAACAACGAGATGGCGGTCGCCAACAACTGCGGCTGGGGCAGCTTCGAGATCCACCCCAGCTACACCAAGCCCAACGGCAAGACCGCGGCCGAGTACCTGCAGGTGATCCGCGGCTACTACGACAACGGCGCGCACCTGTTCCGGGCGGCGTGCTGGGGCGGACACGTCTCGGCCCAGCAGGCGCACGGCATCAACCAGGGCGAGATGCAGATCATCGACACACCTTTCGAGACCGCCCTGCGCGAGTTTTTGACCACCACGCCCGACTTCCCGCGCGGCGCCGACCCGGGCACGAAGTACTACACGCCCGCGCCGCGCAACCTGGCCTGGGACGGCGAGACCCTGAACTGGGACGCACGCATGTGGGACGGCGAACCCTGGACCTTCCACGACTGGCAGGGTTTTGACTATTTCGAGGTGCTGGCGGCCGACGAGCTGGACGACAAGGGCCGGCCCAAGAGCCCGCGCAAGCTGGGCAAGGTGAAGCGCGAAGACAGCTTCAGCCTGAAGATCAAGCCGGACAAGCTGAAGCAGCTGCTGCTCGTGCGCGGCGTGTGCCAGGGAGGCATCGAGGGCCCCTGGAGCGAGCCGCTGAGCGTACCCTAACCGCGGGAGCGCGCGGCTTTCAGCAGCACGCTCACCACTACCATCAGGACTGTTCTTGCAACGGCCATGGCCTGTCTCCGTGAATCACCGGGATCACAGGTACACCATGCGTGTAAAGAACCTGCGGGTTGGGACGCAAGGATTGCGTTAAAACGCGTCACCTAGGGCAAATCCACGGCCGAGCGCTGGATGCCGCACTGGGACAGCATGTCCTTGATCTCGTGGCTGAGGTAGGCCGCGGCGCGGTCGACTTCCTCTTCACTTGACACGTCAAGCCAGTTCACGCGGGGGAACTGCTTGAAGAAGGTCATGCTCTTGCGCGCGAAGGTCTTGATGTCGCGCACGGTTTCTTCCACGCACTGCTCGTAGGTCAGCTCGTTCATCAGGAACTGCTGCAGGCGCCGGTAACCGTGGGCTTTGCCCGCGGTTTCGGAAAACCCCTTGCCGTTCAGGATGCGCTTCACTTCATCCAGCCAGCCGTGCTCGAACATCTGCAAGGCGCGCTGCCGCACCCGCGCGTACAGCAGCTCGCGCGGCCAGCGGATGCCCGTGAAAATCCAGCGGTACTCCGGCCGCGGCTCGCCCCATTGCTCGACTTCGCTGGGCAGCTTTTCGCCGAACTCGATGATCTCCAGCGCGCGCACCAGGCGCTTGCGATCGTAGGGGCCGATGCGCGCGGCCGAGGCCGGGTCGCGCCGCTTGAGCAGCTCGTAGACTTCGGGCAGGGGGCGGGCGTACATCTCGTCGCGGTAGCCGGGGCGCGGCTCGGGGCCGCGGTCAAGGCCGTAAATCAGCGCCTTCAGGTAGTAGGGGGCGGTGGCGTCCAGCACCGGCACCTGCCTGCGGGATACGATCTCGGCCAGCTTGGGCTCGGCGTAATCCAGGAACTCGCTTACGCTGAAGCGTTCGTGGGGGTCAACCAGGTCGATGCCGTGGTGGGGGACGCGCGCGAGCTCAGCGGCGGTGGGCTTGGCGGTCCCGACGTCCATGCCTCGATAGACCTTCAGGGCGTCCACGCTCAGGATCTCGCCGCCCACGCGCTCGCATACCGACACGGCCAGGCGCGACTTGCCGCTGGCCGTGGGGCCCAGGATCACCAGCACGGGGAACTTCGCGTGCGGGTTGAAGCCGTGTAAGTGCTCAAGTTCCATGCATCGATTTGTAGGGACACGCGGCAGCGTGTCCATGGGGCGCGTGTCGAATGCAGGGACACGCAGCAGCGTTTCGAACACGGGGACACGCAGCAGCGTGTCGAACACGGGGACACGCAGCAGCGTGTCCCTACAGGTTTTTCTTGTCTTCTGCTTGCACGGCCGTGCCGCTTACGGTCATCAGCACCAGGCCGTCGCTGGCGAGGCTGGCGAAGTCGAAGCTGACGCCGATGATCGCGTTGGCGCCGAGTTCCTTGGCCTGGGCCTCCAGGCTCATGATTGCCGCGTGGCGCGTTTCCAGGATCAGCTGCTCGAACTCGGGGTGACGGCCGCCGCCCTCGCGCCTTATGAAATTCGCGAAGTCGCGCAGCTCAATGGGCGCGATCGCCGCCTGGCCGGCCACCAGCCCCAGGTACTGGATGATGACGTGGCCTTCCAGATTGTCAGTGGTCGTCATCAGCATGGCTTGACCTGCAAAAGGCTTGATTTCAAGCTAACACGCCCGTCAGCCCTGGTCAAAGGCCGCCATGCGCACAGCCCTCGCCATCACACTGTTGACTCTGCTGGCCTTAAGCGTCGCTGCCGAGGGTGACGCAGAGACGCCACGCCAGTCGTTCCAGGCCTTCGTGGACGCCATCCTGCGCGAAGACATGGACCAGGCAGAGCGCGACGCCGCTTTTGAACGCTATTTCGATTTTAACGCCTGGGTGAAAGACCGCGAAAGCTCTGAGGGCGCCAGCTACACTGAGACTGAGCGCGACGCCATGAAGCAGGACTGGCGTGAGTTGTTCCACAGCCGCGAATTCCGCGATTCCTGGCGCAAGCGCAACGTGCGCGTGCTGGAGGAACCCGAGCCCCAGGGCGACAAGGCTGAACTGGTGATCGCCATGAGCGGCACGGGCGGCGCCGACGAGAAATTCCGCGTGCTGATGAAGCGCGCGGAAGACGCAACCCACTGGCGCTGGTACTCGATCCCGCAGGTCGCTGAAGCGCTGCCGGAGCCGACGCTCGGCGAGCGCATCGCAGCCATCGAACAGGCGCTTCAGCGCATTGCCGAGCAGCGCGCGCAGCTGGAGGCCGAGGCGCAGGCACTGGGCCGCGAACTCGAGAGGCTGCGGGCCGAACAGGCGGAAGCAGATGCCGGCGATTCACCCTACTCGACGCCGCAGTCGGTGGTGAAAGCGGCCTGGACGGCGATCGAGAAGGGCGACCTGAACGCGCTGCTTGATTGCCACACCACGCGACGCGTAGCGGGCGCCGACACGGAGGCGCTGAAGGCGCGGCTGGCAAAAACGCGCGAGCGCCTGATGGCCTGGCTGGTCCTGGACTCCACCATCGACGAGAAAGATCCCGCGCGCGCCGTGGTGCGCGTGCAACTCAAGCTCCAGCGTACCGGCGACACGGACCAGCGCACCATCAGCGTGCGCGTGCTGAAGGCCGGCGAAAACTGGAAGATCGACGAGGCCCCATGAAAACCCGCACGGCCGCAGGGTTCATCCTTGCCCGCATCGTGGACGACGAACCTCTCTACCTGCTGCTGCGGGGAGCCACCAGCGGCGACTGGCTGCCGCCCAAGGGGCACGCGGACAACGAGACGGACACGGTGGAAGAAACCGCGCGGCGCGAAACGGCCGAGGAAGCGGGCATCACCGAGCTGGAAGTGGTGCCTGGTTTCGAGCGCAGCATCGAGTACGAGGTGAACACCGCCAGGCGCGGCAACTACCACAAGAAGGTTACCTATCTGCTTGCGACCACGGGCGCGGATCAAGTGACCTGCAGCGACGAGCACAGCGACGCGGGCTGGTTCGCCATCGATGCGGCGCTGGCACGCATAGGCTTTGAGCAGATGCGTGAAGTGCTGCGCGCCGCGGACGCGCACCTGCGGAAACACTCGGGTTAGCGACGCTACTCGGCCTTCACCGCATCCGCCAGCTCATTGAGCCATTTCACGACCCGGTCGGGCCTGGTCATGTGGCGGCTGTCCGGCTTGGCGGGCGGGTTCTTCATGCCCTTGAGGAAAGCCTCGTCGTACCAGATGTTCACGATCTTCTTCATCAGCGACGAAATCGCGCGGTTGGTCTTGGCCTCGTCGATCAGCCGGGCGCACAGGCGGATGGCGCGCTCCTGCGAGGGGCGGTGACCGATCAGCTTCAACGCCTCGCTGAGGTCGGCCTGGAGGTCGGCTTGTGCCTCCGAATTCAGCTCCGTTTCCTTCTCCAGGCGCGCCGCGATCGCGTCGGCCGCCTGCGCAATCGCGTCGCCCCCGACCTGCAGGGCGGTGTCGGCAGCCAGCCACGCGGCATAGGCGACCGTCAGGCGCTGGCGGTTCTCGAGTTGCGAGAGGAAGAAATTGAGCGAGCGCTGTTGCTTGAAGTGCTTGCCATCGACGCGCACGTTTTCCTTGGCAAGCGCCAGCGACACCGCCAGCTCATCCATTTCGTCGGCCGCCACGCGGCTCTCATAGTAGTCGATCAACCCGTCCTCGGTGGGGTTGAGCCGCACCATGATCAGGCGCAACTGGTTGTCGAGAATGGTGCGCTGGGCCCTGGCAAGGTCCGTGGTGTCGAGATAGTTCTTCAGCCAGTTGCGGGCGCGCTCGAGGTCGCCGACGCCCCGGGTAAGGAAGTCGACGTACTGGCGCGCCTCACCACCGCGCAGCACGAGCGGCATGTGCAGCCGCTCGATTTCGGTGCAGGTCTCGTGCTCGCCGGCCGCCGCGTTGATCAGCTCGTCGAACTTTTCCTTGTTGCCCGGCTGCTTCAGCGTCTTGTCGGAGGCCCGCAGATCCATGGCCTTGTTGGTCCAGCACATGGCCAGGCGTTTGTGCGCGCCCAGGGCGGCCGAGGGGTCCTTCGCCGGCTCAAGCAGCTTCAGCTGTTCATTGAGGACACCGATCGCGTCGTCGTACTGGTTGCGCCCGGTAAAGAGGGTGGCCTTGACCTTCAGGGCGCGGATCTGCTGGTTGCGTGTGAGTTTCCCGCCCTGCAGCAGATTGTTGATCAGGGTGTGCAGGTCATCAACGCCGTGCGCGGAGGCGTACAGCACCAGCAGGTCCTCAAAGTCATCGGGCGTGGCGGGAAGCCTGTCCTTCACCAGCGGCGCCAGCATCTCGCGCACGTCCTGGGCGCGCGGCGGCTGGGCCTGCATGTAAAGCCGCCCCTTCAGCAGGATCGCGCGCAGGAAATCCGGCTTGATCTCAAGTGCCTTGTCCAGCGCCTGCAGCACCGGGCGCGGGCTGGAATTCTCGGTCTGCATGAACCGCGCGTATTCGAAATTCGCCAGCAGGAACCAGGGGTACGCGTAGTCCGCCGCCTTTTCAGCCGCCTCGCGCAGCATCTTTTCGGCGTCCGTTACGTTGGGACGGCCGGGCGGGTAGTACATCAGCACCACCGCGTACAGCGTCTTGAAGGTGACGGTGTTGCCCTCTTTGCCGCGTGAATACTGGTCGAACAGCTTGGAGATGGTGGAGCCCATGTCCAGCGCCCCCATGTACTCAAGCAGCAGCTGGGTCATGTACACGGTGTAGGTGTGGCGCTCGTCCTTGTTCTTGGGATCCTGCAGGTTGAACAGGTCGTGCGCGCCGCCGGGCTCCAGGCCGGGGTAGAGTTTTTTCAGGTACTCGTTGAAGTCGGCGGGGATGCCTGGATCGTCCTGTTCGGCCTCGGGTACGGGATCAGGCTTTGCCTCCTGGGCGCGGGCGGGGGCCGCGCACGCAAGCAGCAACAGGAATGAAACTACCGGCAAGGCAAACAGTCGATTCATGATTCTTCCCCGGGCCCGCTTCTAAATACGACTTGGTCAGGTGTCAGGCGGTAACTTCTTCCAGCAGTTTGTAACGAGAGTCGCGCCGGCAGGGTGCGCGCCCCGCCTCGCGGATCAACCTGCGCACGTCATCTTCGCCCAGCTGCTGCGGCGTGCCGGAACCGGCATCGTGGAAGATGCGCTCGTGCTCATACACGATGCCGTCCAGGTCATCCACGCCGTAACCCAGCGCCACCTGGCTGAGTTTCAGGCCGGCGCTGATCCAGTAACACTTCAGGTGCGGCACGTTGTCCAGCATCAGGCGCGACACGGCGTAAACCTTCAGGTCGGTCATGCCGCTGGCGCGCCGGGCCTTCAGCGCGTTGTTTTCCGGGTGGTAAGCCAGCGGGATGAAAACCTGGAAGCCGCCCGTGCGGTCCTGGAAGTCGCGGATGCGCAGCAGGTGGTCAATGCGGTCCGCTTCGTTTTCGACATGGCCGTACAGCATGGTGACCTGGGTCTTCAGCCCCATCTCGTGGGCGATGCCGTGGATTTCGAAGTAGCGTTCCGCCCCGATCTTGTTGGGGCAGATCTGCTTGCGCACATGCTCGGCGAAAATTTCCGCGCCGCCGCCGGTCAGGGAATCCAGCCCGGCCTCGTGCATTTCGCGCATCACCGTGCGGGCGTCCTTGCGGCTGATGCGGCTGAACCAGTCAATCTCCACGCTGGTGAAGCCCTTCAGCGAGGTGCCGGGCAGCACGTCCTTCAGGCCGCGCAGCAGTTGCAGGTAATAGTCGTACTTGAGCGAAGGGTGCAGGCCGCCCACGATATGCAGCTCCTGAATCCCCTGGCCCTGGAACTGCCTGGCCCACTCGACGATCTGATCGACGGGCTTGGTGAAACTGCCGGGCTCGCCGGGTTTGCGGTAGAAGCTGCAGAACTTGCAGGTATCCCAGCACACGTTGCTGTAATGCAGATAGCGGTTGACTATGTAGGTGGTGGTGTCGCCGTGCAGACGCTCACGCACCAGGTTGGCGGCATAGCCCAGCGCGGCCAGATCCGACGTGCGGAACAGCCGCAGCCCGTCCTCAGCGGACAGGCGCTCGCCGGCCTCCACCTTGCTGATCAGGTCCGCAATCTCGCTGCGGGCAAACAGGGCCTGCATAAGCTCTCCCGGCCGGAGTGTAGCAGTGGAAAAGGCCGATCCAAAGCCCCCGCATGGTTGTTGAAGGAGTGTGGGCGGGTTAGAGTGTGGCGTCCCCGCAATTCCCCGTTAAGGACCAGGCAGTGAAACGTTTTCAGATTCCCGCACTGGCGCTGCTGCTGGCGATGCTGGCCGGCTGCGCGGAGTACAAAGAGTACACCTATAAAGAGTACTCGGTGAGCCGCGAACAGGCCTACCAGGCCATGCTGTCGATCCTGGACAGCGAAGGCTACGACGTCACGGAAGTGGACGAAAACTACGTCAACGACCTGCCCGAAATCTACATGGAGACCGACTGGAACATGCGCCAGACGGGCAGTGTCTATGCGGGCAACGACTACCGGCGCAGGGCCTACGTCAAGATCACCACCCTGTATTCGGAGCGCAAGCCCCATGAGTACCAGCCGCTCTCAGAGGAAGACGGCAAGAAGCTGCGCGAAATGGAAGAAACCCGTAAGAAGAAGGCCGACCTCGAACAGACCCGCATCGGTATCGCCGTGCGCCTCGAGCGCCGCAGCGACATCAAGCGCCCGCTGGAGGCCGACTGGTACTACGAGGGGCCGGACAATTTCGAGGTGGCCGCGCTGATGGGCCGCTTCGAAGCCGCCTACGGCGAGGAGAAACACGGCGGCTCGACGGAGCCCAGCAGCAAAGGCATCTCACGCAAGCGTGAAGAGCTCGAGAGAAGAAGCGGGAACTAGATGAGCCAGGAAAAGCAGGACAAACCGAAAATCGTCGTCGACTCCGACTGGAAAGAACAGGCCGCCCGCGAGAAAGAGCAGCTGGCTGAAAAGTTCAGCCAGACCGGGCAGCCTGCATCCCACGAGCGCCGCGAACTGCCGCCGGCGGACTTCATCACCCACTGCGCCTCTCTTGCGACTCAGGCCATGATCTTCGTGGGCGCGATCGCCAACCCGCTTACGGGTCAGGCCGAAGTCGACTTCGAGCAGGCCCGCTACGTGATCGACGTGCTGGCGATGCTGAAGGAAAAGACCAAGGGCAACCTGCAGCCCGAAGAGCAGAGCACGCTGGACAGCCTGATCGGCGAGTTGAAGCTGATCTGGGTGCAGGCCCAGGGCGGGGGCAAGAGCGCGTGAACCGCAAGCCCCTCCTGCTCGCTGCAACCCTTGCGTTGCTGCTGTCCGCCTGTGGCGGCGGGAACGATGCACCCTTGCCTGCAAACGAACCTCCGGTCCGCAAGTCGCGGCTGGTGGCCTTCGATCCGGCGGGCCTTGAGCAGGGCCTCGTGGCGCCCGATTTCACCGCGTACTGGACGCTCGCCGAACAGCGCAATGGCAACGTCTACCCCGTCAAGGCCTCGCTCGATGACCCGACTGTGCTGGCCGTGCGCCTGGACGGGGCAGGCCAGTTCGCAGTCCGCGGCGCGAGCGGCTTCCAGGCCGCGACGCTGATCTCGGTCAGCGCATCCCTGGAAGCCCTGGCCCAGAAACACTGGAACGAAGAGCTGCAGGCCAGCGCCGCCTCGGTGGTGCTGTTCGCCGACGCCGCGGCGCCCTGGCAGGCGCTGCTGAAGCTGTGCCGTGAGCTGGTGGATCTGCGCGTGCGCAACCTGTGGCTGGTCACCCGCGACACACGCGACGACACGCTGCGCCTGCTGCCGTTGCTGGTGGACACCTCGCAGGTGTTCAAAGAGTGGTACAGTCTCGAGCCCGACGACGCCGCTCCCACCGCGCATTTCCGGCGTGGAGAAAAAGGTGTCGAATTCGGATGGTTCGATGGCAAGGGCGACCGGTTCGGCGCCGACCCCGGCGACGGCTGGCAGGACAAGCTGGCCGCCGCGCTGCCGCAGTACGCCAGGCGGGCTACGCGCGTGCAGTTCAACCTGCCGGCCGGCGGCACGCTTGCCGAGTTCGCGGCCGACGCCTGCCTGCTGGCGCCCCTGGGTTACACCGGCGTCGAGCCGTTCTGGCCCGCGCTGGACCGGCCCGACCAGGCCGGCCCGATCGAGGAAACCCGCAAGCTGCCGGAGTTCGAGGACGCGCTGCAGATCGCTGAGGGCATCAACGTCCCCACCTTGTCCGACTACTGGCGTGCCGTGGCCGTCAACCGCGGCCTGCCCGCCCCCGGCGAAGTGGACGCAAAGGCGCCGCTGCTTGCGGTGCGGGTCACGTCTGAGGGAAGTTTTGCTTCCAGGACGCGCGAGGCCCCGGAATGGACACAGCACGCAGATGACCTGGGGCTGCTGGAAGCGCTGCAGCGCAACTCGGGGGAGATCGACTTCGACACCGGCCTCAGTGAACTGCAGGTGCTGCTGTGCATGGACCGCTACGCGAGCTGGGAGAGTTTTCTGGGAGTGGTCGAGATGATGCACTCGGTGCGTTGCCTGCGGCTGCTGGTGGTGGCCAACGACGTGGTCGGCCCCACGCTGCGGCTGCTGGCCCTGCCGCTTCCGGTCGGCGAACTCGAACCGGCGGCCGTCGTGGCCGGCGTGCGGATCGAGCGGGACGGCGCCGTGGCAGACGGGAAGTACCGGGTGACGATGACGCTGGACAAGCAGGAACACCAGGCGACAGGCGTGAGTTTCCCCTCCAGCCTGGCGCGCTGGGTCACGGAGCGCAAAGCGGAGCCGGACGTGCTGTGGCTCAAGCTGCCGCGTGATGAACCGTTCGAGACGCTGTTCACCGTGCTGAACTCCCTGGCCTGGCTGGGGATGCACAGCATCCGCTTCGGTGGATGACTTCCGCCGCCCGGCTGCTACATTGCAGGCACTTGCGGAGGTTTCCACGTGAAGATCGCTTTTCATGGGCAGCGCGGTTCTTATTCCGAGGCTGCGGCCGCCTGGATGTACGCCGACCAGGACATCGCCACGGTGCCCTGCGACACGGTGCAGCAGGTGTTCGACGCCCTGGCCGACGAGCAGTGCCAGTATGGCGTGGTGCGTGTCGAGAACTCGGAGTGGGGGACCAGCTTCAACATCCTGGACCTGCTGCGTGCCACGCGCGTCTATTTCTCGCGCGACATCCGCTTCCACGAGCGTTACAACCTCGCCGGCCAGAAGAACGCCACCAAGGGCGGCATCAAGCGCATCTACGCCCACCCCGCGATCCTCAATCTGTGCAGCACATTCCTGGCGCGCCAGAAGAACATCGAGCTGATCGCCCGCTTCGACGGCGCTGAAAACCTGGCCGCCCTGGTGCAGCGCAGCGACAAGAATGAGGCCACCGTGTGCGGCGACTTCGCCGCCAGCATCTTCGGCCTGAAGGTGCTTGAGCCCAGCGTGGAAAACTCCGTCACCGGCGTGACGCGCTTCGTGGCCTTGACTAAAGCCAAGCAACTGCCGCCGGATGACGCCGCGGATGTGCGCACCAGCGCGATGTTCGAGCTCAAGCACCAACCCGGCGCCCTGATGAGCGCCCTGGCCGCCTTCCGCCAGAACGAGATCAACCTGACCCAGGTGTTCGCCCGCCCCAACCGCACCAACAAGTGGGATTACACCGTGTTCGTCGAGTTCCCCGGCCGCTTTGACCAGGAGAACATCCGCACCGCGCTGGCCGAACTGCGCCACCACACCACCTACCTGCAGTTGATCGGAAGCCACGACAGCGTTGAGCCACGAATCCAGACGACCTGAGAGTGCCGATGACCATGCTGAAACTCGCTACCCGCGTGGGGCGCATCCAGCCCTCCGCCACGCTGGCGCTCACGGCGCGGGCCAAGGCGCTCGCGGCCGAGGGCAAAGACGTAATTGCACTCACCGCCGGCGAGCCCGACTTTGAAACCCCTGCCGCGATCCGCGCATCCGCGGTCGAGGCACTCAACGCGAAGGGCGCCGTGGACCGCTACACCCCGGCCTCCGGCCTGCCGGCGCTGCGCAAGGCGATCGCCGCCAAGTTCAAGCGCGACAACGGCCTCGAGTACACGCCCGAGCAGGTGATGGCCAACTGCGGAGCCAAGCACTCGTGCTTCAACCTGATCGGCGCCCTGGTGAACGAGGGCGACGAGGTGATCATCCCCGCGCCCTACTGGGTCAGCTACCCGGAGATGGTCAACTTCTTTGGCGGCAAGCCGATCGTTATTGACACGTCAAGCACCGGCTTCGTGCTGACGGCCGAGGCCCTGAAGAAGGCGCTGACGCCGCGCACCCGGCTGCTGATCGTGAACACGCCCGGCAACCCGACCGGCGCGGTCTGGAGCCGCGAGGCCCAACAGGCGCTGGCCGACGTGCTGAAGGGCACCGAGGTGGCCGTGCTGTCCGACGAGATCTACGAGAAACTGGTCTACGAGGGCGAGCACGTAAGCTTCGCCGCCCTGTCGCAGGACGCCTACCAGCGCACCGTTACCATCAACGGCGTCGCCAAGGCCTATGCCATGACCGGCTGGCGCATCGGCTACGCGGCCGGGCCGAAACACGTGATCGACGCCATGGGCGCGCTGCAGAGCCACAGCACCAGCAACCCGACCACGCTGTCGCAGCTCGCGACGCTGAAGGCGCTGGCGCAGGACCCGGCTGAGCTCCCGGGCTGGCGCCAGAAGTTCATCGCGCGGCGCGACGTGCTGGTGAAAGGCCTGAATGAAGTGCCGGGCGTGAAGTGCGCCTGCCCGGGCGGGGCGTTCTACGTGTTTCCGGATTTCCGCGGCTGGATCGGCAAACGTCACGGCGACCTGCTGCTCAAGGACGACAGCGTGATCTGCGAAGCCCTGTTGACCCGCGCACTCGTGGCCGGCGTGCCCGGCAGCGAGTTCGGCGCGCCCGGCTTCCTGCGTTTCTCATACGCGGCCTCGGACGAGGAAATCCGCAAAGCCGTGGAGCGCATCGCCGCTTTCGGCGGCGAACTGGCCTGAACGTGGAAAGAAATTGGAAAGCGTGGATAACCTCCGAAGAGGCTGATCCAAGGGCATCAGGGCCGAATTGTGAGGACTGTGTCAGTATTCTTCTTTGACTCGATGAAGATGAAGCGGTAGTCCTAGTAGGTCCGACCGGGAGAGCGCCATGAACGCCGAGGCACTGGTAAAGTTCTGCGCCATTCGTGAACTTGACTACGTTGAGCAGGGCATGAGCCACGGCGTGAAGGGCGCCTGGTTCCAGACCCGCAAACGCGAGCGCCGCTTCTACAGCGAGGACGAGTTGCGCGAGTTCAATGACAAGGTCAAGAGCGACTCCAACCGCCACGCCCGCGTCAACCCAAGCTTCACAAGCTGAGTCGAACAACCAGAAGCCCGCGCAAAGCGCGGGCTTTTCCTTTTAACCCGAAGCATTGCCCCGCTATGCTTCGCGCCCATGCCCGATTCCGTCGAAATCGCCCCGCCGCCCCTGGAAACCGGCGAGCACACGAGCCTGGTGCCCAAAGCTACCAGCCTGCCCAAAACCCTGCCCGGGGCAGCCACGGCCTGGGTGATGTATGACCTGGCCAACACGGTGTACGTCGCGACGCTCACTTTCATCTTCGTGCCATGGCTCGGCAAGCTGTTTGAAACGCGTGCCACGGTGGGCATTGTTTCGAGCGTCTCAATGATCTGTGCCGGTCTGCTGGTGCCGGCGTTCGCCGCCGCCGCCGACCGCACCGGGCGCTGCCGCACCTACCTGATAGTGGGCACCATGGCCTGCATCCTGCCGATGGGCCTGTTCGGCGCTACGCGCTCGCTGATTCCGCTGATGGCGGCGTTCTTCATCGCCAACCTGGCCTACAACGCGTCGCTGGTGTTCTACAACGCCCTGCTGCCCAGCGTCGCCGCCGACCGCAACCAGGGCCTGGTCAGCGGCCTCGGCGTGGGCCTGGGCTATATCGGCACGCTGTTGACGCTGATCGTGGTACTCCCCATCAGCGGCAGGTTGGGCGAGCAGACCACGTTCTTCATCACGGCCGCGATGTTCCTGGCGTTTGCGCTGCCCAGCTTCCTGCTGGTGAAAGAACGCCGGGTGACCTCGCGAGAACCTTTCAGCATGGGCCTGGTGCGCGAAAGCTTCGGCTCAGTGTTGAAGACGCTGAAGTCGCTGCCCGCCAACCGCGCCGTGATGTGGTTCCTGCTGGGCAACTTCTTCTGCGTGGATGTGCTGAACACGGCCATCCTGTTTTTCGGCGACATGACCGAGACCACCTTCCGCGACTCCATCGCGGCCGGCGAAGCCAGCATCTTCGGCCTGCGGATCGAATCCGGCCTGCAGTTGCTGATGATCTCCGGCATGACGCTCAACGGCCTGGCGCTGATTTTCGGCATTACGCTGGGCTTCCTGACCGACAAGCTGGGCTCATTGCGCATGCTGCGTTTCAGCGCCGCCTGCCTGGTGGTCGGGCTGGTGGGCGCGGCCCTGGCGGCCGGTCAGACGGTGCTGGGCTACCTGATCGGCATCTGCGGCTTCGGCGGCCTGGGCCTGAGCGGCATCTGGACCGCCGGCCGTAAACTGCTGATCGAGCTGAGCCCGCGAGAGAAAGTGGGGGAGTACTTCGGCCTGTACGGCATCACCACCAAGCTGAGCGTGATCGGCAGCGCGGTGGTGGGCGTGCTGAAGGACGTAATCACCACCCAGACGGGCAGCGAGCTGACAGGCTGGCGCTTAGCCATCGGCGCACAGGCCATTCCGCTGCTGCTGGGCATCCTGTTCCTGGCCCTGGTGAAGAAGCCGGTCGAAAAGACTTAGTGTTGAGTCTTCGGGTGGGCCCGACAATCCTGTCGGGCCGGTCGAGCGCAGCGAGACCGAAACACTCCCGCCGCATGTGCCGTTCACGGCCGGCAATTCCCAACGATTTGCTGACAGGTTGCGGCCGGCGCTTGCGCGCCTACACTGCGCGCTTCACAGGAGATTTCCATGCGCGCAACACGTGATGCCTTCGGTAACGCCCTGCTCGAGCTCGGCCGTGAGAACCCCAACGTGGTGGCCCTGACGGCCGACCTCGGCGGCTCGGTCAAGACCGGCGCCTTCCAGAAGGAGTTCCCCGACCGCTTCTTCCAGATGGGCGTAGCCGAGGCCAACATGGTGGACGTCGCCGCGGGCATGAGCACCGCCGGCAAGATCCCCTTCGCCACCACCTTCGCCATCTTCGGCACCGGCCGCGCCTGGGAAAGCGTGCGCAACACCATCGGCTACCCGGCCCTGAACGTGAAGATCGCCTGCACCCACAGCGGCATGGGGGTGGGCGAAGACGGCGCCAGCCACCAGTCACTGGAAGACATCGCGCTGATGCGCGTAATCCCCAACCTGACCGTATGCGTCGCGGCCGACTACGCCTCGGCCTACGGGCTCACCAAGCTGGTGGCCGCGCACAAAGGGCCGGTTTACCTGCGTCTCGGCCGCCCCAAGGTGCGCGACGTGTACCAAGACGGCGAGAAGTTCGAGATCGGCAAGGCCAAGCTGCTGCGCGAGGGCAAAGACGTGGCGATCATCGCCTGCGGCCCGCAGGTGGGCTTCGCGCTGGAGGCCGCCGACGAGTTGGCCAAACAGGGCATCAACGCGGCCGTGGCTGACTTCCACACCATCAAACCCCTTGACGTGTCAATGCTGACCAAACTGGCGGAAAGCTGCGGCGCGATCGTCACGGCCGAGGACCACAACGTGCTAGGCGGCCTCGGCGGCGCGGTGGCGGAAGCCCTGGCCCGCACCCGCCCCACACCGGTGCGCTTCGTGGGCGCCCAGGATACGTTCGGCGAGTCAGGCGACCCAGACAGCTTGTGGCGCAAGTACAAGATGGACGCCCCGGCCATAGCCGAAGCCGCCAAGGAAGCTGTGAAGGCCAAGTAGCATGGCCTTCCAGGCCATGTAGTACCAATCGGCCTCGGGCCGATTACCGAATGGGCCTGCGGCCCATCCACACTCCATCGGCTGGAAGCCCAATGCTACTCGGCCTTGATTGCGCGGGTCATCAGCCGGGTGACGGCCTCTCTTGGGTCGGCGCCATCGTAGATCACGTTGCAGACTTCCTCGCAGATGGGCATTTCCACGCCGTGCTGCTGGGCCAGCTCGCGCAGGGCCCTTGCCGTGTTGTAGCCCTCCACAACCATCTGCATGGATGCCAGTATCGCCTCGGGCTTTTCGCCCTCGCCGATGCGGCGGCCGAATCGAAGATTGCGGCCGTGGGGCGAGGTGCAGGTTGTGATCAGGTCGCCGATGCCGCTCAGGCCGCTGAAAGTGCGCTCCTCAGCGCCGATCGCGTGGCCGAGCCTGGCAATCTCCGCCAGGCCGCGCGCCAGAAGGGCCGCCTTGGCGTTGTCGCCCAGCTTCAGCCCGTCCAGGATGCCGGCCGCGATCGCCACCACGTTCTTGGCAGCGCCCGACAACTCCACACCCCTGAGGTCGGTGCTGTAGTAGACACGGAATGTCGGGGTGCTCACCAGCTCTGCCAATGCCTGCGCGCGGCTTTCGTCGCCGGCGCTGACCACCACGGTGGGCAGGCCGTGGGCCACTTCCTCGGCGTGGCTGGGGCCGGACAGGCACAGCAGGTGTTTCGCGCGGGTGGTCTCGGCCAGTATCTGGGTGGGGAACTTGATGGTCTCCTGCTCGATACCCTTGCTGAGGCTCACCAGCGGCAGCTCGCCCGGGTAGTTCGCGCCCAGGCGCGTGAACTCGGATCGGATGAAGCGGGTGGGCACGGCGCACACGCACCAGTCGAAGCGCTCCAGGCCGTCGAAGTCGTTGCTGGCTTCCAGCCCGGCTGGAAAAGGCATGCCCGGCAGGAAGATGCGGTTGACGCGGGTTTCGGCCATCTCGCGCGCGTAGTCGGCCAGGCGCTCATACAGCGTGACGCGGTGGCCCGCGCCCGCCAGCAGCATGCCGAAGGCGGTGCCCCAGCTGCCGGCGCCGATGATCAGGACTTCAGCCATTCGTCACCTCGGGCTTCTTGCGGCCGATACGCGGCTCCGTGCCGCTGATGATTCTACGGATATTCGCGCGATGTTTGACCACCACAAACAGGCTGACCAGCACCAGGAAAATGAAGCGGTTGTTGTAGGGTTCGCCGAACGTCGTCGCGCCCAGCCACGCGTAGTAGAAGGCCGGGATGCTCAAGGCCGCCACGATGCTGGATACGCTGACCATGCGCGTCGCCAGCAGCACCAGGCCGAACACACCCAGCGCGCACAATGCCGGCAGCGGCGCATGGATATCCGGCACCACGGTCAGCACCAGCACCACGCCCAGGCCCGTGGCCACGCCTTTGCCACCCTTGAACTTCAAATAGACCGAGTACAGGTGCCCGGCCAACGCGCCGATGGCGGCAAACAATGCGAGGTCCGTGCCGGCGCGCTCGGACAGCCACAGGCCGGCAAGGCAGGGGCCGGCGCCCTTGAGCGCATCGAGCAACAGCACCACCGGGAACCACTTCCAGCCGATCACGCGCGCGGCGTTGGTGGCGCCGATGTTGCGGCTGCCGTGCTGGCGGATGTCCACGCCCTTGATCAGCTTGCCGGCCAACAAACCAAACGGAATGCCGCCCACCAGGTAGGAAGCGAGAAGCGTGCCGATGATCCAGGCCCAGGTCATTTCGGATTTTGGATTGTAGATTTTGGATTGATCGTTCGGGGGGCACACAAAGCCACGAAGACACAAAGATACGTCGTTGCTGTGCTTCGTGACTTTGTGGCTTCGTGTGCCATCCAGTTTCCTAGGATTTCACGCCGGCCAATGCACGCGCGAAGCGGGTCAGCTCGGCGATCATGTCGTAGCGGCTCATGGGCGTGATCAGGTAGTAGCCCTGCACCTCGGGCGCGATCTGCTCCATCAGTTCCTTGCTGATCGCCACGCCTTCCGCGCGGCCTGCTTCGCCGCGCTTGCCCTTCATGCGCTCGCGGATGTTCTCCGGGACGTCGATGCCCGGCACTTCGTGGTGTAAAAACTCGGCGTTGCGCTCACTGACCAGGGGCATGATGCCGAGGATCAGCGGAACGCCCAGCGGACGCACGGCCGCGGTGACCTCGCGGGCCTTGGCGATGTCGAACACCGGCTGGGTCATGATGTAGCGCGCACCGGCCTGCACCTTGCGCTGGAAGCGTTTGACTTCGTTTTCGAGCTTGCGCGAGGCGCAGTTGAAGGCGCCGCCCACGAAGAAGTTAGTGCGCGCATCGCCGTCTTTGCCGGTGGCGAACTCGCCCTGGTTGAAGCGCGAAATCATCTCGATCAGCTTGTGGCTGGCCATGTCGAACACGCCGCTGCTGCCCTTGTAGGCCTGGGTCGCGACCGGGTCGCCGGTAACGGCCAGGATGTTGCTGATGCCCATGGCATAGGCGCCCAACAGGTGCGACTGGGTGCCGATCAGGCTGCGGTCGCGGCAGGCCACGTGCAGCACGATGCGCGCGTCCATGCGCTGCATCAGCAGGCTGGCAAAAGCCAGGTTGCTCATGCGCATGATGGAAAGCGGGTTGTCCGCGATGGTCAGGGCGTCGGCGCCCGCTTCCACGATCTGCTTCGCGCCGTCCAGCTCACTTGACGCGTCAATACCACGGGGCGGGTCCACCTCGGCCACCACTACGCGGCGCGACGCCAGGTCGCTTTCCAGCGTGGGCTGGACCTTCACTGGTTCGCGCGGCTTGGCCTTGTGTGCGGGCTCGGCGGGTACGCGCAGCTGCCGCATGCTGGGCTTGCGGGCGACCAGCTGCGCCTTCAGTTTGCGGATGTCCTCGGGCGTGGTGCCGCAGCAGCCGCCGATCAGGTTGGCGCCCAGGTCGGCCAGGCGCCGCGCGCTGCGGGCGAAATAGTCGCTGCTCTCGATGTAGATCGGGCGGCCGTGGTCGTCGAAGTCGGCGAGGCCGCGGTTGGGGAAGATGCTGATCGGCTTCTGCGTCAGCTCGACCAGCCGGCGGCAGACTTCAATGGCCGCGCTTTCGCCGCCGCCGCAGTTGGCGCCGATCACGTCCACGGGCTGCTTCTCAAGCTCGCGCACCATGCGCTCCGGCGAAATGCCGGTCGTAGTGGTGCCCGCGAGGCTGAAGGCCATCTGGGTGATCAGCGGGGTTTTCGGCGCCACGCTGCGCACGGCCGCGATGGCGAACAGCAGCTCCGGCAGGTCGGGGAAGGTTTCGAGCAGCAGGGCGTCGACGCCGCCGTCCACGAGGCCGCGGGCCTGCTCGGTGAATGCGGCGCGACGTTCATCGTCACTGAGCTTGGCGCTGGTGCGGAACAGCGGGCCCATGGCGCCCAGCACGTAGGCGCGCTCACTGGCGGCCTGGCGGGCGAGTTGCACGCCGGCCTTGCAGACCTCGTAGCTGCTGACGTTGGCCTCGGCGGAGGCCAGCGCCATGGGGTCGGCGCCGAAGGTGTTGGTCTCGATCACGTCGGCGCCGGCATCGAGATACTCCTGGTGCGCGGCCAGCACGAAGTTGGGCTTGGCCAGGTTCAGCACGGGCCCGACGCCGCCGCCGGCGACCAGGCCGCGGCTGGCCAGCAGAGTGCCGTAGGCCCCGTCACCGACGAGGACCTTCTTCTTCAGCGCTTCAAGGAACGGCTCCATGCAGACTCCGGCAGGCGTGGCGCGAGTATAGGTCTGTGCGTCAGGCTTCCAAGCGCACGTAACGCTTGCCGGGCAGGGCTTTGGCCAGCCGCTTCATCTCGAGGGTCAGCAGCCCGCTGGTGACCTGGGCCGCGGCCATGCCGGTCTTGCCCATCAGATCATCGACTGTCAGGCCGTCGCTGGGCTGCAGCACCTTCCACAGCGCGGATTCGGTGGGGGACATGCCCTGGGGCGTGCTGTCCGCGCGCTTGTCGGGCGCTTTCTCCTCGGGCAGCAGCTTGAGCATCTCGAGCCCTTCGTAGACATGCGCGGGCTCAGCCACCAAATGCGCGCCTTCGCGGATCAGGTCGTGGGGACCCTGGCTGAGGTCGCTGTCCACCTTTCCGGGCAGGGCGAACACCTCGCGGCCTTGCTCGACGGCCAGCCGCGCGGTGATCAGTGAGCCCGAGCGCCGCGTGGCTTCGACCACCAGCACGCCAAGGCTCAGCCCGGAGATGATGCGGTTGCGCTGAGGGAAATTGCGCGCGCGGCCGGGCGTGTGCAATGGGAACTCGCTGATCACCGCGCCGTGTTCGGCCAGCTCAAGGGCGAACTGCTGGTTTTCTGGCGGATACACATCCAGCAGCCCGCTGCCCACCACGGCAATGGTGCGCCCGCCGCCCTCGATGGCGGCTCGGTGCGCGGCCGTGTCGATGCCGCGGGCCAGGCCGCTGACCACGGTAACGCGGCGGACCGCAAAGTCGCGGGCGAAGCGCGCCGCCTGCGCGGTTCCGTAGTAGCTGGCGCTGCGGCCGCCGACGACGGCAAGCGAAAGGTCGTCGTCGCCGGTGATTTCGCCGCGCACATACAGCAGCGGCGGCGGATCGTCGATGCGCCTAAGCAATTGCGGGTAGGCGGCATCCTCGAGCTGCAGCAGCCGGACGCCGTGTTTCTCGCACTCGTCAAGTTCGCGCAGGTGCTCGCCGTTGCGGATTACTTCGGCGAGGGCATCGGCGCCCTGTTTGTTGGCCTTGGGTACTTTGCTGATCTCGGCCTTGGGTGCCGCAACCACGGCGCTCGCGCTGCCGAAGCGCTTCAGCAGGTTGGTCATGCCGAGCGGCGTGAACTTCTGGGTCAGCGCGAGCGCGACCTTGGCCTCAAGCTCATGCATGGCCGCGCCCCAGCAGCGTGGCGGCCAGCGTGTCATCGAGCCTGCAGGGCAGGGTGCCGGCCTCGCCGATTTCCGAGATCACCACGAAGTGCACGGCGTGGCCCTCGCGCTTCTTGTCGCCCTGCATCACGTGCAGCA
>JAANMX010000211.1_pt1 | contig 77366 bp, 71 predicted proteins | sample 7279681 | NCBI WGS metagenome assembly JAANMX01 (sample SAMN14094542, study PRJNA606508) | bioreactor metagenome | isolation source: A lab-scale SPAN reactor treating ammonium-rich wastewater day 351 | place: Ireland: Galway | collected 2018-01-01
CGGGCTGCATCGTGGGGGACGGCACCCACTCCCAGTAGGAGACCCAGCGCTGGATGGTCGGGTCCCATTCCATCCGGTCCCGGTTGGGAGACGTAAATCGGCCGGCATTGGCGCTCCATAGACAGAAGAGATCGTCTCCGTCGGCATCCGATGCCTCCACCCTCAGGGTGACGTGCTGACCCGGACAGATCTGCACCTGGCTCCCGGCCGGCAGTGGATCCGACGAGATGGGGAAGAGCTGAATGTCTCGAATGGCCGGTGGATTGTTGGCTGCGAGCAAGAGCGAGGGGGGACGCGCCACTCCAGCGATGGAGAGCCCGGTGGCCACCTCGGGCAGGTTGGATCTCAAGACCCCGCGGGAGACGGTGACCGTGCCGGAAGGGGTGAGGGTGATGGTGTAGGGCTGGCAGACCCGGGTGGGCTGCCAGTAGCTCAGGCTGCCCGCCCCCGGGGGCGCCCCGGCATTGTACTCCAGACCCTGCGTCACCAGGAGATGGAAGTTCCCTTCAAAGAGGGGAGCCCCGTTGGAACGCACCACTCCCGAGGGGGTGAACATGAACACGTAATCGCTGGCGCTGCCGGTCGGAATCCAGGTATCCACCGGATACTGATCCGAGCCGGTGGTAGCGGCGATGGGCTGGGCGGCCGTCAGACCGGGCGCTGTCCAGAAGACGTTGGCCACCACCGCCCCCGGAAAGTCACCGGCAAAGTTCTTGACCCGTGTGATCTTGGGCTGAACTTCCCCGCTCAGGACGTAGAGCCCCTGGGTGTGGGGCACCGCGCCTGCTCGAGTGGGGAAGGCCACCGCCACCGGGAGCTGGCGCGAGATAGCCGTCTGGCGAGCCAGCCGCAGCTCGTCGGCGATCACCTGGGCCAATCCTTGCGTGCCGGCCGAGGTCCGGGGCGAGCGCATGTTGACCAGCACGAACCCCACCGCCAGCGCCACCAGCGACATCGTGAAGAGGATCTCGATCATGCTGAAGCCTCGCCGCCTCATCATCGTCCTCGCTTGCGCTCCAGATTCTGGGCCTTGCGGTCCTGGTGCCTCTGCCTTCGCATCTGCTGGCGCTTCTCGGCCAGCTGCTTGCGGTCGTCCTCGCTTTCAGGGCGACGCTCGGTCTTGCGACGAGCGTTTTCTACCGGCGTCAGCTCGCCCACCAGGACGCCGGAGAGCGCGGTCTGCGTGCCTCCCAGACTCAGGCTCGGTGAGCGAAGCTTGCGACCCGGCGCGCGGGCCTCCACCTGGAAGGTCTGGGGAGGGGTGGGGGAATCCACCTCCAGCTCCACCTGGAAGCTTCCATCCGGCCCCAGTTTGAGCTCGGCGGGGGAGCGCTCGACCGTCACTGCTGCCTCCGGGAAGTGAAAGGCCACCACGCTCGTCTGCGGGAGGTTGGGCAGGCGGCCGCTGATGGTCACCGGCCGCTTCACGCTGGCGGGCGCCGAGGTCGCTGCTACGGGAGAGGCGGGCCGCCCTCGCACGGCGCTCCATCCCATCATGGCCAGGCCCAGCGCGATCAAAGAGAAGATCAGAGGCTTGCGCAGGCGCTCGAGCCGGGGCGAAAGGGCGGCAGCCCGGCTCTGCACCGGGGCGGGAGGTCGGCTCACTACTCCCGAGTCACGCGCGGGAGCGGCCTGGGCTGGAGGTCGGCTCAAGACTCCCGAGTCACGCGCGGGAGCGGCCTGGGCGGGAGGTCGGCTCAAGACTCCCGAGTCACGCGCGGGAGCGGCCTGGGCGGGAGGTCGGCTCAAGACTCCCGAGTCGCGAGATGCAAGGGTCGGGGCGGCCGGACCCCCGGTCGGGTCCCTCAGCAAGTCCAGCCGCTGGACCTTCAGGTCCTGCCGGGATAATGCCAGGTTGGCCTGATTCCGGTCAGTCGCTTCGATCACCCCGGACTTCACGCAACCACGGGCATCCAACGCTTTGTAGCTGAATTTTGGCATGATCCTGTTAACAGCTTAGCAATAAAACGGCACTCTTGCACCCCCCTGGATGGGCGAATTCGCCCCAAGGACCAGGACCTTCCTGGGAGAGCCGGTTGCCGACTGCGTGAGGTTGCGCCAAGGCTGACTCCCGGACGGCTCTCCAAAGACGCCATGCCTTGAAGTCCGGTCAGCCATTTTTCAGCGTCGCCAGCTAGGCTGATGGCGATGTTGCCTCGACTCGTCAACTCCCCATGATCGCCCGGCTTTCTGGAATGACCTGGCTGCGACCAGCCCCCCGGCCACAGCGCTATGAGCTCGGCACCGGAGCCCGGGTGGACACTTCCGATCTCCAGCTCGAGCAGGCTTCGCGTCTGGCCCGCAAGTGCACCCGAGTCCTTCTGAGCGACGGTACCCTGGCCCCGCCTGATCCGGCCAGCAGCCACCAGGTTGCTCTGCGGCTGGCCGCTCTGCCCCCCGAGGCGCAGAAGCAGCTCGAGCGGGCCCGGCTGAGGATCGTCGTGCTGGATTCCGAAACCCCGCCTCGGGGCGGCTATCCCGGGAAGGTACTGGGCTCCCCCGACCGCTGGGAAGAGGGCCTGGGCGCCCAGTATCACTACCAGCGCAAAGAGATCCTGATGCCCCGGATGTATCTCGAGACCCCCTTCAGCGGGGTGGGAGACAGCCTCTTGCATGAGCTTGGGCACGCCCTGTCGGATGCCAAGGTTGTCGATCGTGGTAGGATTATGTCCCTGGACGACGATCCCCGCCTGCTCGAGCTCTTCGAGGCCTACCGCCAGCGTTGCGGCTTCAAGCCGCCCGAGCCCAAACCGGGAGGCCACGACTTCAACCAGCCCATGCTCCTGGAACTCGAGCGTCAGGAGGAAGCCTGGAGCCTCTATGCGGTCACCGAGCCCCGCGAGTATCTCGCCGAGGGGCTCAGCCACCTTTTGAGCGGCGGGGAGAAGAAGGAGAAGCTGGCCAGCCAGGACGGGCAGTTGGTGGAGTATCTGCACGACTTCTTGATCGCCCCCACCCGGGGTGGCAGCCCGTTCGGCCTGTGGGACCCACGTCCGGAGAGACTCTAAAGTGCAGGGCCGTAGTCCTGGCTTTCTCTAACCCACAGGCAGGTCGTTCCGGCCTTGAACACTTCAGGATTTGCCGCGGCGCCGTTCAACTCCCGCGCGTTCCGACGGGCGATGCAGCCAGCTCGCTGGGTGGAAGGGAAGCTCGAGGCGGAACGGCCGGAAGGTCCTGAAACAGGATCGGCACCCCCTCCTTTTGCAGGGGGGCGGCCAGTCGGTCCAGCCAGCCGGCCACCGGCAACAGAGCGCGGTGGGCCCCGATCAAGAGCCAGGAGAGCCAGCTCGAGTCGCCCTGACGGGCGTGCTGGGGCGCATTGTTGGCGATGCGCAGCAGCGATTCGAGCATGTGGCGCAGCATGCATTGGCAGCGCGGGTCGCCTAACTGCTCCAACTCCCCTTCGCAAGCCAGGGCAAGCTCGCGGAACGTCCCCACCCGGGTGCGGTCGGCCACCCGGGCCAGGTCGGCTGGCTGGACGGTCTCGGGGGCCTCATAAGAAGCCAGAAACGGCTGCAGCTCCAGGTCTACGAAGTCCTCTTCCACCACCATTGAGCCCCGGCGGTTGAGTGGGCGAGCCAGCGCGTCCACCACCAGGGCCAGGGGAAGGATACTCAGCTCGAGTCCGATCAGGGCGCAGGAGAGAGGCAGCGAGCGACCTTGCGTCAGCCGGGCGTAGGCGGGAAGTCGCCCGAGGTTGATCTGGAGAGCCTTCCACAGGTGTCCGGCCAGCATGGCTGTTCGGTCGGAATCTGACGGGCTTTGTTCCCGCTCAGAGCCTTCTAAAGGCTGGTGCGCCGCTTGCGGATGAACACCCCCCCGACCTGAACCCCCTGGCCGGTCTCACGGACCGAGCTGGCCTCGGAGGCCGGGCCGCTCAGCCGGCCGGGCAAATCCACCTCGATCAGGCTGTAGGGCTTCGGGTCCCAGGGCGAGTAGTCGCCACAGATCAAGACCAGCCGGTCCTTCTCCGGGCTCATCAGCATGTGATTGACCAGCTGATCCTCGCCCGCCAGCTGCTGGGGGTCGACCCGCGTGAGCAGTTGGCCGCGCGGGCCGATGACCACCAATTGCCCGCCGGCGGTGGCGCACAGGTTGCCCTGGTTGTCCAGGGCCATCTCCCCGAATTGCCCCGCCCCCAGTTGCAGCTCCAGGCCTGTATCCACCCGAAAGAGCAGCTGGCCTTCGGGAGTGAGCTTGAAGAAATGCACGGTGGGCTCGGGATAGGGGTACTGGTGAATTCGATCCGGGTTTTGCATCAGGGCGGCGCTGAACACGTTCCCCTGCTCGTCTTGCAGCACCGGGGCGAAGCCGCAGGCGCCCAGGCCGAATTCCTCGACGTAGGTATGGCGCCATTTCTCCTGGCCGGTGGTGGCATCCAGGGCCACCAGGGCGCGGCTGATGTTGCCCAGATAAAGCCTGGTGCCGTCCAGCGACTCGGTGGGAGCAAACCAGGACAGGTGATAGCTGTCCTGGCGGTCCCAGCGGGGCTGCATCCTGGCGTCGAAGGCAAAGAGCCGGCCGTCGCGGGTGTGCACGTACAGGCCTCCGTCCCCGGCCGGGGCCAGTCGCAGGGGCGAGGTCTTGTGCCCCGTCTCCCCGGGAATCTGCACCAGGGTGCTGGTCACCCCGGTGGCAGGATCGAAGCTCATGATCTGGCCCGAGTCGTTGCCGAAGAGAATCTTCCCGTCCGGAGTGGGCAGAAGCTCGCTGGAGATGGGCGACTCGGTCGGCAGGGCTCGCTCTTCCACCCCGTCGTGCAGCACCACCAGGCCGGCTCCCTCGTCGCGGACGTAGACCAGCCGATCCTGCACCATCACCGACTCGCCGTCCGATTTCTGGGCCAGGGACCGGGTGTCGAGCGGGGCCAGGCTGCTTGCATCCAGGGCCAGCCAGCCCTGATCACCCATCAGCTGAATGCGCCCCCGGCTATCGAGCCGGGGCTCGTGGGTCAGGTTCCCGAGCGGCACTGTCTGCAGGCGCTGCGCAAGCCCTTCCGAGGCCAGCATCCTGGTGGCCCGGGTCAGCTCGGGCTGACCCGGGTAGCGGCCCGGCAGGGCCTGGTCAGGCGGGTCCTCGCTCGAGGACGCGGGAACCGGCCGTTGCGACCAGGAGCTCAGGGGGGTCAGGGGGCGCACGATCACGCCTGCGATTGTGCCAGCGAGTCCAGAAAGAAAGCTGAAAATCTGTTATGATCCGGTCCATGCGCCAGAGGGGGATTGCTCTCATCATCGTCTTACTCATGACCAGCTTGCTACTCATGATGGTCATGGCGCTTTACCTCTCCTCGCGCGGAGGGCTGTTTGCCAGCATGACCCAGCAACGCAACCTCTCGGCCCTCTACGTGGCTGAAGCGGGCTGGCGGATGCGATGGACGCGCTGGAGGCCTCCAATTTCGCCCTCACCACCGGGGTGTTGACCGGCAGCCTGCCCGGGGTCAACGGAACCTGGCAGGTCGAGTTCCGCGACAGCGCCCCTTCCTCGACGACCACTCGGTCAACAACCTGGGCTCAGACGCCGCCGCCGAGGTGAAGGTTCGCCCCCGAAGGAGCGGCAAAACCTTCAGCTCAACAGGCTTGCCGTCGGAAACCCGGTACACATCGCGGGCCGTGAAGGACAGAGCTCTCTCGCATTCAAGCAAAGGCCAGGCATGCCCGGTCCGATCTCGAATGCTCAGCTCCGTGAGAAGTCTCATCCTCGTCTTCTGCCTCGTTCTCTGCGTGGCCGCCCAGACCGTCGTCTATACCCGGGATGGGAGCGCAATCCCCGTCGAGTCCAACGACAACACCCCGCCCGAGGGCGGCAACGCCAAGTATCAGACAGCCCTGGGCCGGGCCGAGAGCCACGGGGGCTTCCAGGTCGACCCTCCCGCCAGCGGCTCCAACTGCGTGGGTTGGGCCCTCAACGGGGGGCAGGGCGTCATCGACCCTGGTGAGCACGGCGACGCCATCTTGTCCGAGGAGAACGGTCTTCAGGAGCAGCCCGGCGATAGCGCCGAGATTGGCGACGTGATCGGCATCGGCTCAGCCGACACCATCAGCCACGTGGGTCTGGTGATCTCCCGCGACGGCCAGACGGGCGAGATCGAGTACATCAGCAAGACCGACGACCAGGGCGGGGTGGTGGTCGACCGCATCAAGCCCGACGACGGCGTGCACATCTATCGCAAGACCGAGGGCTCGGCCCGGGATGACCCGGGCATTCAGGATGCCCGCTACGAGTACAAGGACGCGTATCTCAAGTGGCGCAGTGCCGAGGACAAGGATGCGGCCCTGAAGACCCTGCAAGAGAAGGCGCGTGCGCTGGCGGAGAAACTCCAGGCCTTCGACCGGTCCCTGCGGGCTACCCCACCGGTGGCCAAAAGCCCCCCGTCGGGAGACCCACGCAAGACGCCCGAGCCGAACCTGCTGATCAATCCCCACGCCCGGCCGGTGACGGTGCCCCCTACCTGCCCGCCGGGCGGGCACTGATTCAGGCTCCTTTCAGACCTCCAGCATAGGCTGCGCGGGAATGCACGTCCGCCGTCTGGAGCTTCCCCTCACACTACAGAGCCTGGATGTCTCGACCTCCGGACGCCTCAGCTTTACCTGCCAGGACAGCCAGCGCACCCTGGCGGCGGGCGACGGAATCGAGCTCGAGCTCCCCCGTCGCCAGGACCACTTCTTCTACTCCTCGCTGGCCTCGGCTGACGGCTCCAGGCTCTACGTCACCGACGCGCGCGACAAGCGCCTGGTGGCCGTGCATGACGGCCGGGAGGCCTGGTCGGTGCCCGGCAACGAGCAGGCCGGCAACCTGCGCGAGCTGGTCGAGACACCGGAAGGCAACATCTTCTTCTCCGGCGCCAACTTCGCCAAGCTCCTCTCGCCTGAAGGCGATGTCCTCTTCGAGGGCCGGTCCGACCGTTTTCAGGCCCATACCGGACACTGCTCCCTGCTCGGCCCGGACCACTCGGCCTACCTCGGTGGCATCGACGGGTTGGAAAAGCTCGGGGGCTGGTTCACGCCTTCGCCCCCGGGCCACGTCATCAGCGAGCTGGCTGCCTCCAGCACGACCCTATACGCGGCTGCTTTCGGCTCCCAGCTGGGCCTGTTGCTGGCCCTCGACCCGGAAACCGGCCGCGAGCTCTGGCGCCACCCCACCGGCTTCAATCGGGCCATGGCCCCGGCTGTCATGTCCGACGGGCGCGTCCTGGCCGCCGACCAGGAGGGCCGACTGAGCTGCCTGAGTCCGGACGGTAAGCTGCTCTGGAGCTTGAAGCTGGACGCTCCCACCGCCCAGACTCTCTTCTCCGAGCCGCTGGAGAAGGCGGTGCCCACCAGCCCGACCCTGGACGAGAAAGACAACGTCTACATCGGATACGGTCGCACCATGCTCTGCTTTCAGTCCGATGGCACCCCTCTGGGCCGGATCGAGCTGCCGGCCGCCCAGGAGCCGTGCCAGCGTCCGCGGCTGGCTCCCGACGGCACCCTCTACGTCCACGATGGTGATCAGAGCGTGATGATCCTGGATGCTCCCGCGCTGCTGGCCATCCAGCGCGAGCAGGGCGCAGCCAGCGTCAAAGTCGAGGGCCAGCAGGTGCTGGTGGGCGGCGTGCGCCTGCCGGTGCGCAAGGTCTCGCGCCCCGTCTGACATGCGCATTGGCTGGCTCGTGCTCGCCCTGCTCGCCTGGAGCTGCGGACTGCCGCTCGAGACTGTCCAGGCCGAGTTGCGCCACGTGCGCCTCGAGCTCTCGCCCACCCCCGACCTGCGTGAGAGTTTCCGCCTCGAGCTCTGGCCCGATCCCCCCGGGGCTCTGTGTGAAGGCCGGATCGCGCTGGGCTCGGAGGTTGTCCACCTGCACCGGCGACTGACCGAGGAAGAGCTCGCGGCGCTGGTGCGGTCTCTCGACCGGGAGGGAGTGGCCGCTCTTGAGGACGGCGACTCGGGCGAGCAGGAGGATCAGGTCCTCTACACCCGACTCGAGGTGGACTTTCAGGGCAAGACCCGGGTTTCCAGGTGGCGGGGCCTCCCCCCGCCCCAGGCCCGGGTGGCCGATGTGCTGCTCTCTTCCGCCCTGGGCCCCACTCTCAGGCAGGGTCTTCAGGCGGTGCAGCAGCGCAAGGCCGAGCTGAGCCGCTCCCCTTCGCCCGGCGCCAGGCTGCCAGGGCCTCGCTAGCAAAGCCGGGCGCACCCTGGATGTCGTTGAGGCGCAAGCGCTCCTGTCCGTCGGCCGTCAACCAGCGGTACTCCACCAGATGGTGGCCCGAGTCGCGCTCTTGAGGGCTGACCACCTCCTCGACCCGGGCGATCTCCTGAAACAGGATCAGCTCGCTGTCCAACCAGCAGGTGAAGCGATAGCGGGCCACCCCTTGCTCCCCCACGTACTGGGCCAACACCACCGCATCGCCGAAAGCGAGCTCCAACAAGACGGTGGCCAGGCAAAGGCAGGCGGCTGGTAACCAGAGCCAGGTCAGCGAGAGCGGCATGCTCCCCCACAGGTGGCCCGCCAGGTGCGAGCCGGCCCAGATCAGAGCCCCCAGCAGGAACCCCACCACGCTGCTACAGCCCAGGGCAAAGGAGGGATCGATGCGTCTGCGCGTGGGCAGGTCGGCCGGGCCTACCGGGTAACACGAGAACACCACCGGACCGATGGAGGCGGGAGCAGGCGGGGGAGGAAGGCGCGAGAGCCGGCGCAGCGAGAGGCGCATGCCCGCGTAGCCCAGCAGCGCCAGCAGCCAGCCCAGCAAGAGCCAGCGGTAGTCCTGCACGAAGCGGAGCCATCCCTGGCCGCGCGAAGGCAGCAGGGTGTACGGCCCCAGCCGGGCTCCTTCGGTCAGCTGAGCGCGACTGAGCCGCACTGTGGTGGGCTGGTAGCCGGCGCACTCGAGCAGCAGGATCACCTCGCTGGCGGAAGGCTCGACGTCCAGCGTCAGAGTCTGTTGGGAGCTGCCCAGCCAGAGGGCCGCACCTGCCCCGGGACCGACCTGATAGACCTCCACCAGAGCCGGTTGCGTCTGGAGCCAGAAATGCACCTTGCGGGGCGGCTCCAGCTCTGGCTGGGCCTGGGTGGCGGCCAGCAAGAGGACCCAGACGAATACCAGGCGGCGCAACATCCTGAAAGTGGTTCTCGGCGACCCGCCCACCGCCTGCAGACCAGCCGGCCGTGCTCAACTCCCAGAAGAAGAAAGCTGCCTTCGAAGCTTCCGAGGAGCTCTGTCCGAGGTGAGGAACGGTCAGCAGGGTGCGCGAACCCGGGTCCGATCGGATCGAACGAACCTGTGTCGAAATGCGGATTCGGCAGGGATTTCAACTGATTCCGTGAACCGTTCGCCCAGGCTTTCTGTTCTGGAGGGGATTGAATTGCATTGCCGCACGAACCAATCCAAGCGATGGAAAAGGACCTCTTTGGCCCTGGCCGCCAGCCTCCGGAGGGGGGCGGCCTGAGAGCCCCGCGCAGGGAGGCGTGGATCCTGGGCGGCATCCTCGGTGCGGCAGCCTGGATCCGCCTCTCCCGCCTGGACCTGGTCATGTTCCTGGGGGACCAGGCCCAGAACGCCTTCCTGGCCCTGGACCTGGTTGGTCGAGGCGAGGTGGCGGCCGTGGCCCTGCGCAACTCTCAGGGGGTGCTCAGCCCCCCGGGCTTCATCTGGCTCGTGGAAGCCCTGGTCCTGGTGTCCTCCCACCCGCTCTGGCTGACGGGGGCCGTCGCGGCCCTCAACGTCGCCGGGGTCTACCTCGTCTACCTCCTGGGTCGGGACCTGGGGGGGCGGCGGGTCGGCCTCGGAACGGCTGCCCTGGTCGCCTGTGGGCCCTTCGCCGCGCAATACTCCCGGTCACTGTGGGCGCCCGACGCGCTCGTCCCGGCCACCGCCGCCACCGCCCTGTCCCTTCTGGTGGCCCTGCGTGGGGGGCGGGGGGGGTGGCTCGTCCTCTCGGGGGTCCTCCTGGCCTGGTCGGTGCAGGTGCATCCTTTCGGACTGGCCTTCGCGGCGGCCTGGCTCCTGGCCGCAGCCTGCGGCATGACCTGGCGCCTCGTCCCCGCCCTGGCCGGAGGAGCCCTGGGGGGGGGTCTGCTGCTCCTGCCTTTCCTGGCCTGGCAGGCCACCCACGGCTGGAAGGACGTGCCGCTTCACCTGGCGGTGGACCCCCGCCACGCTCCCGGATCCGCTCTCGCCTGGACCCTGGACCTCCAGACCACCCGGGGCTTCTCCGACTATTTCCTGGGGCCCTTCGGCCCCGGGTTCGAAGCCGGCCTGGGACCCCTGGCGGCGGCCACCCGGGTCGCGGGGGGACTGGTCACGGCGGCCCTCCTGCTGGGAGTGTTCCTGCACCTTGGCGAGGCGGCGAAGAGGTGGCGGGCCAGCGGCGACCGGGCCGCCCTGGCCTGCGACGTGTTCCCCCTGGCCTGGCTGACCTTCCCGGCCCTGGCCCTGGAGGCTAGCCCCGTGGTGGTCCACCCCCATTACCTGGTGGTATCTCTGCCCGTCCAGGCCTGGTTCACCGCCCGGGGCCTTGTCGGCTGGGACCCCCGCCCGCGCTGGGGCCACCTCGCCCAGGGCCTGGCTCTGGCGGCCGTGTGCGCGGTGCACCTGGCCTGGTTCGCCAGCTTCAACCGCTACCTGGAGATCCACCCCTGGCGTGCGGCGGGGGACTTCACCACTTGCTGGCGTCACCAGCAAGCCACCGCCCGGACCCTGTTGGAGCAGGGGCCGGAGGGCGTCCGGAGGCTGCGGGCCACTTCCTGGGGGCGCTACCTCCACGAACACGGCGGCCTCCAACGGGCAACGGTTCCAACCCCTTAGGCCTGTCATGGCCAGCTTCCGAGCCCGATCACGACGAATACTTGTTCTAGATCTGTTCCGCAAACGGATCATGATCCGCTTCCGAGCCCGATCGCGACGAATGCTTGTTCTGGATCCGTTCCGCGAGCGGAGCAAGCTGCGCTCTTCTAGCGCCCGTGCGCGATCAGCTCCACCTCGAAGACCAGGGCGGAGTTGGGCGGGATGGTCGTGCCTGCGCCCCGTGCGCCGTAGGCGAGCTCGGGCGGGAGATAGAGCCGGCGAATCTCGCCTGTTCTCATCCCCACGATCCCCCGATCCCAGCCCGGAATGACCTGACCCACTCCGATCTGCACTTCGAAGGGCTGACCGCGATCCAGGCTGCTGTCAAATTTGCGACCGTCCGGCAGCCAGCCGGTGTAGTGGGCCCGTACGCGCTCGCCCGGCTGCACGGGTTCTCCTTGCCCTGGGCGCAGGATCGTATAGGTCAGCCCGTTGCCGCCCTGGAGCTGGCCCGTTTCGCCCTTCGCGGGGGGCTGGCGCAGGATGATGGCCGAGCCGCGCTGGGTGACCTCCACTTCGAAGACCAGGTCGGAGTCAGGTGGGACCCGACCTCGACCGGTTTCGCCGAAGGCCAGCCTGGCAGGGATATAGATCCGCCGCACCTCACCCACCCTCATTCCCATGACTCCCAGATCGAAGCCCGCGCAGGCGGTGCCCGAGCCGAGCACGTAATCGAGCGGTGTGCGGTTCTCGAGGGTACTGAAGAACCGGGTGCCGTCGGCAAGCCAGGCCTCGGATTGGGCCTGGAACCGCTCCCCCTGGCTCAATGGCTGGCCCTGGCCCGCAACAAGAACGGTATAGCTGAGGCCCAGCGCGGTCTGAACCTGGCCTGACTCTCCCGCCCGGGGCGGTTGGAAGCGCTCCTGGCCCAGGGCCAGCGAGCCCAGGAGCAGCCAGGCGAGCACGACGTGACGCATTCCCCGAGGTTCGGCTCTGGGCACGATCCACCCGCCGTGGTGGCGGACGAATCAGAGAGGCTCAGTTCAGAGAGCCCGACTCCCGCCCTTTGCGGCGCAGCAAGAAGTCCCTCACCTCGTCGGGGTGGGGCACGCGCAGCCGGGCCTCCAGCTCCAGACATCCGGTCAGCAGCCGGGCCAGCTCGGGGTCCGCCTGGTCCAGGCTCAGGGGCCTCTCTCGCTCGAGCAACTCGCGACGATAGGCAGTCAGGGCTTCGGGGCGCTCCATCGAGTCGAGCGAGAGGCAGAACTCGTCACTGACCCGGGGACGCTGTCCGGTCAGGAGAAAGTGACCGGTGGCTCCCAGCCCGTAGATGTCCCAGACGCGGCCCTGCTCCAGGCTGGGAAGCTCGCGCTCCAGGGCCTGCTCGGGGGCCATGTAGCCAGGCGTGCCCAGGTGTCCGAGCTCTCGCCCCAGGTAGGCAGCCTTGCCAAAGTCGGCCAGGTAGAGATGCCGATTCTCGTCCACCAGCACGTTGGAGGGCTTGATGTCGCAATGGCAGATGCCCAGCGTCTCGTGCAAGGAGGTCAGGCCCTCGGCGATCTGTTGCAGCCAGTCGGCCACCTGGTCGGTCGAGGCCCCCGCGAAGCGCGCCTCTCCCAGCGATCCGGCCATACGGGGCATGACCAGGAAGGGCGGGTCGTGGTCGAGCCGGGCGTCGTGCAGGGTGACGACCCGCGGTAGCCGGTCGGCCCGGTCGAGCCACTCCAGCTCCGTCCGGGCCACCACCGGCCGCTGGAAGACCTTCACGGCATATTCGTGCCCCGTCTTCTCGTGCCGGGCCTCCCAGACGACCCCGTAAACCCCCCGCCCCAGCTCTCGCCGTAGCTCGTAACCGGGAATCTTCACCCGGCTTTGTTCTACCTTGAGGTCTGGCGGGCCTCGCACCGGTCTCGGACCGCCTGCAGCCGATGCCGCGTTCGCACCAGGGCCGACTCCTCGCCCCGGCGCTGGTAAATCTCGACCAGTCGCTCCAGATCGCGCCGCAGCATGGGCCCTGCCGGCGCACCCCGGGCGCTGGCTTCCAGCTGGCAGATCTCGGCTTCCTCGCGCAGGCTCGCCGCCACCTTGCTCTCTCCCACCGCGGCGTACAGCCCGGCCAGCTGCTTGAGGTGTCCCCCTCGCAAGAGCTCGGATTCTGGCCGCCGACAGTCGAGCAAGAGCGAGAGAGCATACCAGCTTCCACTCTCTTGCCCGCTCTTCTCCAGAGAGCGGCCCAGAGCGCGGGCCGGCTCGGCCAGGCCCGGCTCGGTGGGCTGAGACCTCTCCAGCCTTCCACTGAAAGCCTCTCGCCTGAGCTCGGCCGCTTCCCGGTCGCTCACCTCGCCTGCCAAACGTTCCAACAGTTGGATGCGTCGCTCGCCTGGCGGAGATAGCTCCACCGCTCGGCGCAGCAGAGCGACCGCCTTCTCAGGCTGAGCGTAGAGCAAGAAGAAGTCTCCCGCCCGCTCGAAAACCGAGGCCACGTCGCTGTAGCCGCTGGCGCAGGCGGGGACCAGCCGGTCCAGCTCGTCCGTGCCTCCCCGCAGGGCAATCTCTTCTTCCAGTGTCTTCACGGCCTGGTTGTAGCATTCAGCCACGTCCATGGCCTGGTAGGTTTGGCGGCAGAAATCGGCCAGACGCAGCCGCTGGCCCAGCGAGTAGATGCTTCCCTTGCCGTGGCTGCGCTCGGCGTCCTTGAGGAACTTGCGCAGGAAATACTCCTCGCGCTGGGGGCCCTCGGTGGGCGTCTGTCGGTAGGCCTGCGCCCAGCCTTCGATGCTTTCCTTGATGGCGTCGATCAGTCCCTCTCCCAGTCGGGAGAATCCGGCTTCAATCTGTTTCAAACGGGGGGCGGCAGCCAGCACGCTCCCCGCAAACAGGCCCGCCCCCAGCCAGGGGCTGACCAGGGACGCGGCCGCCCAGCCGGAGGCGGCCAGGGCTCCGGCCAGCGCATCGCGCCAGACGGGAACGGGGGTAGAGCCCGGGCCCAGGAACGCAGCCGACACGGTTTTCCGGCTACACGACGCCCGACAGTTTGCCCTGGAAGTCTCGCCGTCAAGCTCGACGGGGTTGGAGACGACCGGTTCGGAGGCACGCGCCGTGAGCGTCCACCGGGGCGGTGGACGCTGGGCGAAAGGCTCGATTCTCACAGGTTCATCGGGTTCAGGGGCGAGGCTGGATTGGCCGGGCTCAAGGGCGAGAGCGGATTGGCCGGATTGGCCAGGTTGCTGGCCCAGTCTTCATCGCCGCCGCCGCCGCCGCCGACGCGCCAGCCAGAGAGCAGGCCGATCGGCTTGCCGCTGGCCGCATCCTCCGAGAAAGCCTTCACGCCCTGCTGGAAGGTCAGCTCACGCTCGGTCTCTTTGAGGCCCTGGACCGAACGTCCGGCCAGGTATCCGCCCGCCAGAGCAGCCGGGGCCGTGAGCAGCAGGGGGGCACCGAGCAGAGGAGCCACGATGGCGCCTGCCGCTACCAGGCCTCCCACCACCAGGCCGGTGGTCCAGAGTGCCTGCCGACCCGGGGTTCCGCCCCGCTCTTGACTGGCTCGGATCAGCTCCTCGCTGTCGGCCCCGGGAGTCTTGTCCAACTGCCCGAGGAAGGTCTCGACCTCGGGCAGTCGCCGCTCCCCGGCGCACTCTCGGGTGCGCTGGCTGATCTTGGGATCGGCGGCCAGGTTGCGGATGTAGCTCGCGGTGCGTTGGGCGTAAGACTGCAGGTCGGCTCGGTTGACGTTCATCGTCTGAGAGTATGCGATTGCCATGAAAAAGGGCAGAAAGAGCCGCACACCCTGGCTGAGGCTGTCTGGCCGACCTTCCGGGTCTTCGGGAGATTCTCCGGCCGACCAGGGGTGAGCGGTCGCTCGGCGTAGTCTTGCAACAGTGGATGAGATTCAGACCCGAGTGAGCCTGTCGGCCCGGCTGACGGTGCAGCAGGGTTACGCTGCGGGAGCCACCTTCCTGGTGGAGCACTTTCCAGCCATCCTGGGGCGCGGCAAGGAGGCTGACGTGCGCCTCAGCGACGACCCGAGCGACCCCACTCTGAGCCGACGGCACGCGCGCCTGTCGCTGGGAGGCGGCCGGCTGAGCTTGCAGGACCTGAGCACCAACGGCACCAGCCTGGGCCAACGCCTGCTGCGAGCCGACGAGGTGGTTTCCCTGGCTGACCGCGAGGAGCTGTGGCTGGGCCCGCGCACCTGCCTGCTGGTGGAAACGCTGCGGCCCGCCGGAGCAATCCTCCAGGAGACCGCGTGCGACCCGGCTCCCCCGGCTCCCGGGCCAGGCGAGGGAGTCGTGCCTCTCCAGATTCAGGCGCTGGGGAATTTCTCGGTCGCCCTTCAGGGGCGTCCCATTCCCGAAGCTGCCTGGGAGACGAGAAAGACGGCCCTGCTGCTGGTCTATCTGGCCTGGCGTCACGAGCGACCCGTGCCGGCCGAGCGGATCTGCGCCGACCTCTGGCCGGACCATCACGCCGGTGGGCGGCAGGCCCTGCAGACCACCCTGGCCCGTCTCCGACGGGCGCTTCGCAGCGGCTCCGAGGAGAGCACCCTGCCCGACCCGGTCTTGCGCCAGCGCGGCAGTTACGGGCTCAATCCGGTCTATCGCCTCGGCCTGGACGTGCTGAGCTTCGAGAGTGCCTGGAAGAGGGCCCGAATGGCCTCCGGCTCGAGTGAGAAGATGCGGGCCCTGGAGGAGGCAAGGCGCCTCTATGCCGGCGAGCTCATGGAGGGCTACGGGGAGGAGTGGGTGCTCACCCGCCGGCAGATGTTGCTGCGCACCTACCAGGAGGCCATGGCCGGGCTGGGCGACCTGCTGCGCGCTCACGACCAGGGAGAAGAGGCCTTGCGCCTCTATCGGGCCCTGCTTGAGGACGATCCGGTCTGGGAGCTCGGCCACCAGGGCCTCTTGCTGACTCTGATCGAGGGTGGCCAGCGGGACGAAGCGGTGCGCCATTATCATCGCTACGTCGAGTCCATGAAGCGGCTCTTGAATCTGGCTCCCAGCGCCGAGATGCTGTCTCTGTATCACCGGTTGCTCGCGTAAAGGGGAAGCAGGTCCTGGCTCGAATTTTTCAGGGTGCTCTCCAGTGACACCCTGCTTGCCGACCGCTACCTGATCGGAGAGCCCCTGGGGCAGGGTGGCATGGGTCGGGTCTTTCAGGCGGTCGATCAGCAGACCGCTCAGCCGGTCGCCGTCAAGGAGCTCCTGCTCGAGGCCAGCCCCGACCGACGCGAGGGCCTGCTCGAGCAGGTCCGCCAAGAGGCGCGCATGCTGATGCGACTCGAGCATCCCGGTCTCCCCCGCTTGATCGAGTTTCTGGAAGAGGCCGGGCGGCCAATTCTGGTGATGGAGCTGATCGCGGGAAAGAACCTGTCCGCAGTGCTTTCTCAGGAGGGCCCTCAGGACGAGGCTCGGGTGCTGGAGTGGCTCGAGCAGCTGGCGGTGGTGCTCGACTACCTTCACAAGCACCAGGTGGTCTTTCGCGATCTCAAGCCGTCCAACCTGATGCTGACCGGGTCGGGCACGCTCAAGCTGGTCGACTTTGGCATTGCCAAGACCCTGGCGGGAGAGGCGGACAGAACGCGTACCGTGGCGCGTGGATTGGTCTCGGCGGGCTTTTCGGCTCCCGAGCAGTACACCGGGGGCACCGATCCTCAGTCGGATCTCTACTCGCTTGGCGCCACCTGTTACGCCCTGTTGACCGGCCGGGTGCCGCCCGAATCGGTCGAGCTGGCGGCCGGGAGCCAGATCCTGGAGCCACTGGCAACGCTTCGCCCGGACCTCTTGCCCAGCACCGTCGAGCTGGTGGACTGGATGATGCAGCTGAAGAAGGCCCAGCGTCCCTTGTCCGCGCGGCAACTGCTCACGCGCCTGCGCCATGCCGGCTGGGACGAGCCCCCCACCGGTCGTGTGCTGTCGAGGAGCCTGGTGCGAGCCAGGCGTTTCTGGCCCCGTCGCGTATGGCTCGGACTCGGTGTGCTGGCGCTCTTGAGCCTGCTGTGGCTGGGGTGGCATCGGCCCGCCGAGGTGCGCGTGGTTACCACCCCGCAAGGAGCGCGCGTGCTGGTCAACGACGTGCCCCGCGGGCTCAGTCCGCTCACCCTGACGGTACCCCGGGGGACCCGTCTGCGAGTCGAGCTGGATGGCTACCAGCCGGTCTCCGACGTGCTTGATTTTCAGGCCCCGGGCGGAGAGATCCACCTGCAGCTGCTGCCCGGTCCGCTCCCGGTCTCGCATGCCGACTCGGTCTGGGCGCCTGCCCCCGGGGCGATGACCGAGCCCTCCTTCTATCCAGCCCTGTGGGGCCCGCCCCCGACTCTGCGCCCCCGGCTCGACCATCAGGTGGAAGGCTTTGCGTTCGGGGTCCCGGCGGGCTGGTCGGTGGTCGAGGAGGGCCCCCAGCAGGTCGTTCTGGCGGGCGGAGACGGGAGGAGCTCGCCGCGCCGCAGCGCCACCCTGACCGTGGAGCCCGATCAGGGAGCCGACCTGCAGGAGGTGCTCGGCGGCCTGGAGCAGCGCGAGCAAGCAAGAGGCTGGCTGTCGGTTCGCCGCTATCTCAAGAGCGATCTGATCCTGGTCCGCCTGGAAAGAAAGGCAGGCCCTCTCGAGGGCCGGGCTCTGCTGGCGCTGGGCCGTCGGAGCCTGGCTGGAAGACCCGCCCTGGTCATCGTGAGGATGGAGTGTGCCCCCTCCGGCGACGTTTACGACTTCACCCGCCAGGTGGACGTTCTGCGAGCCTACCTGCCGGTCTTCTGAGCCACCTTCAGGCCAGGATCAAGCAATCCTGACCGGCCTCCCAGAGGGAGGCCTCCAGTTGGTCGCGTTGGTGGCCGGCTTGCACGAGCCACTCGGCCGCCAGGCCCGGCTCTTCCCCCATGAGCTGGCAGGCTTCCAGGCCCACCATGCAGAGCTCGGCCAGTTGCTCGGCCAGCTCTCCGGCGATGCTCCAGCTCGATGCGTCGAGGCTGTCGAGCACCTGGCTCAGTTGCTCGGCCTCCATCTCCAGCGCCCGATCCACCAGTTCGAGGAACTCGGGATCGTGCGCGGTCTGCTGGACCAGGTTGGCGATTGCCAGCAAGCGTTCCAGGACTCCCAGTCTGTCTTCGTTCACCTTGATCCTCCTGCATGATGAGTCTTGAGGGAGAGCGGCGCCCGTGAGGGGCGCCGCTCTCTTCAGTCAGGTCGCCCCGTCAGGGCCGCTCTCTTCAGTCAAGCTGCCCCGAAGGGAGGCGGACCGGGCGGGTGCTGGCCGGGGCCCCCGGGCGGAGGCGGTCCGGGCGGGTGCTGGCCGGGGCCCCCGGGCGGAGGCGGTCCGGGCGGGTGCTGGCCGGGGCCCCCGAACGGAGGCGGACCGGGCGGTTGCTGGCCCTGGCCCCCGAACGGAGGCGGTCCGGGCGGGTGCTGGCCCTGGCCCCCGAACGGAGGCGGACCGGGCGGGTGCTGGCCGGGGCCCCCGAACGGAGGCGGTCCGGGCGGGTGCTGGCCCTGGCCCCCGAACGGAGGCGGACCGGGCGGGTGCTGGCCCTGGCCCCCGAACGGAGGCGGACCGGGCGGTTGCTGGCCCTGGCCCCCGAACGGAGGTGGGCCGGGCGGGTGCTGGCCGGGGCCTCCGAGCGGAGGCGGTCCGGGTGGGTGCTGGCCGCCGCCCAGTGGCAGCGGGTAGCCGGGGGGCATCGGCTGCTGGAGACCCTGCAAGCCCTGCAAGAGTTGCAGCAACTCCCCGTTCCCTCCCTGCTGGTTGCTCGCCCCGGGCGGGGGAGGGGGTGGCAAGGGGGGCTGCATCTGTTGCCCCCAGCCCATGGCGTTGGTGTTGAAGTTGGAAAAGACTCCACCAATCCAGTTCATCCGGTCTACCTCCTGCTGGCTTTTCTCGGGAGCGCTCTAGCCCCCGGCCAACCTGAGCTTAGCTTCCATCCCGTTCAGAGGCCCGGCAAAAAACCAACACGAGGCGGTCGGTGGTTTCCGGCTTGTAACATTTCCGCCGCCCGAGCTAGTCGAGGAGACATCATCTGCCGCTCCGTTTCCCAGGGACAAAATCCCGTCAATGCTCTGGTCTGCGGCGGTCGAGCCTGAATCTGTTCACAATTGTTCACAGGGGCGAAACGGGAAATTAACAATGTTGCCTGTTTTTAACGTTTTCAGGTTGGGCAAGTGTCGGTATAGGAAAGCAGCATCCTGCAGTGCCCGCAGAGGCTCGCAGACCACCTGGAGGAAGAACCCATGAATACCATCTCCTGTCCTAACTATGCCCTTTTGAGCCGTGCCTACCAGAGAATGCACCAGGAGGGCTGCTGCCCGGAGGACCCGGGTCTCGGGCTGGATCAGGTGCAACTCGGGGCGAGAGCTTTCGGGGACGCAGGCCGTTGGGAGACGCTGGACCTGACTCCCGGGCTCGAGATACCCCACGAGGGCCAGGCCTACTTGACCCGCCTGCGCGAGGTGATGGCCGCGCCGGCCCCCACCGCGCCGGCGGTTGCGCCCGTGGCTCGCGCGGCAGCGGTGGCCCCGGTAGGCAACACGGTGGATCCCAAAGACTGGCACATTCCCACCCTGAACGAGGCCTTCGACCTGGCTCGCAAGTACCCCGACAAGAAGATCTACCTGGACACCAAGACCTCCGACGACCCGAACGTGGCCCGGCGCCTGGGAGGCCAGCTTTCCGAGCTGTTCAAGCAGTATCCCGACCTCAAGGACCGCGTGGTCATCATGAACAAAGAGCAGTCCAACCTGGACGCCATCAAACAGGAGTTCGCCAAAGACCCCAACCTCAAGGACTTCCGCAACTTCACCCTGGACAACGAGCATCTCAATGACCGTAGCCCCTCCGCCGCCGAGCGCAGCCCCCTGACCGGAAGCGGAGACAACCGCTATGTGTCCATCGGTGACCCCAAAAATCCCCTTACCTCCAACAACTTCGGCGATCTGGTGGAGGAGGTGCGCAAGGCCCGCCAGGAGATCGACCGTCCCGGCAGCCCCCACCAGGGCAAGAAGGTGATCGCCTGGACCCTCAACGACCAGGACAAGATTCGCCAGGTGGTCCAGGCTGGAGCCCACGGCGTGCTGACCGACGACCCGGCGGCCATGAACCGCACCCTGGACCAGATGGGCTACGGGGCAGCCGGGCAAGACCCCCGCCGCCCCGAGGTGATCGCCCACCGGGGCGGACCCAACTCCAAGAGCTACCCCGAGAACACGCTGCCGGCCATGGAAGCGGGCTTCAAATCCTCCGACGCCATCGAGATCGACATCGCCTCGGCCAAAGACGGCATCGTGGTATTCCATGACAACAATCCGAACAATGTCACCGTCTCCATGGCCCGCAACCTGGGCCTGGAGGCCTCCAACGACTGGCGGCCTGTCTTCCCCGACATCGGCTCGGATGCTCGCGGCAAGCGCATCGACGAGCTGACCGTGGCCGAGGTGCGCAAGAACTACGGCTATGAGCAGAATCCCACTCACTCGCTGGCCGCCAACCTGCTCGGCTCGGGCCTGAACCACGCAATGCGCGCTCCCGGGACGTTCCTCAATTTCCTGGGCAAGTACGCGCGCATCGGCGACTTCAATCCGCTGGGTTGGGCCGGCACGGCTCTCAATTACACCGCCGACAACCTGGGCAAGCCCATCGTGGATGGCCTGGTCAAGGGTCTGGACCAGGCCGTCACTGGCACCTGGAACGGCCTGAAGACGGCTGCCAACGGGATCGGCTCAGGGGTGAGCAACATCTTCAAGGGCAACATCGGCAAAGGTCTGGGGCAAATCGGCTCGGGCCTGCTCAAGGGGGCCGGCCAGGTGCTTTCCGGGATCGGCAAAGGGATTGGCAGCGTCTTTTCGGGCATCGGGAAGGGGATCTCGAAGTTCTTCAAAGGACTGTTTGGCTAAAGCTGGCCGAACCCGGTGCATTCGTCCCCCCCCCATTGCTTAGCCGCGCCCTGGGCGTTCTTTGACCAGGAGGGTGGGGACGAACTCACCGGCTGGATCTCCTGGGAGCTCAGCCGGAAACCTCCTTGACACAGTTTTCCGGCTGCGCGACGCCCCAACATTTGTGCTAGAGGTCCAGCCGCCTACAATATCTTGTGGTGGCGGAGGTTCCCTCCGACACCACAGGGGGGGCGGCTGGACCCCTAGACGTAATCGGCTCGGGTCGGGATAAAGAAGAAAGTCTGCAACAAGGACCGGCTATTTCCCATGGCTGACCTCTTCATCCGTCCCGAGTTTCGTCCCGCCGTGGGAGGCCCTCAGGCCCCCCTGCGCTCCCTGTCCGGCCCGGTTGCCCAGGGCCCCGGTCAGCACCCGCCGGCCCAGGATCAGATCGACCTGAGCCTGCGCAAGTACGACCCCGAGAAGCTCCTGGCCGAGAAGAGCAACGAGAAATATGCCCGCGAGAAAGGCCTGGACGAGAAGGGCGTCCACGAGAAGCTGGCCCCCGAGAAGAGCTTTGGCGAGAAGGGCGAGCATGAGAAGCGCTCGCGCGAGAAGTACGCCGAGAAACAAGCCGACAAGCGCACCCACGAGAAAGAGCTGGAGAAGTTCCGCGAGGACAAGAATCCTGGTGAAAAGCTGACTCGTGAGAAACTCGGCGACGAGAAGCAGGGCGAGAAAGGCCGCGAGAAGCTCGGCCAGGAGAAAGAGCTGGAGAAAATTCAGGCCGACAAGAACGCCTACGAGAAACAAGGCGAGAAGGGCCCTGTCGAAAAGCAGGGCGGCGAGAAGGCTCCGGTGGAGAAGCTCGTCCCCGAGAAGGGCCCGGTCGAAAAGCTCGGCCTCGAGAAGCAGGGCGACAAGCAGCCCGAGAAACTCGGCCCGGAGAAGCAGCCCGAGAAGCTGGGCTTCGAGAAGCAGCCAGGCGAGAAGCTGGGCTTCGAGAAGCAGCCAGGCGAGAAGCAGGGCTTTGAGAAACAGCCGGGCGAGAAGCTGGACCAGGAGAAGCAGATCGAGAAACTCGGCCCGGAGAAGCAGCCCGAGAAGCTGGGCTTCGAGAAGCAGCCGGGCGAGAAGCAGGGCTTTGAGAAACAGTCGGATGAGAAGCAGATCGAAAAATTTGCCCCCGAGAAGCTCGGCCAGGAGAAGCAGCCCGAGAAGCTCGCTCCCGAGAAGCTGGGTCTGGAAAAGCAGCCCTCTGAGAAGTTCTTCGAGAAGGCCGCCGTGCTGGAGAAATCCTTGCTCGAGAAAGACCTGGAAGTGCTTGCGCTGGACTCGCGACTGGCCACGGCCGCCCCGTCGAGCCGTTTCTTCGTCTGACGGGTCGAACGAAGGTTTTGGAGCAAGCCCTGGCGCAGTGAGGCTCGGTGGCTGACCCGACCGTCCTGCTCTACGGCAGCGCTGACAACCCGTCCCTGGGATTGCTGCATCAGGGTCTCACGCAACGAGGCCGGCGCCGCAGTCTGTTCATTTTGCAGGAGAACTTTCCGTTCTCAGTGGGGATCTACCTCAAAGTGGGGCGAGGCCTGCACGGGGCCCTGCTGCTGGGCCAGGAGGAGATCGCCCTGAGCGATCTCTGCAGCGTGGCCCTGGATGGATTCGTCATCTCGCCGGCCGGGCTCACCGAATTCTCCGCCCAGGACGCCCAGTACCTGCAGACCGAGAGCTGGGCCTGCCTGATCTCGATGTTTCATCAGATCTCGCGTCACTGCCTGGTGGCCAACCACGTGGTGCGTCGCGACTACCTCACCTCCCGCTGGGCCGAGTTGAGCCTGCTCTGCGAGTGCGGGCTGGCGGTGCCGAGGGCCCTGGTGACCAGCCGCCCCGAGTCAGCCCGAGAGTTCTACGAGAGCCTGGCTGGCCGGGTCATCTGCAAGTCGGTGGCGGGCAGCGCCCCGGTCTTCCGCGAAGTGTCCCCTGATGATCTGGAGAACCTCCACCGGCTGACCCTCTGTCCGGTGCACTACGAGGAGATGCCGGAAGGCTGGGCTTGCCGTCTGGCCGTCGTGGGCGGGGTGTTCTTCCAACTGCCCGAGGGAACCCCACCGCCCCCTGAGGTTCTGGAGGGCGTGACTCTGGTGTGCCGATTTCTGTCCCTGCATTTGGCCGAGTTCTCTCTGCGCCAGCTGGGACCGCGGTGGATTGTGACCGGCCTGCGCACCTTTCTCTCGCCCGAGGCCCTGGGCCAGCTTCATGTCCTCGAGGCGGCCTGCGCCCTGCTCGAGCAGGAGCCAGCCTCGTGATCCTCCTCCTCGGACCCCTCAGCGACCCCATGATGCGCTCGGTGGGCGCTGCCCTCCAGGCGCGCTCGCAAACCTTCGTGCGCCTCAACAGCGAGGAGGTCCCCAACACCGTTCGCTTCGAGCTGAAGCTGCCCGAGCGCGAGGGAGCCTTCTTCTTTCCCGAGGGCGCGCCGCTCGAGTTGGCCGAGGTGCGAGCCGTGTATCACCGGGTCGGCTTCTCCAACTTCGAGGTCTACCAGGAATACTCGCCCGATGAGGTGGCTTTCGTCAACCATGAATGCCAGAGCGCCTTCCATGGCTGGCTCAACTGCCATCCTGGGCTGGTCATCAACCGCCCGGTGGCCTCCGGCAGCAACGCCTCCAAGCCCCACCAGATCGCCCTGGTGGAAGAGCTGGGGCTGGCCATCCCCAAGACCATGGTCACCAATTTGCCCGAGACGGCCCGCGATTTTTACGACTTTGTGGGCGGTCAGGCCATCTATAAATCCATCAGCTACGTGCGCTCCATTGTCCAGGTCATGAAGGAGGACGATCTCGACCGGTTGGACACCCTCAAGAACTGTCCCATCCAGATTCAGGAGCGGATCGAGGGCGTGGATGTGCGGGTGCACGTGGTGGACGAGCATGTCTTTCCCACCCGAATCCTGGCCAGCGAGAGCGATTATCGCTACGATAAGGCCGCCGAGCTCGAGCCGTGCGAGCTGTCCGACGAGCTGGCCCAGGCCTGTCGCAAGGTGGCGCTCGCGTTGGGACTGGTGCTGGCCGGCATCGACCTGCGCCTCACGCCGGAAGGCAAGGCCTACTGTTTCGAGGTCAACCCCTCGCCCGCGTTCGCCTGGTACGAGGACCGGACCGGCCAACCCATCGCGGCGGCCGTGGCTGACCTCTTGATTCAGGCCTCCCTCAGTCAGCACAGGCGCTCGTAACAGCTGCACGAAGAGGGCCAGCTCGGGGTTATCGGGCACCTTCAGGCTGTCGATCTCGCGCAGCGCGGTGGGGAGGTCGCTCTGGCTGAAGGCCACGCGGGATAACGCCGCAAAGCCATCCAGACCCGCTTTCCTGCGCTGAGGGTGGATCTTTTTGCCGGGGGCTGGATGCAAGCGTTCTCGGCATTTGCCTTCAGGATCGGGGTGAATTCTATGCTATACTTGCAGCATGCGCGGGCGGCGGGGGTTCTCGTTGGTCGAGACACTGATCATTGTGATGCTGGTCGGTCTGCTCATTTCGATCGGCGCAGCCCGCTTCTCTCGAGCCCGTGGCGCCGCTTCCGCTCAGGGCCTGGCCGAGGCAGTCTCTCAGGAATTCGTGTGGGCCCGTCAGCGAGCCCGCTCCACCGGTGCCCCTGTGGCCATCGTCTTCCCCAGCCAGGGAGGGAGCAAGGCTCACACCCAGTCGCTCTACGTGCTCGAGGGGCAGGTTACCCCCCGTATCACCCGCGTCAAGCGTTACGGGGGAGACTTCCAGGGCAGCGGGCTCTTCGTGGGACACTGGGGCCTCGACCCTTCCCTCCTGTCCGACCCCTCTGCCCTCAACGCCCGAACTCAGACCGATCAGGCGATCCGCTCCCAATCCTTCGACGTCTCCGCCTGGGGAGCGCCATTTCCCCAGGACCCCTGCTTTGTCTTCACCCCATCCGGGGCCCTGGTTTCCAATAACCAGGTTCACTTCGACGGGGCCTACCACGTGGTGGCCTGCGCAGGGATCGAGTACACCTCTGCCTCGGTGGCCGGCAGCCCATCGGCGACCCCCACCCTGGTGGGCCAATGCTTCACCATCAACGTCTCGTTGCTGGGAGAAGTCAGTCTGAGTAACGGTTTCACGGCCAGCAGCGGGAGCATCCCCGAGCGGGCCGATCTGGGTTTTGCCTCGGCCCCGGCCCTGCCTCCCAATCCGGTGATCGGTGCCAATCAAAATCCGGTCATCAGCCTGGTGGAAATCTTCCCGGTGCCCGTGGCAGCCAATCTCCCGGCCGGGGTGGATGCGACGGTCGACCTGTCGGGCTACCTGACCTTTCACGTGCGGGCCAGCGATCCCGATCAGGACCCGCTTCGCATTCGCTGGCTGTGTGCCCAGGGAACGATGTCCTCACCGGAGCTGGTGGCGATGGAGTGGGACGGCTCGGCCTGGCACCAGACCTGGGAGTGGCGCCCTCCGCTGGGAGCCCCGGTGGGTGCGGTCTACACCCTCAATTGCGAAGTCGTGGATGGCCGCGGAGGTCTCGCGACGGGTACGCTGGGGGCGAGCGGTCAGGTGCAGGTCATCTCCGGCGGGAAGATCGCCTTTCGGTCGAATCGCAGCGGCCAGGAGGACATCTTTGTGATGAACCCGGACGGGACCGAGGTGACCAACCTGACCAACACCCCGACTCGCAACGAGAGCTTCCCGGTCTGGTCGCCAGACGGGACACGCATCGCTTTCACGGCTCCGGGTGCCACCACGTTTGATCAGGTCTGGGTGATGAATGCAGATGGCAGCGAGGAGAAGATGCTGACCACCCAGGCCTACAAGTGTCAGAACCTGAGCTGGAGCCCGGATGGGACCAGGATCGTTTACTCCATCCTCAATCCCACGACCGACTTGAGGGCCGTGAACGCGGACGGCAGCAATGACCACTTCTTGCTCCAGAATCCCACCGATGGCTGGGTGGAGACCTGCTGGCATCCCGATGGCCTGGTCGGGCTGGTGGGGCGCAATGGGGGAGCGGTTGGGGCCCAGGAAGACCTCTTCCTGCTCGCTCCTGACGGAACGCTGGGAGCCAACATGACCGCGTTGACAGCCGACGACGAGTACGCCGCCTTCTCGCCCGACGGGCTCTCGGTGGCCTGGCACACCTCCCGGGACGGGAACTTCGAGATCTACGTGGCCGGCTTCAACGGCTCGGCCTTCACCGGCCTTCTCAACCTGACCACTCACGGTGCCAGTGACAAAGAGCCCAGCTGGTCTCCCGACAGCCAGCGGGTCGCGTTCACCAGCGACCGTATCTCCCCTGGCAACCAGATCTTCGTCTCCGACCTGGGCGGGGCGACCAGCCAGTTGACCAGTGGCCCGGGCAGATGTGACATGCCCAACTGGGGAAGAGCTCGTTGAATCGGCGCGCCACGACCCTGACCGAGACACTGATGGCCATCTTCTTGCTACTGGCCGGCATGCTGATCGTCATTAACCTCCTGCATGCATCCCTGCGCCATCAGGCCCGCATCGAGAAGCGGGCCCTGTCGGTGCAACTGGCCCAGCTCACGCTGGACCGAGTCCGTGCCTGGGCCTGGGAGAAGACAGCGGGGACCTGCAATTTCCACTCCAACTGGGCCTTCTACAATGGGGTCACGCTGACCGACCCGGCATACCCGGGATTGACCGTCCAGGTGGACGTGAGCCCGGGCGGCCGTTCCCTCTTCTCGCCAGCATCCACCCTGGAGCAGACCTACTCCGGCCTTCCCCGGCGGATGACCCGGGCGGTGGTTCCGGTTCGGGTCCGGGTGAGCCAGTCGGGCAGTGACTCGGTCACTTTGCTCACTTACGTGGGGGAGCCTCCTCTCGAGCTTGCCCCCCTGACCATCACCGGTGCGGCCGGGGCTCTGGCTCAGGACGCCAGCGTGACGCTCCAGGTCTCGGCCACCGACCTGGCAGGCAATCCGGTGCAGGGTTTGAGTTACTTCTGGTCGGTTGAGCCCACCGGCCCCAATCCCGGGCTGGGGACGCTGGTGACCGACCTGGACGCGGACGGCCTCCCGGATCGTCCCCGGGACGGCAGCCAGATCGACTTCCAGCACCGCTACCTGCGCTCTGACGGCACAGCCTGGCGGCACAAGGATGGCCAGTGTCGGGTGATCGCCCGGACCCGCCAGTATGGTCGCACCGTGACGGGCGAGGTGGTGCTCGATTTGAGTCCGGGGCCGCTCCCGTGAGGCGGGGCATGACACTGGTCGAGTGCCTGGTCACCATGTTCTTGCTCATGATCGTGCTCGGTGCCGCCCTGGAGCTCGTCCGGAGCTATTCCGGCGTGCTGCGTTACTCTTCGAGCAAAGACAGGACTTTGCAGGCCGCCCTGGTGGCCCTGGAGCAGATTCGCACCGAGCTTGCCCAGGGGCACCAGCTGATTTCCCCTGCAGGACCTGCCAGCGTTCCTCATCTGGAGTTCCGCAAGCTGTCCCCCGCCCGGGTCCTGCCCTTGCCGCCCGACTCGGCCCCGGTCGGGTGGATACCGCATCCGGCCAGTGACGAGGTGCTGGTCCGCTATGAGGTGATCAGTGACACTCTTCAGCGTGAGGTCGAAAGGCCGAGTGGGAGCACCACCAGCCTGGCCCTGGCCAGCTCCATCACGGGACTCTCGACTCGATTGGTCCTCAACGGCAACGTGGAAGTGGTCCTGTCCATCCGAGAGGACAAGCAGGTCCGGCCTCTTGCCACGGAGGTGTTCCTGCTGTGGCTTCGCTGAGACGCCGAGGCTTCATCCTGGTTCTGGCGCTGCTCTTGATGGTTGTGCTGCTGCTGCTGGCCATGGGTCAGCTGAGCGCTCGGGAGGCTCAGTACCGGGCCGCCATCCAGGCATCCGCAGGGGCCCAGGCCCTGGCCCTGGCTGAGGCCGGCCTGGAGGACGCCAGGGTGAAGCTGAACCGGGACGAGGACTTCCCTCCACGAGGCGCGGAGGACCAGAACCTCTTTTGCTACAGCGAGGTGGTCCTGGACCTGGATGACAGCACGGTGGTCGGTCGCTACGACGTGACCGTGGACCTTCGCTGGGCGGGCGGCGAGACGCGTGTCGTCCGCCTCTCGAGCGTGGGGATTGCCGGCCCTGTCGGGACCCCCCTTGCCCGACGCAAACTCACGATCGAGCTGGACTTCTCGGAGACGATTCGGGGGACGACCACCCTCAACCCTGACCTTTTCCGTGTCCTGCATCGGGAAGATGAGGGAGCCTTCTGAAGCCGAGGGATCCAAGCTCTTGCTCCAGTGCACGTCTGCCAGGTTGACCATCTACCAGCCACGCGGGCGTCGACCGCTTCAGGCTGCTTTGTCTGCCGGACCATCCAACTTCTCGGGACCCCGAACCACAATCAGTCCGGCGGCTTTGGCGATGCCGTTGAGCATCCCGGTAAAGACAAAATTGTGGAGCGGGGTGACGGCCAACCAGTAGAGGAGCCCCAGGAGCCCTCGCGGCACAAACCAGGCTGTTTGCACAAGGCGGGTCTGCCCCTGCCCGTACGGCGAGAGTTGAAAGTCCAAGATGGCGATGCCGGGAACCTTCATTTCGGCCAGCAGGCGCAATCGCTGGTTGGGAGCAACGGCCAGGACTCGCCAAAAATCCAGGGCATCTCCGGCGTAGACTTCCTCGGGGTCACGGCGGCCGCGCTGGTCTCCGGGCCCTCCCACGAGACGGTCCATGATGCCGCGCAGGCGCCACAGCGCCATCCCATAATAATAGCCGTTCTGGCCGCCGATGCGCACGATATGATGCCACAGCTCGGCCTGAGAGCCCTGGACGACGATGCTTCGCCGGTCGCAATAGAGGGTGCCGCCCGACCAGTTCGAGTCGCCGGGGTAGCTGGTTTCTTCAGGTGGGAGGTAACCTGCGTCACTCCAGTGAGTTTCGATGTCGTGTTGGAGCGAGTTGCGCAAGGCCAGCTGGATGGCCACCTGGCAACTGAGCAGCTCCTGGGGAATGAGGGTGCGGATCTCATTTTCACGACAGACAGCCGGGTTTCTCAGGCCTTCCACCAGGGGTCGGGCCAGGGAGACGTTGACGGGCGTTATCAAGGAAATCCAGTAGGCGCTGAGCCAGGGTTTGAAGCCAGGGAGGGGCAGAATGAACCGCCGCGGCAGGCCGGCCGCGTCGGCGTAGAGGTCCATGAGCGCCCGGTAGCTCAGGACGTCAGGTCCTCCGATGTCGTAGGTCCGGCCTCGGACCGCCTCGCAGGTCAAGCACCCCATCAGGTAGTTGAGCACATTGCGAATGGCGATGGGTTGACTGATGGTCTTGACCCAACCGGGGGTAATCATGACGGGGAGTCGATCGACCAGGTAGCGCAGCATTTCAAAGGAAGCGCTTCCGGACCCGATAATCATGGCGGCGCGCAGGGTCGTCACCGGGATCGCCCCGGCTTGCAGAATTTTCGACACCTCGGCTCGCGAGCGCAAGTGCTCGCTGAGATTGGTCTCCTCGTGGCCCAATCCGCCCAGGTAAATAATGTGCTCGAGCCCTACTGTTTCAGCCGCTTGCGCAAAGCAGCGGGCAGCTCTCCTGTCGGTGTCGGCGAAATCCCGGTTGCTCGGGTCCATCGAGTGGACCAGATAGAAGGCCCGCTGGCAGCCTTCCAGGGCTGCCAGGATCGATTCGGCCCGGGTGACATCAGCTGATCGGAGAGTCACGGCCGGGTTCCTGGCCCAGACCCGACTGCGCAGTTTCTGGATCGATCGGCTGATGGCCACCACCGGGTAGCCAAGCTCCAACAACCGCGGAACCAGACGTCCGCCCACGTAGCCCGTCGCTCCCACCACGGCTATGCAGCCCGGGGTGGTCAATCTCTGACGGGCCTTATTTGAGCCATTTAAGGGCCTGAGCCACCCCCGCCGCCGTCCAGTCTCCCGTGCCCAGGGTCACCAGCGTTAATCCCCGATAAGTGACTTTGACCTGTTGCTCGACTGCCTGCAGGACGCGCTCAGCCTGCTGCATCCAGGCGTGTGCGTCGGCCACCCCGAGCAGGGCGATGGCCGCAGCTACGCTGGGGATCGTGAGCTCCAGGCCGGCTGGACCGGACGTCAGTCGGTAGGCATGGGAGGAGTACTCCAGCTCGAGGTCGGCCTGAAAATGCAGTTTCAATTACTTGGCGTCGCGGGTGCTGATGACAACGGTGCCATTCAGCTTCCAGCGGGCCTGGGCCGAGTCCGCCTGGGTGCTCGAGGGCACCCAGACTTCAAGATTGGAAAAGTTATAGGTGATTTCGGCGCCCCGGCCGGTCAACTTGTCGTAGAGCTCAATCGCCAGGTCTGGCCAGGTGTGAGTTTCACTCATGAGTTCAGCAGGCTCCAAACTTAAGATTTGAGAGGTTTCTTGGACGGTTCTGCTCCGTTCGCGGCCCGATTTGCTAAACCTTTCGCGTCGAAGGGCGAATAACCATGGGGGGCGATGCTGCTCGAGAGCGGCCGTTGCCGGTCAGGAAATGAAATGAGCAGCGGGGAGCAGGCTGTCAGATCACTCCGGGAATGAAGCGGTACTTGACCATCTCGCAGTAGGCGCGATAGTTCGGATCTTGCAGGAGGTGTCGCTCTTCGGTCAGGGCACGCAACGCGTAGATCAGGTTCCAGCCGGCCAGGAACACGAGCTGCCAGACTGAGCCGAAGTTGCGCAGGCTCTCGAACCACCAGGCCAGATTCTTGCTGATGTAGGCCGGGTGGCGGACGTAGCGGTAAGGGCCACAGGTGAGAATGCCCCGGTTCGTCAGGTTGGAGAAGCGCATGCCGAAGGCCGTGGTGGCCCAGACATAGATACCCATCAGGATCAGCACCGCGATCTTGAACGCCACGTCCAGCCACCGGTCCAGGGACGGATCCCCGCTGATCAGCCAGGACGTCCCCATCGAGGCGCCGTAGGGCAGGTACTCGTCGCTCAACTGGTTGAAGGGTGGGTAGCACGCCAGCGCCACTGCCCAGCCAAAAAGGCTGGGCTCCACGGACACGGATTTGTTCTTCAGCCAACGCGAGGAGCACACGTAGCCGATCAGGCCGAGGCTCACGTCCAGGACGAAGATGGACCAGTAGAGCAGGAAATAGATGCGGTCGAAGGTGGCTCCTTCCTGCAAGGATCTCAGGCAGCCAAACAGGTTCCCGCAATTGCTATAGAAGAAACACACCATCAGGGGGACGAAGAACAGCTTGACCAGCAAATCTCGCAGCGCCGTCCCGGTGCGGCGATTGCCAAGCGCGCGATTGAGGGAGCGCCAGCGCCCTCGTCCGACGGCGCGAAGCAGGAGCGCCAGGACGAACCCCGGGTCCCGGGTGTTCTCCCCCAGGGTCGCCCCCCGCAGGTTGATGAGGACGGCCCAGGGCAGGCCCAGGACCAGGTAGGTCGAGAAGAGGAGGGCGCAGGCGAACCTCCAGTTGACGAAGTACTCGCCGGCGTAATAGGGGTGGCTTCCCGTGGTGACCAGCACCAGGGAGAACGCGGCCAGTCCCGCGGCCCAACGCCAGAAGCTGGTGGTGAGCACCCGGGCCAGAGGAGCCCAGGATCTGGAAGAGGAGCGCGCGGACAGCAAAGCCATGCAGAGCCAGGGCATCGCGAGAGCGATGGTCCCCAGGACAAGCACGGCTTCAAAACGGGTGAGCGGGCCCGCGCAGGGCTCCTCGAAGGGCCAGGGGGCACCCAGACCCACATGCCAGGCGGCGAAGGCCGTCAGCAGCCCCACGATCAGGGTCATCGGTCGGCAGGAGCGGCACAGCTCCCAGGTGGACATCCAGAGTGCCCCGAGCGCCAGAATAGCGGCCAGGTCGAAGAAGTCGCGATGGACGAAGTCGGACTGAAAACCCTGCGGAAACCAGGCAAAGGGATGGCGGATCTCTGGGCCCCCACCCGGGAGGACCGTCTGCATGAAAAAACCATAAGCCACCACCAGGGCCACCATGAAGGCCCCGCCCACGGCCCCGGTGGAGATCTCCTGACAGCCCGACCGGGGATCGAACTCCGAGGTCATGCACCCTTATTCTATGTCAGAGAACTTCTGGCAGGGATTGATTCTGATCAATGATTGAGTCAACGACCCCCTTCTTGCTGCTATGGCGCCCGTTGGAGCTCGGTCGCAGTCGTCTCCGGCGCTCTTGCCCACGCGCACTTGCGACGCGCCATGCAAAAAGCGGAGAGCCTGCCTGCCCCTGGAGAGTGGCCACCGCATCCAACCGATGGAGAGTAGGTGATTCATTCCGGACCACCGAACCATGAGCAGTGCCGAAACTTCCCATCCAGGAGGCCCGTTACTCGGGAGACCTGGAGCTGCTTGAGCGGATCCAGACAGATGCCGAGCTTCGCAACCAGTTTCAGCGAATCGAGGTCTTACGAAGCCGCAGTCTGTTGCGCTCTCAGCTTCTCAGCAGCGCGGTACGGGTACAGCCAAGCTTCATTCCCGAGCTAGCCGACCTGATTGCGAGAGTTTCCGAGCACTTCCTGGACGATAAACCTGTTGAGGCTTATGTTTTTGGGTCATCGGACGTCAACGCGTTCATCGCCGATCTCTCACGCCATCGCGTCATCGGACTGAGCTCGGGCGCGCTATCCACCCTGACCATGCCCGAGCTTGGTTTCGTGATCGGGCACGAAATGGGCCACGTCGTTTTCGGACATGTCGACCTGAGCGCTGCAACCGTCTTGAAGCTCGGGAATATCTCATCCGAGCAGTGCCGGCTCCTGCACTCCTGGCAGCGGGCCTGCGAGATCTCCGCCGACAGGGCCGGCCTGCTCTTTTGTAACTCGCTGGCAGTGGGTGCCAATGCTCTCTTCAAGACCCTGGCCGGACTGCCCTTGCCGGGGGTGCAGGTTGATCCCTACGAGTTTGCCGAGCAGTGGAGCAGCCTGGCCGACGAGGTCATGGAGCACGGAGGCCGGGAGTTCTGGCAGTTGGAGCATCCGTTTCCCCCCCTTCGCATGAAGGCGATGGAGGTCTACTGGCGCGAGCGCGGCTCGGCAGCGGGAGAGGCCGAGATCGCTCGGCTGCTCGGGATCATGGAGGACACCGCGGGACCGCGGGCGGTGGGCTCGGCAGGACTGGCCGATCCGGTGCTGGCTCGCTTTCAGTTCTGGGGGGGGCTCTATGTGGTGCTTGCGGATGGGCCTCCCAACGGGTCGGAGCTCGAGCACCTCACCCAGAACCTCCCGGTTGGGATGGCGCTCAACCAGGTGTTGAACGAGTGCGGGAACAATGCTCCTTACAGTCTTGAGCGTTTTGCCGAAGCGCGCCGCAATCGAAAAACCAAGCTTTCCTCGGCCGAGCTCCATCGCATCGTGCATGGCCTGAAGGCGGCAGCTCTCTCTGACGGGCCCTTGAATGAGCTCGAGCGTCGCCACCTGCACGAGCTCGGGGCCGCGCTCGGCTTGCGGCCGGAGGCTGTGGATCTTGTCCTGGAGACTTCCTGAGAGAGGACGCTGAACACGATGTCTGTCAAGCAAACCCTGGAGATCCTTGAGAAGGTTGCCGAAATCGCCACTCTGGCCGGGCTCAAGGGGCACATGGACGAAGAGGCCATGCGCTACTTCATCGGCATCGGACTGGAGGGTGATCGCAAACAGGCCGTCTATGTTCGAGACACGACCCGAAGCGACGAGCACAAAATCGTGACCATCTATTCTCCCTGCCTGATCGTCAAGAAAGGCTTTTTCGCGGGTGTTTCCAAGAATCAGGCCATCGAGCTTTTGCGCCTCAATGAAGCACTGCACTTTGCTCGCTTCGGCATCATCGAGACCGAGAAAGAAAGCATTGTCGTGGCCAGCGTCGACCATCTGCTCGATACGCTCGACCCGGGGGAGTTCGAGGCCAGCGTATTCTGTGTTGCTCAGGCCGCCGACATGTACGAGAGGAAATTCGGCAAGGACGAGTTCTAAAGTGCAAGGCCTTTGGTCTTGCACTTTACAACGCGCTGGAACGCTGTTCCGGCGCGTTCGTCAGATTGTGCTAATGGGCCAGACCAAAGTGCGAGCACATTAAGCTTCGTCCTGGAAGTTCTTATGCTGGAAGTCCAGCCGCCTAAAAGATCTTGTCGTGGCGGGGGTGTGGGCCCTCCGACGCCACCGGGGGGGCGGCCGGACCTCCAGGCCACGAGAGCGCTCGCAGACTTATTCCGGCTCCTCCGAGTCGCTCTTGAGCCGCTTCCTGAGGTCGCGCCAGCTTTTTGTGCGGGGCCTTTCGGGCTCCGGGGCGGCAGCCTCGGTCTCGCCACCCATCTTCTTCTCGAGCAGTCGGGAGGCGCCGAACTTGATCTTGCCGGGTCGCTCGGGCTCGGCCTCACCGGCCGGCACTGGCACTGGAACCGGCTCCTCGGCCACCGGAGCAGCCTCCTCGACGGCCGGCTCCTCGGCCACCGGAGCAGCCTCCTCGACAGCCGGCTCCTCGGCCACCGGAGCAGCCTCCTCGACAGCCGGCTCCTCGGCCACCGGAGCAGCCTCCTCGACAGCCGGCACCTCGGCCACCGGAGCAGCCTCCTCGACAGCCGGCTCCTCGGCCACCGGAGCAGCCTCCTCGACGGCCGGCACCTCGGCCACCGGAGCAGCCTCCTCGACAGCCGGCACCTCGGCCACCGGAGCAGCCTCCTCGACGGCCGGCACCTCGGCCACCGGAGCGGCCTCCTCGACCGTCGGCACCTCGGCCACCGGAGCAGCCTCCTCGACCGTCGGCACCTCGGCCACCGGAGCGGCCCCCTCGACCGTCGGCACCTCGGCCACCGCAGCGGCCTCCTCCACGATCCGGGCCTCGATGACCGGACCGGCCACCACCGTTTCCCCTTCGCCGTCAGCGGCCGCTTCCTCGTCCTCGGCTCCGCTCCACTTGCGGCGCAGGGCCGCGGCCCGGGCTACCACGCGCTGGTAGAGGTCGATGCCCTGCTCGGCCTTCAGCCGGCGGGCTTCCTCCTCTGAATCGAAGCTCTCCACCCCCAGTGTCTTGAGCCGCTCCACCAGCGTCTCCAGCGAGGCCTTCTGGTGGCGGTAAAACGAGCTGGCCCGCAGGCGCACGAAGCGCCACCCCACCCGCTCGAGCACGGTCTCGCGATAGATGTGCTGCGAGAGCTTGCCGGGCGGGTAGTCGCGCTCGCCGTCGCACTGCACCGCCACCCGGCCGCCCCGCCCCTCGACCACCAGGTCCAGCTTGTAGGTGCCCACGGAATGGTGCACCAGCACCCGGTAGCCCAGATCGGTGAGATGCTTGTAGACCGTTTCCTGGAAGTGGAACTCGAACTCGGGCTCGGCCACTTGCTCGGCCTGCTTCTCGGTCAGCACATAGGGATTTTGAGCGTGCCGGATCAGCTTGAGGCGAAGATCCCCCTCTTTGAGGTCGCGCTCGGGATCCATCGAGTGGACCACCCACATCTGGTTGCGGGCCCGGCTGGCGGCCACGTTAAAGCGCTTGACGAACATCTCCTGGGTGCGCAGGGCCAGAGGGCCATCCGGGGCCGTGTCCACCAGCGACAGGAAGATCACGTCCCGCTCGTCGCCCTGGAACTGGGCGGGGGTGCCGCAAACCACCCGGCGCCGACCGTACTCAGTCAGGTTGAGGTGGCGGGTGAGCAGGCGGTCGATGGCCAGAGCCTGCTCCTCGCCCACCATGCTGATCACGCCCATCGAGGCTCCGGCATACTCCGGTTGCTCGCAACTTGCGGCCAGCAGCGAGGCCACCTCGAGAGCCTCCTCATGGTTGACCCGCCTGGACAGCTCGGTGACGTGCACCCGGTGGGCCACCGTGGCGGGGGCCACCTTGACGCCCGAGCGCTCGCGCAGGGGCTGCACCTCGCCCTGATAGCAGAGGGCGTTGGAGAAGGCGATGATCTCAGGCACCGAGCGGAAGTGCTCCAGCAAGCGGATGGTGCCGCCAAAAGAGCGCCGCGCCAGGTCGTAGACCGAGGTCTTGCCGTCGAACAGCTCGCTGTTGGGGACATCCTTGAGATAGCGATCGATCAAAGACTCGATGGCCTGGGCCGACTGGCCCACCTGCTCAGGGCTGACCTGCTCGTGGTCCCCGACCACGAGCACCTCGCGCCCGAGAGCAAAAGCGATCAGGCTGGTCAGGTCGGACTGGCTTGCTTCGTCCAGGATGACCACGTCAAACAAGGTCTCTCCCGGCTTGTAGCTCTCGGCCACGCGCGAGATGGGCATGATCCAGACCGGAACCGACTCGCGGCATTCGGCCAGGCGCTCGCGCGCCTTGGCCTTGAGAAGCGGCGCTCGTTTGCCCTTACCGCTGCCGATCTTGCGCATCAAGTCGAGCCAGCCGATCAGAGATTGCTGTTGACGGATGCCTGTGCGGCGCAACTGGGCCGACCAGGTCAGGTTCTCCACGAAGCTGGCGGTGGCGTCTTGCAACTGCTGGCGCAAGCGCATGATCTCCTGCTGCAGATCGTCGAGGCTCTGCTCGGCGAAGCTGTCGAGCAACTGAGCCCACTGTCGGTGCTGCCAGGCCAGCTCGGGGTCGCCGGGAGGCTTGGGCTGGTTGTGGGGCGGGGTGCGCTCGAAGACCGCCTCGGCCCAGCCTGGAGCCTTCTGCTTGAGGCGCTCGAGGTAGGCGTCGCGGCGCAGCTTGTGGGCCTTCTGCTGGTGCAGCACCACCAGCCGGTTCCAGGCCTCGCCGTAGCGCTCGGGGTCTTTGGCCTGCACCGCCTCGCGCAGGCGGGCCACCACCTTGCCGTGGTCCTCTTGCTCGGGCACGTCGAGCAGGGTGAGCAGCTCCTCGCGCTGCTTGTCGAGCAGCCGGCACTCGACCCAGGCGGTGCGCGCCTCGACCACCGGCTCGAGGTGATCCTTGAGCGTGTCCCGCAGGCGCAGGATGTCGCCCTGAGGGGCCGAGTTGGGGGGCACACGCTCTTCCACGATCTCCCAGCGTAGCCCCGTCTCGGCCATGGCCTTCTTGCACTCGGCCCAGGTCTCGGTCCAGTTGAGGCTCTTGAGGACTCGGGCCACGTGTTGAGCGCAGGTATCCTCGGGGCGCTCGCCCAGCTCGGCGGCGGTGGGCACGCTGGCGCTGCCCTCGCTCATGGAGAGCCAGCGGCCCACCTGGCGATCCCAGCGGGCTTTGAGTTGCTCGCGTTTCTGGGCCATGGCGATGAGTGCTCCGACGGCCTCCATGTCGTCGGCCGTCTTGGGGGCTCCGCCGCCCACACGAATGCCGGCCAGAAGCTTCTTCCAGTTGCCCTTGGTGAAGAGCTCGATGCCGGTGATGGACTTTCCGGCTCGCAGGTGGGCCACGATCTCAGCGCAAGCGGTAGCCTGCACTGCCAGGGGCATATCCGACTGCAGGGTGGGTCCTACCGCCAGCACCTGGCGCTCCAGCGCGCCGATCTCCGCGCGAGCCGTCTTGATGACGTCCACCAGATCTTGCCACGATTGGCGATGCTCGCCCCCGGCCAGGCCAGCCCGGATGACCTCTCGTTGCAGCACATCGGCGTCCGTGAGCGGGCCCAGCGCGGCCTGGACCGCCTCGCGCAGGCGCCTGAGGCTCTCCAGATCCTGGTCCGAGCCGGTCCAGAGGCCCGCTTCGAAGCGCTCTGACTTCTCTTGCAGTATCTTGCGACGCTCCAGGTCGGAGCTGAAGCGGCGCTCGGAGGGAACCTCCTCCAGGGGCGCCAGGCGTCCCTGCAGGTCGTGCTCGTCCTGAGGAGTGATCAGGCTGTTGAGGGCATAGAGCTCGGTGATCTCGTCCGGGCTGAGAGGCAGCGAGCCCCCGGGCGGAACCGGACCCTGGATCCAGTCGTGCAGGCCCCGGCCCTCGGCGATCTCCTGAGCGGCTCGGGTGGGATGAATGCTCTCGCCGTCCAGCCGGGGGATGGGCTCGTACTCGGCCGTCCGGGCCTCCACCAATCGCTGCTCGGCGGCCGCCAGTCGGCTCTTGATGTCCATCCGGCGCTCGCCATACGTGTTGGCCAGGCGCTCGAGCTCTTCAGCATCGCTGGACGAGAACAAATGGACCATGCCCTTGACGGCTTCCTCGAGCTGGGCCTGGCTCTCGCTCTCGTTGTCGAGCACGCTGACGCAAAGGGGCCGCACCTGGGGGCTGATCATCTCGCGCACCACCCGCAGGGCTTTGGTGCGGTGGCTGGTGACCAGAAGGCTCTTGCCCTCGGCCAGCAGGTGGCCCACCAGATTGGCGATGGTATGGGTCTTGCCGGTGCCGGGCGGCCCCTGCACCAGCACCGTGCCGTGGGCTGCCAGGCGGCCGGCCACGCGCTCTTGCTCGGGATTGGCCGGCATGGTGTAGAGCGGATCGACGTTGCTGTGTGGATCGACCCTGGTGGACGGACCCCTGGACTCGACGATGTCACCCTCCAGATCGATGTCAAAGCCGACCACGCGCACCAGCGCGGGAGGCAGGACTGGAAGTCCGGGCAGGGCCTCGAGAAAAGCCTCGATGGCCGAGGAGAAGCCCAGCGATCGGCTTCCCAGGTAGAGCACCGGCTCGCGAGAAAGCTGCACCTGCGCCCTGGCCGGGCTCAGATCGGCCCGTTTGGAGGTCACGCGGACCCCGGGCCACAGCCGGTCCAGCAGGCTGCCCAGCGGGTCGCTGTCCTCGGTGTTGCCCAGAATCTGGCGGCACTCCTGGGATACGTCCGGGGTGAGCTCGAAGCGCTGCATGAGGGCGCTGTAGAGACCGGGCTCTCGGTCGGTCTCGCGGAAGGTGAACTCGGCCCGCTCGGCCTCGAACTCGAGGGTGAGCTTCTGAAGCACCAGGGGATGGTCCACTCTACCCTGTTCGTCCTCGACGCGCACCAGGCCAAGACCGACCACCAGCTCGACGGTCTCGGACTCGCGCTCGAGCCGCCCCCACACCTCGAGCAGGCGGTCGAACAGGTCGTTGACGTCGTTGGCGGCCAGGGCCGGCTTCTCCCAGTCCTTGCGGCTCTTGAGCCAGGCCTTGAGGGCCTCAGGACGAGCTTCGTCGGCCTCGAAGGGCACCATGGAGCCACCCTTCTTCTTGCGTACGAAGGCGGTCACGGTTCCGTCGAGTCGATCCCAACCGGGTTTGAGCCAGCCCTCCAGGGCCTCGGGAAGGGGGGGGCAGGGCACGTCCTTGGGGCGGCGCACGCGTAGCAGGAAGTCTTCGGCCTCCTCGCGGGGGTCGAGGGGCAAGGGCCCGAGCTCGACGGCAGGATGCTCGGGGAGCTCGCCCAGGCGCAGCTGGAAGGGATACTCCTCGACATCCAGACAGGGTGGCGTGCTCAGCCTCTGGACAGCGAGCAGATAGTCGAACAGGCGGCGGATGCGCTCACGGGCCTGCTCGCGGAGGTCGATTGCGGAAGACATAAGCCGGGGGAGATTCAAAGCCAGGCGCCCGGTCTCCTACCGGAAAAGGCGGCGCGGCAACAAACTGGTTACAAATCGTCCCGGGAAAAGGGATAGAAAGGAGGCGGAGGTAGCCAGAGCATGCCGCAATTGTTGGATCGACGTCAGGCCATGGGGTTGGCTCGAGCGATGCTGGGAGAGGATCGCAGCGCCGAGTTGGAAAGCCTCAGCTTGCTGCTGGGTATCCAGACCTGCCCGGAAGCCTGCTGCTGCGAGCGCAACTGCATCTTACTGCACCCCCACCTGGGCCCTCACGAGTGCTCCCAGGGACACCTCTGGAATCACTGAAGTTGGCGCCGGGGCGCCCCCCAAAAACCTTGCCCACGGGACGCTCCACCCATCAGCGCAGGGCCGACTCGAGGTCTTCCAGCGTCACGTAGCGGTCCCAGCTGCGCACGACCTTGCCTTTGGAGTCCAGCAGCACCAGATAGGGAACGGCTGACCTGGGGTTGTACTTGCTGTACTGCCTGTAAACCGCGCTGTCGGTCTGATCGAGGTTGACCTGCACGCTCTCGACCCGGTGCTCGCTCGTGAACTTCTCCACCGAGGGCTTCATCTTGGCACTCCAGGGACACCAGTCGGTTCGAAACCAGACCAGCTTGTAGCTCGATTCGGCCAGGACCGGCCCGCCCACCAGCAAAAGGGCCAGCAGGGTCACCACAGCATTTTTCTTCACCTGAGCAGATTCTCGCGCCGAAGGGCACGTCCTTCGTGATCCCGCTTACAGATCTGTCTCCCGTGAGGTGCTAGAGTGAAGTGGCCGACGGTTTTGCGGGGATCTGCGCCGATGAGGTCCCCGAAGGAAAAGGCAAAACCTTCAGCACGGAACGCATTCTGGGGTGGGAATTTTCCTGAACAGGGAGGCCCGCATGGACTCCTTCGGCTCGGCTCCACGCATCGACGCGACCTTCTTGCCTGCCAACTACGCCAGCCGCGGCCTGGCGGCCGAATTCTATCTTGATGGCCGGTTGCGCCGCTTCGGAAAGCGCCATCGGGGCGACTGGACGGGCTGGGTGCTCGAGCTGAGCCCTGGACTGCTGGGCACGGCCCGCCACCTGACGGCCCAGGGCGAGCAATCGAGCGAGGTCTGGGCCGATGGTCGGGCTGAGCTGTTCGGCCCGGACGGGGAGGGGCAGGCGAGCTGGATGGACTGGGAGGACTGGGTTTCGAGCTGGATCGGGCGCATCACGGGGGCCGCCCGGCCCGCAAGTCCGGCCACAACCGCCTCCGCCACCCCAGGATGTTGCAGTTTCAAGGGGGGGCCGGCGCTCCCGTGAGCTGGTGGGGCAAGCTCATTCGAGCACTTGGACTTTCAGAGAGGTCACGCTGATCCGGAAGACCTGGCCCTGCAGCGCGAAGCAAAAAGCCGGTGGTTGGCTGTCCGGCCCGAGAACCAGACGAGGGGTGGTCAGCTCCTGGTAGGCCGCCGCGGGAGGACCCACGACCTGGAAGTAGAGGATCAGGTTGGCGGTGCCCACCTCGCGGGTCACGCTCAGGGTCACGCTGGTGGCTGCCGGCAGGCCAGCGAGCTCGAGCGGCCGGGGGATTTGCTCTTGCACCCAGAAAGCACGCTGGTCGAGCAACTCGTGGCCCTGGCGCATGATCTCGAGCTGCACGCGGTAGCGGCGCACCTCGGCACGGACCGGCGAGAGCACCATCAGGCAGAGCGCGGCGAGAAAACAGAGAGAAGTCCAGCCGCAAACCCCTTTGTGGTGCCGGAGGAGAAGGGGGGTTCTGGCTGTGCTCCTGGACAAATCTGCGCTCCCGCGCGTTGACCTGCTCACAATGAGAACGCGCGATAGCTCCGTGCTCATTCCTGAACGGCTCAACGCGCGCCGCCTTACATCGGCTTGTCGGTGGGTGGGGCCACGGCCAGAACCTCCTGGCTGAGGCGCTCTTGGTAGTTTTGCATCAGCCGGGTCACGTCCTCGTGGCAGTCTGAGGCCAGCACCAGCCCGGCGTGATAGTCTTCCGACAACCGCCAGACCACCTCGCCAGCGCTGAAGACGCTCAGGTCGGGGGCTTGCTGACGAGACAGGCAGAGCAACAGGCCGGCGTGGTCCTTGCGTTGAGCGGGCACCCGGTAGGGCTCGCCGCGCAGGTAGGCCGTCTCCAGCCGGGCCCACTCGCGCCACAGGTCGACGCCGGTCGCGGCCTCGACCTCGATGTCCAGGTGGGCGCCGCAGACCCGGGCAGCCATCTCCAGGAAGTAGAGCCGTCCGTCGTGGCCGTGGATGAACTCCGAGTGGGTGACCCCCCGCTCCAGGCCCAGGCCCAGGACGACGCGCTCGTTCATCTCGCGCACCTCTTGCAGCACCGGGTCTTGCTCGCTCATCGACTGGGAGAGGAACACCCCTCCCTTGTTCCACACGTCAAAGGGCGGGCGCCAGTAGCGGTGGGGTTGGGCGAAGAGCATGCGGCCGCCGTAGACGATGGAGTCGACATGCAGCACCTGGCCGGGAACGTATTGCTCGAGCAGGTAGTAAGAGTGATCGTCGCCGAGATCGCTGACTGCCTGCCAGACCTCGAGCTCCGAGTGGCACTTCTTGATCTTGACCGAGCCGGCCTCGGAGCGCGGCTTGAGTACCCAGGGCGGATCGACGCGCCGGGTGAACTCGTGGATCTGGTGGTGATTGAGCACGTGCACGAACTCGGGCTCGTTGATGCCCACCTCGCGAGCCTGCATGCGCATGGCCAGCTTGTCGCGGAAGTAGCGGGCGGTGGTCTCGCCCATGCCGCTGATGCGCAGGTGCTCGCGCAGCGTGGCGGCCAGTTGCACCGAGTAGTCGTCCAGCGCGATCAGGCCGTCGAAGCTGCGGCTGCGGGCCAGATAGCTCACCGCCCGGGTCACGGCGGTCACATTCGCCAGGTCGGGCATGAAGAAGCGTTCGTCCAGAACGTCGGGCCACGGCTTGTGGCGGACCGACTCTTCGGCCAGCAGCACCACCTTACAGCCCAGGCGGTGCAGCTCGTCCATCAGGCGGGGGCCCTTGAAGTAGTGAGCCAGCAGGAGGAAAGTCAGCGGTTTTTTCACTTGCTACAAAGCCTCGTTTCGTGGGAGAAGCCCTGGCGCCAGCCGGGGGTCTCAGGTGGCCGCGGAGGGCGCCGAAGGGTCGGCGCTCTCCGCGGGCCAGGTCCCGCCCCTGGCCCGCCCAGGAAGCGCGGGAAGTTCCTCCGCGCCGGGCAGCCCGGGGCGCGACGACTCAGGAGCTGACCTCGCTGGAGGCCGGCTCGGCTGTCTTCTCCTCGACGGCCGGCGTTGGGGCCGGCTTCTGCGCGGGGGCAGCCGTCCTGGAGGTCGCATCGGCCTGGGTGATCTGTCCCCGGAAGCCACCCGACCCACCGGCATGGATGCGCATTCCGTAGAACGAGCGCCACACGAAGTAGAGGCCAACCAGCAGGAAGAGGGCAGCCAGGCCCACCTTGGGGCCTTCGGTCATCTCCAGGGCGATCTCGACGGCCAGCAGCCCGAACAGCGTGGTGAACTTGATGATCGGGTTGAGGGCTACGGAAGAGGTGTCTTTGTAGGGGTCACCCACCGTGTCGCCCACGATGGTGGCCTCATGCAGCGGGGTGTTCTTGGCGTGTAACTCGACCTCGACCACCTTCTTGGCGTTGTCCCAGGAGCCGCCGGCGTTGGCCATATAGATGGCTTGATACAGACCGAAGAGCGCGATCGAGACCAGGTAGGCCACGAAGAAGTAGGGGTTGAAAAAGGCGAAGGCCAGTGTGAGGGTGAGCACGGCGAAGAAGATGTTCCACATTCCCGCCTGAGCGTAGACGGTGCAGATGCGCACCACGTTGGTGCTATCCTCCACCGAGGCTTTGGTGCTACCCTCGAGCTTGATGTTGGCTTTGATGTACTCGACGGCACGGTAAGCGCCGGTGGTCACCGCCTGCATCGAAGCGCCGCAGAACCAGTAGATGACCGCACCGCCGGTCATCAGGCCGAGCAAGATCATCGGGTCGACCAGAGCCAGCTTCTCCATGCCGGTGGTGCCGCCCTGAGTCAGCAACAAGATGATCGAGAAGATCATCGTGGTGGCGCCCACCACGGCCGTGCCGATCAGCACCGGCTTGGCGGTGGCCTTGAAGGTGTTGCCGGCGCCGTCATTTTCCTCCAGAAAGTGCTTGGCCTGAGCAAACTCGGGCCTGAAGCCGTAGTCCTTCTGGAGCTCATTCTCGACGTCGGGGATGGTCTCGATGAGCGAGAGCTCGTAGATCGACTGGGCGTTGTCGGTCACCGGGCCGTAACTGTCCACGGCGATCGTCACCGGGCCCATGCCCAGCATGCCGAAGGCCACCAGGCCGAAGGCGAACACGGGCGCGAACTTGATCATCTCCGGGGAGAGACCGAGCGAGGTGGCGTAGGCGATGGCCATCAGGAACATCATGGTCAGGCCCATCCAGAAGGCGCTGTAGTTGCCCGCCACCATGCCCGAGAGGATGGTCAGCGAGGCGCCGCCCTCCTTGCTCGAGTCGACGATCTCGGCCACATGGCCAGATTTGGCGCTGGTGAAGATCTTGGTCAGCTCGGGGATGATGGCGGCCGACAGGGTGCCGCACGAGATGATGACGGAGAGCTTCCACCATAGATCGGTATCCACCGCCAGGCCGCCCAGCATCAGCTTGCTGACAAGGAAAGTGACGGCGATGGAGACGGCCGAGGTGAGCCACACCAGGTTGGTCAGAGGCGCCTCGAAGTCCATCTTGTCGGCATTCTGATACTTGCCTTTAGCCATCACGTCGTTGATGGTGTAGGAGGCCATCGAGGTGATGACCATCAGCACGCGCATCACGAAGATCCACACCAGCAGGGTGGCCTGGAGGGGGATGCTGCCCACGGCCAGGGTGATGAAGACGATCAGGGCCACGCCGGTGACGCCATAGGTCTCGAAACCGTCGGCGGTGGGGCCTACCGAGTCGCCAGCGTTGTCGCCGGTGCAGTCGGCGATGACGCCCGGGTTGCGAGCGTCATCTTCCTTGATGTTGAACACGATCTTCATCAGGTCGGCGCCGATGTCGGCGATCTTGGTGAAAATGCCGCCGCAGATACGCAACGCCGAGGCGCCCAGCGACTCGCCGATGGCAAAGCCGATGAAGCAGGGGCCAGCCCACTCACCGGGGATGAAGAGTAAGATGATCAACATGACCAGAAGCTCGACACAGATCAGCATCAGGCCGATGCTCATTCCGGCCTGCAGCGGAATGGCGTAGCAGGGAAACGGCTTGCCCTTGAGCGAGCCGAAAGCGGTGCGCGAGTTGGCCCAGGTGTTGATGCGGATGCCGAACCAGGCGACCGCGTAGGATCCCAGGATACCGACCACCGAGGCGAACAAGATCACGGCCACCTGTCCGGCGCCCAGATGGCGCAGGAAGCCGAAATAGTAGATGATGCAGATGCCGATCATCACCTCCAGGATGGCCAGGAAGCGGCCCTGCTGGAGAAGGTAGGCGCGGCAGGTCGCGTAGATCAGCTCGGACATCTCGGCCATCGACTGGTGCACCTGCATCTCTTTGATGGCTTTCGCCTGGATCAGCGAGAAGGCCATTCCGATCAGGCACACGCCGATGCCGATCATCAGCAGCAGTTGGCCGCTCACGCCACCCAGGCTGTCGAAGGTCTGGGTCTTGAGCTCCCCAGGAACTTTGATATCGGTTTCGCTGGCCCAGGCGGGCAGCTGGATCAAGGTCATCAGGGCTACGAGCATCCAGTAGCGCCCGAGGCCGGTCAATTTCCGTAACACGGTTTTCATCCTCACTCTTTCTGCACTCCGGCGCTCTTGCACCGGGAAATCTCTCTCTTCAGGCCGGATTCCGCCGCCCAGGCCAACCCCCATGAAAAAACTTCCGCCTATTCTAGACCCGTTCCGCAGACCCTGCTTGGAATGTAAACTGGATGTTAAGACATCTCCGGGTTCTTGAGCGGAGAATCTTGCTCAATTTTTCAGTTGGACTGCCTGACTGTCAGGTGCTGTCTTGTGGACCTGATCCTTCATTTCAGGAATCCAGCGAAACTTTTCGGGCTGGCGTATTGACAGTTAGACTGTTAAACTGTAAGATGAGCGAAGAGGTCCCCGGTGGGCTTCCGAGGAGGTGACAGATGAGTGGCGACAAGAATCGGGAAGAGCTTTCCATCCAGGTTTCTCCCCCGCGGCGCAAACCGCCTCCCTCCATCGACCCACCGCCGTTCCTGCCAGTGATGCTGGCCTTCCCGCCTCGAAACAAAGCCGATCCGAAGGAGGACAAGTGATGTTGATTCTGATGCTGTGCGGACTTGTCGTTCTCTGGTTTCACTGCAACGTGATCGAAGTGGGTGCGAACAGTTGAACTGTCAGGCGGATCTCCCCGGAGGCTGGACAGTTGAACTGTCTAACAGCTACACTGGGGGAGTGAAGAACGCCCAGGCGGACGACTGGACCCTGGAGGAGCTGAGCGAGCAGGCCGAGCGCTTGCTCGCGCAGTGGAACCTGCCCAACCCCGGGGGCCGGGTCTCGCCGGTGCCCAGCTCGCGCACCATTCGCTACTACACGAGTCTGGGCTTACTCGACAGGCCCCACTATGTCAGCGGCACCGCCCGCTACACCCGGCGCCACCTCAATCAGTTGCTGGCTATCAAGGCGCTGCAGGCGGAGTACCTTCCCCTGCCGGCCATCCAGAAGCGGTTGGACGGGCGCAGCCCGGAAGAGCTCGAGCAGATCATCGAGGCGGCCACCTTGCGCCGTCCACCCGAGCCTGAAAAGCCCCGGGTGGAAAGCTGGGGCACCTGTCAGGCGCTGCCCGGCCTGCGTCTGCTGGTGGAGGATCGAGAAGCCCTGCTCGATTTCATGCTCACCCATGGCGCCCAGGAAGTGCAAGAACGGCTGGTCCGCGCCCTGAACTCTCTCAGCGCCCCTCGCACCTGAAGAACGCTAAGGTTTCCCTCGTCACGGAGCACCACAGCTCGACCAGGCCCTGGTCTCCTCTTGCCCGGAACAGAGCACAGCTCGTCCGGCCCCAATCGCCAGAAAGGAGCTCTCTTCGTGGCTCCCGCGCCCCGGGCCGGGAGTCGGACGGTGTGACAAATACCTCACGGCAGCACGAGATGTCGGCCGCCCGATTCCCGGCCCTGGTTCGCCAGGGTCATTTCTTTTTTCAGGTTGCTCGCCGCCCACCCAGCGCCCCGCAGCCGCAGGTGGCGGCCAGGCAGGCGGTCAGCAGGGCCCAGCCCAGCCAGGGCACCAGCCCCACCCCGGCCAGCAGGAAGGCTCCCCAGATCGTCGCCCGGGCGGTATCCAACTCGGGCCGGTCGGCCAGCGAGCCGAGCGACTCGCCCAGCCAGCTGAGAACCCCGGGCAGGGCGGTCAAGAGCTTCCAGGCCATCCAGACCAGAAAGGCGGCTACCAGCAGGCCGGCTCCTCCGCCGCGCCTGTCGGTCACGGCCAGCAAGAAAAGCAGCGCGAGAAGGTGCAGCAGGCCGATGACCAGGCAGCGTCCTCGTGACTGCTCGATCCGCTCGCGGGCGGCTCGGGCCCGACCTGGCCACAGTACCCAGCCCAGGAGCCCCAGGGAGGCCACCCCTACGGCTCCCAGCCCGAAACAGAGGGTGTACAGCAAGACCTGCATCAGTGGGCTCCGCTCCAGCGCCAGTTGAGGGCGGCGGCGCCCACCAGGCAGACGGCCGCCCCGACCAGCGCCAGGCTCTCACTCAAGCCGGGTAGCTCCAGGCGAGGCAGCGACCAGCCCGAGACCAGCTGCCAGCCCGCCTGCAGAGGAGGAAAACTCACGTAAGTGCTGGCGTACAGACATAGACTGACCAGCAGAACGGCTGCCGCTCGCATCCAGAAACGCTCGCGGCTGGCCGCCACCACCGGCTCGGGACGCTGCAGGGCGGCCATGACACCGGCGGTCAGGTCGACCGGCATGGGCGACATCTCGTTCAGCCGGCGCAGCGAGCACTCCAGCGAGACCAGCTGCCAGCTGGCCTCCCGGCAGGCAGGGCAGCCCTCCAGGTGGCGTTGGGCCCAGTCGGGCAAGCGAGCGGCCAGCTCGAGGGGGTGCCGGGTCCCCTCCAGGTTCTCTTGCAAGCATTCGCGCACCGATTCGCAGCTCATGACGATCCTCCCAACCTGGTTCGGAGCCGTTCGCGGGCCCGGAACAGGGCCACCTTCACGGCCGACTCGGTCATCTCCAGCACGGCGCCGACCTCGGCGCAGCTCATCTCCTCGCAGTAGTGCAGCACCACGATTGCCCGCGGAACCGCCTCCAGCGTGCCGACGGCCGCCATGAGATTCTCCAGCTCCAGGCGACGCTCGACTTCGCCTTCCGGCCCGCTGCTCGGGTCGGGAAGGTCCTCCTCCAGCGGCTCTGAGGGGCGTCTGCGCCGGGTGCGGAGCATGTTGAGCCCCAGTCGGGTGGCGATGGTGACCAGCCAGGGGCGCAGGGGACGCCCGGCCTGGAAACGCTCCAACCCTCGCAAGGCAGCCACGAAGGTCTCCTGCACCAGGTCCTGAGCCTCGCTGGGCGAGCCCAGGAGTCGGCTGCCCAGGCGCCACAGGCTGGCCTGGTGCAGGCGCACGATCTCCTCCAGGGCCGGCTGCTCGCCCCGCTGGGCGGCCAGCACCAGAGCGCGCTCGTCTCGCTGGTGGGCAGGGCTCACAGGAAAGCCAGAGCCGGGAAGTTTCCTCCCAGCACGGCGCTCGCGTCCGCCTGGAGCCAGCGGCTCAGCAGGGTGGAATAAACGGCCCGAAAGTCGACCGTGTGCACCAGATCTCCTTCCTTCAAGTTGCTCAGGGAGGGGACTTCGCCATAAAGACCGCCTTTCACCCCGGTGCCCAGGACGAAGAGCGGGCCGGCCGTACCATGATCGGTGCCGCCGCTGGCGTTCTCCTCCACCCGGCGTCCAAATTCCGAATAGACCGCCACCACCACGTCGCGGTCCTGGCCACGCCTCCTGAGGGCGGCCAGGAAGCCGGCCAGGCCGCGGGCCAGCTCGGACAGCACCTCGGCATGTCGCTTCGGCTGACTGGAGTGGGTATCAAAACCGCTCAGAGCGGTGCAGAACACCCGCCCGTGGGGCAGCAGTCGCAAGATGACGTCCAGCGACTTGCCGAAGTCCCCGCTTGAGACCGATTCGCCCGGGCAGGCCTGGCAGTGGTCCATCGCCTCTTCCAGGTGCGCGAAGGTGCTGCCCAGGTGGCCACCAAAGTCGCGGTACATGGCCGACAATTCGGCCTGATGGCCTTGGATGCGGAACGGGTCGGCAGTCTTGATGCACAGGGGCTGGGCGATCTTGGCGTAGAGGGCTCGGGTCAGGGTCGAGCCCACGTTGACGGCGCCTGCCTGGTTGCTGTCCAGGAAACGGCCCAGCCAGCCGTAGCGAGCCGTGCCGCGCAGCACGGCGGTGTGATAGATGTCCGAGGAGTGAAAGTGGGAGCGGTTCGGCTCGGGATAACCCACCCCGTTGATCAGAGCCAGCCGACCGGTCTGCCAGATCGGCATCAGGGGCTCCAGGGCGCGGTGGAAGGCGAGACCCGACTTGAGCGGCACGACCTGGTCGGCTTTGAGCGCCAGCCGGGGACGCAGCTTGCGATAGAGCGAGCTATCGGATACCACGGTGTTGAGCCCATCATTGCCCCCGAACAGGTGCACCAGAACCAGCTTGCGGGGCGTGGCCGCCATGGGGATCTCGGGCAGCATCATGACGCCCGCCATGGCCAGGGTCGCTTTGAGAAAATCTCGTCGTTTCACAGCAGCTCACCTCACCTGATAGTCGGGGCTGGCCAGGATCAGAGCCAGCGTGTCGGCCGGACCTTTCTGTTGGCAGGCCCGCGCGAGATGGGCCCGAGTGGAGTGGGTGACGTCGGGCAATCCCGCGGCGGCCAGGAGGCGCTCGAGGGCCTGCTCGGGGGTGGCCCCTTCCACCAGGCTGGATAGCTGGCTCTGGTGGGCTCCGGCTAGCTGGCCGGCGAAGTTGACCCGGTCGAGCAGGGTGGAGGTATTGAGCCAGGCTTTGCCCTCGGCCCAACCGGCCACGCTGGGAGGCAGCCAGGGCAACTGCCCCATGGCCACCAGCCTTTCCAGCCACTGCCAGCCCGGCCCGTTGCGGAACTGGCCGTTGAGCGAGCGCAGGGCGCCGACCGTCAGCTCCACCGGGCTCTTGTAAGCCTGGCGCGGCTCGGCCGTGGCTCGGAAGGCCCGGCCCAGGAAGAGAGCCTCCAGCACCGGGGCCAATACCCCGTGGTGCTGCTCATAGACTCCCGCCAGGCGCTCCACCTCGCGAGGCGGCGTGCTCACGCCGGTGAAGAAGCGGAACAGGCGGTCCACCAGGTAGCGGGCGGTGCGGGGATGATGGGCCAGGATCTTCACGACCTCTTCGCCCCCCAGCTGGCCGGTGTGGCCCAGAAAGCGCTTGGGGCCGTCGTCGTGGTGCTCGGGGCTGAACAGGAAGGTACCCCGGCTCCAGTCGATGCCCCAGCCAGTGAAAGCCCGGGCGGCCGACTTGACGTCGGCCTCGGTGTAGTGGCCCTCGCCCAGGGTGAACAGCTCCAACAGCTCGCGGGCGTAGTTCTCGTTGGGGTGCTCGCGCTTGTTGGTGTGTCCGTCGAGGAAGATCAGCATGGCCGGGTCGCGGGAGATGCCCAGCAAGAGGTCGGAGAAGCGGCCGGTGGCGTGCTTTCGCAGGAGGTCGTTCTGGTTGGCCAGGAAAGCGGGGAAGAGCACGGGGAAGACGGCGCTGGTGAAGTGCCCGTGCCAGAACAGGGTCATCTTCTCCTGCAGCGGGCTCCGGGTATGCACCATCTGGTTGAGCCACCAGGTAATCAGCACGGCCACCTGGGCCAGCGTCAGGGTGAAGCCCGGGGGAAGGGTGGTCAGGCGCGGCGGAGCAGGGGCCTCGGGAGCGTAGCGCACCAGCTCGCGCACGCTGGCCTCGTAGCCCTGGCGCAGGCTGCGTTGCAGCTGCGAGGGGGTGACTCCGAAGCCGGCCGCCCGCCAGAGGTAGGCGTGCAGGCGCATCATCGCTCGCCTGCCAGAGGGGCTCCCAGGGCCGACAGCCCCAGGCAGGCTCCCGCCAGCCAGCCCAGCACTGGCAGGCCAAAGACCAGTCCGATCAGAGCGGTGCCGGCGGCCGTGGCGCGCTTCTCGGTGAGAGAGAGCCCCTGCCCGATTCGCTCGGCCAGAGCCGGCAGCCCCTGGGCCAGGAAGACCAGGTTGGCCACCACCGCGGCGAGGACCAGAAGGCCCTTGAGGGGAAGGCTGAGCACCAGGAAAATCTCCAGCAGCACGATCAGAATTCCCAGCAGGAAGCTGCGCAGGGGAAAGAGCTCCAGGGTATGACGGCTCTTCTCGACGCGCTCGGGCCAGAGGGAAGAGGCCACCAGGTTGACGGCCACCAGGCCGGCCAGCAACGCGCCAGCGACCCAGAGCATGGGGCCGCCGTTGGATATCGACAGCAGCAGGGCCAGGATGGCCAGGACGATCACGGTTTTTCTGAGCATGTTCTTGCCTCCTTACCCTTGTTACACCGGGGGAGGGGGGCTGGTTACAGGGAGCGAGAAAAATTTACCCGGTTGTGTCGGGTCCCGGAGTGACACAGGACAGGAGCGGTCCACAATTCAGCGACGACAGGGGGACGGGCCGTCGGACTGGTCAGAACAGAAAGTCGGTCGATAAGAAATTGCTGTGCCGCTCGCGCAGGATGCGGGTGAGCAGGGCCTTGCTGGCCGGCGTCTGCCTGGCAGCCACCAGGGTGCGGATGGAGAAGACGCGCAGCGCGTCAGAAATGGAGAGCGTTCCTTCGGCCGAGTCCTTGCGGCCGGTGAAGGGCAGCATGTCCGGCCCGCGCTGGCACTGGCAGCTCAAGTTCACCCGGCAGACCTGGTTGACCAGCGGGTCGATCAGGCGGGCCAACGTTTCGGGGTCCAGTCGCTCGATGCGCTCGGCCACGCTCATGGTGGGCCACCCGCCGCGACCCTGGTCGTAGGCCTTCACAGCTGCCTGCAGGGCGGCCAGCGATTCGGTGGCGGTCAGCAAGGGGTAACTGCCGATGGTGCTCGGCCCGATGGGCGAGACGACATCCCGGGTCTCGCCCTTCCATTCGAGCAATTGTCCGTCGACGAGATAGCACTTCTGGTGCAGGGGCTCGAGGTGGTGATCCATGCCGCGGGGTTCTTCAGGAAAGCGATCTGCACCTGTGAAGGGTAACCGGTCTGCACCTTCTGAAAACAAACGCCCCCGGCCTATCGACCGGGGCGCTCAGCTCAGGGTCCGAGCCCTTCCCAATACCAGCATCCGTCCACCGGGTAGGTGCTCAAGTCACAGCGGAACAAAAGGCCGTTCTGAGCCACCGCCCAGATGATCGAGCCGTCATGGTTGGCGGACAGACCCTGGGGGATGTCCTCCTCCAGCTTGCTATCCAAACTGAGGTTTTGCCACACGGTGGGGGCGGCCGGATCGCAGAGCTGCAGACCGTTGGCATCGAGGACAAAGAGCTTGGTTCCATCTCCGCTCAGGGCCACGCCCTGGACGTTGTCCATCGAGCCGTCCGGATTCTTGATCGGGGCAGCGTTCCACGCGCCCCCGCTGTATTGCCGGATGCAGTCATTGTCCAGGTCGGCCACGTAGACGGTGGTGCCGTCCTGGCTGCAGGTAACGCCTCGCAGCCGTCCCAGGCTGTCGCCGGGGCTGGTGGGCTTGATCTGGAAGCTCCACATTCCCGTTGCATTGGTGTACTGCCACAGGCAGCGGTTGGTCTCGTCGGCCAGCCAGACCACCGAGCCGTCGGCGGAGGTGGCCAGTCCCGTCGGGTAGCCCAGGCCGGCGGGACGGAGCAAGGTGGCCTGCCAGGTGGCCATGGTCTTGTCGATGTAACGCACCCCTCGATTCACGTAGTCGACTGCGTACAGCTTTTTCAGGTCGGGTGTCGCCGCTACGGCGCCGGGGCGCCCCCCGTTGGGCATTTCACGCTGGGCAAGAGGGAGGTTGAACAGCCACATGGTGGTCGGATCAAGCCCGCTCAGGTAGTCCCAGCCGCGCGGAAAACGCTCGCAGGCATCGGCCGAGCCAAGGTAGGTCAGATTGGGGTCGGTGCCGTGGCAGCTGGAATTGAAGAACGGACTGGGCATCGTCCGCAAGGCCACCAGCGAGGCGACCGCCTTGCCGCCGGGGGCGGTGACCTTGAGCGAGATCACCTTGAGGTCCCCGTCGTCGATACCGTCTCCGTCATAATCTCCCGCATCCTGTACGTCGACCTCGTAGACGTAGCTCGAGAAATTGCCCGCGAAGGTATCCGAGCCGGTCACCAGCTGATCGATGGGCGTGGCGGCCAGAACCTCCATCCGGCCCTGGGCCAGGAACGCGGCCGTGGAGTAAGTATGGGAGCGGTCATTGTTGCGAGCTGCGTTCACAAACAGGCCCATCAGGAAGCTGATAGCCAGGAACGTGATGGTCATCGCTACCAGAAGCTCGAGAAAACTCAGGCCCTTTGGCTTTCTTCTCACAGGCTCTTCACCCGCACTTCCGTCAGGATTGGACTCAAGACCGAGCTGAGCTTCATTTCGACAAGAAGAAAGGGAACTCCGCTCGTCAGCGCCGGATCCATGCGCTGAATGGCAAAGTTGTCCACCTCGAAGGTCACCTTCTTGGTCTCCAACACATTGTGAGTGGCCGTATTGGCCGGATCGAAGGTCGGGTCATAGAGCATTCGTTGCACCGTGCGGGCGGTCTTGTCCCAGCGGTAACCCAGGACGCGCTCGCCGGTGGAGTCATAGGTGCGGAAGACGAGGGGGGGGTTGACCCCGACTTCGGGGATATAGCTTCCGAAAGTGGACCAGGGGGTGGTGGCCGGGTCGGGACTGTAGACCCGGTCGGAGGCGCGCAGCTCACGGGTGAGCCGATCCACGGCCACGGTGGCCAGACGATAGTCGGTGGACTTCTTGGTGGTCAGCGTGTAGGTGCGGTAGGCCACCACCAGGGCGTGGCAGACGATGGTCATGAACAGACCCAGGATGGCCCCGCAGACCATCACCTCGATCAAGTTCATGCCGCGCTGCTCTCGCCTCATGAGGTTGTTGGCGTCGCCGTCGGCGTGGGGCTGCTGGAAGCCGAGCTGCCAGCGTCGTAGGCCCTCTGGAAATTCCCCTGGGGTACCACGATGACGCGATCGGCTTTAACACCCCCGTAAGCATCCTTGATCATGCCTCGAGAACGGATCGTTCCATCGGCCTGAAGCACCACCTCGAAAACATTCTGCGTATTCCCGGCAGGCACTCCCAGCTCGACCGGGGTATCCACTGTGAAGAAGGAAGCCCGAGCTCGGTAGAAGTCGATGCCGGCCTGGGCAAGAAAGTAGGCCCGCTGGCTCCGCTCTTGCTGGGCCGCAAAACGGTAGTCCTGCTCCATCAGGGTGACGAACGTCAGTCCCACCACCAGTAAAAACATCATGAACATCAGAGCCGTGATCAGGGCCACGCCCCTGGAGCGCATCGTCCTCATCCGGCCAGCTTCTCCAGCAGCCCGTAAATGGGCAAGAACATACCCACGCACAAAATCCCCATAGCAACTCCCATCAATCCGATAACCGCCGGCTCGATCACCGTCACCAGTTGGGTGAGCACGATCTCGTTCTGCTGCTCGAGCAACCGGCGGGCGGCCGAGAGCAGACCGTCCAACTCGCCGGTTTCCTCGCCCACCATCAGCATCGAGTTGACCACTCGCGGAAAGTAGGGCACGATCGAGACGGCCTCGGCCAGGCTCCCCTCAATCTCGAACTGGCGGGACATCCGGTCGAGCTGGTCGCTGTACTGGTCGTAGGGTGAGGTGGCCCTCATCAGCTGCAGGCCCCGCTGCAGCGGGATGCCGTCCCGGTTCATGGTGGCCAGGATGTCCACGAACTGCACGGCCAGCAGGCTGCCCACCAGGTTGCGCGTGACCGGCAGGCTGGTCACCAGGTCGAAGCCCTTCTGTTGCAGCCAGTTCCAGCGCCACAGCACGAAGGCCAGCACCAGGCCCAGGCTCACCAGGAAAGCCGGGCTGTTGAGGGTCGCCACCAGGCCCACCACGACTTTTGAGATGAGCGGCAGTTTGGCGTCCATCTGGTCGTAGAGGCCGAGAAAGCGAGGCAGCACGAATTTGGTGATGCCGAGCAGCACCAGCAGACAGGCCAGGCATGTGATCATGGGGCTGGTGAGAGACTCGCGCACCCGGCTGATCAGCATGTGCTTGCGCTCGAGCATGTCGGAGGCGCGCTGCAAGCGGTCGGCCAGATCGCCGGTCTCTTCTCCCGCGCGTGCCAGCAGCTGGACTTCGGCGGGGAAGACGCGGGGATGTCGGGTCATGGCGTCGGAAAGGCTCCAGCCCCTCTCGAGCACCTGGTGGGTGACGTCCTCGAAGGCGATGCGGATGGCCTTGTTCGTGCTCTGCTCGGCCAGGACCATCAGGGTCCGGGTGGGGTTGATGCCGGCCTTCATCATGACCGCCAGTTGTTGCAGGGCGATGGCGATGTCGTGGGAGTTGGCCCGGGTCATCCAGCGGTCCAGGGCCTTGTAGGAGTCCAGGAAGCTGAAATTTTTCCTGGATGGTGCAGGTGAAGGCTCGGGCTGGGATCGCGGGGGCGGGGCGGCCGCCATCAGAGGCTTGCGGGAAGTGGTCGCCGGCTTCTGGGAGCCGGTTTTCGCCGTCTTCTCGGATTTCGGGGACGGGTCCGCCTGCTCCCAGACCTTCGTCTTCCGCGACTCGATGCTCTGCGCGGGCAGCGGCTCCCAGACCGCCTTGGAGACTTTCGCAGGCTCGGGAGCTTTCAGGTCTGGCACTGACTCCCAGAAAGCCTTGATGGGCTGCTCCTCGGCCGGGGTCGATCCCTCCCCCCAGGCCGTCAGGTCTGGTTTGGGAACGGATACCGACTCCGGTGCCTCTTCAGGCCATCCGCTCACACTTCCACGCTCCATCGCTTAACCCGGCTCCTCGCGCATGCAATCCCACACTTCTCAAGTCCTCTGGCCGTTGTAACATTTTAGCAAAGAATTCTGCCGTCGACCACCCTGTGCGGAGGATCGTCCACCAGCCAGCAGCGAAGCGGCTCCGATGCGAGCGCTGATCGTGATCGGGCTGCTCTGGACGGGGCTTCTGGTGGCCTGCTCGCGATCTCCCGATGATCCGCTGGTAGGCCGGGTGGACGAGGCGATCTCCCGCGGCTACGACTACTTGCTGGGTCGTCAGGAAGAGGACGGGGCCTGGCGGTCCAAGCTTTACCCGGGTTACACCGATGGGGAGTCGCTCAGTCCGCTGGTGATCAAGGCGCTGCTCTATGGCCCCTCGGGCCCAGAAGGCCAGGCAGCGGGCGAGCGGGGAATGAAGTTCTTGGCCTCGCGCCTGCCTCCTCATCAAAGCAAGATGACCTTCCCGGTCTACAGCCTGTCGATGGCGGCCATCGACCTGAGCCGGAGCAGCGCCCACCGGGAAGTCCGCGACGCCATCATCACCGACCTCCGGGGCCATCAGCTCGCCGAGCAGCTCGGTTGGAAGCCCGAGGATCTGAGCTACGGCGGCTGGGGAGAATCCAAGCAGCCCTACCGACGGCCTCCCGGCAACAGGATCGACCCCAGCCGCAGCGCGAATCTTTCGGTAACGCTGTTCGCGCTGGGGGCCCTGCGGCTGGCCGGCGCTCCACCCGATGACCAGGCCGTCAAGAAAGCCCTGATCTTCGTGCAGCGTTGCCAGAACTATCCCGGCGACGGGGGATTCTTCTTCTCACCCACCAACCTGCGCCAGAACAAGGCCGGAGACAAGCGCAGCTATGGCAGCATGACGGCGGACGGCTTACGCTGTCTCCTGCGCGGCGGCCTGGCTGGCGATGACCCGAGGGTCCAGGCGGCCCGGGGCTGGGTGCTCGAGCACTACGATCCCCTGAGAAACTCCGGGGACTTTCCACCCGAGCAAGAAGAGATGCGCGAAGCTCTCTACTTCTACTACTGCTGGACCACCTCCCACGCTCTGGTCGAGTCCGGCCCACCGGCCGAGGGCGACTGGGCCCGCCCGATGTGCCAGGAGCTCTTGCGCCGTCAGCATCCGAAGGGATACTGGCGCAATGAGCAGGGAAGGATGACCGAGGATGAGCCGCTGGTGGCCACCCCGATGGCCCTGGCCGCCCTCGTGATGGCCCGTTCGGCCCTGAGCCCCTCCCCCTGACAGGTTGCCTGAACGGCCTCGTGCGCCGAGCCCCTCCCCTGACAGGAGCAGGGCGGGTGCAGGCGCGAACCGTCTGGCCATGTCCGAAGAAGAACTTCCACTCAGCGACCGCACACTGCAACTGGCTGATCGGGTCATCGTCGGGGAGGCCCCGGCCACCGAGTTGACGGCTTTGCTCGAGCAACTGGTTCAGGCTGCCCGTGAGGGCCGCGAGCAGTTTCTGATGGATTCAGACGGCAACCCCGAGTTGACGGGCGAGGATCGCGAGCAGGTCTGCCAGACCATGGATGACTACCTGGTGGCCCTGGAGGAGCTTCAGAACCGGGCCTCGTCCGGTCAGGTCGAAGGAGCGGGCGAGGTCGTGCAACGTGCCCGCCTGGCCCTCATGGCGGTGCGCGACTATCGCGAGCGCTACGTTTACGCCTGCAATCACGGCCCCGCCGTGCACCCTTTCCTGAATCGACTGGTCGCTCACCTCGATGTCATGGCTGAACGGGAGACGGAAAAGCGTCACACGCTGGCCTTGCTCGACCTGCTGGGCAGCTTCATGGATGAGGTGGGTGAGCAAGTCGGTGGGATCGACGAGCCGACATCGCGAGAGAAAGCTCAGTCCGCTCTGCGCACGATCGAGGAGGAATGCGACTCGCTGCGCGCAGCCCTGGAATCAGGCCAGGGCGATTGCGATCTCTTCAAGTCGCTCCGCGGCGCCCTGGTGGAGTCCTCGGACACGATCGCCGAAGGGCTGGCCATGCAGTTCGAGCGTGATCTGTCGGCGGGCCGCACCCCTTATCCGCCGGTGAACCTGGTCCTGGCCGCCTGCGATCGGCTGCTGACCGGGCAGATCAGCCACCAGCTCTTCCGCGAGGCGGTCGAGCAGGCCCTCTGGCTGACTCGTTTTCGCTTCCCCGAAGAAACCCAGGACAGTGTGGCCGACGCCTCGCGGGAGGTGCGCGAGTCGCTCGAGCGGCTCTGGAGCATGCCGGCCCGGCCTGACCCGGAGGAGCTGGTGGCCGAGCGAGAGATCCTTCGCAGTGCCACCGAGAGTTTATCCATGTTCGTGGCCGTGCTGCAGTCCGAAGACGAGGTGCTCGACCTGGTGCAGCATGAAGGGCTGGCCGGGGGGGGCGGGGGAGGAGCTGGTCGCGGCCTGCCGCGAACGCTCGCGAGCCTGCTGCAACTGGGGGACGGCTTCCTGGAGGGCCAGGCCGGCAAGGACGACCTCGACCAGGCCATCAAAGGGCTCGAGCAGACCATCGGCCGCACCCGCAGCCAGATGGCAGCTTCCCGAGAATCAGCCGAGCGGGCCAGGTTGCTCGAAGAGACCCTGGACCACCTGACCCGGGCAGCCGCAGCCATGCGCGATCTGCTCGAGCGCAAAGGGGGGCGAGGTGCTTTGGAGCGGGCCGAGCACGAGATGGTGGCCTCGCAAGAGGTCATGAAGAACCTGGAGACGACTCGCTGAGCCTGACTTGAGCCTGGCTCCCACGGCGCAGGATTTTGAGCGGCTATTCCGAGGACTGCTCGCCCAGCCAGGTGCTGGAGGTTTCTCGCTTGATCGCGGGCATGCGAACGGTGGCCGTTTCTTCCTGCTCGTAGATCGGCAGACGCTCCGACTCATCGAGCATCGAATCTCGCTCCTCATCCTTATAGCTGACGAGGTTCCCCAGCAGACCGCGCAAACGGCGGTTGGTCAGTAGCTTTTGAGACAGCTTGTCGGCCTTGCCCAGGATCGCCTCGAGGGCGGAGACCTTCTCGTCGGTGGCTTGATTGTAAGCCTTCACGATGGCTTCCCAGGCCGTGTCGGCCGACTCGCGGCAACGCCGGGCCCGCTTGCACAGCGCGATGACCTTCTTGCTGTCGGTGAAGCCCCGAGTCTCCGTGTTCATGGCCCGAATGCCCAGCTCCTGAGCCTGTTCGGCCACCATGCGCTTGTATCGGCTGACGTTGCGCATGATGAAAAGGCGCCCCACGAAGCCTACCCAGCGGTTGGAGCCAAGGTCGGCCTCCAGCTCTTTCTGGTAGTGCTGGGCGTGCTCGTACAGCTCATCCATGCTGCGGCACAGGTCGAGCAGTGAATCGTCGAAAATCTGGTTCTTCTTATAACTCTTGTGAACTTCCTGAGCGATCCGCACGATGAGCTCTTCATACATTGCTGTGAGAGCGATCCACCGGTGCAGTCTGCGAAATCGCGCTTGTGCGCTATCTCTTGCCATCGAACCCCCTCAAGAAGTCAGACGGAGTGATTCGCCCCGGACCAGAGCACTCCCTCCGAGAGTCTGTCCAGGCGATTGCGCTACAACTGGAGAAGGGGGCGTTCGTCAGGAGCGCGGCCGGAAGCCCTCTTGAGGCAGTTTTCCGGCTGCGCGACGCCCAACCTCCAGCGGGGACTTTGGGAGGGCGGAAAGGCCCTCTCTGACAGTTGTTCACAACCTGTTCACAGAATAGAAATGAGACTTTTACTTTCGTGCCCTTTCCAACTCGAGGTCGGGGAGGTAAAATGGTACCAAATCATCTTATCTTGGAGGGTCTTCGCATGGACGGCTTACGCGTCAATCAGGCACACCAACACTCCGGTAATTCGACCACCGCAATCGCCTTCGCACTGGCGATCGCTCTCAGCGCCGGGGCTCAAGCTCAGGGCGGCGCTGGCTTCCAGCAGCAACAGGCGAATCCCGCGCAGCAGCTCTTCGGCATGGGCTTCATGATGGGTGCCATGGCCAACCAGATGCAGAACCCGATGGGCGGTTTCGCCCAGCCGTTTGGCCAGAACCCGCTTTTCGGCCAGAACCCGATGTTTGGCAACCAGTTTGGTGCCCAGCCCTTCGGCGCTCTCCAGGGCAACTTTGGCGGCCAGCAGAATCCGTCCTTCGCGGCGGGCCTGGGACTGGGGATGGGTCTGGCCCTGGGCTCGCAGATGCGCAACCCGGGCAACACTTTGCTGGGCAATCAGCTCGGTGGGCACCACCACGGACCCGGTGGGCAGTGCGGTGGCCCGTTCGGTGGTGGCCCGTTCGGCGGTGGCCCGTTCGGCGGTGGCCCGTTCGGCGGTGGCCCGTTCGGCGGGCCGCCCCAAAACCCGTTGGCGGCCGTCGTGAACCTGATTATGCGCATCCTGCAGGGTGGCGGCGCGCAGGGTCATCAGGGCCATCATCACCACGGCCAGTTCGCCCAGCAGCAGGGCAATGGCGCGTTCGCCTTCGCGGCAGCCGGCGCTTTCTAATCGACCTCGGCTGAGTCAGAAGAATGCCGGACGAAGAAACCCGTCCGGCATTCTTGTTTGTGCGACAGGCATGGCTGGAGGCCCTTCCCTCGCTACTTCAGTCGGCCTGGGACCAGGGTTGGCGTGATGCTCCCGCGTTAGCGCACCAACGCCAGACTGAGCATCGTCTGCGCGCGCCCTGCGCGGTTCAACATTCCTGGGCTCAGGCCTATCCTGGTCGCAGTAACCCGGCTTTGAGGGCGTAACGCACCAGATCGGCCCGCGACTGCAAACCCAGCTTCTGCATGCCGTGGGCCTTGTGGGTCTCCACCGTCTTCACGCTGATCTGCAGAAGATTGCCGATCTCCTTGTTGCCATAACCCTGAGCGATGAGCTGGAGGATCTCGTTCTCGCGCTCGGTCAGCGGGTTGATCGGGGTGGCCGCCCCGCAGAGCGAACGGATGGCCCCCACCAGGTCGGCGTCGGGAGCCTGCTTGAGCACGTAGCCATGGGCTCCGGCTTGCAGCACCCGCTGTCTGACCGCCTGATCGTCGTGCATGGTCAAGACCAGCAGTCGGGCCTGAGGCAGCCGCCTGGAGAGCTGCTCGGCCGCCCAGATGCCGTCCTGCCCGGGGGGCATGGTGAGGTCCAGCAAAACCACGTCGGGGCGGTGCTCCTCAGCCAGTCGGACCGCCTCGCCCCCTTCGGCCGCCTCGGCCACCACCTCGATGCCGCCCGACTCGAGCAGCATCCGCAGGCCGGCGCGCACGACCGCGTGGTCGTCGGCGATCAGGACCCGGATCGAACGACTAGACATGCGCCTTGACCTCCCGTGGGACGAGCACGATCACCAGTGTGCCGCATCCGGGCTCGGAGTGGACCGCCAGGGCCCCCCCCAGACCCTCGGCCCGCTCGCGCATCCCCACCAGACCCAGTCCTTCCACCGTCAGGCTGGCGGGGTCAAAGCCCCTCCCATCATCCTCGATTTCCATGCGCACTTCATCGGCACTCTCCGTCAGGCGCACCTTCAGCCGGGCCGGGCTGCCGTGGCGCAGGGCGTTCCCCACGGCCTCCTGGGCGATACGATAGAGGGTGGCCTCCACGGCCATGGGCAGACGCGGAAAGCTCTCTCGAGCCTCCAGTACCAGGTCCGCCTGGCCCAGGGAATCGAGATGAGCCCTCAAGGCCTGCACCAGTCCCAGCTTCTCCAGCACGGGAGGCCACAGGCTCTTGGCCAGGCGGCCCACTCCATCCATGATCTCGGAGATCTTGTCCTCCACGGGCGTGCCCATGCGAGCTGCCAGCTTCAGGCCATACAGCTCCTGAGCCACCCCGTCGTGCAACTCGCGGGCCAGCCGGCGCCGCTCTTCTTCCTGGGCCTCCATCGTCTTCTGGGTCAAGAGGCGCGACAGGCGAGCGTGCTCTTTTTCGCGATGGCGCGAAATGTCCACCAGTGTGAGCATGGACTCGGCCTGTCCATCCTCCCCGGGAGGCAGGGCCGAGGTGCTGACCGCCACCGGCAAAAGTCCCCCTCCTTTGTGCCGTACCACCGACTCGAAGAAGGGGCGAGGTCGGGACAGGTCGAGCGGACAACCATCTCGGCACGAAGACCCTTCGGGCGGCACGCAAAGGTGGCACAGCTTCAGCTCGCCAGGCCGAGCCGGATACCCCAGCATCGCCTCGGCGGCCGGGTTGAGAGCCGTGATCTCGAGCTCATGGTTGACCAGCAGGACCGCTTCCGACGAGCTCTCGAACATGGCCTCCAGGCGCTTGCGTTCGGAGCGAATGGCCGCGTTCATGCGCTCGATGAGCGAGAACATGACCGCCGAGAAGGCCACCGAGGCCACCGCCATCACCGCCACCCGGCCCAGGACCTCGGGCCAGGTGATGGGTTTGCCTCCCCACAGCATGAGCCCCACTTCAAAGACAGCTGCCCCCGCGGTAGGCGCGGCGATTGCCAGGATCTGCAGTGAGGACATCTTCATCAGGCCCGATTCTCTCCCCCGGGCCCCCGGCCTGTCAACAGGCTATTTGCCCGTGAGTTTGTCGACCGAGACCTTGGCCCGCAGCATCACGCGCGACATGGTCAGATCCTTGTTGAATTCGCGGGTCTTTCCCTGGAAGCTGGCCCGGATCACCCTGCCGAGCAGGGCCGAGGCTGGAATGCTCTGGGTGCCGGCCTCGGTCTGCTGGGTCACCTCGAGCTGATCCCCCCTGGTGCCGACGTAACGACACAGCACAGCCCGATCGCGACGCTTCATGTAGACGATGTCGCCGAATTTGAGGTCGGTGGCGGCCACCTTCTCGATTTCCACCAGCGACCCGGCGGGGATCTTCTTGGGCATCTCGGAGACCTCGATGGTGACGGTCGTCGTCTTGGGGCCCGAGCTCGACTTTGGCCTGGCGGTGCCCGCCAGCATGCTGTGCATGTCTTTGTTTAACTTCTGATAGTCGCGATTTTCGGCCATGAAGGTCCTCCCCGTTCCGAAGGTGAGATCCCCCCCAGTATACCTCCTGGAGGGGCCCAGCGGATATGGGAGATTCCTACTTCGCGAAAGGCGAAACTCTATTCGCAATCGGGCTTATCAGGTCGAGAGGTCGAGAACGCCTGGCAGGTTGGCTTCCCACCGATCAGCCCCGCCGTTTCACGCGCACGTTGCCGATGATCACCCAGCCGTCCCCTTCCTTGATGCCGGGGCTGCCCTGGCTGGGAGGGGCGTTCCTGGCCTCCTCGAGCTGGCGTTTCACCTCGTCGGACGGGTCCACGCGCAGCTTGTGCAACGTTCCCGCGAGCTTGTCGGTCAACGTCACCACCCCGCCCGCCTCCACGGCGTCGATCTCCCAGCGAATGCTTTCGGGCAGTTGCAGCTTGAGCTCGAAGGTGGTGCCGTCCTTTAGATTGTGGCGGCGCACCACAGCGTCGCGGTCCACGCTGTAGAGCATCCCATCGGGACCGGGCTGGAAGCTCTCGAAGCCCCCGCTGACCCGAACCCTCTGGCCCAGCGTGCCGTCCGGCTTGATCTGCTGGATGCTCTCGCCATCCTCGTGGGCGTAATAGACCGAGCCGTCGGCGGCCGGCAAGAAGCCTTCGTTCATGTGGTTTCCGGGTGCCTCGTCCTCGATGTTGCGCTGCCAGAGCATCTTGCCGTCAGGGCTGAGGCAGTAAAGCTTGTCGTCTCGGCGTCCGGTGAAGTAGATGCGTCCATCCGGGCCGGCGTAGGGCGTGTACAGCCCGCCAACGGCCGAGTCTGTCTGCACCTCCCAGGCCTTCAAAGTCCTGAGATCGATGCCTCTGGCCTCGCCCCGAGCCCCACCGTAGAACAGTCGGTCGCCTGCCACCAGGGGGAACGAGCCCATGTCGGGCAGATCCACTTCCTTCACCTTGCCGTTGGCGCTCACCAGGGCAAAGTGAGGCGACTTGAACGTGTTGGAGAAGTCGTCCGAGGCGAAGAGTTGCCCGTGATCGGGCGTCTGCACGTGGAAGTACTCGTCGGAGTGGATGGGGAGGTGCTTCTTCCAAAGCTTCTTGCCATTCGAGTCGAGTTTGAGCACGTCCTGATCGACCTTGACGAACAGGTTGCCCTGAGGGTCGGCCTGAATGCTGTCGATCTGCTCGCGCGATTCGGTCTCAAAGCGCCATTGCTCCTTGCCTGCAGCGTCAAGGCTGATCACCATGTCGGTGGGCCAGGCACCCTGTCCGCGCGTGTGCACGTAGGTGGTGCCGCTGGACAAGAACAGGTGCGACTCGATCTCCTGGCCCCCTTCGGGGGAAAACTTCCAGAGCTCCTTACCGGCACTGTCGAAGGCGATGGAGTAGCCGTTCGGGTCGTCCTCACGGTTGCGCGAGGTATCAAAGGATGAGAAGCTGAGCACTGTGCGCCCGTCGGGCAACCGGTAATGCTCTTCGAGATTGTGCTTGTCGGAGGCCTGGTAGCTGAGCAGAGAGACTTCCGCCGTGGGGATCGGCCCGCGCGGCCCCCCCGTGAGGATCCCGGTCGCCTGCTCGAGACTCGGCTGGAAGGTGTCGCCAGACTCATCGCTCGGAGAGCGGGACGGCAGGGTGAATCGCAGGGGTGGGGGGTTCAGAGTCGGTATCGCGGTGATGACCACGGCAAGAAAATAGCCCCTGTTCGGGGCCAAAGTGATGAACAAAAGGCAACCGACCTGTTAACGGGCGGTCAGAGCTCGAGGATCTCGATCCTGGGAAGTCCCGTGTGGGGCAGGTCGACCAGGGCAGCGGTCGACCTGCCAGTGACCCAACCACAGACCTCTCCGGGATTGAGCAGGTTCTGACCCACGTCCACCCGGTGGGTATGCCCGTAGATGACCAGGTCAAAGGACGAGGCCAGCTCGGGCAAAGCCACCGGCTCATGCAAGACCAGGATGCGCCGACCGTTCAAGACCAGCTCGTGGGGCCGCTCGTGCAACTCGCCCAGGCGGGCAAAGCCGCGCGAGAGCCCCACGCGTTCACCGTCGTTGTTGCCGAACACCCCGATGACAAGACAGCCGGCCTCACCGAGCACGGGCAGGGTGAAGGGAGCCACGAAGTCGCCCGCGTGGATGATCGTCTTCACGCCCGCCTCTTTGAAGCGGGCCATCACGGCCCTCAGGTTGTCGAGATGGTCGTGGCTGTCGGCCAGAACGCCGATTTTCAACGCGACAGCTGCAGGCCGCTCTCGGTCTGGACCACTCCGCGCTGCATCAGGGCTTCGCGAACCGGGGCCGGCATGGTGTCCAGCGAGCGGAACTCAGGGCCGGTGAAGTAGACGCTGCTCTTGCCCTGCTTCTGGGGGTCGGCCGAGAGGCTCAGCTGGGTGTCGAAATGCTTGGTGGGCTTCTTCATCTTCTCGATGGCATAGTTGGAGGTGCTCCGGCGAGCGTCGTGGGGGAAGTGGAAGCTCAAGGCGGTGTTGCTGGGCTTGAACTCGAAAAGCTCCAGAGTGAGCTTGTAGGCCGAAGCGGCCTGAATCGAGATGCCCACGTTGTCTGAGGAGAAGATGTAGGCGTTCCATGTGTCCGAGGTGACCTCGGGATAGCTGTCGATCCAGAGCACGTCGAGTAACTCTCTGGGGTTCTGGGTCTCGTGACCGGGTCCCACCTGCCGGATGGTGCCGAAGACGGTCAGGATGAGCGATGCCATGATCATGGCTGCGAACCAGCTCGGAATGAGCGGCCGGTGTTTTTGGGTCGAGTTCATAGTTGGTTCCTCCTTGCAAGGGGCCCGCGGCCCCAGGTCCGAGGCGTGGTTTCGACAATCTGCATCTCTCCCCTGTAGGAGTCGAAAGCCGGGCTCAGAAGGTGTCCCTGGACTGGAGGATTTCCCTATGCGTCGTTGGCTCATGCCCCTGATCGCCCTCCTGGTGGTGGCCTGCCAGCAGGCAGGCCAGGAGGGTAAATCTGCTCTGGAAGACTCGACCGCTCCCGGGGCCAAATACACCATCATTCACGCTGGCGCCACCTGGTGAGGCTCCTGTCGGGCCATGGAGCCCGAGCTGGCTCAGTTTGAGTCAGCCAATCGCACCAGGTTCAACTTCGTGAACGTCGACCTGGACACCCAGAAACAGAAGCTCGACGCCTATCCCGAGGCGCGCCAGGCCCTTCAGGCCGAAGGTAGCATCCCGGCGACCTTTGCGGTCGACGAGAAGGGAAAGCTGGTCAAGACCTGGGTCGGGTTGCTCAAGAAAGACGAGCTCGAGCGCGAGACCAGCGCCCTGCCCTGAGCGGCGGCTGGCGCCGAGTATGCCCATCGACCCCGTTTGCCAGATGCAGGTGACCGAAGACCCGGCCCGTCCTCGAGCCGAGCACGCCGGTCAGAGCTATTACTTTTGCTGTGATGGCTGTCGCTCGTGTTTCGAGCTCGAGCCGGAGAAGTATTTGAGCCAGCCAGCGCCGAGCTCGTGCTGCTCCTCGGCCATCAAGGACCCGGTGTGCGGGATGACCGTGGAGCCCGACAGGGCTGCCGGCACGCACGTTCACGCCGGGAAGACCTACCATTTCTGCGCGTCGAGCTGCCTGAGCAAGTTCGCCGCCGACCCGGCGGCCTTTCTGGGGCTCAAGGACCCGGTGTGCGGGATGACCGTCGAGCCCGGGAAGGCCGCCGGCACGCATGTGCATGCCGGCACGACCTACCATTTCTGCAGTGCCAAATGTTTGAGCAAGTTCGCCAGAGATCCCGAGATCTACCTGGCTCCCCGGCCGACCTCCCCGGCCCTGCAGAAGGCTCTCCACATCTGTCCCATGTGTCCTGAGGTCGGCAACGAAGGGCCAGGCGCCTGCCCCCGCTGCGGCATGGCCCTCGAGCCGGCTGAGCCTCCGGCGGCCGGGGTGGAGTGGACCTGCCCCATGCACCCCGAAATCGTGCGCAGCGAGCCGGGCGACTGTCCCCTCTGTGGCATGGCCCTCGAGCCCCGCACCGTGGCCCCCAGCCAGGACAATCCCGAGCTGGGCGACATGCAGCGGCGCTTTGCCATCTGCCTGCTGCTCACTTTGCCGCTGGTGGCGGTGGCCATGGTCACCCACGGCGCTCTGCCTCTGGTGCAGCTCCTGCTCAGCACACCGGTGTTGCTCTGGGGTGGCTGGCCCTTCCTCAAGCGGGGAGCCGCCAGCCTGGTCAGCGGCCACCTGAATATGTTCACCCTGATCGCCATGGGCACCAGCGTGACCTATGTCTACAGCGCCGTGGCCACGCTGGCTCCGAGCCTGCTGCCGGCCAGCCTGGGGCACGATCCGCCCATCTATTTCGAGTCGGTGGCAGTGATCATCTTGCTGGTGCAACTCGGCCAGGTGCTCGAGCTGCGAGCCCGCCAGAAGACCGGCGAGGCCATCCGCAGCCTGCTCAGTCTCACTCCTCCCACGGCCCGCAAGCTCGACCCGGAAGAGCGCGAGGTGCCCCTCGCCCAGGTGGCCCCCGGCGATCGGCTGCGCGTGCGGCCCGGAGAGCGCATCCCGGTGGACGGGGTGGTGCTGGAGGGCAGCGGCGCGGTGGACGAGTCCATGCTGACCGGCGAGCCCACTCCGGTTCCCAAAGCGCCCGGCGATATCCTGACCGGGGGCACCGTCAACCAGACCGGATCGCTCGTGATGCAGGCCCGGCGGGTGGGCGCGGACACGCTGTTGTCTCAGATCGTGCGCCTGGTCAGCCAGGCTCAGCGCAGCCGGGCTCCCATCCAGAAGCTGGCCGACCGGGTCTCAGCGATCTTCGTGCCCACCGTGCTGGCGGTGGCGGTGCTCACCATGGTGCTCTGGACGCTCCAGCACCGGCCCGCCATGGGGCTGGTGACGGCCGTGGCCGTGCTGATGATCGCCTGTCCCTGCGCGCTGGGCCTGGCCACTCCGATGTCGATCATGGTGGCCACCGGGCGCGGGGCTCAGGCCGGCGTGCTGGTCAAGGATGCCCGCGCTCTGGAGCAGATGGCCCTGGTGGATACGGTGGTGCTGGACAAGACCGGCACGCTCACCCTGGGCCGACCCACTCTGACCGAACTGGGGGTGGAGGGGGAGGTCCTGCGGTTGGCCGCCTCGCTTGAGCAGGGCAGCGAGCATCCGGTGGCCGCCGCTATCGTGGCCGGGGCTCGCGAGCGCGGGTTGTCGCTGGCCACTCCCGATTCTTTTGACTACCAGCCCGGCCTGGGTCTGGTGGGGGTCGTGCAGGGCCGTTCGCTGGTGCTGGGCAACGCCGCCCTGCTCAAGCAGCAGGGTCTGGACCCGGCCGCTCTGCTCGAGCGCGGACGCAGCCTGCTCGAGCAGGGCCAGACGGTCATCCTGGTGGGGGTCGACGGTCAGCCCGCTGGCCTGCTGGGCGTTTCTGACCCGATCAAGCCGGGCACTCGCGAAGCCCTGGGCCTCCTGGCCGCCGAGGGCCTGCGCCTGGTCATGCTCACCGGGGACCATCGGGTAGCGGCTGAAGCCGTGGCCCGCCAGTTGGGCATGAACGAGGTGGTGGCCGAGGTGTTGCCCACCCAGAAGGGGGCCGCCGTCGAGCGCCTGCAGGCCGAGGGGCGGGTGGTAGCCATGGTGGGGGATGGGATCAACGATGCTCCCGCTCTGGCCCAGGCCGAGGTCGGGGTGGCCATGGGCACGGGAACCGACGTGGCCATCGAGTCGGCCGACGTCACCCTGCTGCAGGGCGACCTGCAGGGCCTGGTGCGGGCCCGACGCCTGAGCCGGGCCACCCTCTCCAACATCCGCCAGAACCTGACCTTTGCCTTCCTCTACAACGTGCTGGGGGTGCCCCTGGCGGCCGGTCTGCTCTACCCCTCCACGGGGTGGCTGCTGAGCCCGATGTTCGCCAGCGCGGCCATGAGCCTCTCCTCGGTCTCGGTCATCGCCAACGCGCTGCGGCTGCGGGGGGTCAGGCTCTGAGCTCGTCATCGTGGATCGCGCAAGACCCCCGGGGCGAATAAGGCGGTCAAAGCTGGGGCCGTCACAGGCCCGGGTGACTGTTTGTCGAACTTCCCCTGGATGCTATTTTTCGAGCGGGAAACGAGCTTTGGAGAGTTCCTCGAGCTCGACCTGGAGGAACGGGTCGAATGGGTGGAAGGGAAGGTCGTGCTGATGACGCCCGCCAGACGAGAGCACGCAGAGTTGGTGGCTTTCCTCCTCACCTCGCTGCGCGCCTACGTGGAGGCCCGAGAATTGGGGCAAGTCTACTGCGAGCCTTTTGTCATGAAGACGGGGGAGGGCATGCCCGGCCGGTCACCCGATGTCTTCTTCGTGACCAGTGCGCACCTCGACAGGATCAAAGAGAAACACCTGGAGGGCCCGGCAGACCTGGTCGTGGAGGTTCTGAGCCCCGACAGCCGAGGCCGTGACCGCGGGGACAAGTTCTTCGAGTATGAGCAGGGTGGGGTTTTGGAATACTGGCTGCTGGACCCGGTCAGGAAGGAAGCGGAATTCTACCTGCTCCAGGAGGGTCGTTTTCGGCCGGTCGTCGTCGAAGGCGGAGTCTACCGTTCCCGCGAGGTTGCAGGCCTCGAAGTGGATGTCGGCTGGTTCTGGCAAAGACCTTTCCCTACCCTGTTGTGGCTTTTGGCCCACTGGCAACTGTTGCCAGGGGCTCGCTAATGTGCTCGCACTTTGGTCTTGCACATTAGCCCAATCTGACGAACGCGCTGGAACGCAGTTCCAGCCGTTGTTAAGTGCAAGACCAGAGGCCCTGCACTTTAGAAATCCGGCCGCAAACCCCCATGGTGGTGTCGGAGGGGCTACCCCTCGGGGGCCCTACCCCCCGCCTCCGCCATCACGAGAGAGCACCCGGAACGGGCCGTCGGGGCCTTGTCGCGACGCTCAAAAGAGGACATCGCGCCGTTTGAGCGGAATCATTGGACAGGAAATGCGCATGAGCCGCCTCGATCTCGGTGGAAATCTCTCGGTTGGCCTCAAGCAGGTGCGCTCCGATTTCCCCGGGCACACCCGCATCCAACTCGAGTTTAGCGATGGCTATCTGAGCGACCTGGCTCAAGAGCACGGATGGACACAGGACCAGTGCCGGAAGTTGCCCGAGCAAGTGTTTGCCAAGATGGGCCAGTCCGCCCCTGTCATCCACCAGCAAGGCAAAGTGCTCTTCACCGTCGACCTGCCCGACTCGAGCAGCTCGAATCCCCTTGAGGATGTTCGCCAGGCCCTGCGCGAAGCCACCGAGCATCCCGAGTCAGTTCGGACGCTCCTGGCTCAGGAGCAGGCGCGCGAAGCCGCCGGCAAGAGGGCTTGCGAGGCGCTTCAAGCCGAGACCTCGAAAATCCGCCACGAAACGTGCCTGATGCGCGCTTACAAGCGGGACCCGCAGTCTTCGAGTCCTTCGGACCATCGCGGCTTTTGCATCGTCGACCAGGTGCGCGTGACTCGGGCCAGAGGGCTGAACCGGGCGGAAGAGAGGTTCCTTGGCGAGGACAAGCGGGCCGCGCTCAAAGACGGCATGGTGCTGCTGTGCGTCAGTCTGGCTCAGGCTCCGCTCCGGGCTCTCTATGGTGGAAGGAGCATTCCAGTCAACGGCCCCTACGACAGCGACCTTCGCAAGCTGATCGAAGGCCTGGCTCAACCGGGCGAGTTGGTCAAGATTGAGGCGCGGCCCTCGATTCAGGGAATGAACAACCGGGCGGCGGGTGAGGAAGCCAGGCTCCTGTGCAAGGAGTCGCTGGCCACCCGGCTTGTCGCCGAGCTCAGGCAACGCAACGCCGGCCTCGACGATCCGATGGCGGCCGCCCACACCCAGGGGTTTGAGGTCGCCGGGCAGTCCGTCCGTCCCGATCGCATCTCACCGTTTGTGGAGAATGTCTCGACGCCGGCGATGCTGGCTCGAATCGAGAGGCACCTCAAGCAGGGGACACGCCAGGAGGCACTCGCGCTGCTGAGCGAGCTGAAGGCGGAGAATATCCAGGACCACCGGGAGTTCGCCGATCTCTATGAGCTGTGCAAGAATCTTGCCGAGCACTTTCTCGACCCGCAAGGCGCCACGGTGGCCGCCGCCATCATGCGCGAGACGGTCTACTTCACGGACAGCCTGACCACGGCTGAGGCCTTTCTGAGCGCCCCCCCCCAGGCCCCGCCGCAGCGTTGGAAGTGCGCGGGACGAGCGTTGCAGGCCATGCGCGACGACGAAGGCGGCGCGCCGGCCGCCCGTGCGGCCCTGTCCCTCCTCAAACCGGAGATCGGTGAGATTTTCCACGACCTGCTCGGCTCGGGAGGAGAAGGATCCGCACTCTGGCGCATCGCCGGGAAAGGGCTCGAGATGCTCGGCGAGCAGCCCGGAAGTTCTCCACACCAGCTCGCGCTCGATGTGACGACGGCGATCCCTGGAGAGGACGTGCTGTTCTCGCTGGTCCGGTGGGGCACTTGCGTCGCCGCGCCTGGCCACGCCGCAAGCCTCAAGAGAGAGATGCAGGCAGCTGTGAAGCTCGAGGAGCGATGCACGCTCGGTCGCGAGTTCCTGGAGGACCTGCGCGACGGGCATACCAGCACGCGCGCCGAGCGCGAGGCTCTGCAGGCCCAGCTCCGACCGAAAAGTGAAGGCGGTGTGCAGCACCGCCAGGGCTTCTCAATGGTCGGCGGCACTCGCCTGCGCCATCGCAACGCTCACGGATAGCGCAGACCACGATCGAAGGACGCCAGATCGAATGTCGTGGCAAAGGGCCTCCTGGCGGCCTGCTCGAAGGGCGAAGGCTGGGGTGGGCGGGCGTTTTGTTGGTCTGTTTGGGCCGGGGCGCCATCTTCGGCTCCGGCGAGGGCGGAGTCGAGCTTCGCTGGACCACCCTGGACACGCCCGCGGGGCCTGTCTCCGGCTGGCTTTGCACCGCGCCGCACCCGACCGCAAGCGTGGTCATGGTGCACTCCACGGCTCAGCCTCGCGCGATGTCCGAGCCCATGGCCCGCGCTGTGGCGCGCCGGGGATTCCTGACCTTCGTGCCCAACCCCGGCGGCAACCCGCTCCTCAATGCCGTGACCCTGGAGGCTCAGCGCGAGCAGGTCGTGAAAGCAGTCGGCTGGTGTCGTCAGCAGGGGGCTGGCCCGGTTTATCTGGCCGGCCACTCAGTGGGTGCCAACCAGGCCGTCCTGGCGGCCGAGCAGGCGAACCCGAACGGGGTGATCGCGCTGGGTTACGACGTAGAAGTCAGTCCCAAGCGCAATTGGAGGTTGCTGCTGGCAGCCGGGGTGTATGATCAGCTGCATCCGGCCTCCCAGTTGCGGGAAGTGCTCGCTCAAGCCTCCGGCGACGCCACGCTGGTTTTCTCCCCGCTCTCGGACCATCACAACGAGGCGCTGGATCCAGTTCTGTTGGGCGCCGCGGCGGACTGGATGGCGGGCCAGCCAGCGAGGAGCTGGTCGGTGGAGTCGCTGAGAGTGGCAGGCGCCGTGCTGATCTGCGTGGGTCTATTCTGTCTGGGGGTTGCTCTGCGCTTGCCCCTGGTTGTGGCTCTGGTTTTGATCGGACTCAGCTGGTGGGCCTCGGGAGGCGATCTGACGGGGGAAACCCGTTTCTATGCCGACGTTATGCTGGTGGCCGGACTCAGTCGGATGGTGGCTCCCTCGTTCCGGGCCCTGGCATTGTTGGCCATGGCCTGGGCCAGTTGGACGCTCACGGCCATCCTGAACGGCCTGCCCGCCCTCTTGATGCAGCCCGGCTCCCTGGCCTACCTGCCTTTGTTCGTGCCCTGGACTGCGTTCACGGACATCTATCAGCTGCGTGCGGTGGCCCAGGCCCTGCTGGTGCCCGAGCTCCTCAGGCCGGGAGCGGTCGGGCGCGCGCTGGGAACCTGGATCGTCGGGCTGGCTCGGGCGGTGGCCAACCTTGAGCTCAAGCTGACCGTTACAGGCTCGGGCTCTTCCTGGGTGGCTCTGGCGGTGACCTTCCTGGTGGCCGGGCTGGCCTGGGTCCGTGTCTTTTCCGAGGGCTACGACTTCAACCTGACAACGCTCATGAACCTGCTGGGCTTGCTGGCGCGCGTGGCCCTGCTGCCGCTGGCTCTCCTGGTGCTGATGCTCCTGGGCCCGTCGGTTGCTGGCCCACCAGCACGAAACGTGACGGGAACTCGTGAGGAGGCATGAACTCGTGGGGGATCCCTGTCCCAGCATCTACGGAGCGCTCTGGTCTGGCCGCGTTTACAAAATCTTAACAAGCCCGGGGCCAGAATTCACTCTCAGTTTATCCGGCAGGTTTATAACTGACAGACGATGCAGATCCATTCTTTCGGCGCCGTGAAACGCAACCTGACCTTCCGCGACTGGCAGGCGAGGGTCGCCCTGGAGGAGCCATCCTCTGCTCACGGCCAGGGAGTGACTCTGGACTTCGAGACCAGCGCAGCCAAGCAGGACCTGGGCCAGGTCTGGTCTCAGGTCGGCCAGGACGTGCTGCCGCACTTCGGCCGATCTCCCCGATTCTGAGCGAAGGAGGAGCGGCTCCGACCGCCAAATACTCCAGTATGAATTACCGAGCTGTCACCATCGGATTTCTGGCCGACATCGGCGCCACCCACCTGTTCGTGCTCGCCCTGCTCATCGTGCTCTACGATCCCGGCAGTTCCTCGGTCTGTCTGGCCGAGCGGATCGCCCACCCGGTCGTGCTCGATCTGTTCTGCTTGATCTGCGGGCTGGCTCTGACCGGAATGGGCGGATTCGTGGCCGCGCGTCTGGCCAAACGCGACCTCGTGCGCCACGGCATGGCGGTGGGTTGCCTGTCCCTGGTCGCCTCGATCATCCTGTGCGCCGGCAGCACCGATCCCTTCAGCCTGCTCGGCTACCTGCTGACCATTCCCATGGCCGCCTTTGGAGCGATGGCCAGCGCCTGTTTCCCCCAGGAAGACTGATCGGGCTGTCAGAAGGTTGCGCTGATGGGGCGCAACCTGGTTAACGGGATGGTCTTGAAAGACCGCTACAAGATTCTTTCCTCGCTTGGGAAGGGAAGCTTTGCGTGCGTTTACCTGGCCCGCGACCTGCAGTGGAAGGGCAACCTGGTGGCCCTCAAGCAGATCCGTACGGATACCTTCACCCCTGACGAGTACCGCGCCCTCAACACCAGCTTCCTTCAGGAAGCCGCTTTCCTGATGACCCTCAAGCACCGGGGCTTGCCCCGGGTGGTCGAGTTCTTCGCCGAGGGGCCCTGCTATTACCTGGCCCTGGAGTGGCTGCCCGGCAAGACGCTGGAAGAAACCGTGCTCAAGGGGGAGGAGGTGGCCGAAGCCCGGGTGGTGCGCTGGGGGGTGGACCTGTGCGACGTGCTCACCTACCTCCACGAGCAGAAGCCCTTCCCCATCACCCTGGGCGACCTCAAGCCTTCCAACGCCATCGTCAAGTACGACGGCAGCCTGGCTGTCATCGACTTCGGTCTTGCCCGTCACTACGTTCCCAGTCAGCAGAAACGCAGCTTCTCCATGGTGACGCCCGGCTTCTCTCCCCCCGAGCAGTACAAGGGGGGAGCGGCCGACCCCCGGGGCGACATCTACGCGCTGGGAGCCAGTCTCTACTGGTGCCTGACCCGCTCGGCCATGGACAAGTTCCGCTTTCAGGTCCCTCCGGTGCGCAACCTGCGCGAGGATGTCAGCCAGAGGATGCAAGAGCTGCTGGCCATCTGCCTCGACCCCGAGCCGCGCAAGCGCTTTTCCGACGTGCGCGCCCTGGGAGAGCATCTCAAGTTGCTGCAGGAGTGGCTCAACCGCGAGGAACAGGCCGTCAAGCCCTCGGACATCCTTTCGGCTCTCTACAAGCGCAAGAAGGACTGACACAAGGTCGGCTCCAGGTGAGCACCGGTCGCAGGCTCGAGGATCACGCGGGCCTCGAGGGCCTTCATCGAAGAATTCAGATCGCGGACGGCCTCAGTGAGTTCCTGCACCGCTTCGAGGTTATCCTGGGAATATTTTGGCAGCGCCAGCTCCGTGGTCCACCTGCTCGCGCTGGGTGGCCACGACGCTCATCAGATGGTCGTGATGGAGGGCTACATACACGACGTCCCAGCCGAGCGAACCGCTCCTCGATTCGGTTCAGGGAGCTCAATGCGGCACAGAGCATCCTTTCCTCTCCTTCCTGATGCCCGCGGCCCTGCGACGGATCTGCCCTGGAAGGACTGGCAGGTCGAAGGACACAATCCTGGAGTTGATGTGGAATCTGCCCAGGTGACCGACCTCGAGCGCGAGTTGCGCGATCGTTTGCGAGGCGAGGTTCGCTTCGACCGCATCGACCGTCGTCTCTACGCTACCGACGCCAGCCTTTACGAGATCGAGCCGCTCGGGGTGGTGCTGCCCCGCGATCTGGACGACCTGAAAGCCCTCGTGCAGATCGCCATGCAGCGCGGCATCGCCCTCCTGCCCCGGGCCGGCGGCACCAGCCTGGCCGGCCAGACGGTCGGTCAGGCTCTTGTGGTGGACTGCTCCAAATACCTCCACCGAGTGCTCGCCTTTGAGCCCGAAGCCAGGCAGATCGAAGTTGAGCCCGGTCTGGTGCTGGGCCAGCTGAACCGATTTCTGGCCCCCCACGGCCTGCACTTCCCCGTCGATCCCCAGACGGCCGACCACGCCGGGCTGGGCGGGCTGGTGGGCAACAACTCCTCGGGAGCCCGCTCGCTGCGCTACGGCAAGACGGTCGACCACGTGCTGGGAGTAACGCTGCTGACCAGCGACGGGGCCGAGCGCGAGCTGAACGAGCACGCCTGCGTGCCGGACGAGCCCCTGCACCGGCAGATCGCCGCCCTGGCTCGAGAGCATGCCGGGGTGATCGCCGAGGGGTTCCCCGGACTGTTGCGACGCGTTTCGGGCTACAACCTGGATGCCATGCTGGTGGGCCTCCGGGCCATCGGTGAGGACCTGCCCGCCTGGGAAGGCAAGACCGCCCCGCTGGCGCGCCGCCCGGCTGGATTCTCGCTGGCCCCCCTGGTGGTGGGCGCGGAGGGCACGCTGGGCCTGGCCAGCCGGCTGCGCCTCAACCTGGTGCCCCTGCCATCGGCCCGGGCTCTGCTGGTGTTCCAGTTCGACTCGCTGGAGGAGGCGCTGGAGGCCAACCTGGTGCTGCTCCAGGAAGAGCCCTCGGCCATCGAGCTGCTCGACCAGATGCTCCTGCGCCTGGCTCGCCAGCAGCTCGAGACGGCCCGCCACGCCCACTTCATCCAGGGCGACCCGGAGGCCATGCTGGTGCTGGAGTTCGAGGGTGAGCCGACCGAGCTGCCGGCTCGGGTCGAGCGGGCCGCCGCCCGTCTCAAAGGGCCCTCCCGTGCTTTCTACGACCAGGCCGGTCAGGAGTCCGTCTGGCGCATCCGCAAGGCCGGTCTGCCCCTTCTGATGGGCATGCAGGGACGTCGAAAACCTGTGGCCTTCGTGGAAGACTGCGCCGTGCCGCCCGAGTCGCTGCTGAGCTTCGTGCGCTCCATGCAGGAGCTGATGCGAGAGCACGGCACGACGGCCGCCTACTATGCCCACGCCAGCGTGGGGTGCCTGCACATCCGACCCCTGCTCGATCTGCAGGATCCGGGCGACCTGGAGCGCATGCGCGCCATCAGCGCGGCCACCGCCGCCCTGGTACGCAAATTCCACGGCTCGTTCTCGGGCGAGCACGGCGACGGCCTGTCGCGCGGAGGCCGCCTGCGCGAGATGTTCGGAGAGGAGATCGATTCGCTCTTCGGCCAGGTCAAGCAAGCCTTCGATCCCCGCGGCCTGATGAACCCGGGCAAGATCGTGGGGGTGGGCGAGCTGACCGAGCACCTGCGCAAGACCCCGGGTCGCGTGGACCTGCCCGTGCTGAACTGGCCCGAAGGCTACGCCCGGGCCGTGGAGCAGTGCAACGGGGCGGGGGTGTGCCGCAAGCTCGATCACGGCACGATGTGCCCCTCCTACATGGTCACCAGAGACGAGCTGCACTCCACCCGGGGACGGGCCAACCTGCTGCGCTCGGCCCTGGTGGGCGAGCTCCACCCGACCTCGCCTGAGCTGCATCGAGCCCTGGAGCTCTGCCTTGAGTGCAAGGCCTGCCGGGCCGAGTGCCCCTCCAGCGTGGACATGGCTCGCCTCAAGACCGAGTTCCTGGGCCGCTGGCACCAGCACCATCCCGTGTCCCCGCGCACCTGGCTGTTCGGTCATGCCGACCTGTTGCACCGGCTGGGCACCTCTCTCTGGCCCGTCTCCAACCTGGTCTCGCGCACTCTCTGGCCGCTGGCCGGCCTGCTGGGGGTGGAGACGCGCCGCGCCCCGCTCCAGTTCTCGCGGCCTTTCCGCCATCGCTCGCCCGCTCGCTCGCGCCAGGTCACCCTGATGTTGGACTGTTTCAGCCCCGAGTCGGTCAATCGGGCGGCCGTGGAGGTGCTGGAAGCGCTGGAATACGAGGTGGTGCTTGCTCCCCGGGTATGCTGCGGGCGGGCGGCCATCTCCAAGGGGCTGGTGCGCCGGGCTCGCTATCTGGCTTCCAAAGCCGCCCACCAGCTCAAAGGAATGCCGCCCATCGTGGGCCTGGAGCCCTCCTGCATCCTCACGCTGCGAGACGAGTTCCCGGCCCTGGGCATCCCCGAGGTCCCCTCCCAGACGTTCGAGGAGCTCGTATCCGAGCATGAGCTCCCTTTGCGCCGCGCTCCCCGCAGCGTGCTGCTGCACGGCCACTGCCACCAGAAAGCGCTGGTGGGCACCGGCCCGGCCCTCAAGCTGTTGGGCCAGTTGCCCGGTTGCCCGGTGAGCGAGGTGGATTCGGGTTGCTGCGGCATGGCTGGCTCGTTCGGCTACGAGCGAGAGCACTACGATCTCAGCGTGGCCCTGGCCGAGCGCCGTTTGCTTCCAGCCGCTCGCCAGGAGGCGGAGCGGGGCGGCGTGGTGGTGGCCGCGGGGGCTTCGTGCCGGGCCCAGATTGAAAATCTGGCCGGCTTGCGAGCCCTGCACCCGGCCGAGCTGCTGGCTCAGTGCCTCCGCTAATGTGCTCGCTACTTTGGTTTCGAGCTAGCACAATCTGACGAACGCCCCGGAACTGCGTTCCAGCGGTAGCGATAGTCGAGATGCTTCCCCCGGTCCTGAGTCGAGCCCTGGAAGCCTCTCCCACGGAAGTCGGGAGAGCCTTGACAGCGAGTTCGATCGACTGGAAGAGCTGGCCTGGAGGCCATCCGGGTGATCGTGCTGCGTTAACTCACGCTTCCGGGCCTTCAGCCCGGCGCAACGCTCACCACGCGTATCTCCCCGAGCAGCACCTCGCCGGCCCGCTCGAAACGAAGCTCCCCCGCCTGCCCGCTGATGCGCAGCAAGGTCATCCGCCCGGCCAGCTCCACCATGACCTCCTCGAGCTCGGGGAAGCGCTTGAGATAGGCAAAGAGGACCAGGACCTTCTCCTGCTCGAGCTTGCGCTGCATGAAGGCGGCCTTGAGGTGGGCAAAGCGCTCACAGGCCTGGTAGAGCTCGATCGAGCGCAGGGCCGTGCGCTCGCCGATGCCGAAGCGGACGTGGCAGAAGGTGGCAAAGCTGGAGAAGCCCAGCTCCTCGAGGGGCGAGCCCTCCAGCCGGCTCTTCCTGAGCGCCAGGCACACCCGCCCGAAGCGCAGGCGGGCCGCGTTCTCCAGGCCCACCAGGCGACGGCACTCGGTGTCGTAGCGCACCAGCGCCTCCAGTCGTTCGGCTT
>JAANMX010000214.1_pt1 | contig 77130 bp, 67 predicted proteins | sample 7279681 | NCBI WGS metagenome assembly JAANMX01 (sample SAMN14094542, study PRJNA606508) | bioreactor metagenome | isolation source: A lab-scale SPAN reactor treating ammonium-rich wastewater day 351 | place: Ireland: Galway | collected 2018-01-01
GCCGTGCTGTTCGCCGCGGGTGCCGCGATGGCGCTGGCTCGCTTCGGCAGCCGGGCCCGCGGCGTGGCCGCCGGCGTGCCGCTGCCGGCGCTCGCGCTGCTCTCGCCCGCGGCCCTGGCGACGGCGGTCCCGGTCACGAACGCGGGCCTCTTCTTCACGTTCCTGAAGATCGGCAGCGTGCTGTTCGGCAGCGGCTACGTGCTGCTGGCCTTCTTGCGCTCCGAGCTCGTCGCCCGGCTGGGCTGGCTGAGCGAGGCGCAACTGCTCGACGCCGTCGCGGTCGGCCAGGTGACGCCGGGACCGCTGTTCACCACCGCGACGTTCGTCGGCTACGTCGCCGGCGGCCACGCGGGGGCGCTGGCGGCGACGCTCGGCATCTTCCTGCCCGCGTTCTTCTTCGTCGCGATCAGCGGCCCGCTGGTGCCGCGGCTGCGGCGCTCGCCGGTGACCGGCGCCTTCCTCGACGGCGTCAACGCCGCTTCGCTGGCGCTGATGGCCGTCGTCACCGCGCAGCTCGCGCGCGACGCGGTGATCGACCTGCCCACGCTCGTGGTCGCGGCGTTCTCCGCACTGCTGCTGTTGCGATGGCGGGTGGATGCGACGTGGCTGGTGCTGGGCGGTGCCCTGTTCGGCCTGCTCTACTCCTCCCAGCTCGGCAGCGGCAGCGCCAGCAGCGGGTAGCGGGCCTTCAGCGCCGCGGCATGGCCGGCGTACTCGCGCAGCGGGATCTCGCCGCGCTGCTGGCGGGCCTTGAGCGCGCGCACGTCCTCCATGTAGCGGTCGTAGAGGCGGCCCTGCAGCTCGCGCGGCGACTCGCCGGGCGCCGGCTCGACGCCGTGGGCGCGGAGCTGCGCCACCACGTCGGCGCGCAGCGTCACGCTCGCGACGCCGGGCGGCGCCGCCGCCGCACGCGGGTGTCGATCAGCTCCGGCAGCGGGGCGCCCTGCGCGAGTGCCAGCTTGGCCGCCCGTGGCAGCCGCTTGATCCGGGCCTCGAAGGTCAGCGCGCGCGGGAAGGTGCGCACGGCGTGCGACCAGGCGAGCGCCACCGGCAGCCGGGCCCGGGTGTACTTCGCGCCGCGGCCGGCCTGGTGCTGGGCGAGGCGCGCCGCGAGGTCGCGCGCGGCGCCCGCGTAGAGCGAGCCGTCGGCGCAGCGCAACAGGTAGACGAACGCCACGTCACCACTTGTGCTCGGGGCGGTCCAGGCGGTGGTTCGCGTGGCGGGCCAGGACGAACAGCAGGTCGGCCAGGCGGTTCAGGTAGACGATCAGCAGCGGGTCGACGTGGGCCTGCCGCGACAGCCGCACGACCGCGCGCTCCGCCCGCCGGCACACGGTGCGCGCGAGGTGGAGGTGGGCGCCGAGCCGGGAGCCGCCGGGCAGGATGAAGGCCTTGAGCGGCGGCAGCTCGGCCTCGTGCTCGTCGATCGCGTCCTCGATCGCCTTGACGTGCGTGTCGGTGATCGCGGCCTTCTGCTTCTTCTCCGCGATCCGCTCCTTGGGGTCGGCGAGCCGGGCGCCCAGCGCGAACAGGTCGCGCTGCACCTCGTGCAGCAGCGCGTCGAGCGCGGGGCCCGCCTCCTCGGCCCGGGCCAGGCCCAGCACCGAGTTGAGCTCGTCGACGTCCCCGTAGGCCGAGACCCGCAGGTCGTCCTTGCCCACCCGCGAGCCGTCGATCAGCCCGGTGTCGCCGGCGTCGCCTGTCTTCGTGTAGATCTTCACTCCCCGAGTCTCCACCGGATTCCGCCGTTGATCACGCGGCCCTCGAGCGGGGCCCAGGCGTCCACCGTCCAGCGGCCGTCGACGCCGCGCGCGGGCCGCAGCAGCGGGTCCCACCCGGTCTGTCGCACGTTCGTCAGGTTCTCGCCGTTGACGAAGACGCTGACTCGGCCGAGACGACGCTCGGCCAGCAGGCCGATCACCACGTAGGGCTCGCTGCGCGCCCGGTACGGGTCGTCCTCCAGCCGCTGGGCGCCGGTCACGTAGACCTCGAGGCCCAGGCGTCCCTTCTCCTCCGACTCGACCATCGCGACGAGCCCCGCCGAGTGGCGCGGCGTCAGCGCCACGTCGCGCTCGAGCCCGCCGTCGCGCTCGCGCGAGCGCACGTACGTGTAGCTGGCGGTCAGCGCCCACGGCGCCTGGCGCACCGTGGCCAGCAGCTCGACGCCGTCGTTGGCGGTGCGGCCGTCGGCCTGGCGCAGGCGCAGGCCGGCGGCCGTGCGGTCGACCACGACCGGGTCGTCGACGCGCGAGGCGAACAGCGTCGCGGAGAGCGCGAGCGGGCCGAAGCTGCGGCCGAGGTCGATCGATGCGCTGCGGCCGCGCTCGGCCGTGAGCGGTCGTTCGACCGTCAGCCGCGACAGGCCCGCGGCCTCCGTCTCCTCGGTCAGCGGCGTCGGCGCGTGGAAGCCCGTGCCCCACGAGGCGCGGCTGGTCCAGCCGCCGCGGCGGAACAGCGCGCCCAGCCGCGGGCTGAACATCGTCCCGTGCTCCGAGTGGCGGTCGACGCGGGCGCTCGCCGAGAACGAGACGCCGCGCGCGACATCGAACTCGTCCTGCGCGAAGATCCCCGGCGTCGTGTGCGTGTAGGCGAAGGGCGCCAGCTCGCGCGGCCGGTAGGCGTCGCGCTCGACGGCCGCGCCGACGACCCACGTGTGGCGGCCCGCGGCGCCGCGCAGCGAGGCCTCGGCGAACAGCGTCTCGTGGCGGTCGCGCTCGCGGGCTTCGCCGAAGCGGTGGTCGTGGCGCTGGAGCGACGCGGCCGCGCGCACCGCCGCGAACAGCCGGCCCGCGACCGGGGCCTGCAGCAGCACACCGCCGTCGAAGCGGGTGGTGGCGAGCGACTCGGCGTAGGGGAGGCCCGTGGCGGGCAGCGCGCGGCCCTCGACCGTGCCGCCCTCGCGCGACTCCCGCGTGTAGCCCGCCGTCGCGAACGCGGAGCGCCCCGTGTCGTCCTGCCAGAAGAGGCGCGGGCGCACGACGCCGCGGCCGTAACCGGCCATGTCGGCCCAGCCGTCGCCGTCGACGTCCTGTCGCGACTGGCGGTGGCCGCCGGCCAGCAGCGTCGCCCCCGAGCGCTCGCCGAGCGGGCCCGAGAGCCACAGCACGCCGTCGCTGGCGTCGCGCGTCGACTGGTTGAGCAGCAGCTCGCGCGTGGCCTCGTCGCCCGGACGCCGCGAGAGCAGGTTGACCACGCCGCCCATGGCGCCGCCGCCGTAGAGCGCGGAGGCGACGCCCTTGACCACCTCGACCTGGCCGAGGTCCATCGGCGGCACCTGCAGCAGGCCGAGCCCGCCGGGAGCCATGCCGTGCAGCGGCAGGCCGTCGGCGAGGAAGCGGGTGTAGCGGCCGCGCAGGCCCTGCACGCGGATGCTGGCCGCGCCGAGCGAAGGAGAGGTCGCCTGCACGCGCAGGCCGCCCATCTCGTTGAGCATCATGACCACGTCGCCCGGGGTCATGAGCATCTTCTCCTCGATCTCCTCGCGCGAGAGGACTTCGACCCGCAGCGGCTCGTCGTCGAGGTGGCGGCCGGTGCGCGTCGTCGCGACCACCACCACCTCTTCTTCGTGGTGGATGGGCTCGTCGGGCGCGGGGCTCGGGGCGGGCTTCGGTTCGTCGGCCGCGAGGCCCGCCGCGAGCGCGAGGGGCAGGGCGACGAGGAGCAGCGACCTCAAGGGGCGAAGGGGAGGTCGACGACCTCGGCGGCCGCGCCTGCGACTTCGACCCGGGTTCCGGGGGCGAAGTGGTTGCGGTGGACGTAGCCGAGCGCGATCGGTCCCAGCCGCGGCGACACGGCGGACGAGGTGACGCGACCGACCTCGGCTCCGGCCACGGTGATCGTCGTTCCGGCCGCCGCGGGTGCGCTCAGCCTGAGCCCGCGAATCGCCTTGTTGACGTGGCCGCCGCGGCCCTCGAGGCGGGCGACCACTTCCTGGCCGACGTAGCAGCCCTTCGAGGCCGAGTGCAGTTCGTTCAGCAGGCCCGTCTCGTGGAGCAGGTTGTCTTCGGTCACGTCCACGCCGTACCACGGCCGGCCGGCCTCGACGCGGGCGAGGTCGAACGCCTCGCGCGACAGCGGCGCCGCGCCGGCCGCGGCGAGGGCCGTCGTCAGGGCCGCTTCGCCCTCGGGCTCGACGTGGAGGGCGAAGCTGCCCCCGGGGAGGTCGCCGGCTCGCGCGACGCGGACCGCGTGCGCGCCCAGGGTCGCGCGGACATGGCGCTCCGCGCCGGGCTCCGGGACCGCGAGCCTGGCCTCGCGCAGCGCGTCCTCCGCGCCGGCCCCGAGCAGCGCCAGCACCCGGGTGGCAGGCCGCGCGAAACGCACCGGGGCGGCGACCTTGTAGTGGTTGAACAGGGCCTCGAGCCGCTCGGCGCGGTCGGCCGGCACCTCGAGCACGACCTGGTTCTCCTCCGCGAGCACCCGCAGGAACGCGAGCAGCTTGCCCCTGACGTCCATCAGCGCCGCGCGCCGGCCGTGGCCGGGCGCCAGGCCCGCGACGTCGTTGGACAGGAGGCCGTGCAGGAACTTCACGCGCTGGGGGCCGGTGGCGAGGATCAGCGAGCGCTCGGGGAGCGCGAGGTGGGCGGCGTCTTTCATCGTCGTCGGGGATCAGCTCTCGGTGAAGCGGCGCACGCGCTCGTTGCGGACGTCGCCCGCGATCAGCGCGTGGACCTCGGGCATGCGCTCGGGGTCGATCGAGACGTGGGGGTCGGCGATCGTCGTCTTGGGCATCAGCACGCCCTCGCGGTAGAGCAGGTCGATCGCGTCCTTGGCGATCCCCTTCTCGTGGTCCGCGACGCCGCGGAAGACGTTGTCCTCGTGCGTGTGGGCGCCGCCGATCTTGCCCTTGGACACCAGCTTGCGCAGCATCTGGCGGATCACCCGCCGCTTCGGGTTGGGGTCGGCCGCGATCGTGCTCGGGTGGTCGGGCGGCAGGCCCGCGTCTTCCTCCGCATCCGCGCCGTCCGCGTCGCCCTCGTCGTCGTCGCTGCCGGCGCCGCCTTCGGCGGCGGCAGCCTTCTCGGCCTCGTCGATCGCGAGCGCCCGCTCCAGCTTGCGGCGCAGGTGCTCGTTCTCCTTCTCGGCGCGGCGCAGCTTCTTCTCGAGGTCGGCGAGGCGCTCCTCCGAGGGCGCCGCCGGCGCGGCCGCCGCCACCGCGCCCACCGCCTCCTGCAGCCGCTTCTCGAACCTCGCGCGCTCGGAGCGCAGCTCGTGGTTCTCGCGGCGCAGCTTCTTGAGCTCGTCGCGCAGCTCCTGCAGGCGGTCGCGCTCGCTCTCCAGGTGCTTCTTCAGGTCCTCGGCGTCGGCGGCCCAGTCCTCGAGCTCGTCCGCGGTGCGGCTCTGCTCGTCGAGCACGGCCTCGACGAAGTCCCAGGTCGGCGGCACGCAGGCGGGGGAGCGGCGGTAGGCGGCGACGCACTCCTCGGCCAGCCGGGGGAAGGCCTTGCGCACGTCCTTGTGGCTCGACAGCGCCGCGTTCCACAGCGCCTCGAGCGGGCGCTCCGGGGCCATCTGCTCCAGCTCGTCGAGGCTCGCGTCGCGGTCCCAGCCGAGCCGGTCGTGCAGCGCCTGCAGCACGCCGTAGCCCCAGTCCAGCGAGCGCTCGATCAGCGAGGCGCCCATCGAGGCCCACACCTCGGGCGGCAGCTCGGCGGCCTCGCGCTTCGGAAAGTTGGGCTTGACCAGCCTGCGCAGCGAGTCGAGCGGCAGCGTTCCGCGCACCAGGGTCTGCACCGCGCGTTCCTTCGACAGGCGCGCCACGGCCTCGTTCAGCACGTTGTCGGGGGGCAGCGGGCGCCGCTTCTCGTCGCGGGCCGACTCCTGGGCGCTCACGGCTCCAGTCTAGCAAGCGCGGGGCGAGGCGCCCGTCCGGCGGAGCGATACAATGGTCGGATCATGAGCGACATCAAGATCACCGTCCGCAACAACGGGCCGCTGCGGCTCGAGGGCAACATGACGATCGTCGACGCCGACGGCAACGCCTTCGGACTCGGCGGCCGCACCACCGTCTCGCTGTGCCGCTGCGGGCACTCGGCCAACAAGCCCTTCTGCGACGGCTCCCACAACAAGCAGGGCTTCGCCTCGGAGTGCAAGGCGTTCGAGCTTCCGCCGCCGGCGGCGCCGAAGGCCTGAGAGGACGGCGCTGAACCGCCGGACGGCCCGCGGGTTGCAACTCGCGGTCGCCCTGCTGGTGGCGTTCGCCGGCCTCGCCGGCGACGCGTTCTCGCGCTGGTTCGGCGCGGGACCCGCGGCCGAGCCGCGGGTGGCGACGGCCCCCGCGCCGGCCCCGGGCGTGGCGGGCGTCGAGGCGAAGGAGTCGACGCCCGATGCCTGGCCGACGCTGGCCTCCGTCGGCGACGCGCGGCGCGACCGCCAGATCGCCGACGTCGTGGCGGCGATGGACCGCACGGGCCGGCCGCCCGAAGGCGTCGCCCAGGGCGGGCGCCGCGGGGGACAGCGCGGCCTGTTCGAGAACGCCGAGGGCCGGCTGCCGCGGCGGCCGCGCGGCTACTACGTCGAGAGCGACGTCTGGCCGCGCGGTGCCGGGGGTCGCGGCGCCGAGCGGCTGGTCTTCGGCCGCGAGGGCGAGGTGTACTACACCCGCGACCACTACGACTCGTTCACGAGGTTGCGCTGATGGCGGACTGGGTCGACCTGCACGAGGACTGGCCGGACCTGCGCGGCACCTTCCTGCACGCGTGGCCCGAGGCGGAGGTCGGCGCGCTGCGGGCGCGGCTGGAAGCGCGGGGCTTCCGCACGCTGTACGTCGACACCCGCGAGGGGAGCTTCCTCGACGGCCTGGCGGCGGGCCTGGGACGCGAGCGCGGCCCCGGGCTCGACGCCGCCAACGACCTGCTGCTCGACTGGGCGGGGCTCGACCGCGCGCCGCGCGCGGTGGTGTGGAGCGGCGCCGACGCCCTGGCCGCCCGCGACGCCCAGGCCTTTCTCGACGCGCTGTGGCTGCTCGAAGCGCTGGTCCCGTCCGACTACGCCGAGCCGCAGTGCGAGGTGTTCGTCGCCGGCGCCGGCGCGGCCTACCTCCGCCGCAGCACGTAGAAGGGGCGGCGGCGGCCGCCCGCCTCGGTCGGCGCGAAGTCGGCGGCGACGTAGCCGCGGCCGAGGTACGCCGAGAGTGCGACCCGCACCTTGCGCTGCCAGTCGGAGGCGACCCGCGGCGCGGCGGAGCTGAGCACGTCCCAGTCGGGCGGGATCTCGAGCAGCAGCGACTCGGCCTCGAGTTCCGTGTTGGGCTCGGAAGAGACCGGCCAGCCCGCCTTCCACGCGACCTCGTTGACGGGTTCGCCGTCCGGCGTCGCCACGCTGCGCGGCAGCTCGCCCGCCGCGGCGCGCTCGCGCACCCGCTCGGAGTCGAGCTCCCAGCGCACCACCAGGCGGTCGGTGGGCAGCCCGTGGTGCAGCGACGAGGTCGTGATGCCGTACATGTCCGGCACGAACTCCGGCGCGGTCGCCCCCAGGCGGCGCAGGTTGAGGTTGGCGTTGCGGGCCTGCAGCGGGTCGAAGGTCCAGGTCACGAAGCGGATGCCGCGGGCGAGGGCCTCGTCGCGCTGCGCCCACTTGAGGCGGGCGCCGATGCCCTGGGCCTGGCGGCTGGGCAGCACCGCCAGCATGTCGGAGTGCAGGTGGGGGATGCCGCCCTTGATCGCCGGGAACGCGTAGCAGAAGCCCACCGCGCGCCCGTCCGTGCCCTCCGCGAGGTGCACGATCCCGCCCGCGTGCACGGTGGCGATCAACTGGATCGCCGAGGTGATCTCCAGGTCAGCCAGGCCCCAGACGGCGCGCTGCAACTCGACGCACGCGTCGTAGTCGGCCCGCGACCCCGCGGGCCGGATGCGGATCTCTTCGCTCATGGGCGCGGAGTCTACCAAGCCGCGCGTCAGTGGCGGCCCGTGCGGTGCCCCACTCCCGCCTCGGAGCGGTACCACTCGACCGTCTGCTTCAGCCCCTCGGCGAAGGCGACCCGGGGCTCCCAGCCCAACTCCGCGCGGGCGCGGCTGCCGTCACCGCACATGCGCCAGATCTCGTTCGGGCGGTCCGACCGTGCCCCCACCTCGAGCGGAACCCGCGAAGCGGTCAGGGCGTGCACCCGCTGAGCCACGTCGAGGACGGTCCTCTCGTCGCCGCTGGCCAGGTTGACCGGCCCCTGCGGCGGCCGTGGCGCGGCGGCGGCCGCCAGCATCCCGGCCACGAGGTCGCGCACGTGGTTGAACTCGCGAGTCTGGCGGCCCGACGAGATCCGCAGCGGCTGACCGCCGAGGCCGGCGAGGACCAACTCGGGGATCACCGCCTTCGTGGATTGGCCGGGGCCGTAGGCGTTGAACGGGCGCAGGATCACCACCTCGGGCCCGCCAGTCCGGCCCTGGAGCAGCCGGCAGTAATGCTCGCCGGCCAGCTTGCTGACGCCGTACGGCGAGGCCGGCTCGGGGGCGAAGCTCTCCTCGAATGGCACCCGCGCCTGGCGCCCGTAGACCTCGGACGTCGAAACGTGGACGAAGCGGCCGACTTCGGAGCACTCGTCCAGCAGGTTGGCCGTGCCCTTCGCGTTGACGTCGAAGCACTCCTCGACCTGGACGAAGCTCTGCCCCACGTGGTTGTAGGCCGCGAGGTGGAACACCACGTCGACGCGGCGGCGCAGCGCCTCGCGCAGGGCCCCGCGGTTGCGCAGGTCGGCCTCGAGGACCTCGAGGTCCGTCCACACGTCGCGCAGCCGCGGGTTGCGAAACGGATCGCGATAGCGCACGAGCGCCCGCACCGTCGCTCCGCTCTCGAGCAGCGCCTTCGTCAGCCACGAGCCGATGAAGCCCGAGGCCCCCGTGACCAGGACCGCGCGGCCCTTCATCGTCGCCGCTCCCGCATCCAGGTCCGGAACCGGGCGCGGGCCTCGACCAGCTCGTCCGCGGTGTTGAACGTGAGGTGGTGGCCCCGGTGGCGGTGGGCCGCCAGCCGGCCGGCCCGGGCCAGCGCGTGGAGCAGGGCGTCGAGGTCGGTTCCGGACCGCAGCCGGTCGAGCGCGGCCGGCTCGCACAGCACGAACCCCACGTTCATCCAGTGGGGCAGCAGCGGCTTCTCGCGAAAGCGGCGGACCCGGCCGTCGGCGGCGACCTCGGCGATCCCGCCGGCCGCCCGCAGCGGCACCACGGTGACGGTGGCCAGCGCGGCGCGCGCGCGATGGCGCCGGGTGAGCGCCCGCAGGTCCACGTCCGCCAGGGTGTCGCCGTAGCAGACGAGGACGCGGCCCGGGCAGTGGCGACGCGCGGCGATCAGACGGTCGCTCATCGCCGCGGCCCCCGAGTCGACCACGACGACCTGGTGCCCGCGACGACGCTCGCGCGAGGCGAAGGACGAGAACGCCGCCGCTCCGCTTCCGACGGCGATCACGAAGCGCGTGATCCCCTGTCGCGCGAGATCATCGAGGAGGCGGCCCAGGATCGGCCGCCCGGCGAGCGGCACCAGCGGCTTGGGCACGAGGGCCGAGAGCGGGCGCAGGCGCCGGGCCTCGCCGCCGCAGAGGATCACCGCGGCCAGGGCGTCGATTCCGCGGTCGGGGGGCGCCAGCATCGGTCACCGAGGCTAGCAGGCTCCTGCTAGCTTTGGGCATGAACGCGGCACCGGCGCCGAGCGCGGTCGATTGCTGGCCGCGGCCCGTCGAGACCCTGCTGCTGCAGGCCGGGCTCGGCGAACCCGCGTCGCGCGATCGTGCCCTGTCCCGGCTCGCCGCCCTCGACCTCGTCGCCGAACGCCTCCCGCCCCAGGCGCTGCGCCTGCTCCCGCTCGCGCTGCAGGCGGCCCGCGCCGCGGGAGCCCCGGAAGCGCCGTGGAGGGTGGCCGCGGAAGCCGTGTATGCCGGTTCGTGGCAGCGCCACGAACGCGCCTCGCCGCACGTGGTCCGCGCCCTGCGCGCCCTCGCGGACGCGGGCGTGCCGAGTCTCGTGCTGAAGGGCTGGGCGGCGGGCGACGTCTACGAAGACCCTGCGCTGCGGCCGGCCTCCGACCTCGACCTGCTGGTGCCCGCGAGTTCGTTCGAGGCCGCGGCTCGTGCGCTGGCCGCCGGAGGCTTTCGTCCACTCGCGGACCCGGGCCCGGCGGCTCATGCGCAGGCTTTCACGGCCCCCGACCTCGACGTCGACCTCCATCATCATGCGCTCGAGGAGTTCGTGGGCACCCCGCACGACGCAGCGCTGTGGGCCGACGCTGTCGATCTCGACCTGCTCGGACAGGCGACGCGCCGGCTCTCCGCCATCGACCGGCTGCTGCACACCCTCAGCCACGGGCTGCGCTGGACGCCGGTGCCGGCTCTCCACTGGATCGCGGACGCGACGCTCGAGATCCGCGCCGAGGGCGACGCGCTCGACTGGAGTCGCCTTGTCGCGCGGGCCGAGGTGTTCGGGCTCGCCTTGCCGCTGCGGGCGGGCCTCGACTATCTCGCCGGGCAGCGACTCGTGGCCGTGCCGCCGGACGTCCTGCGCGCGCTGCCATCGGTCGGCGCGCCGTGGGCACGTCGGATCGCCTTCAAAGCAAGGCAGCGGGCCCCGGAGCGGCGCGGGCTGTTGCACGCCTGGGCGGTGCGCCACGAGTTGCGGGCCCGGGCACGCCGCGCCGGTCTCTCTGGTGCGCAGGCGAGGGGCTGGCAGCAGGACCTCGCCGGACTGTGGCGTGCGCTGCGCGTGTCGCTCGGGTTCGGCGGTCGCGGCTGAGGGGCCGCGAGTTCAGCGCCCGCGTTCGACCGCGGCGCGCACGACCTCGCGTGCCAGGTGCTTTCGACCGCGGACGATCCGGCTTCGGGACCGCCGCTGGAGCCGCCAGACCGAAGCGAGGCGGCCCCGGATCGAGACGAAGCGGGCACGTTCCCGCAGTCGCAGCATCAGGTCCCAGTCCTCGGACAAGCGAAGATGCGGGGCGTAGCCGCCGACCGATCGCAGCAACCGGGTGCGGATCAGGCTCGCGGGATGGCAGACGTTGCCCCCCAGCAGGTCCCAGTGCGTCAGCGGGGGCGCGCCGATCAGCCGCGGCGCCCGCCGTCGGTCGGCGAACGTCTGGAGGAGCGGTCCGGTCGCCACGCCGGCCCCCGGGTCGGCGCGCAGCGCCTCGAGCAGCGCAGCGAGCGTTCCCGGCAGGAGCAGATCGTCGGCATCGCAGGGGCTGCAGTAGGGGCCGCGCGCCAGTGCGAGCAGCCGGTTGCGGGTCGCCGCCGGAAACAGCCTCCGGCGATTGCGCAGCAGCCGCACTCGCGGGTCGCCCTGCCAGGCGGCGAGCCGCGCCCAGGTGCGGTCCGTCGAGGCGTCGTCGCAGATCAGCAGCTCGAGGCAGACGCCTCGCTGCGACAACACGCAGGCGATCTGCTGGTCGACCAGGTGCTCGGCGTTGCGGACCGCCATCAGCACGCTGACCTCGGGCCGGCGCTCGGTCATGGCCGGGCGGCTCGGCGTTGCCGTGCACGGCGGGCGAGGCTCAGGAAGGCGCGGGCCCAGTCCGGCCGCCGGCCACCGCGGGCCCGCCGCCGATAGACGTAGGTCAGCGCCCCCGGCACCAGCCGCAACTGCGTGACCTCCGCGAGCTTCAACGTCAGGCTGACGCTGTCGAGCGGCGTGTCTTCGTCGTAACCGCCGACGGCGAGCGCCAGCTCCCGGCGCAGCAGGGCGCCGGCGTGGTTCGCGGCGAACTCGAACAGGTCGGCGCCGGGGTCGTGCGGCCGGCCGCGCACCCACGGCGCGCGCTGCACGCGCCTCCCGCGGCCCGTCTCCAGCATCAGGAAGCTGCCGTAGCAGTAGCCGACCGCGGGATGGCGATCCAGGAAGCGGGCGAGTCGCGACACGCTGCCGGGCAGCAGCCAGTCGTCGGCGTCGCACGGCATCACGTAGGCGCCGCGCGCCTCGCGCAGGAGCCGGTTGCGCACGGCGCCCACGGTGGTGCCGACCGCGTTGCGCAGCAGACGCACGCGGGGGTCGCCGCGGAAGCGCTCCAGCTCGGCCCAGGTGCCGTCGGCCGAGCCGTTGTCGCAGGCGACCAGCTCGAAGCTCGCGTGGTCCTGGGCCAGCACGCAGCGCACCTGCTCCGCGACGAAGCGCTCGGCGTTGCGCGCCGGCATCAGCACCGAGACGCGCGGGCTCAATCGAGCTGGCCGAGGTACTTCAGGTTCCCGCGCTTCTCGAGGCGCGGCGCCCGATACGGCTGGGCGGCCGCGGTCCGCGCGCGCCGCGGTGCCGGAACCGGATCGGCGAGAGTCCCCGGCTCGGCCAGCAGGCCCGCGGAGCGGAGCTGGCGGAGGAACGCGTCGAAGTCCTTCGCCACGCGGGCCTCGGTGCCGCCGAGGGCCGCCGCCACCGCGGTGCAGATCGCCTCGCGTGTCGTTCTACCGTCGAGCCGCTTCCAGATCGCGAGCGCCGCGCCGGCAAGTCCGTAGTACTCGCCGTTGGCCAGATCGAGCAGCATGCCTTCCTGCGGCCCGAACTCCTTGAACGGCACGTCGTCCCGGCGGCAGGGGAGCGCAGCGGGCGTTCGATTGCGATCTCGCGTCATCCGCGGGAACGTAGCAGACGGGAATGGGACCGGCAAAGAACGTGGGGCCAAGGCTGTTCGTCTTCGGGGGCTGCGATCCGCTCTCCGCGGGCGTGATCGCTGCGCACTCGCGGGCCATGCTGCGCCGTGCCTGCCCGGGTCCTCGCCCGCCCCGCCTCGGCCTGCTGGTGGCCGACGTCGTGGAACCGGCGGACCTGGCAGGGTGGACCGCTCGCGCGCGCGACTCCGGGCTGACCCTCGCCCTCGCCGGCTTCGACGACGTCCTGGCGGCCGCCGTCGCGGGCGACCTGGAACTCCTGCACGTGCCCGCCGGCCACACCGCGCACCTGCTGCACCGCCTGGCCCCTTGGTCCGCGAGCCTGCGCGCTCGCTGGGAGACCGGGCTCGTGCTCTCGGGGCAGAGCGGCGGCGGTGCGTGTTTCGCATCCCGGCTGTGGAGCGCCTCGCGCTTCGGGACGCCGGAATGGATCGAAGGCCTCGGCTTCCTGCCCCTGGGCCTGTGCGCGCACTTCGATCAACCGATGTGGGCGACGCCCGAGTTGCCGGTGCCGGGGTTCGACGGGGAGGTGCTGGCGCTCGATCACGACGCCGTGCTCGACTGGACGCCGGCGCGCGTCGCGTGCGTCGCAACCCGGCCTGGGGCTCGCGCCTGGCGCCTGCGGGCGGGGCAGGAGCCGGCGCCCCTGCTGTCGCGCGATGTCAGCCGCATCCTCGCGTGGTGGACGCGCGGACGCCGCGCGCTCGGCCGGCTCGTCCGCCGCGCCCTGTAGAATCCGCGCGCGTGGAGACCTGGTACGACGTGTTCGGGCGGCGCTTCGTGGTCCGCTCGCTGCGTCGAGCCGTCCTCGAGCGCTTGCGTGGCAACGCCGCATGGAGCCGGCTGGAGGCGCCCCCCGCGCCGAAGGCGGACGCCGAGATCGAGGTGCTGTTTCCGGCGGAGCCGAACCCGCTGCGCGAGGTGCAGTCCTTCGCCAACGAGACCTTCTTCCTCCATGCCAGCCGCCACAAGCTGATCACGGGGCACTGCGCGGGCCGCCCCTGGCAGGTCCACGTGCAGAGCTTCGTCGCGGACCCCTTCCGCGTGGCTCACGCGATGGTGGTGCCGACCCTGCAGGACCTGGTCGAGCGCCGCGGCCTCTCGTCGCTGCACGCGGCCGCGGTCGCCTCCGCCGGCCGTGGCGTGCTGCTGTGCGGCGACACCGGCAGCGGCAAGAGCACGACCGCGCTCGCGCTCGTCGCCCAGGGCTTCGACTTCGTCACGGACAACGACGCCTATCTCGAGGTGGCACGAGGCAAGGTCCGGGTGCGCAGCCGCGGCGCGGCGGTCGGCCTGCGCCCGGCAGCGGCCCGCCTGCTGTCGGGCCTGCCGTCGCTCGCGCGCTTCCCGCTGCGGGGTCAGGGCCTGCGCCGCAAGCGGCATGTGGACCCCGACCACGTTCGGCCGGGCGCGCGCGCGACGGCCGCGACCGCCCGGCTGCTGCTCTTCCCCCGCGTTGGCCGCGGCCGCCGCCTCCGCCTGCGACCGCTGTCTCCGACCGAGGCCCTGTCGCGCCTGCTCGCCTCGTATCCGCTGGGCGGCAGCGTACGTGGCGTGATCCCCGACGGCTGGGCCCAGCAGCGGCGCTTCGGCCGCCTGTCCCAGCTCGTCGCCACGGCCCCCGCGTACGCCCTGGACCTCGCCCCCGAGCTGGCGACGCTGGGCGAGCAGGTGAGAGAGCTGCTGTGAAGCGCCGCGGGCTGCGGCTCGCGTTCCAGCTCCATCCCCGGCTCTTCGGCGGTCAGGAGCGCTTCCTGCTGCGGCTGCTGGGCGCCCTGCGCGAACGGGGCCACGCCTGCTTCGTCGTTTCGGCGCCCGCGGGGCGCGTGCTGCGCGAGTTCGAGCGGGCCGGGTTCGAGTCGCTGCGGCTGGCCGGCCGCGACTTCGGCCGCGACCTCGAGCGCCTCGCGGCGTGGTTGCGCCTGCAGCGGGTGGACGTGGTGCAGACCAACCTCTACGCGCCGCTGGCGGGGCTGGCTGCCGCTGCTGCGGGCGTGCCCCACGTCTGGCGGGTCGGTGGCCATCCCGACGTCGCCCTGGGCGACATCACACCGGCCCGCCGCGTGGGCCTGCTGCGGCTGCTCTCCTCGCTCTCCGCCGCGGTCGTCTGCAACTCCCGCTTCGTCGCCGGCGGGCTGCGGAAGGGCGGCGTGCGCCAGCCCAGGGTGATTCCCAACGGCGTTCCGATCCCCCGTGCCGCGAGCCCGCGCGTCGCGGGCGACCCCGTGCGGTTCGCGCTCGCCGCCCATTTCTACCCGGTCAAGCGCCACGCCGACTTCGTCCGCGCCGCGGCGTTCGTCGCGCGCCGCGTGCCGGCCTGCTTCCGGATCTACGGCTCGAGCTTCGGCCAGGAGCAGATGCTGCGTCACGAGCGGGCGGTCCGCGACCTGGCCCGGCGGCTCGGGCTGCGGCGTCAGTTCGACGTCCGCTGCGCTCGGGCCGAGGGCGAGATCGTCGCGTGGAGCGACGTCGCCGTGCTGCCTTCGGTCGGCGAGAGCTGCAGCAACGCGGTGCTGGAGGCGATGGCCGCCGGCCGCGCCGTGGTGGTCGCCCGCTCCGGGGGCAACCCCGAGCTGGTGGTTCACGGGCGCAGCGGCCGGCTTCACGCCCCGGGCGACTGGTGCGAACTGGCGGCCGAGATGCTCGCGCTCGCCGCCGACCCGCGGCAGCGCGACAGGCTCGGTCGCGCGGCAGCGCGGCGCGTGGTCGAGCGCTTCTCGATCGAGCGCTGCGCGCCGGCGTACGAGGCGCTCTACGGCGCGCTGGCCGGCTGACTCAGCTCGCGCTCCAGCGCCTCCGCGACGACCTTCGCCGCCAGCGCCTGGCCTGCCTCGTTGAAGTGCCCGTCCCACGGCAGGTACAGGTTGCGGGTGAGGGCCGCCTCGCGGAAGGCCTCGGTCGGGTCGACCCACGTGATGCGCTGCTCCTCGCAGTACGCGCGCAGCCGGTTCCGCTCCCGGTCGAGGTCGAAGTCGGACGCGTCGAGGCTCCATCGCCGCGCCAGCACCGCCCAGTCCTGGGACTGCACGGCGTGTCGCTGCGGCAGGTAGACGAGCAGGAAGCGGGCGCCTCGCTCGCGCGCGTTGCGGTTCATCGCCGCCAGCAGTGGCAGCGACACGGCCCACGAGTCCGCCGCCGGTGGCAGTTCCTCGCGATACGCAAAACCGAGGTTCGGAAACCCGTCGAACAGCAGCTTGCGCGGCCCCTGCTGGACGAGCGCCCCGCCGCTCACGGTCAGTTCGGCGCGGAGCTCGTCGCCGCGCTCGGGGCCCGGCGCCGGCCGGAGCGCACGCACCGAACGCAGGGCCAGCACGGCCTGCAGCGCCGGATGCGGTTCCCGAGGCGGAGCCGCGTCCGCGGCGATCGCCGGGTCGCCCTCGCGCGAGTACGCCCACTGGTGCCGCCACTGCTCGTGATGCGGCCCTGCGGTGGGCCGCTCGAGCTTCCGGAGCCGTCCGTCGGCATCGAGGCGGATCGCGCCCATCGGCCCGCAGCCGAACCAGCCCTGGAGCAGATCGTTGCCGGAAAGGCCGAACACCACGACGTCAGGTCGCAGTACCGCGCCGTGACGCTGCAGGTAGAGGGCGCCGTAGCAGGGATCCGAGACCTCGGCGTTCCAGACCCGCACCGGGCGGCGCAGGGCGGCGACGAGGCGGCTCTGGACAAGGGGACCCAGGAACGCGTGCTGGTCGATGCCGAAGCCGATCCCGAACGAGTCGCCGAGGTTCAGCACGGTCAGGCCGCCCGGCAACGGCGGTGCGTCCGGCTCCTCGTCGTTGCGCAGCCCGATCCGGTTCGTCGCGAACCAGACGCGGCGTTCAGCGTCCAGGCCCGAGCGCGCGATCCAGGTTCGTACCGACGGCCGCAGGCGCCCGCCGGGGCCGATCAGCGGTTCCTCGCGCGGGAAGAGGAACGAGAACGTCGCGCGATCTCCCCACCGCGGTACGTCCGCGGCCCGACCGGGCGCGAAGCCGGGAGCCAGCATCGCGCTCGCGGCGAGGGCCAGGCTGGCGAGCGCGAGCAGGCCTTCGCCACTGCGGCGACCGACGGCCCACGCGAGCATCGCGAGGCTCGCGGTCCAGAGCCACGCCAGCAGCTCGGCCGGCTGGGAGGGAACGCGGGCCGCCCAGGCGGCCGAACCCGCCAGCGCGGCCACGCGAATCACGATGGAGGGCCCCGGGTGGTTCGCGACGGCCGTGGCGACGGCGGGGAAGCGCCACGCTGCGAGCGCCTGGCCGCCCGCGAGCAGTGCCAGCGGCAGCATCGCGCCCAGCAGGTAGCGCCACGACCATCCGAGCAGGACGGGCTCGTCGCTCACGTGCCGGCCGGCCAGTGTCAGCGAGACGCCCCCCAGCAACGCGAGAGCGCCGGCGGTAGTCGCCGCCATCGCCGTCGGCACGGGCGAGCTCATGCGAGCAGCCGGCCCCCTGCCAGGCGGCGCACGACGTTTGCGTGTCGCGCGACTTCCGGGTCGTGACTGGCCATCACGATGGCCGGCGTCCACGCGAGGGAATCCAGGCGCCGCAGCAGGGCCTGCGATGCTGCCCGCGAAAGGTGGTTGGTCGGCTCGTCGAGCAGCAGCAGGGCCGGCCGTGCCAGCAGCGCCCGCGACAGCGCGAGTTGCTGGCGCTGGCCGCCGGACAGCCGCGCGCCCTCCTCGCCCGCCGGGGCCTCGAGGCCGCCGGGCAGGTCGTCCAGCCAGGCGTCCAGGCCGGCGAGTCGCACGGCCTCGTCGACCGCGTCCGCAGTCGCCTCGGGTCGGCCGAACGTGATGTTGTCCCGCAGGCTGCCGGGCAGCAGAACCGGGTCCTGGGACACGTAGCCGATGCGCCCCCGGAGGTGGGGCAGGTCGAGCTCCGACTGGTCGTGGCCGTCGGCGAACGCGCGGCCGGCGGTCGGCTGGATCAGGCCCGCCAGCAGTCGCAGCAGCGTGCTCTTGCCGGCGCCGATCGGGCCGAAGATCGCGGCGCGCTGCCCGGGCGCCACGGCGAAGTCGACGTCGCGCAGGACCGTCCGCTCGCCCCACGCGAAAGTCACGCGACGCAGTTCCACGCGGCCCTCGAACTTCTCGAGGCGCAGGGCGCCGCCGGCGGGCGGCGCGGGGGCGTCGAGCATTTCGAAGAGCGAACGCAGCGACGTGTCGGCTTCGGCGAGGGGCGGGATGCTCGAGAGCGCGGCGCTCGCCGGTCCCCGCAGCAGGGCCAGGCCCGCGAAGAAGCCGGCCAGTTCCTCGAGCGTGAGTTCTGCCCGGGCGACGGCCAGCGCCCCCACGACGAGCATCGCCGTGCTGCCGAGCCCCACCAGCGCCTGCTGCAGACCGCGACCGCGCTCCGCCAGTGCGAGGGCGCGGCCCGAAGCCTCCGTCAGCCGCAGCAGCACGCTTCGCTGCCGCTCGAGCAGCCATGCGCCGGCGCCGTGCGCGTGGACGAGGCCGAGCCCGCGCAGACCCTGCAGGACGGCCTGGCTGAAGGCCAGGTACGCCCGGTTTCGCTGCGCTGCCGCGACGCGCAGGGCCGGTGCGAGGCGCCGCTCGGAGAGGATGAACGGCGGCACCAGCACCACCAGCGCCAGCACCAGGCGCGCGTCGAACGCGAGCAGCGCGAGGGCCAGCCCCGCGGTCGCCGCGACGCCGGGCAGCAGTTCGGCCAGCACGACGCGCCCCGCGGCATCGATGCGCTCGGTCTCGTGGACGACGCCGTCGTGCAGGTCGGCGCTGCCGAGGGCCTCCGCACGCAGCGGGCCGAGCGCCAGCAGCTTGCGCAACCCCTCGTCGCGCAGCTCCGCGGTCACCGCCCGCACCTCGCCGTGGATCCGGGCCCGGCTCCGGAGGTGGATCAGGCCGCCCAGGGCCTGCAGCAGCAGGACCGCGAGTCCGGAGATCGCGAGCTCCGTCCACGGGGCCCCGGAACGGCCTTGCGACAGCGTGCGCTCCACCAGGAGCGGGATCGGGACCAGCGTCGCGACCCGCGCGAGAGCCCCGAGCACGGCCCACGCCATCAGTCGCCGCGGACGGGGGAAGCGGCTCGCGTAGCGGCGCCAGGGGCTCAAGCGGCGTGTCCCGTGGCGAAGCCGTCGACGTGCCGCCGGTACCAGGCCTCGATCACGAACAGGGTCCAGAGCCGATAGCCGTGCAGGGCCCGCAGCCGCGCATGTTCGTCCCACAGCCGTTGCACGTACCGCTGGCGGAACAGGCCGCGCTGCCGGCACCGGTGCGAAAGGAGGAGGTCCGCCACCTGGTCGCGGAACGGCCCCGGCTGCCAGAGCCAGGCATCGATCGGGAGCGCGAACCCGCGCTTGCGGCGCGTGAGTACGGGCGGCGGCAACACCGGCGCGAAGGCGCGGCGCAGCAGCTTCTTGCCCGCGTGCCGGTCCACGCGCCAGGCGACCGGAAGGCCGGTGGCGTGGTCGGCGAAGGGGCGGGACAAGGCGGGCACGCGGATCTCCAGCCCGGCCAGCATGCCGGCCCGGTCGCACTTGTGCAGCAGGTCCGCGGGCAGATAGCGGCGCAGGTCGTCGCGCAGCCGACGCTCGCGGCGGCTGGCCGACCGCGCGTGCGGAGGCCAGGCCGCCGCCGGCTGCCACGCGCCGAGCCGGCGGCGGAAGGCGGCCGACGGCAGGCCGCCCAGCGGAGTTCCCGCCCCGGGCCACGCGGCCAGTGGGTCGGCGGCGAGGTCGAGACGGCGGTGCCAGGGGTTGCCGCCATGCAACTCGTCCAGGCCTTCACCTCCCAGCACGGCCTTGACGTGGCGGCGCGCGAAGCGGGCCAGCAGGTGGGTCGGCACCACCGAGGCGTCCGCGAACGGCTCGTCGAGGTCCTCGAAGAGCGCGGGGAGCGCGCGGGCGGCGGTCGTGGCGTCGATCGAGATCTCGTGGTGCGTGGTCCCGAAGCGCTGCGCGACCAGCCGCGCGAACGGTCCTTCGTCGAATCCCGGCGCGGCGATGCGGGCGGAGAAGGTGGGCAATCCGGGGCAGTGGCGGCTGGCGAGGGCCACGACGGCGCTGGAATCGAGCCCGCCGCTGAGGAACACGCCGACGGGGCCGTCGGCGCGCAAGGAGCGTTCGACGGAGGCGTCCAGGCGCCGGACGAGCGTGCGCGCCGCGTCTGCGGGCCGCCCGGCGCGCGCGGGGCTTCGCGCAGGCGGAGGCTCGTGGTACCGGCGCAGGGTGCTCGCTCCGTCCGCCTCGACGACCAGGACGTGTGCGGCCGGGAGGCGGCGCACGCCGTTCCAGATCGACCGCGTGTCGTCGATCGCAAGGCGGGTCAGGCAATCGGCGAGCGCGCGCGGATCGACGCGCCGATCGAAGCCGGGAGCAGCCGCCAAGGCCCCGGGCTCGGACGCGAAGCGCAGCCGCCGCGCGTCGCGGACGTAGTAGAGCGGCTTGATCCCGAACGGGTCGCGGGCCAGCACCAGCCGCCGGCGCCGCGCATCCCACAGCGCGAAGGCGAACATCCCGCCGATCCGCTCGACGAAGCGGAGGGGATCGTCCTCGTAGAGGTGCAGGATCACCTCGCAATCGCTGCCCGTGCGCAACGAGTGGCCGCGCCCGGCGAGCCGCGCCCCCTGCTCGCGGGCGTCGTCCACGTGGCCGTTGCAGACGAGCCACAGGCTCGCGTCCTCGTTGCTCAGCGGCTGGGCTCCGCCCGCGGCATCGATAACGGCGAGACGCCGATGGCCGAGACCCAGCGCCCCGTCGAAGTGGAAGCCCGCGCCGTCGGGGCCGCGGTGGGCCAGTCGACGCGTCATCGCGCGCACGGCCCGCCGATCGACCGACGCCCCGTCGAACCTCCACTCGCCCGCGATCCCGCACATCCGGGGCCAACGATATACGGATCGGCCGCGGTCGCCGCGGGCTACGATCCCGGATCTTGATCCAGGCAGGACTTGCAGCGGAGAACTCGACGCTGGTGCTCGGAGCCGCCGGTCGCGTGGGGCGCGTGCTGGCGGCGCGACGGGTCGGGGGCCCGCGGGCCGCCTTCGTCGACGTGGACGCCCTGGACGTGAAGGAGCCCGCGGCCCTGGCACGAGCCGCGCGCTCCCACGAGCGCTGGGTTCACCTGGCGAGCGAACTGCGCACGGCCGCCGTCGATCCCGCTGCGGACGACGCCGAGGCCTGGCGGTGGCGGCGGTGGCACGTCGAGATGGCGCGCCGCGTGCTCGCCGCGGCCGTCGCCGGCGGCGTGCGCCAGGTGGTGCTGGCCAGTTCGGTCCACGCGGCGGACGAAGACGCGAAGGGCGCCGCCGGCCCCGACAGGCTGACGCACGCCGGCATGAACCGCGCGATCGAGGAGGCGGGCCGCGCGGCGGCGCGCAGCGGGATCGACGTCGTCTGCATCCGGCTCGGCAGCGTCTCGTGGCCCGACCGGCCGCGTCGGCCCGACGCGGCGGTGTGGCTCTCGCACGAGGACTGCGCGGCCGCGTTCGCGGCCGTGCTCGCCTCGCCCCCGGTCGGCGGCCGCTTCACGGCGTTCACGGCCATCTCGGCACTGGCGGCCCCGCACCCGCATGCCGCCAACCCGTTCGGCTGGCGCGCGCGCACGACGCGCGTTGGCTGGCGCCGCCGGGCCCGCGGGAGGGTCGTCGACCTGAAGTGCCGGCTCCTCGACTCGCCGCTTGGACCGTTCCTCCGCGAGTCCCGGCGCTGGAGGCGCCGCCTGGTCGGTTTCTGACGGCGCCTCCGGGCTCAGGCGGCGGGCGGCTTCGCGGTGCCGGAAGGAGCTCCGCGCCAGAGGAAGTGGGCCAGGGCCGGCAGCAGCAGGATCGAGCCGAGCATGTTGAAGAGGAACAGGAAGGTCAGCAGGATGCCCATGTCGGCCTGGAACTTGAGCGGCGAGAAGATCCAGGTCGCGACGCCCATCGCCAGCGTCAGGCCGGTGAAGATCACGCCGTTGCCGGTCGTCGTGAGGGCGTCGTGGTACGCCTGCTTCAGCGGCTCGCCCGCCTCGAGCAGGCCGGCCATGCGCCCGAACAGGTAGATCCCGTAGTCGACCCCGATGCCGACGCCGAGCGCGGCGACCGGCAGCGTCGAGACCTTGAGCCCGATCTCCAGCACCGCCATCAGCGCGTAGGCGAGCAGCGACACCAGCGCCAGCGGCAGCACGATGCAGACGGCGATGCGCCAGGAGCGGAAGCTGAGGAGGCACAGGGCGATCACCGCGGCGAACACGCCGCCGAGGATCGGGAACTGGGCCGCGGCCACCTCCTCGTTGGTCGCTGCCATCACGCCCAGGTTGCCGGTCGCCAGCCGGAACTTCACGTCGGGGTTGCCGTGCGAGGCCTGGTAGGCCTTGACCTCGGCGACGATGCGGTCGATCGTCTGCGCCTTGTGGTCGGTGGTGAAGATCAGCACCGGCATCACGCTGCACTCGCCGTTGAGCAGCCCGGTCGAGGTGTCGACGTAGGTGACGGCCTGGGCCAGCAGCGAGGTGTCCCGCGGCAGCACCCGCCACTCGAGGCTGCCCTCGTTCCAGCCGGCGGTCAGCAGCTTGGCGACGGTCGGCAGCGCGACGACCGACTGCACGCCGGGCACGTTGCGCATCTCCCACTCGAAGCGGTCGATCACGCTCATCACCGTGTGGTCGGTGCAGGCCTGGGCCGGCACCTCGGTGATCACCGTCAGCAGGTCGACGCCGATCGAGAAGTGGCTGGTGACCACGTCGGTGTCGATGTTGTAGCGCGAGTCCGCGTGCAGCTCGGGCACGCCGGCGTGCAGGTCGCCGATCTGGACCTGGTTCGACTTCGGGTAGCCCCAGGCCAGCAGCAGCAGGGCGATGCCGAGCACGACGACCGCGCCGCGCAGCTCGGTCAGCCGCGACAGCGCCCGCCACAGCGGGTCGACGTGGGCGTGCCGGCGCTTGAGCTGGAGCAGGTAGATCTCGTCGTGGTGGACCCACGACAGCAGCAGCGGGACCAGCAGCATGTTGATGATCAGGATCATCGCCACGCCCAGCGAGGCCGTGATCGCCATCTCGCGGATCATCTGGATGTCGATCAGCAGGATGGTCACGAAGCCGATGCAGTCGGTCAGCAGCGCGACGCTGCCCGGCACCAGCAGCTTGCGGAACGCCGCGCGCGCCGCCGGCTCGCCGGTGTGGCCGAGCCAGAACTCGGCGCGGTGCACGCTGATCATCTGCACGCCGTGGCTGACGCCGACGGCGAAGACCAGGAACGGCACCAGGATCGACATCGGGTCGATCCCGTAGCCGAGCACCGGCAGCAGCCCGAGCGTCCACACCACCGCGGTCACGGAGGAGACCAGCGGGATCGCGGTCAGCGCGATCGACTGCGAGTAGACGAACACGAAGACCGCGGTCACGAAGAAGGCGATCGCGAAGAACAGCACCACCCGCCGGGCCCCGGCCGCGATGTCGCCGATCACCTTGGCGAAGCCGAGGATGTGGTAGTCGAACTCCACGCCCACGCCGTTCGTCGAGTGCTTCTGGCGGATCGCCTCGAGCTGGTCGGCGACGTGGATGTAGTCGAGCCGGGCGCCGGTGCGCGGGTCGATCTCCAGCAGCTCGGCGCTGACCAGGGCGGCCGTGAAGTCGTTGGCGACCAGGCGGCCGACGTAGCCCGACTTGAGCACGTTGCGCCGCACCTTGGCCAGGCCTTCCGGCGTCGGCTCGAAGTCGGCCGGCACCACGTTGCCGCCCGAGATGCCGTCCTCGACGACCTCGGTGAAGCGCACGTTGGGGGTGAACAGCGAGGAGACCCGAGCGCGGTCGACGCCGGGGATGAAGAACACGTCGTCGGTGACCGACTTCAGCGTCGCGAAGAACTGGGGCGTGAAGATGTCGCCCTCGCGCACCTTGAGCGCGATCAGCACCCGGTTGGCGCCGCCGAACTCGTCGCGGTACTGCAGGTACGTCTTCATGTAGTCGTGCTGCAGCGGCAGCAGCTTGGCGAAGCCGGCGTCGACGCGGAGCCGCGAGGCGCTGGCGCCGAGCAGCACGGTGACCACGGCGAACAGCACCAGCACCAGGCGGCGGTGGCCGAAGAGGAAGTTCTCGAGCCGGAGCTTCATCGCGTCCCCTCCGCGGCGGCCACGTCCGCCGCCGCCAGCTTCTTCACGCCGAACTCGCCGCACAAGGCCAGGCCGCCGTCGGGCGTCGGGGTCATCGCCTGCACGCCGAGGCGGTCGGCCCGCCCGTGCAACGCGAAGGTGCGGCCGCCGTCGCCGCTGACCAGGACGACCCCCGCCAGGCCGGCCATCACGATGCGGCCGTCCTTCAGCCGGGCGGCGCTCGTCAGCATCGTGTCGATGCCGGTCTCGAGCGGCGTCCAGGTGCGACCGCCGTCGGGCGAGGAGAGGGCGTGGCCGCGCAGCCCGAACAGCAGGAGCGCGTCGCCCTCGAGCGGCAGCGTGCCGAAGAGCGAGCCCTCGTAGGGCACGGCGACCTCGCGCCAGGTGTCGCCGGCGTCGTCGGAGCGCAGCAGCAGGCCGCCTTCGCCCGCGAGGTAGAGGACGCCGGAGGCCGCCCGCGACAGGTGATGGTAGTGGGCATCCGACTCGGTGATCGGCCGCGGCGCCCAGGTCGTCCCGCCGTCGGCCGACTCCAGGAAGCTGCCGTAGGCGCCCACCGCGAAGGCTCGCGTCGCGTCGACGAAGAAGACGTCGAACAGCGGGGCGTCGGCCTCGCGGTCGACGTGGACGCGCTCCCACTTCAGGCCGCCGTCGGTCGTGCGCAGGATCGTCGAGTCGTGGCCGACGGCCAGCCCGAGCTGCGCGTCCGCGAAAGCGACGCCCGTGAGCAGCGCGGTGGTCGGCACCACCACCTGCTTCCAGCTCGCGCCCTGGTCGTCGGAGAGCAGGACGTGGCCGCGCTCGCCGACCGCGACGAGCCGGCTGCCCGCGGCTTCCACGTCCAGCACCAGCGACTTGTCGGCCAGCGGCCGCAGGGCGGAAGACTCGTCCGCCGGCGGGGGCGCCGCGCTGGCGAGGCTGGCGGAGCTGGCGAGCGCGAGGGTGAGGGTGAGGGCGGCGGCGAGGCGGGCGGCCTTCTCCATGGAGCCTCCGGCGAGGGCGGGTGCGGCGGGGAGGGAGGAGCGGCCGGGCCCGCTGCGGGGCCCGGCCGGCACGGACGAAAGGCTAGCGGACGCCCTCGCGGCGCAGCGCGTCGGGGGCGAAGTCGGCCTCGACGATCTTGGCGCTGAAGTCGAAGGGGACCGTCTCGTTGGACAGGCCGTAGGCCAGGTAGCGGCCCGCCTGCAGGTCGGTGTGGACCTCGGCCGTCACCCAGGTCAGCGGCACCTCGTAGTAGTTGAGGGCGAAGCCCTCGGACAGCCGCCAGAGCTGGTCGCGGTTGTCGTACTGGTCGACCGCCAGGATCTGCCACGAGTCCTCGTCGACGTAGAACGTGCGGCGCTTGTAGATGTGGCGCGCGCCCTCCTTGAGGGTCGCGTCGACCACCCACACGCGGTGCAGCTCGTAGCGCAGGTGCTCCGGGTTGACGTGCAGCGGGGTCAGGATGTCCTTGTACTTCAGCTTCCCGCTGTGCAGCTTGTAGGAGTTGTAGGGGACGTACATCTCCTTCTTGCCGACCAGCTTCCAGTCGTAGCGGTCGACGCCGCCGTTGAACATGTCGAGGTTGTCCGAGGTCCGCATGCCGTCGGAGGCGGTGCCCGGGTTGTCGTACGCGACGTTCGGGGCGCGGCGCACGCGGCGCTGGCCGGGGTTGTAGACCCAGGCGTCGCGCGGCTGCTTGATCTGGTTCAGCGTCTCGTGGACCAGCAGGATGCCGCCCGCCAGCCGCGCCGGCGCCTGCACCTTCTGGCGGAAGAGCAGGATGCGGTTCTTGACCGACGCCTCGGTCGCCGTCTTCTGCGAGTAGGGCGAGTAGAAGTCCTCCTCGAACTCGACCAGCGTGTACTGGCCGCCGCGGGTCGGCGCCGCCTGCACGAACTGGCGGCGCGCGGCCTCGCCGCGGTAGCGCAGGAGGTGGTTCCAGATCGGGTGCAGGCCCTCCTTCGGCACCGGGAACGGGATGCCGATCACGGAGTTCTCGACCGCGTTGCCGTTGGGGCCGAGCTTGGCCGTGGCCGCCGTCTTCTTCGTGGCGTCGTAGATCCGCTGCGGGGCAGAGGCGCTGCGCCGCGTCGGGTACACGTTCATCTTGTAGCTGGGATAGGCCTTCAGCACCGCCTTGTGGCCCTCGGTCAGCTTCGCCGCGTACTGGTCCATGTTCGCGGCCGTGATCGTGAACTTCACGGCGTCGGCCGCGAACGGGTCGATGTGGCGCATGCCGGGCTTGTAGCCGGCCGGCGGCTTGGTGATCCCGCCGTCCCAGGCCGGGATGCTGCCGTCGGCGTTGCCGGCCTTCTCGCCGCCCATCGGCGTCAGGTCGTTGCCCAGGCGGGCGACGTCGGAGGGCGCGAGCTGCGCCGTGCCGAGGCCGGCCAGCGCCAGCGCCAGCGCCCCGACCACCAGGGAGTTCTTGGCTCGCATGGTCATCTGTCCTTTCGCTCTCAGAAGGAGAACTTGACGGCGGTCGCGAGGAAGTCGCGGTCCGCGATCAGGTTGTAGCGGCCGGCGCCGCTGTAGGCGGTGTAGCTGACGTCGAACTCCCAGTTGATCTTGTAGTTCGCCGTCAGGCCGACGGTCAGCGCCTTGCGGCCTTCGAGGAAGTTGCCGCCGGGGCCGGGCGAGACGCCCTTGACGTCGTGGGCCCACGAGAAGCGCGGGATCAGGTTCACCGAGCTGAAGGCGTTGTTGTACTCGAGGCGGCCGGCGACGACGTAGCCCCAGGAGGTCGCGTCGGGGAAGGCCGACTCCGGCTCGGTGCCCGGCTGCAGGCCGGCCTGCTGGTGGATCGCGTTGCCCGAGGTGTAGGTCCCGGGGCCGTCGAGCCGCAGCGTGGACTTGTCCGGCATGTCGTGCACGGTGCTGACGGCGCCTTCGGCGACCAGCGTCGCCTGGTCGGCGCCGAGCAGGTTGGCGAAGACCTTGGTGGCCGTCATCTGGTACTGGGTCGTGTCGAAGCGGCGATAGCCCTCGATCACGACCGGGTTGGCCGCGGTGCTGAACTCGTAGGCGCCGAGCTGGTTGGTCTGGGCCAGCAGGCCGCCCACCTGGGCGAGGCGCACGAAGGCCGGGATCGTGATCCGGCGCAGCGGCGTCAGCGCGGCGTACAGCAGCTCGAGGTCGTCGACCTGCAGCGGCACGTCCTTGCGGTGGGCGACCTCGCCCTGCAGCGCGATGCCGGTGCGGCCGAGCTGGGTGTTGAAGCTGGCGCCGAACAGCTTGATGTCCTCGGGGTAGCTCTGGAAGTAGCGGGCCGAGGAGGCGTAGTTGAGGCCCGGGGCGACGCCACCGGGCGTGCCCGGCGGCAGCACGGCGCCGAACTGGCCGGTCACCGCGCTGATCAGGGGCAGCCGCGAGTGGTAGTTCATGTAGAACAGGCCGAACTCGGTGCCACCCAGCGAGTCGACGAAGATGCGCAACGCGGCGCCGTACTGGCCCTGATCGTCCGCCTCGACGTCGGCCTGGCGCGGCACGACGAAGCCGATCGGGTTGGTCGGCACGGGTGCGATCGCGATCTGGTCGGGCGCCGCGCCGAAGCCGAGCATCACTCGCGAGCCGCCGCGGCCGGCGAAGTCGGAGCTCGAGAAGTAGGTGCCGGGCGGGTCGATGATCGTCGGCTCCCACTCGAACTGGTAGAAGCCCTCGAGCGACACGCTCTTGGTCAGGCCGATCGATGTCCAGGCGATGCCGACGGGCAGCAGGCCCTCGCGCAGCTCGGAGCCCGGCACGCGCAGGGCGCTGACGTCGATCGGGTTGATCGCGTTGATGCCGTTCTGGATGAACGTGCTCTCGCCCCAGCTCACCACCTGGCGGCCGACACGCAGCTCGACCGGCACGCTGCCGAGGTCGAAGCCGGCGAACGCGAAGGCGTCGCGCAGCTCGATGCGGGTGCCGACCCGGTCGAGCGCGTCTTCGGTCAGCGGGGTCCGGGCGCGGTCGCCCTCTTCGTTCTCGTAGTCGTAGTAGGCGAAGGCGCGGACGAAGGCGCCGTAGCGCTTCTTGTAGCGCAGCTCGGCCTCGGTCGTGGCCTTCAGGGCGTTGGAGTAGATGCCCTTGTCGTAGTTCAGGTTGCCGTCGTCCCCGTTCACCGAGAAGGCGCGACCGCCGTTGGTCAGGCCCACGATGTCGAGGTTGCGGTCGGCCATCCGGAAGGCGAGGCCGTAGGACACGGTGGTGTCCCAGCGGAACTCGAGTTCGCTCGGCTGTTCGGAGCGTGGCTCTTCGGCGGGTTCCGCGTCCTGGGCCAGCGCGGTCCCTGCCGCCAGCGGCAGGATCGCGATCCCGAGGACGAGCCCGCGGAAGGCCGCGGCGTGAGTCCAAGACGACGCCCAGGTCATGCGCATGAATCCCCCTTGTCGAACGGCTGTCGCGGCAATAGCCAAGGCCATGCCAGAACCGAGCCACGGGCAAAAGGGGGCCTCACAGGCCGCAGACGGCAATCCCTTCGCATCGGCGCAGGGACTGCGGCCGGGCGGGGAAGTCGTGATGACGCAGTGCGTTAGGCTCGATCCGACCCAGCCGAACCACCGTCTCGGATCGGTCGGCGCTCACTCTCCCGGGTCGGTGTCCGGGCGGGTCGCGAGCTCGCTGGCCGGGCGGATCTTCACGCCCGAGACGTGGGAGGCGATTGCCTGCCAGCGGCCACCGCGGCGGATCAGGACGTTCGACGACTGGTACTCGAAGCTCGAATCGGGCTCGTCGAGGGGGCCGATCACGACGCCCCGCCCCGCGACGACCGCCGTGCCGTTCTCGAACACCTCCAGGCGCCGGATCTCGAAGCGGAAGGACGTGTAGGTCGGCCGGTTGTCCGCGATCCACGCGAGTTCCGACTGCTTGTCCGACCACCCCCCGTCCGCGTCGATCAGCCGGAACTCGCGGGCGAGGATGCGGTCGAGGAGGGCGACGTCGCCCTCGCGATAGGCGCGCGGCCAGAGCACCTCCTTCAGTTCGCGCAACGCGGCTTCGTCGGTTGCGCGCGGCGGCTCTGCGGCGGCCGTGGACACGCTCAGGCAGGCGACGACCAGGGCGACTCGCACGTTCATCCTCGAACTCCTTCGACTTCGCGCCGACATCCGGCGCTGTAGGCTCGAAAGTCCGCGACTCGCTGCTCGCCGTCTTGGACGAATCGGCCGCGGTTCGAGGCCTGGACCCGGGAATCGGCCCGCCCTGCCTGACGCGACCGTGACCTCTGGCACTGGCGCAGGGCGCCACCGGCGCACTACAGTCGCCGGTGTGGACGAGAGCCTCGACTCGACCCTCTCCCGCCGCATCGCGTTCGCAGCCTGGGTCTGCGTCGGCGTCGCGATGTCGTTCGAGACGTGGCTCGCCGAGCGGCGCTTCTACTTCGTCTGCACGTCGACGTGGGCGCTGGCGTTCGCGGTCGTCAGCCTCGGCTTCCGGCGCCTCCTGCACGCCGGCGAGCGCTCGGGGTTGGCTCTGCTGGCGCTCCAGGCACTCGCCGTGCTCGCCCTGGTCGCCTGGTGGCGGAGCCTGTCCGGGGGACTGCTGCTGGTGTTCGGCGCGTGGCAGGCCGCTCACCTGCTGAGGCTGGGCGCGGCTCTCGCCTGGGTCGCCGCTCAGACCACGCTGCTCGGCCTGGCCACCGCGGCGAGTGCCCCGCGTGGCGCCTGGATCGTCGTGGTCCTCGTCTGCTGCGGTCTCCAGCTCTTCGCGGTGCTCGGCGCGCAACTGGCCGAGCGCGAGCGGCGCGGCCGGCTCGCGCTCGCGCGCACCAACGCCGAGCTGCAGGAGAGCCTGCGCCGCCACGCGGAACGGGGCAGCGAGGCGGAGCGGCTGCGCCTCGCCCGGGAGCTGCACGACGGGCTCGGGCACCAGCTCTCGGCGTTGTCGCTCGCGGTCGAGGCGGCGCGGCAGGAGCTGGGCGTGGCGCCACCGGCACTGTTGCGGGTGAGCGATCGCGTGAAGAAGAGCCTCCGAGAGCTCGGCGCCATCGTCGGCGCACTGCGGGTCCCGCTCGGCCCCGCGCTCGAGGAGCTGGCGGGGAGCATCGAGCGGCCGAAGGTCCACCTGGCCGCCGCCGGCCTCGACGGCCTCGACCCGGCGCTGGGCGACACGGTGCTGCGCATCGCGCAGGAGCTGACGACGAACGCGATCCGCCACTCCGGCGCGGAGAACCTGTGGCTGGAGGTGGCGCGGGACGGTGACCGCGTCCGGATCGTGGCCCACGACGACGGTCGGGGCGGCCACGCTCTCGTCGAGGGCTTCGGCCTGCGCGGAATCCGCGAGCGCGCGGAGGCTTTCGGCGGCACCGTCGAGATCGGAGCCGCGGCACAGGGGTTCCGCGTCGCGGTCGGCCTCCCGCTGGCGAGGCGGGCGTGATCGCGATCCTGATCGTCGAGGACCAGGCGCTCGTGCGCGAGGGGATCGCCACCCTGCTCAAGTTCGCGCCCGACCTGCGCGTCGCGGCGGAGACCGGGACGGCCGCGAGCGCCCTCGAGCTGGTCGAGACGCTCCGCCCCGACCTGGTGCTGCTCGACCTGCGCTTGCCCGACCGCAGCGGCCTCGTGGTGCTCGAAGCGCTGCAGGCGCGGGGAGACGCGACGCCCGTGATCGTGCTGACGACGTTCGAGGACCCCGCCGCGATGCTCGCTGCGTCGCGCCTGGGCGCCCGCGGGTTCCTGCTCAAGAGCGTCAGCTTCGAGCAGCTGACGACCGCGATCCGGGCGGTCGCCGCCGGCGAGACCCTGATCCACCCGACGCTGGCGGCGCGCGGCGCCGATGCGGCCGAAAGCCGCGAGACGCCTTTCGACGCGTCGGCGGAGCCGGGGGAGCTGTCGCGCCGCGAGCGCGTCGTCCTGCGGCTGATCGCCGCCGGCTGTTCGAACAAGGAGATCGCCGTGGCGCTGCGACTCGCGCCGGGTACGGTCAAGAACTACGTCTCGTCGCTGCTCGGCAAGCTCGGCGTGCGCGACCGGACGCGGGCGGCCCTGCGCGGCTACGAGCTGGGGCTGTTGTGAGCGCGACAGCGCGCCCGCTGCTCTCGCTGATGAGCGGGCTCGTCGCCGCCGAGTTGAGGCCGTGGGTCGCCGAGGTGTGGGCCGCCGAAGTGGCGCCCGCCGATGCGGAATGGTCCGGCGTGTGGCTCCCCGATGGCGCGGCGCACCTGGTCTTCTGCGACGGACGCGCTCGCTTCTTCAGGCCGGCGACCCGCGAAAGGACGGTCAATCTGCGCGCGTCCGCCCCGACGCTCGGCGTCCGTTTCCAGGTAGGGGCGGCCCGGGCGTTCCTCGGGATGTCGGCGGCCCCGGCCGACCTCCGGGACGCGTCGGTCGCGGCCGAGGAGCGGCCCGAACTCGCGTGGGCCGCCGATCTGTCGCAGGCGCTGCGCCAGGCCGATGCGCTGCCGGAACGCTTCGCGCTCCTGGAGGCGGCCCTCCGGGACAGGTGCCGCGCCGCGCTGCCGCCTTGCCCGGTGGTGCAGGCCAGCGTCGCGTCGCTCGCGGATGCCGAGTCGACGGCCCCGATCCCCGTGGTCGCCCGAGTCACCGCGGGCGCCTCCGTGCGCCATTTCCATCGTCGCTTCGCAAACGCGGTCGACCTGTCGCCCAAGCAGTTCCAGCGCGTCGCGCGATTCAGGCGCTGCCTGGCCGACGCCCTGGCGGTGCCGGGCCGCAGTTGGGCGGGGCGCGCCGTCGACCACGGCTACGCGGACCAGAGCCACCTGATTCGCGAGTTCCGCCGCCTGTGCGGCCTGGCGCCCTGCGCTCTGCAGCAGCAGTCGACGCTCTCGGCGCACGAACTGCTCCTGGTCAGCGTGAGGTCCGATTCGGCGCCGAGGGCCGGGGGGCGGTCGTGACTGTCCAGTGGCCTGGAGCCGCCGCCGCCGAGCCGTCCCAGCGGGCCGTGCGAGCCGGCGTCGCCGCAGCGTTGCTGCTCGCAGCCCTCGCTCGGCTCACGCACGTGGTGGGGGACGGCGCCCGCGTCTTGCCCGTGCCATTCGTGCTGTTGGCATTGCTGCTCCTGGCCTGGGCGCCGGCAGCGGCGGCCCGCCGCAGACAGGGTCGCCGGTGGTGGTGCCGGCTCGCCGTCGGGATCGCCGCGCTGGCCGCGCTCGGATGCCTCGCCTTCTTCGTCGTGATCGGCGTCGACGTCGCGCGGCACGGCCTGCAGCGCGGTGAGAACGCCCTCGGCACTGCGCTGATCGGCCTGCTGGCAGCCGTCGTCGTGCCCCCGTTCGCCCTGACGGGCGGCTCCTGGCTCTGGTTCCGGCGGAGCGAAGGCACTCCGCTCCGCGCGGCCCTCGCGTTCAGCCTGGAGGCGGTGGCGTGGACTCTCGCGGCCGTCGCGGCCTGGTGTCTGGCGAGCGGGGGGCGGTCGTGAAGAACGGGGCGTCGCGCGGGGCCGCGCTCGTCGCGGCGGGGCTCGTGGCCTCGTGTGGCGGTGGGCCCGCCGTGACGTCGCCTTCGAACGGCGCGCCACTGCCGAGCGGGCTCGCGATCGTCTTCGACGACCCGGGTGGGGTGCTCGCCGGTCGCGCCGCAGAGGTCCGGGAGGGGATTGCGGCGGCCTACTCCCGGGCCTCGCCGCAGATCGCGATCGCGGGCGTCACGGCCACGGCCAGCGGCGACCTCGGCCGGGTGATCCCGGGCTGGGGGATCGGCGGGTTCGCACGCGGCCCTGCGCACGTCGAGTTGGCCGTCGACGCGCGACTGGACGCGGGCCTGCTGGCCGAGAGGCTGCCGCGGATGAGCGCCCACGAGTTCCACCACGTCGCCCGCTTCCGCGGGCCCGGTTACGGCGGGACGCTGCTCGAGGCGCTCGTCTCGGAGGGTCTGGCCGACCACTTCGCCATCGACCTGATGGGCGGCCCGGCCCCGCCGTGGGCCACCGCCCTGGCGCCAGGCGATCTCGAACATTGGGTGGATCGGGCCCGCTTGGAGTTCGACTCGCGCACGTACGACCACGGTGCCTGGTTCGTCGGTCGCGGGTCGATCCCGGTCTGGGCGGGCTACGCGATCGGCTTCGAGCTGGTGCGCCGCTATCGGGCGGCGCACCCCGGAACCACGGCGGCCAGCCTGGTGAACACCCCCGCCGGGGATTTCAGGCCGGACTAGCTCGAGCGCTTGCGGCGGGCCGCCACGAACGAGCGCACGCAGAGGATCACGAAGACCAGGCACAGCACCGCCGTCAGCGACTGGCCGGCGACGGCCGCCGGGCGCGCCAGCGGTTCGCCGGCGAGCAGCGCGGGCAACTGGACGAGGCCGCGGGCCGACCCGAGGAAGCCGAGCAGGCCGAGGGCCGCCGCGCCGTGCATCGCGTGGCGGCGCAGGTTCTCGCGCGTCGCGAGGCCGCCGAGCAGGGCCAGCGGCAGGCCGATGAAGGCGGGGATCAGGGCGGTGACGCTGGCGGCGCCGGTTCCGATATAGAAACCGACGCCGACCAGGACGAGCAGGGAGCCGAAGACGATCGCGATCCGGGGCATGGCGGCAAGTCTACCGGGCCGCGCCCAGGAGCGTCTCCGCGGTGAACGCGTACATCTCCTGCCGCATGTGCCACAGCAGCCTCGGGTCGGTGACACCGTGGCGCGACTTCGGGTACAGCATCAGCCGGAACGGCTTGCCGGCCTTCTGCAGCTCCCACGCGAACTGCATCGTGTTGGCGGGGTGCACGTTGTCGTCCATCGCGCCGTGGATCAGCAGCAGCTCGCCGTGGAGGTCCTTCGCGGCCGCCCGCGGCGCGGTGCGCGCGTAGCCGTCGCGGTTGTTGGCCGGCGTCTTCATGTAGCGCTCGGTGTAGACCGAGTCGTAGTTGCGCCAGTCGGTGACCGAGCCGCCGGCGATGCCCATCGCGAAGCTCTTCGAGTGGGTGAGCGCGTAGCCGACCATGAACCCGCCGTAGCTCCAGCCGTTGATGCCGATCCGCGCGGCGTCGACCCACGGCTGCTGCTTCAGGAACGCGATCCCGTCCTCCACGTCGGCCAGTTCCGTCTCGCCCAGCCGCAGGTAGCCGTGCCACGCCGACTGCGCGCCCTTGCCCGAGGCCGTGCGGTTGTCGCAGACCCAGACCACGATGCCCTGCTGGGCCAGAAACTGGCTGTACATGAAGGACGTTCCGCCCCAGGCGTCGCGCACCTGTGGCGCGTGCGGACCGCCGTAGGTGAGCTGGAACACCGGGTACTTCTTCGCCGGGTCGAAGTCGGGCGGCTTGACCAGCATCGCCTCCATCTCGAACCCGTCGCGGGTCTTCACCTTCAGCAGCTCGGGCTTGCCGATCCGGAACTGCGCCAGGGCCTTCACCTCGTTGCCGTCGATCAGCCGCACCAGCTTGCCGTCCGCCGCGTGGAGCCGGACCTGGGTGGGCGTCGTGAGGTCGCTCCACGAGTCGACGTAGTGGGTGAAGCCGGGGTTGAAGGTCGCGGAGTGGGTGCCGGGCGTCTCGCTGAGGCGGCGCAGGCCGCTGCCGTCGAGCTTCACCGCGTAGACGTCGCTGCCGATCGGGCTGCGCTCGGTGCCCGAGAAGTAGACGAGCCCGGCCTTCTCGTCGACGCCGTGCAGCGTGCGCGCCTCCCACTCGCCCGTGGTCACGGCGCGGACGAGCGTCGCGTCCTTCGCGTAGTGGTAGAGGTGCTTGAAGCCGCTGCGCTCCGAGAACCACAGGAAGCCGCCGTCCTGAAGCCAGTGCGGCGCGCCCTGCGGCTCGACCCACGCCTTCGTGGTCTCGCGCAGCAGCACCTTCGTCTCGCCGCGCGTGCTCGCGGTCGCCAGGTCGAGCCAGGTCTGCTCGCGGTCCTGGACCTGGAACACGACGCGGTCGGAGGCCGGCGCCCACGACACCTCGACGATCAGGATCTCGGAGGTGCCCCAGCGCCCGAGGTCGGCGAAGACCGGCGCACCGCCCGCGGCCGAAACGATGCCGAGCTTCACGCCCGGGTTCGGGTCACCGGCCTTGGGGTACGGCCACTGCTCGACGTCGGGGCGGTAGGCCATGTCGTCGACCAGCGTGAAGCGCGGCACCGCGTGCTCGTCGAGGCGCAGGAAGGCGAGCCGCGCCGAGTCCGGGCTCCACCAGTACGCGCGGCGCTGGCCGCGGCCGTAGATCTCCTCCTCGTAGACCCAGTCCAGCTCGCCGTTCAGCACGTTCGCCGAGCCGTCCGTGGTCAGCCGCCGCTCGCGCGCCGTCTCCACGTCGACGACGTGCAGGTCGTGTTCGCGCACGAAGGCGACGCTGCGGGCGTCGGGGCTGAAGCTGGCGAGGATCTCCTCGCCGGGCGTCGCCGTCAGGCGCACGAGCCGATCGCTGCCGAACCGCCACAGCCACAGGTCGCGGGCGAAGGAGACGAGCGCGAGCTGGCGCGCCGGGTCCTTGACCAGGCCGCGCGAGCGGGCCAGCCGCTTCGCCTCGTCCGCGCCCGCACCCGGCACGCGCGCGATCGCGGCGGTCAGCTTCGCGCTGTCGAACAGCGGCTCCTCGCGACCGGTGGCCACGTCCACCTTGCGCCACTCGCCCCCGCTCGCGCGGCGCTCGCCGCCCGTCGGCGCGTCCGCCTTGAAGTAGACGTACGCGCGGTCGTCGAGCCACTCGACGCCCGACACCGGCTGCCCGGCGAAGTCGAGCTTCTTCTCGGGGTGGTACAGGTCCTCGAGCGTGAGCGGCCGCTGCTGCGCGAGGGCGGGGAAGGAGAGGGTCGCGGCCAGCGCCGCGGCGGCGAACGGGGAGAATCGCAAGGTGGGCCTCCTGCAGCGCCGGCCCGCCGGCCGCCGCGCAGGAAGTATAGGCGGCGTCAGCGCGCGGGCGGCGCTGGCTCGGCCGAGTGCCCGCGGGGCTCGACGATCAGGTAGGCGACCGTCGTGTCGCCGACGTTCAGGACCTCGTGCCAGGCGACGCCGTCGCTCGCGAAGCTGGAGCCCGCCGCGATCTCGACCTCGCGGGTGCCGCGCTCGTCGGTGATCCGCATCCGGCCGCCGGACAGGGCGTAGCCGAAGTGCCGCGCGTGGAAGTGGCGCTCGTGGCCGACGCCGGGGGCGAAGCTGCAGCGCAGCACGCGCAGCGCCTCGTCCTCGCGCAACCGCTCGCAGACGGGCGTCCCGCGCCAGCCCGCCGCCAGCGGATCGGGCAGCGGGGCAGGCGCCTCCGCGGCGAGCGCGAGCGGCACCACGACGATCGCGGCGGCGCCCGCGGCTCGCACGGCGACGCCGGCTACTGGCCGGCCGGCTTCGCGGGCGCCGGCGGCATCGCGAAGCGCGCGGCGTCGAGCTGTGGGTCGACCTTCGCGGTCGCGACCTCCATCACCTCGACGCGGGCGTTGAACTCCAGCTCCAGCCGGAAGGGCAGCATCAGCCCGTCGACCGCGCGGAAGTCGGAGTAGTAGGCGCGCTGGGCGAACGGCTGGGCGCCCTGCGTGTAGTCGAGGACCTGGCTGTCGACCGCGACCTCGAGGAACGTGCGCGGGTCGAGGTGCCAGGTCTCGACGGCCGCGGGCTGGCCGTCGCGCGCGGGGAACGAGACCTTCAGCGCGATCGTCGCCGCGCCGTTGACCTCGCCGCGCCCGGCCTTCTCGACGACCAGGCCGTGGGCAGCCGGATCGAGCAGCGGCGGGGCGAAGATCGCCTCGCGCCGCATCTGCGGCCCGTACGTCGCCATGTCCTTGTGGCCCGGCACGCGCAGCGGGGTCTGGCTGAGGAAGTGGTGCTGCAGCCAGGCGCCGGCTTCGTCCCACGCGCGGATCGCCGGGGTGCCGGCGACGCTGTACTGGAGGCGGAAGAGGTCGGCGGGCAGCGCGCGCTGGCGCAGCAGGACGAAGTCCGAGCGCTCGCTGAACGCGCGGTACGTGCCGCGCAGCTCGAGGCCCTTCACCTGCTGCCAGCGGGGAGCACCGCCGCGGGCCGCGGCGTAGCGGCGCAGGATCTCCTCGACTGCCAGGTCGCCCGCGGGCGCTTCGGGCGCCACCACGCTCGCCGCGCCCTTCGCGGGCGCTGCCGGCGCGACCGGTGCCGCCGCGGCGGCCAGCGCCTTCTCGCCCACCTCGTAGGCGACCAGGTCCTGGTGGTCGCGCACGTAGAGGCGGGTGCCCGCCAGGCTCGGCGCGGTCCACGCGCGGGAGTTGCCGCTCAGCGCGCGCACGCGGCCCAGCTCCTGGTACGACTCGGGCGTCGCCCGCACCAGCGCCAGCGTGCCTTCGTCGCCGAGCACGAACAGCAGGTCGCCGGCCGCGATCAGCGAGCCCTTGCCGAAGCCGCGCGCCGCCCAGCGCCGGGCGCCGGTGGCGGCGTCGAGGCAGCGGAAGGTCCCGTTGTCGAACCCGTAGAGGTGGTCGCCGACGCGCACGGAGGCGTTGAAGTGGTTGCGCATCAGGCGCTCCGACCACAGCGGCTCCACCTTCCACGCCCCGCCCGCCTCCCGCTTCACGCGCAACGCCAGCGAGCCGAAGGAGTCGTCGGAGGTCGAGACGAACACGACGTCGCCCGGCAGGATCACGGGAATCGCGATCGCCGAGCGCGGCGCCGTCTCGTGCTCCCACAGCAGCGTGCCGTCGAGGCCGAGGCCGGCGACGCGCGTGCCGCGCGAGTACACGAGCTGGCGCACGCCGCCCAGCTCGGCGACCACCGGCGACGCGTACGACGCGGGCCCGGAGAAGCCACCGCGCCAGCGCAGCTCGCCCGTCGCCGCGTCGAACGCGGCCACGGCGCCGATCGGCCGCGGGCGCGCTGCTGCTGCCGCGGGGTCCGGGGTGGCGCCCGGTGCCGGCGTGGGCGTCGGGCCGGCCTTCGCCGCGGCTTCCGCGACCGCGCGGTCCACGAGGTCCTTGGTTCCCACCTCGACGATCACCAGGCCGTCGACCACGACCGGCGACATCGCGTAGCCGTAGCGCGGCACGGGGTCGTACGCCGTCAGGTCTCGCTCCCACACCCGCGCGCCGGTCGCCGCGTCGAGCGCCATCAGCCGCGAGGCGGACGAGACGACGTAGACGCGGTTGCCGTGCACGGTCGGCGTCGAGCGCGGGCCGTCGCCGAACTCGAGCCGGAACGGCTTGCCGAGCTCGACCCGCCACAGCGTCTTGCCGTCGGCGGCCGAGATCGCCAGGGCGGCCTCCACGTCCCCCTCGGCGGCGAGCGTGAAGAGCCGGTCGCCCGCGGCCGTGATCGAGGAGAAGCCGGCGCCGAGCCCACGCCGCCACAGCTCGACGGGGCCGCTCGCGGGCCACGCCTGCGCCACGCCCGCGGCGGGAGCCGTGCCGTCCTGCCGCGGCCCGCGGAACTGCGGCCAGTCTTCGGCGGCGGCGGCCCCCCCGAGTCCGAAGGCAAGCGCCAGCGCGCTCGAGCCAGCGATACGGCGAATCGAACCCTGTTCCCGGCGGCTTGCGTTCATCGCTGCTCCCTCGTTGCTCCGGATCGGGATTCTGGCACGCGGGCCGTCGGCCGACGCCCGCGCCATCCAGCGCGCTGATCGCCGGCCCGGCTAGCGGGCGCCGAAGGCCAGCCTCCAGAGGACGATCGCTTCGAGTGCCAGCAGTAGTGGCGCCCACGGCTGCTGGTAGGCCTCGCTGACCAGCCACAGGAACGCGAGGGCCGACCCGGCCGCGAGGCTCGTGCGCGGGCTCCAGCAGGGCCCGCCCCGGCGCCACCACAGGAGGCCGGCTCCGCCGAGGAACAGCAGGGGCAGCGCCAGCGGCAGCGGGTTCTCGGCAAAGCGCGCGCGGGCCAGCGCGAACTCGACGCCCAGGTCGAGGTCGACGACCGTGACCCGCGCCGGCAGCGGGACGTCGAGGCTGAGGAACGGCGCCCGCCGCCATCGGTAGTACGCGGAGGCCGGCTCCTCGCCGGGCGTTCCGGTCCCGAGGAAGGGCACCGGTCGTCCGTCGACGTAGACGAGCAGCGCCTCCGGCCCGTGCAGCTTTCCGGGGCGGCCCTGCAGCCACTCGTCCGGGATCGTGACCCGCGGGCCCTTGCCGTCCGGCGGCGCATCGAGGAGCTCGGCGTGCAAGACGGCACTCGAGTCCCGGCCGAGGGCACGCTCCAGCGCAGCCTCGCCGGGAGGCTCCAGCCTGTGGCCCCACCAGGCCGCGTGCTGCCCGGCCAGCACGGCGAGCAGGATCGCCACGCTGAAGCCGAGCGCGCGCCGTCGGACCGGCGCCGCCTCGCGCAGCGAGCGTCCGCGCCACAGCGCGAGCAGCGTCTCGCGCGCCGGCTCCTCGACCAGTTCGAAGAGCAGGGCGCTGACGGCGGTCACGCCGAGGTACAGCGTGAGCAGGTGCACGCCGTCGCCCGGCAGCAGCCAGAACACGAGGTCGTCCCCGAGCGGGCTGAAGTGGACGAGGTAGAACGCGTAGGACACGCGGCCGAGATAGACGAGCACGCCGGCCGACATCAGCCGCGCGATCGGGGCGCGGCCGCAGGTGAGCGCCAGCACGATCGCCGTCGAGCCGGCGGCCGCCAGGTGGTTCCAGCGCCACAGGGCGTTCGGGTCGACCGCGTTGCGGACCATCCCCGCCTGGGCGGCGTAGACCAGGCCGGCGCCGGCCAGCGTCAGCAGCGTCGAGAGGACGGCGCCGCGCGGCCGGCGCCAGAGCGCGTCCACCCTTCCCGACAGGAAGATCAGGCCTGCCGCGGTGCCCATCGCGAAGTCGGCGTAGCGCCCGAACAGGGTGAACGAGCGCAGCAGCAGGGGATTGGCGAGGAAGTTCAACCCGGCCGCCGCCAGCGGCTCGGAGAACTGCAGCACGAGCGCGCCGGCGAGGCCGAAGCCGAGCGTCGTCCCCACGAGGCCGAGCGTCGCGCCGGCCCGCAGCCCCCAGCGGCGGCTGAGCCGGGCGATCGCGAGGAACACCAGCGGGGCGGAGGCGTAGTAGCACTCCTCGACCGTCAGCGACCAGGAGGTGCCGACGGTCAGATCCTCGAGCGAGGTGCCGAACAGGGCCTGGGTCAGCGTCCACTCCGGCAGGTACTGCCAGCCGAGCGGCGCGGCGCCCCGGGACACGACGTGCATCAGCACGAAGACGAAGAAGTAGAGGGGCAGGATGCGCGCGGCACGCCGCACGAAGTACTCGCCGATCCGGTGCTCGCCGCGCGCGATCGCGGGGAAGTAGCGCACCGTGATCAGGAAGCCCGACAGCACGAAGAACGCCGTGACCCCGACGTGCCCCTGGCCGCACAGGATCTCCATCAGATCGCTGTCTGCCTGCGGCCGGAAGTGGAAGACGAAGACGAGCAGCGCGGCCAGCGCCCGGAACGACGTGAGGGCGGGCATGTCGGGGACGACCCGGAAGTCGCCCCTGGTGACCTCGGGCTCCGAGGCGCCGTTCAGCATTACTGAACGCACTGTAGCAGCAGTGGCGAACGATGCCCGCCAGCCCTGGCCCGCTGGAGACGCACCGCGGAACCCGGGCCGACCGGTTGCCGGTTCCGGATGCCTCCGCTAGGGTGCGCCGCAGGATCAACGGAGGGCGCCAATGGACGAACCGCGCTGGCACGACGTGGGGGCCGCGGAGGAACTGGCCCGGCGGCCCGTCAGCAGCGTACGGGCCGGCACGACTTCGATCGCGCTGGTGTGGCGCGAGGGCGCCTTCTCCGCGATCTCCGGGGCCTGCAACCACGTGGGCGGCCCGCTGGGAGAAGGGCGGCTCGACGGCGAGTACGTCGTCTGTCCCTGGCACCAGTGGAAGTTCCACTGCCGCACCGGCGAAGGCGAACCGGGCTTCGAGGAAGACCGCGTCCCGTCGCACGCGGTGAAGGTCGAGGGCGGCCGCGTGTTCGTCGACGCGCGGCCGGCGACGCCGCGCCACAAGAAGCCGCACGCGCCGCATCCGCTGGCGCGCGCCGTGCGCCGCGAGCCCGGGCTGGTGCGGGTGGCCGGCATCTCGACGACGGTGATGGACCGCGACAACCCGCGCTTCTCGGGCTCGGAGGCTCTGCTCGAGCACGCGCTGGCCCACGCTGCCGGGACGCTCGGCGCGCAGACTCGGATGCTGAAGCTCGGCGAGTTGTCGTTCCGCGCGTGCGAGGGCTACTACTCGAAGGCCGCGCGCGCCTGCACCTGGCCGTGCTCGATCACCCAGATGGACGCGGACGATCAGCTCGACCGCGTGTACGAGGCGCTCGTCCACTGGGCCGACGTGATCCTGGTGGCGACGCCGATCCGCTGGGGCGCGGCCAGCTCGCTCTACTACCGCATGGCCGAGCGCATGAACTGCATCCAGAACCAGGTCACCACCCACGACCGGGTGCTGATCCGCGACAAGGTCGCGGGCTTCATCGTGATCGGCGGCCAGGACAACGTCCAGGCCGTGGCCGGGCAGATGCTCGGCTTCTTCGCGGAGCTCGGCTTCCTGTTCCCGCAGTTCCCGTACGTCGCCCACTCCCGCGGCTGGACGGCGGAGGACATGGAGCGCAACGTCGCCATCCTGCGCACGAGCGCCGAGCTGCGCGAGGGCGTCGAGTCGCTGGTGGCGCGCTGCGCGGAGCTGGCCGGGCGCCTGCTCGCCACCGGCGCGACGCCCGAGCGCGTCGCCCGCGGCGGGCGCAAGGCGCACGCGCTGCCGGAGTAGAACCCGGGAATGAACTTCCCGGGGTGCGCGTTCTCGATTGCGAGGGAAGGACACCGTCGATGCGCTACGTGATCCTGGGCAACGGCGTCGCCGGGATGGAGGCAGCGCTCGCGCTGCGGCGGCGGGACGAGGCGGCGTCGATCTTGCTGGTGTCGGCGGAGCACGACCACTTCTTCTCGCGGCCCGCGCTGATGTACGTCTTCGCGGGGCAGCTCGCGCTGAAGGACACCGAGCCCTACGACCGGGGCCTGTACGAGCGGATGGGGTTCGAGCGGGTGCGCGGGGCGGTGACGGCGCTGGACGCGGCGGAGAAGGCGCTCGTGCTCGAGGGCGGGGCGCGCGTCGGGTACGACCGGCTGCTGCTCGCCTGCGGCTCGAAGGCGCGGCCGGCGCCGTGGCCCGGCAGCGAGGGGACCGGCATGCACGGGTTCGTGACGCTGCGTGACCTCGAGCGGCTCGACGCCGAGGCGAAGGCGGGCGGCCGAGCCGTGGTGATCGGCGGCGGCTTGATCGGCGTCGAGGTCGCGGAGATCCTGAAGCACCGCGGGCTGCACGTGACGTTCGTGGTCCGCGAGAACTGGTACTTCCCGCTGGCGCTCGACGCCCGCGAGGCGGCGCTGGTCGGCGAGCACATGCGCCGGCACGGGGTCGACGTGCTGCTCGGCGCGAACGTGGCCGAGATCGTGCGCGGTGGCGGCGGGGCTCGGCCGCGGGCGGTCCGTCTCGCCGAGACAGGCGAAGAACTGGCCTGCGACCTGGTCGCCTGCTGCATCGGCGTCGTGCCCAACACCGGCTTCCTCGCGGACAGCGGGCTCGCGCTCTCGAAGGGCGGGGCGATCGAGACGGACGACGGCCTGCGCACGAACCTCGACGGCGTCTGGGCCGCGGGCGACTGCGCGAACGTGACCTGGGCCGACGGCTCGCGACGGCCGGAGCCGCTGTGGTACACGGCCCGCGACCAGGGCCGCGCCGCCGCGGCGTCGATGCTGGGTGACGAGGTCCGCTACCGGCGCGGCACCTGGTACAACTCGGCCAAGTTCTTCGACCTCGAGTGGACGACCGCCGGCTTCGTGCCCGTCACGCTGAACTTCGACAACACGCCGCTGCCGCGGCCCGAGGGCGTGCGCGAGTGGTTCCAGCGGGTGCCCGGGCGCCCCGAGAGCCAGCGCATCGTGCTGAAGGGCGACCGCGTGGTCGGCTTCAACATGCTCGGCTCGCGCTGGAACCACGAGCCGCTGCTCGAGTGGATCCACGAGCGGCGCGAGCTGCCGTGGGTCCTGAAGCGCCTGCCCGAGGCGCAGTTCGACGAGGAGTTCTCGCCCCGCTTCGCCGTGCTGCCCTCGGCGGAAGTGGCGTAGGAGGGCGCGATGCAGGCGGGGCTCCTCGACACCTACCAGCACCCGGTCAGCCGCCGCGCGTGGCCCGCGTGGGCGCTCTCCGCGCTGCTGCTCGCGTCGTACGTGCTGCTCTATTTCGGGCCGATGCCGGCGCTCGGCCTCCGCATCGACGTCTTCGAGACGCTGGCGGAAGCCGTCGGCCTCGGCTCCAAGTGGACGCTCTACGGGCTCCTCTACACCGTGGCGATGATCGCGGGCGGCGCCTTCGTCCTGCGCCGCCACGGCAACAGCCCCTACCAGCGGGTGCGCACCATCACGGTGATCCTGGTGCAGGTGGTGCTGGCCTTCGCGCTGCCGATCGTGCTGACGGTCTTCGAGCAGAAGGAGTACTACTTCTCGTACTTCTGGCCGCTGAAGATCGAGTACTTCTACCCGGGCGTGATCCTGCAGCAGCCGTTCCTGATCCTCGCCTGGAGCTTCCTCGGGTCGCTGGTCGCCTTCCCGCTGCTCGCGTACTTCTTCGGCAAGCGCTTCTACTGCTCGTGGATCTGCGGTTGCGGCGGCCTCGCCAACACCGCGGGCGAGCCGTGGCGCCACCTCTCCGACAAGTCGGCCGGCGCCTGGCGCCTGGAGCGGATCTCGATCCACCTGGTGTTGTTCGTCGCGCTGGTCACCACCGCGATCGTCTGGGTCAACTGGGCGGTGGGGAAGCAGTACCCGGCCTTCTCGCGCTTCGCCTTCCAGGTGCAGGACTGGTACGGGTTCGCGATCGGCGCGATGTTCGCGGGCGTGATCGGCGTCGGCCTCTACCCGCTCATGGGTACCCGCGTCTGGTGCCGCTTCGGCTGCCCGATGGCCGCGATGCTGGGGCTCGCGCAGAAGCTGGGCCGCTTCCGGATCACCGTCAAGAAGGACATGTGCATCTCGTGCGGCAACTGCTCGACCTACTGCGAGATGGGCATCGACGTGCGCCAGTACGCGATGGCCAACCAGAGCTTCACCCGCGCGTCGTGCGTCGGCTGCGGGATGTGCGCCCACGTCTGCCCGCGCGGGGTGCTGAAGCTGGAGAACAGGCCGCGCACCTTCGCCGCCGGCCGCCAGATCCGCGTGCTCTCGGTCGATCTCTGACCACGGGCGCCCCGCTCGCGTAGGCACGGGCGACCTCGATGCGCGACAATCGGGGGGTGACGCGCTCCGGGTGGTCGCGACTGCTGGTTCTGGGGGCGGTGGTCGGCGCCGGGTTCGCGCTGCGGGCGACCCTGTTCGCGCCCGCGCCGATCGAGGTCAAGGTCTTCGTCGCCGCCGCCGGGCGGGTCGAAGAAACGGTCACCAACTCCCGCGCCGGCACCGTCAAGGCGCGGCGGCGCGCCAAGCTCGCGCCGGAGACGGGCGGCCACGTCGTCCTGCTGCCGCACCGGCGCGGTGCCCAGGTCCGGCGTGGCGACGTGCTGCTGAAGATCGACGATGCCCTGCAGCAGGCGCAGCTCGGCCTCGCCCGCGACGAGGCGCGCGCCGGGGCCGCCCAGCGCGACCAGGCCTGCCTCGTGGCCGAGCGTGCGGCCCGCGAGCGCGACCGCACCCGCGAACTCTCGGCCCAGGGAATCGTGTCGGCCGACCTGGTGGACGGCGTGGAGAGCCAGGCCCGCACGGCCGAAGCCGCCTGCCGCGCCGCCGAGGCCGTGGCCGCCCGCCATGCCTCGGCCGTGCTGCTGGCCGAGGCCCAGCTCGCCCAGACCGTGCTGCGCGCGCCGTTCGACGGGCTGGTCGCCGAGACCCTCGTCGAGGTCGGCGAGTGGACGTCGCCGTCGCCCGCGGCGCTGCCGATCCCGCCGGTGCTGGACCTGATCGACACCCGCTCCATCTACGTCAGCGCGCCGATGGACGAGGTCGACTCCGCGCGCATCCAGGTCGGGCAGCCGGCGCGCGTCACGGTCGACTCCCACCGCGGGCAGCAGTTCGCGGCCCGCGTGGTCGTGGTCGCGCCGTACGTCACCGACCGCCTGGAGCAGAACCGCACGATCGAGATCGAGCTGGAGCTGGACGACGCCGAGGTGGCCCGCTCGCTGCTGCCCGGGACCTCCGCCGACGTCGAGGTGATCCTGAGCGCCCGCGAGGGCGCGCTGCACGTGCCGACCTCCGCGCTGCTCGAGGGCGGCAAGGTGCTGGTGCTCGAGGACGGCGCCCTGGTCGAGCGCGCGCTGGAGATCGGGCTGCGCAACTGGGACCGCACCGAGGTGCGCTCCGGCCTGCGCGCCGGCGACGCGGTCGTCACCTCGCTCGATCGCCCCGAGGTCAAGGCCGGCGCCCGCGCCCGCGCCGCGCCGTGATCCGCCTCGCCGGCGTCTGCCGCACCTACGACCTCGGTGGCAACCCGGTCCGCGCCCTGGTCGACGTCAGCGAGGAGATCGCGAGCGGCGAGCACCTCGCGATCATGGGGCCCTCCGGCTCCGGCAAGTCCACGCTGCTGCACGTGCTGGGCTGCCTCGACCGGCCCGACGCCGGCCGCTACGAGCTCGACGGGCGCGACGTCTCGGCGCTCGACGACGAGGCGCTCAGCCTGCTGCGCCGTCACACGATCGGCTTCGTGTTCCAGTCGTTCCACCTGGTGCCGCGGCTGACCGCGCGCGAGAACGTCGAGCTGCCGATGGTGTTCGCCGGAGTGCCGGCCACGGAGCGCCGCGAGCGGGCGATGGCGAAGCTGCGCGCCGTCGGCCTCGAGCCGCGCGCTTCGCATCGCCCCGACCAGCTCTCCGGCGGCGAACGCCAGCGGGTCGCGCTGGCGCGGGCCACGGTGCTGGACCCGAAGCTGCTGCTGGCGGACGAGCCCACGGGCAACCTCGACGGCGCGTCGGGGCGGCACGTGCTGGAGATCCTCTCGCGGATGAACGCCGACGGCCTGACGCTGGTGGTCGTCACCCACGACCCGGCGGTGGCGCGGCGGGCCCGCCGGCTGATCGTGCTGCGCGACGGCCACGTCGTGTTCCGCGGCAGCGGCGAGCAGATCCACGAGGCGGTCGAGCTGCTGTCGACGGGTGACGGCGAGGGCGACGCCGCCCCGGCGCCCGGCCAGCCGTGACCGCGGGCGACGTCGTCGGCTTCGCCTTCCGCGCGCTGCGCGGGCATCGGCTGCGCACCGCCCTGAGCCTGCTCGGCGTCTCGATCGGCGTGGCGGCCGTGATCACGCTGACCGCGCTGGGCGAAGGCGCGCGGCGCTACGTGCTGGCGCAGTTCGCGGCGGTCGGCAGCAACATGGTCGTGGTGCTGCCGGGCCGGGCGGAGACGACGGGAGCGATGCCGGGCTTCGGCGGCACGCCGCGCGACCTGACGCTCGACGACGCGCTGGCGGTCGTGCGCGGCGTGCCGGGCGTCGAGAAGGCGGCGCCGCTCGTGATCGGCACCGAGACGGTGTCCTTCGGCGCCCGCCGGCGGCAGGTGGCGATCGCGGGGAGCAGCCACGAGATGCTCGAGGTGCGGCGGCTGAGCGTCGCCCGCGGCCGCTTCCTCCCCGAGCAGCCCTGGGACCGCGGCGCGCCGGTGGTGGTGCTCGGGACGAAGCTCGCCGAAGAGCTGTTCCCCGGCACCGAGCCGCTGGGGCAGGTGGTCCGCATCGGCGACTGGCGGATGCGGGTGATCGGCGTGACCGCGCCGCGCGGGCAGCAGCTCGGCATGGACATGGACGACGTCGCGATCGTCCCGGTCGCCACGGCGATGCAGATGTTCGACCGCAGCAGCCTGTTCCGGCTGCTGCTGCAGGCCCGCAGCCACCACCGGCTCGACACCGTGAAGGCCGCCACGCTGAAGCTGCTGACCGAGCGCCACGGCGAGGAGGACGTCACGGTCATCACCCAGGACGCCGTGCTGTCGGCCTTCGACTCGATCCTTGGCGCCCTGACCCGCGCGCTGGGCGGGCTGGCCGCGATCTCGCTGGCGGTCGCCGGGGTCGGGATCATGAACGTGATGCTGGTCTCGGTCTCGGAGCGCACCCGCGAGATCGGCCTGCTCAAGGCGCTGGGCGCGGGCCGCCGCCAGGTGCTCGCCGCGTTCCTCGCGGAGGCCGTCCTGATCTCGTCGGCCGGCGGCGTGCTCGGCCTCGCCCTCGGCTTCGCCGCCGTGCAGGTGCTGGTCGCGATCTTCCCGGCGTTGCCGGCCGCACCGCCCGCGTGGGCCGTGGCGGCGGCGTTCCTGATGTCGGTCGCCGTCGGCGCCGTGTTCGGCGTGGTGCCCGCGCGCCGCGCCACCCGCCTCGACCCGGTGGCGGCGCTGGGTGGCCGCTGATGGCGGGAGAGCTGCTGCGGCTGGCGCTGGGCGCCGTGCGCGCCCATCGGCTGCGCTCGTTCCTGTCCGCCCTCGGCGTCGCGATCGGGGTGGCGGCGGTGATCCTGCTGACCTCGATCGGCGAGGGCACCCGCCTGTACGTCGTCTCGCAGTTCACCCAGTTCGGCACCAACATCATCGCGATCAACCCGGGCCGCTCGAAGACGATGGGCATCCCCGGCGTGCTCGGCGGCAGCACCCGCAAGCTGACCATCGACGACGCCGAGGCGCTGACGCGGATCCGCGGCGTCGAGGTCGTGGTGCCGGTGACGATGGGCCTCGGCGCGGTCGAGTTCGGGGGGCGTTCGCGCAGCGTGACGATCCTCGGCGCGACCCCCGATCTCCCGGTGCTCTGGCGCTTCGGAGCGCGCCAGGGGTCGTTCTGGCCCCGCGGCGACCCGCGCCAGGGCGGGGCGAGCGCCGTGCTGGGACCGAAGCTCGCGCGCGAGCTGTTCGGCGAGCGCAGCCCGCTGGGCGCCGTCGTGCGGATCGCCGGCGGGCGCTTCCGGGTCGTCGGCGTGATGCAGCCCAAGGGCCAGATGATGGGCTTCGACGTCGACGACATCGCGATCGTGCCGGTCGCCAGCGCGCTGCGGCTGTTCAACCAGGACGAGCTGATGGAGATCGACCTCGTCTACGCCAACGTGCGCGACACCGCCCGCGTCGAGGCCGAGGTCAAGCGCGTGCTGATCGAGCGCCACGGCGACGAGGACTTCACGGTCACCACCCAGGAGGCGATGCTCGACGTCTTCGGCAACGTGATGGACGTGCTGACGACCGCCGTCGGCGCGATCGCCTCCATCTCGCTGCTGGTCGGCGCGACCGGCATCCTGACCATGATGTGGATCGCGGTCGGCGAGCGCACGTCCGAGATCGGGCTGCTGCGCGCGGTCGGCGCGACCGCGGCGCAGGTGCAGGCCGTCTTCCTGGCCGAGGCCGCAGCGCTGGCGACGCTGGGGGGCGTGCTCGGCATCGCGATCGGGCTCGGGGGCGGGCTGGTCCTGCGGCTGGTGGTGCCGGGGCTGCCCCTGGAGACGCCGCTGCGCTTCGTGCTGGCCGGCCTCGCGGTCAGCGCCGTCACCGGGCTCGTCGCCGGCGTCGGCCCGGCCCGCCGCGCCGCCGCGCTCGACCCCATCGACGCACTGCGCGCAGAGTAGTCGCGAAGCGGCGCGCGAGCCGCCGGGCTCGCGCATAATCGGACGGGGGAATCGTCGTCGATGAGAACGCGTGACACGGCTGCCGTGGCGGGCGTCGTGATCGCGACGGCGGTCGCGATCGGGCTGGCGGCGTTTCGCGCCCCCGAGCAGCGCGCGCCCGCGACGCCGTCGGCGCTGCAGGTGACGCGCGACCCGGGCCTCGAGTTCTACCCGAGCCTGTCGCCCGACGGCGAGCGGATCGCCTTCGCCGCCGAGCGCGAGGGCCGCTTCGAGCTGTTCGTGGCGGCCCGCGACGGCAGCGGGGCGCGGGCCCTGACCAGCGACGGCTTCCACAACGTGCAGCCCGCGTGGTCTCCGGACGGGCGGCGCATCGCCTACTTCTCCCGCGAGCGAGGCGGCATCTGGACCGTGCCGGCGGAAGGCGGTGCGCCAGCGCAGGTCTCGAAGTTCGGGGCTCGCGCCGCCTGGTCCCCGGACGGCAAGTGGATCGCGTTCCAGTCGGAGCCGCAGATCGACGTCTCCTACACGTCCGTCGTGCCGCTGCCGCCGTGCTCGGTCTGGGTGGTCGCGGCCGCGGGCGGGGAGCCGCGGCAGGTGACGCGGCCGGGGCAGCCGGCGGGCGGCCACGGCACGCCCGCCTGGACGCCGGACGGCGCGGAGATCGTGTTCGTGGCCTACGACCGCGTCGGCGCGGCGCTGTGGCGGGTGCGGCCCGACGGCCAGGGGCTGCGGCGGGTGCCGCTGCCCGCGGACCAGCCGTCCGTCAGCGATCCCGCCTCGTGTCCCCGCTGCGACGCGATCTACTACGTGTCCTACGCCGAGCCGGGCAGCTCGGGCATCTGGAAGCTGCGGCTGGGCGCCGAAGGCCGCGGGCCCGAGTGGGTGCGGGCGCAGCTCGTCGGCTCCGGGCTCCAGCGCGTGCGCCACCTCTCGCTGTCCGCCGACGGCAAGCGCCTGGCCTTCGCCGCGGTGGCGGCCGAAGCGCACCTGGCGTCGCTGCCGCTCGACCCGGCGACCAGCCTCCCGGCCGGCCCGCCGCGGCTCTTGACCTCCGGCGAGGGCCGCCACTCGCGACCCGCGTTTTCGCCGGACGGCCGCTGGCTCGCGTACACGCGGGTCGCGAACGGAGCCCGCTCCGACGTGTGGATCGCGACCGCCGACGGGCGCGACGCGCGGCCACTCACCGCCGACCCCGGCACCGACACGATGCCGTCGTGGTTCCCCGACGGCCAGCGCGTGGCGTTCGTGTCGGACCGCGGCGGCCACCCGTCGTTGTGGGCCGCCGACGTGAGCGACGGGCGGGCGACGCCGCTGCGCGACATCGGCCAGGCGATCGACGCCCCGCGGCTGGCGCCCGACGGCCTGCGGGTGGCGTTCAATTGGGCTCCCGGAGGAGGGCCGATCAACACGTGGTGGATGCCGCTCGCGGGCGGGGCGCCGCGACAGCTCACCGACGACCCCGAGATGATCGGCTTCCCGGTCTGGGCGCCAGACGGCCGCGCGCTCGCGCTGCAGATGAAGCGTGGCGACGAGACCCACGTCGTGCTGCTCGAGCTGCGGGCCGACGGCCGGCCGGCGGGGCCGCCGCGACCGCTGACCCGCGGCCCGGGCCTGAACTGGGTCCACTCCTGGTCCCCTGACGGCGACAAGGTGGCATTCGTCGCGTTGCGTGGCGGCACCGCGTGGAACGTGCGTTGGGTGTCGCGCGCGGGAGAAGAGCGGGAGCTGACCGACTACCGTTCACCGGGCAGCTACGTCCGCTACCCGGCCTGGTCGCCACGCGGCGACCGCATCGTCTACGAGCTCGCCGAGACCCGCGCCGACATCTGGGCTGTGGCCATGCCCTGAGCCGGCCTCGCCGGCCACCCGTGCGCGGCGAGCGCAGCGGGAGTAACATCCAACATCCCCACCGGCAGTACGCGCCTTCCGCTGCCGCCCGGGAATTTGGGCATGGCGAACCCGACGGCGATCGCGAGCCCGCAGGACGCACTGGCCGCGCTGGTGACGGCCTGGCGGAGCCTGTCGTCGTATCCCCCCGGCCACCCGGCCCGCGCCCAGGCGCTGGAGGCCGCGCACCGCAAGCTTCACGCCTTCACAGCCGGCGTCGGCGCGCTGCGGTTGGGCGTCGAGAAGGAGGGCCTCGTCTGGGGCGAGACGCGGCTGCGGTCGCCCAACGTCTGCGGGCTGGCGCGCGCCCTCCACGCCCGCGGCGTCGCCCTGATCGTGTTCGAGGAGGCGGTCGCCCCCGCGGCTCTCGAGGCCCTGCTCGCGCGGCTGGGCGGCCGGCGCGAGGGCGACGCCGCGCTGGCGGAAGAGCTGCGCGCGGCGGGCGTCCTCGGGATCGAGGTCACCGGCGTCGACTTCGACCAGCTCGCGCTCGAGGAACTCGGTCCCGGGCGCGCGCCGCGCGACCTGTGGCAGGCGATCCTGCGCGCGCTGCTGACCGGGCGCCAGCTCGACGCGGCCGGGCACGAGGCGAGCGCAGGCGAGAGCTACTCTGCCGAGGCGATCGCGCGCCTGTTCCAGGAGGCACTGGCCCGCGGCGACTCGGGGGCCAGCGTGGAAGCGCTGGCCGCGGCCGTCGGGGGCCACCTGGAGCGATCGCAGGGGGCGGCCCGCGAGCTGGCGGTCCACCAGGTGGCCGAGCTGGTCCGGGCCCTGCCCGCCGACGTCCGCGAGCCGGTGCTGGCCGCGGCCCTGCGCACGCTGGCGACCGACGAAGGCGCCTCCGATGCCGTCGCCGAGCTCGCGCAGGCGGTTTCGCCGGACGAGATGCTGCAGGCGCTGCGCCGGCTCAACGCGGGAGGAGGTCGCCTCTCGTCGCACGCCCTGCGCATGGTGCAGACGCTGGCCGCCGCGGCCGGCCGCGAGCGCGCCGAGCGGACGGCGCTGGGAAAGCTCGACACCGACGCGCTGGCCCTCGAGCTGTCGATGATCTTCAAGGAAGAGGACATCGACCGCTACAACCCCGAGGATCACCAGGCCCTGGTCGAGCAGGCGGCGGCGGTCGATCTCGCGGGCTTCGCCTACCTGCCGGAGGAGCCGCTGGCGCTCGAAGGCCGCGGCGACACGATCACCGACCTGGCGCTGTCGAATCGCCTGGTCGAGACGCTGCTCGATTTCGTCGCCGGGGAGGGCGACCGCGGGCCCGCCTTCGACCGCCTGCAGGCGCTGTTCGGGGCCTGCCTCGCCGACGGCCGCCTCGACGACGCGATCGCGCTGGTCGAGGCCTTCCACGCGCTGATCGCGGACCCGGCCTTGCCCGAAGATGCGCGCGAGGCGACCCGCGAGTTCCTCGGCCGGCTCGCGGAGAGCCAGCAGGTGATGGGCATGGTGGCCGGCATGGGGCAGTCCCGCTCGGGGACCGCCGAGAAGCTGGGGCGCCTGGTGCAGAGCCTGGGGCAGGCGGCGGCACGCTCGCTGCTCGGAGCTCTGGCCAACGAGAAGGACCAGTCGCGGCGGCGGCGCCTGTTCGACCTGCTGGTATCGCTGGGGCCCGTGATGGTGCCCGAGGCGAAGCGGCTGCTCGCCGACTCCCGCTGGTACGTGGTGCGCAACATGCTGGTCCTGCTGCGCGCGGTGGACGACCGCAGCTCGCTGCCCGAGGTGCGGCGGGTGGCGAAGGACTCCGACCTGCGGGTGCGGCTGGAGGCGATCAAGACGCTGCTCGCGTTCGACCCCGAGCCGCCGCTCGACCTGCTCGAGAAGGCGATCCTCGACCCCGATCCCAAGCTGGCCGAGGTGGCGGTGGCGCTGACCGGGCAGTACGGCATCGCCGAGGCCCGCGAGCCGCTGCTCGGCGTGCTGCGGCGATGGGACGTCTTCGGCGCCCGCCGCAGCCTGCGGCTGAAGGCGTTGCGGGCGCTGGCCGACATCGGCGACCCGTCGGTGCTGCCGCGGCTGTCGCGCTTCTTCCGGGACTGGCGCCTGCCGCTCGTCGCGCTGGAAGAGCGGCGGGCCGCCTACAAGGCGCTCGAGTCGTATCCCGCGGACGCGCGCCAGCCCTGGCTGGAACAGGGCCTGCGCTCGCGCGACCCGAAGATCCGCGAGAGCTGCCATCAGCTCCAGCGGACGCAGCCGGCGCCGTCCGAGCCTCCCGTCGTCGGGGAGGAGCCTGCGTGAACGGCCCCGCACCCGACCCGATCGACCGCCTGGTGGTCCAGCTCGACCAGGCCATCAACTGCCGCGCGCTCTACTCGGCGACCCACCCCAACGTGCTGCGCGCGACCGAGCGCCTGGTGGCGGCGCTCGAGGCCGCCTGCGACGCGCGACACGAGGCGGCGATCACGTTCCTCGCGGTGGGCGACGACGTCGTGGTCGGCCGCGAGCCGCTGGGCCGCGGCAGCCTGTACGTCGAGCAGTTCGTCCACCTGCTGACCCGGCGCGGCGTCGAGCGGCTGACGCTGGCCCGCGGCCTCACGGCCGGCGAGTGCCGTGCGTTCGTCGAGCCGTTCGCGGTCGGCGGCGTGCCCGCGGGCAGCGCCCACGTGGAGGTGGGCCGGGTCAAGGCGAAGGTCAAGGAGGGCCTCGAGGCCGCCGCGCCCCACGAGCCGCTGTCGAGCCGCAGCCTGGACGAAGCGCGCGAGGCCTTCACCGCCTTCCGACGCGACGGCCGCGGCGGCCTGCGGCGGCTCGAGGACGTCGTGTGGGGCCTGATCGAGGGCCTGAGCCGGGCCACCCGCGAGGTGATCCCGCTGGCGCCGCTCAAGGACCACGACGAGTACACCTTCGTGCACTCGATCAACGTCTCGCTGCTGACCATCGCCCAGGCCCGCGCCTTCGGCATCCAGGGCGACAAGCTGCACGACCTGGGCACGGCCGCCCTGCTGCACGACGTCGGCAAGCTCAAGATCCCGCTCGAGGTGCTGAACCGCCCGGGGCGCCTGGAGGGCGACCAGTGGAAGATCATGCAGGGCCACGCCGAGCTGGGCGCCCGCCACCTGTGCGGGATCGAGGGCTGCCGGCCGCTGGCCGTGCTGGTCGCCTACGAGCACCACATGCGCTACGACGGGATGCCGAGCTACCCGCAGCCGCGCCAGGCGCGCCGCCCCAACCTGGTCAGCCAGCTCACCTCGATCTCGGACCTCTTCGACGCGCTGTGCACGACGCGTCCCTACTCGAAGGCGCGCCCCCGCGACGTCGCCCTGGGCGTGCTGGCCGAGCGCGCAGGCACGTTCCACGACCCGTTCCTGGTCGAGAGCTTCGCGCGCATCGTCACCGAGTCCGGCCTCGCCCTGGGCGACGGGAGCTGAAGCGGCCTCAGTCGACCGGGGCCGCGCCCGCCGAGCGCAGGCGGCGCGCGGCCCACATCAGCGCCGGCGGCGTCGCGACCGTGGTCGCCACCACCATGAAGACCGCCGCGGCATAGGTGCCGGCATCGATCACGGGGCGGCCGGCCAGGTGCAGCGTGGCGCCGATGCCCGCGAAGATCAGGCCCACCTCGCCGCGCGGCATCATGCCGAGGCCGACCACCAGCCGTGACACGCCTGGCGGGACCGCGACCGCGCAGGCCAGCTTGCCGATCACGGCCGCGGCCGTCAGCGCCAGCGCGACGACGATCACCGAGCCGTCGAAGAACGAGCGCACGTCGACCAGCATCCCCATCCGCACGAAGAAGACCGGCACGAACAGGCCGATCAGCGGCTCCAGCGAGTGGTGGAGCGCGGGCTCGCCGCGCTCCTTCAGCCGCTCGAAGTGCACGTCCTCGAGCACCAGGCCGGCGGCGAAGGCGCCGACGATCGGGGCCAGGCCCGCGGCCAGCGCCACCCAGGCCATCAGGAAGCAGAAGGAGAGCGAGAGCGCCTGGACCAGGCCGCGCGAGCGCAGCGCGAGGGCTGCCGCGAACAGCCGCGGCGAGAGCAGTCCGCCGATGCCGAGCGAGCCGACCAGGAACACGACCGCCTTGAGGAAGATCAGGGCGATCGCACCCGCGCCGAGCGCCTGGCCGTTGCCGGCGGCGGTGATGATCCCGGAGATCACCGCCAGCACGACGAGGCCCAGCACGTCGTCGATCACGGCTGCGCCGAGGATGATGCGGCCGGCCGCAGAACGCACGAGGCCGAGGTCGTCCAGCACGCGGGCCGTGATGCCGACGCTGGTGGCGCACAACATGGCGCCCAGGAACGCGTGCAGCATCCACGAGTCGCCGGGCCGTGCCAGCATCCCGACTCCCCAGCCCAGCGCCATCGGCGTGATCACGCCCACCACGGCGACCGCGAAGGCGCGGCCGCCGACCGCCAGCATCTCGCGCGGCGTGGACTCGAGCCCGACGTGGAACAGCAGCAGCACGGCACCGAGCTCGGCCAGCACCAGGAACGTCTCGCTGGCGCGGAGCTCGTGCACCCAGGGCCCGGCGATCGCGTTGCCCAGCAGGATGCCGGCGAGCAGTTCGCCGAGCACCGCAGGCTGGCCGAGGCGCTCGCTGACCTCGCCGGCCAGCTTGGCGCCGATCAGCACGAAGGCGAGCACGAGCAGGGTCGCGGACACGGCCTCTCCGCCGTGGCCGCCGGAGAGCAGGACTGCGTGGATCAAGGTGGTACTCCCGGGAGGACCGCGAGGTTCAGGCGCCGGCGCTGAGCAGCTTGGCGAACTCGAGGGCGAGAAACGGGTTGCGCAGCGCCAGCGCGCGCACGGCGGCGCCGGGCACCGCGAGCAGCACGCCGTCTTCGACCATCCGCGCGCTGCGGGTGCGGGCCTGGCCGGTGAGCGCCGTGCGCTCGCCGAAGAAGGCCGGGCTGCGCAGCAGCGCGGTGCCGCCGCGCCCGCTGACCTCGCAGGCGCCGGACTGCACGACGTAGAGGGCGTCGCCCGGCTCGCCCTGGGCGTACACCGCCGCACCCGCCGCGAAGCGGGTGAACCGCGCCTCGGAGGCCAGCGGCTCCAGGTCGTCGCGCGAGACGCCGGCCAGGAAACTGACCCGGGCCAGCAGCGAGAGCGCCTCGCCGGCCTCGGGAGCCAGTGCCTCGGGGCGCGGAGCGGTCAGGCAGCGCAGCAGGCCGGGCAGGTCGGGACGGTGCGCGGCGAGGATCACGCTGGCGCCGCCGGCGATCACGGTCGCCCCGCCCGGCACCTTGACGTCGCCCTCGGGCGACTCGACGCCGATGAACAGGCAGCCGCTGGGGAACGCCTCGTCGCGCACGATGTCCTGCACCGTGCGGCCGGCGACGCGGGCCAGCGGCGAGACGCGCACCTCGAAGGCGACCAGGTCGCGCGGCCCGATCGACATCAGCGCGCCGATCTCGGGGAACTCGAGCGAGGTCAGGAACGAGCTGACGATCAGGTCCGTCTCGGAGTGGATCTTGGTCGCGCCGACCAGCTTGTAGGGCACCTCGTACTGCGGGTCGAGCATGCGCGCCAGCACCCGCGGCACGCCGTAGTAGCGGGCCAGCAGGCAGAAGGCGAGGTTGTCGGCGTCGCGGCCGGTCATCGCCACAGCGGCGTCGGCGCGCTTGAGGCCGGCCTGCTCGAGGACCGCGAGGTCGGTGGCGCTGCCGGTCACGGTGACGACCCCGTGCTCGGCGTACAGCCGCTCGGTGACTCGGGGATCGGTGTCGATCACCAGCGTCTCGTGGCCCGCCGCCAGCAGGCGCGTGGCCAGGAACGACCCCATGTGCCCGCCGCCCGCCACCAGCACGTACATGTCGCTCCTCCGCCTATTCGTTGCCGAGCTGGTCGAGCGCGCCGTCGAGCTCGCGGGCGAGCCGGGCGCCGACTTCTTCGGCGAGGATGCCGGAGCCGACCGCCTCGCGTACCGCGCTCTTCTCGACCAGCAACAGGTGGCGCCGCAGCAGCCGCAGGCGCCGGCTGTCACCGGTGTCGCGCACCGCGGCCAGGTCGCGCAGGCCGCGTTCGGAGCGGGCGATCACCTGCTGGTACTGGGCGCGCAGGCGCTGGAAGTCCGCGAGGGCCAGGAGCCCCATGTGCTGCAGGCGATCGAGCTCCGCCTGGCCCGCGCGCGCCGCCAGCAACTGCCCCTGGTGGCCCTCGAGTTCCTCCTCGGCCGCGTCGCGGTGGCCGATGCCCAGCCGCCGCGCGACGCCGGCCAGGCTCAGGCCCTGCACGGTCAGCGTCACCAGCGCGCAGCCGAAGGTGACGGTGACCAGCAGCTCGCGGTAGGGGAGGTCGGCGGGCAGCGAGAGCGCCACCGCCATCGACAGGCTGCCCTTGAGGTTGGACCACACCAGCAGGTGCTGCCAGCGCAGCGGCACTTCCAGGCGGGAGCCGCGCAGCAGCGCGAGCAGCGGGTAGACGTTGGCCAGGCGGCCGGCGACCAGCGCCAGGAGCACCCAGAACAGCGCGGGCCCCGCGGCCACCAGCGCCGGGCCGTCGACCTGCATGCCGACCAGCAGGAAGACGACGCTGTTGACGGCGAAGGCGGCGACTTCCCAGAACGAGCGCACGGCCAGCCGCGACGGAGCGTCGAGGCCGGCCCAGCCGTGGGCGCGCAAGGCGAGGCCGGCCGCGACGACGGCCAGCACGCCGGAGGCGCCCGCCGCCTGCGCGAGCAGCGAGGCGCTGTAGGCGAGGGCGACGGTCAGCACGATCGTGTTGAGGTGGTCGCCGGCGTGGCGGGCCAGCAACGACGCCGCGAAGCCGCACAGCCAGCCGACTGCGGTGCCCACGGCCATCACCCACAGGAGATTGCGGGCGACGGCCCCGGGCTCGAAGCCGCCCCCCGTGAGCACCGCCAGGATCGCACCGTAGGCGACGAGGCCGGTGCCGTCGTTGAACAGGCTCTCGTTCTCGACGAGGCTGCGCAGGCGCGGCGGTGCGCCGACGCTGCGGAAGCCCGAGAGCACCGCGATGGTGTCGGTCGGGGCCAGGATCGCCCCCAGCAGCAGCCCGAAGCCGATCGGCAGCCCGATCGTCGCGAGCAGCAGGCCGCCGGTCGCCAGCAGCGACAGCAGCAGGCCGGGCAGCGCCAGCAGCAGGATCGGGCCCAGGTTCTCGCGCAGCCGCCGCAGGTCGGTCGAGATCGCCGCCTCGAGCAGCAGCACCGGCAGGAAGAGCTGCAGCACGATGTCCGCGCTCAGGCCGATCGGCTCGATCACCTGGGTGGCCCCGACCGCGATGCCGGCGACCACCAGTGCCACGTTGTAGTGCACGCGCAGGCGCCGCGCCACGAAGCCGACCACGAGGGCCAGCAGCAGCAGCTCCAGAGCGGTCGTGAGCAGCGCCTGCATCGCGCCTGCATGTTAGCCGCGGGGCGTGGCGACCACGTCAGGCCTTGGCGAAAAAACGCGCGGCGCGGTAGGTTTGGGAGCCATGCGTTTCGCCTTCGCCGCCACTCTCTGCCTCGGGCTGCTCGCGCCCACTGCCGGAGCGGACGACCCGTGGGCCGCACCGCTGCCTCCCGTGCCCGCGTGGTCCGGGGCCAGCCGCGACCGCGTCGCTCCAGCCGGTCACCCGTGGATCACGCCGGCCGAGGTCGCCGGTTTCCGCACGACGCCCTCGTACGACGAGACGGTCGCCTGGCTGCAGCGCCTCGACGCGGCCTCGGACCGCGTCGCCATGGTGCCGATCGGCCGCAGCGGCGAAGGGCGCACGCTCTGGATGGTGGTGGCCAGCGCGCAGGGGGCCTCGACGCCGGAGGCCGTGCGCGCCGCCGGCAAGCCGGTGCTGCTGGCGCAGGCGGGCATCCACGCCGGCGAGATCGACGGCAAGGACGCGGGGCTGATGCTGCTGCGCGACGTGGCCTTCGCCGCTGCGCCGCGCGCGGCACTGCTCGAGGGCGCCACGTTCCTGTTCGTGCCGATCCTCAACGCGGACGGCCACGAGCGGGTCTCTCCGCGCAGCCGCATCAACCAGCGCGGCCCGGAGAACGCCGGCTGGCGCACCAACGCCCGCAACCTGAACCTCAACCGCGACTACACGAAACTCGACACGCCGGAGATCCGGGCCGTCGTCGCCGCCCTGCAGCAGTGGGGCGCCGACCTCTACTTCGACCTCCACGTCACCGACGGCGGCGACCACGCCTACGACATCACCTTCGGCGCGCTGGGCCCGCACGGCCACTCGCCGGCGATCGACGGCTGGATGAGCGGCGCGCTCGGCGAAGCGCTGACCCGCGACCTCGCGGCGGCGGGGCACGAGCCGGGCCCGCTCTACGTCGCGAACTGGGTCGACTCGCGCGACCCCGCCAAGGGCTTCCGCGACTACCCGGCCTCGGCCCGCCTATCGCACCCGTGGGGCGACACCCGCCACCTCGGCGCCCTGCTCGTCGAGAACCACTCGCTGAAGCCCTACGAGCGCCGCGTGCTGGGCACCCACGTGCTGCTGGAGTCGGCGCTGCGCGTGCTCGCGGAGCGGGGGGCGGAGCTGAAGGCGGCCACTGCGGCCGACCGCGCGCGACGTCCCGCCGAGGTGCCCGTGGCGTGGAAGCCGAGCGGTGCCGCGGTCGAGGTCGAGGCCAGGCTGATCGCCTGGCGCCACGAACCGTCGGCGGCCACCGGCGGCACGAAGCTCGTCTACACGGGCGAGGTCGTGACGCGCAAGCTGCCGCTCCACACCGCGGACGCGGTTGCCGCTGCCGTGCGCCGGCCGCGCGCGTACTGGCTGGGACCGCAGTGGGACGACGCGATCGAGCGGCTGCGGCTGCAGGGGATTGCCTTCGAGACGCTGGACGCGCCACGCGAGGTCGCCGTCGAGCAGTGCCGGCTGGTCGAGGCCGAGGTGGCGCCGGTCAACGAGGGGCGCGCGGGGCTGGGCAAGGCGAGCTGCCGCTGGGAGCCCGCGACCCGCCGCTTCCCGAAGGGCTCCGTGCGGGTGCCGACGGACCAGGACCTGGGCGCGCTCGCGGTCGTGCTGCTCGACCCGCTCTCGCCCGAGTCGTTCCTGCGCTGGGGCTTCTTCAACAGCGTGCTGGCCCGCACCGAGTACGTCGAGGAGTACGTGATGGCGCCGCTCGGCGAGCGCATGCTCGAGCAGGACCCGAAGCTGCGCGCGGAGTTCGAGGCGGCGCTCGCCGCCGATCCGAAGTTCGCCGCCGACGGCGACGCCCGCCTGCGCTGGCTGTACGCGCGCACGCCGTGGGTCGACGCGCTGTGGCGCGTGGCGCCGGTGATGGTGGAGCGCTGAACGTGGACGACGCGATCTATCTCGACCACAACTCGTCCTGCCCGCTGTGCCCCGAGGCCTTCGAGGCGATGCGGCCGTATCTGGTCGAAGTGCAGGGCAACGCCGCCTCGGCACACGCCGTCGGCCGCCGGCTGGCCGAGGCGGTGGGCGAGGCGCGGGCGGCGCTGGCCGCGCTGATCGGGGCCGAGCCCGACGAGATCGTGTTCACGAGCGGCGGCACCGAGTCCAACAACTGGGTGATGAACGGCGTCGGCCCCGGCCACGTCGTGGTCACCGCCGTCGAGCATTTCTCCGTGCTCGAGAACGCGCGGCGGCGGGCGGCCCGCGGCGGGCGCGCGACGATCGTGCCGGTGTCGATCGAGGGCCGCGTCGACTCCGATGCCGTGGCGGCGGCGATCGCCGACGACACCCGGCTGGTCTCGGTGATGCTCGCGCAGAACGAGGTGGGAACGGTCGAGCCCGTCGCGGAAGTCGCGCGCGCCGCCCGCGACCGCGGCGTGCTGGTCCACACCGACGCCTCGCAGGCGGTCGGCAAGATCCCGGTCGACGTGCGGGCGCTGGGCGTGGACCTGCTGACGATCGCGGGGCACAAGCTCTACGGACCGAAGGGCGTCGGCGCGCTCTACGTGCGCCGCGGCGTCGAGCTCGAGCCGTGGATGCTCGGCGCGCCGCACGAGAAGGGACTGCGCGCCGGGACCCAGAACGTGCCCGGCATCGTCGGCCTCGGCGCCGCTGCGCGGGTCGCGGCCGCGAAGCTGCCGCACGAGATGCCCCGGCTGCGCGAGCTCTCCCGTCGCTTCTTCGCGGCCCTTGCGGAGCGCGTGCCCGGCCTGCTGCTCAACGGCCCGCCGCTCGACGATCCCGCCCGCCTGCCCAACACCGTCAACGTCTCGTTCCCGGGCGTCGCCGGCTTCACGCTGCTGTCGCGCGCGCCCGAGGTGCTCGCCACGCCGGGCGCCGCCTGCCACTCCGGCGAGCCGTCGCCGTCGTCCACGCTGCTGGCGATGGGCCTGGCGAAGGAACGCGCGGGCGGCGCGATCCGCTTCTCGCTCGGCCGCTCGTCGACGGCCGAGCTGCTCGACCGTGCCGCCGCACGCGTCGCCGACGCCTGGAAGGACCTCGAGGAAGGACGCCCATGACCGACACCCACGCCTGCGTGCTGTGCGCGAAGACCTCCGCGGAGACGCCGCTGATCCCGTTCGACTACCGCGGCCGCGCCTGGCGCATCTGCTCGCAGCACCTGCCGGTGCTGATCCACGACCCCGCCCGCCTGGCGGGAGCGCTGCCCGACGCCGACAAGCTGAGCCCGGCCGAGCACAAGGACTGAAAGAACCCGGGCCCCCGCCGCACTGGCACTCGTGGAGGTGTCACGATGCGGGAGTCCTGCGTCCGTCTCGCCGGCGCCGCGCTGCTGGCGCTGGCCATCCCGGTCCCGGGCCAGGAACCGGCGCCGAGCCCGGAACCCGTCCCCACCCCTGTCGCGGAGCCGTCCGCCGCCCCCGTCGTCGCCCCTGCCGCAGCGGCGGACGCTCCCGCCCCGAGCCCGGCCGTGCACGTGCTGGACGTCGAGCCACCGACCGTGCACGCCGTCGACCTCGCCTCCGGACTGCGCCTGAAGTCCGCTGCACTGCCCCACAAGGCCACGGTGCTGCGGCGTGCGCGGCCGGGCGGGAACCTCTTCGTGCAGGACGACGGGCCCGGGAAGATGACCTGGCGCTTCGGCTATCACCCGACCGGGCGCTCCCGCGTCACGCTGCTCGCGCCCGATCTCTCGATGCCGCCGATCACGTTCGAGACCTGCTGGAACATGGGGCGGCCCGTGCCCCACGGCGCGCTGCACGTCGCCTCCTGCCTCGGGTACCGCTCGAACAAGCCGGTGGAAACGCTGCCGCGCGAGCTGGTCGTGCTCGACCTCGACCAGGGCCGCGTCGTCTCGCGGCTCGAACTCGACCGCAACCCCGACGGCGTCTGGTCGGCGGGGCCGGACCTGGCCCTGGTGTTCGCCGTGCGCGAGGAGCCGAAGAACCAGAAACCCGTGCCCGCGGAACTGATCTTCGTCGACACGGCCACGGCACAGGTGGCCGGGCGGCTCGCGTTCGAGACGGCGGTCTCCTGGCTCGGACTGTCGGCCGACGGGCGGTACGCCTACCTGCTCGACCCCGGTCGTCCCGACTCGAAGCCCGAGAAGGCGCTGCCCGGCAGCCTGCACGTCGTCGACCTGGCCGCCCGCACCGCTTCCCGGCTGGACGCGGGCATCGAGCCGCGCGGGTTCGTGCGCGACGACGCGCTGGGCGCGTGGCTGTTCGTCTCCGAAGCCCGCCGGGCCTCGAAGGCCGAGAAGCCCCAGGGCGAGCTGCGCGCGGTCCGCGGCGACCAGCCCGCGCCCGCCCTGCCCGTGGCGCCCTTCCCGCTTTTCGTCCAGCAGGACCCCGCGCACGGCCGGCTGCACGTGGTCTCGGACCGCGCCGTCACCGAGGTCGACGCCGACGCCTGGAGCGTGCTCGGCGACGTGCCGCTCGAGAAGGCCGGGGCCGGACTCGGGGTGGTCACCGTCGGCGTGACCTGGGAGCGGGTGGAGCTGGGCGTCCATCAGCTCGCCGTGTCGGCTGACGGCCGGCGCGGCTTCGCGCTCTACCAGAACTCCAGCAAGCTGGCGATCCTCGACCTCGAGCAGCGCCGGGCGCTCGCGTCCGTGACCACGGGCCGCGGCGGCAAGAAGTTTCTCAGCTTCATGGGCGCGGCCCTGGTGGCGGGAATCGCCCAGGCCGGCTCGCAGATGCCCTACGTCTACGTGCCGCCGCCCTCGGGCCACATGTACCTCGGCGGTGCCACGGCGATGTTCGTCCGGCCCGACGGGCGCTTCGTCTACGTGCTCAACTCGCAGACCAACGACGTGACGATCGTCGAGGTGGAGACCGGTCTCGTCCCCCAGAAGATCGCGACCGGCGACCGGGACCTGATTCCGCTCGCCGCCGGCGACCTGCTGGTGGCCCCAGGCGGCTCGTCGCTCCACGTGCTCGACACCCGCGAGAACCGCAAGACCGCCGAGATCGCCCTCGGGAGCCGCGCGCGGGACGTGCTGCTCGCGCCCGACGGCAGGTACCTGCTGGCGCTGCTCGAGGGCGGCCTGCGGGTGTTCGACGGCCGCACCGCCCGCGCCCTGCACGACGTCCCGGGGCTCAAGGAGCCGGTGGCCGTGCTGTTCGCCGAGGCCGACGCGGCGGGGGCCGCAGGCCTCCCGCTGCGCTGATCTCGAGCCACGCCAGGCGCAGGCGGCGCAGGGCGCGGAACTTCGCGACGTCGAAGACCGGCGGGCTCAGGCCCAGCCGCGCACAGGCCGCTGCCTTGTCCTCGCCGAGGAGCAGTCCCTCGGCCAGGGCGCGGTCGCGCGCGGCGAGGCGGGCGAGGGCGGTACGCAGGCGCTCGCGGCTCTCGGCGGCCATCGCGGACCGCTCGGGGTCGGCGCGGCGGTCGGGCGGATCGAGATCGCAGGCGGGGGTCTCGCGGCGCTCGCGGCCGTGGGCCCGCGCCAGGTTGCGGGCGATGCCCCACACGTAGGCTGGCAGCCGGGCGGCCTCGCGCAGGTCGGCGTGCCGGAGGTGGAGAAGTGCCGCGCACAGCGTGTCGTGGCAGAGATCGTCGACGGCGTCGCGGGCGTGCAGCCGGTGTCGCAGGACCTCGCGGACGGAGGGGGCGAAGGCCCTGACGAACTCGTCTTCGGCCGAGAGATCGCCCAGGGCGATGCGCGCCGCGAGTCGCGCGCACCGCGGGGCGCTCGCCGCGAGCGGGCCGCGTTGCATGGTGGTCGACGGACCGAGTCTGCGCGCCGCTCGGCGTCCGGCGCAAGGCCCTCCTGCTACCCGAGGACCTCGTCGCGCTTCTTCAGGGCCTCGATCTCCTCGGCGCGCAGCGCGTCGAGGCCTTCCTCGAAGCCCGCCTCGATGACCTCGGCCATGCGGTGGACCGAGTGCAGGCGCGGCACGTAGACGAAGTCCGCGCCGTCCTCGTAGAGCTCGAGGGCGGTGGCGAACGTGTCGGCGGCGACCACGACGCGGGCCTCCGGACACAGGCGGCGGGCGGCCTGCAGCAGCCGCCTGTTGGTCGTGCCCTTGAGCACCGCGTCGGTGATGGTGGCCACCACCAGCTTCGCGTGGTGCACGGCCGCGTGGTGCAGGGTGTCGAGGCTGGCGATGTCGCCGTAGACCGCGCGCACGCCGCGCTTCTTGAGCGCTGCCAGCACCGCCGGGCTGAAGTCGACGACCTGGATCTCCTTCAGCAGCGGGTGGGGGCCGTCCTCGAACTCGTGGAGGATCGAGCTGGCGTCCCGCCAGAAGCCGAGGAACACGATGCCGGCGCCTTCGCCGTGGCCTTCGTCCTCGTGGACCTCGCCGGCGTCGCGCAGCCCCAGCCGGCGCGCCAGGCCGGCCAACGCCGCCTGCAGCGGGTGGTTCCACGTGATCATGTACGTCGAGCTGACGGAGGTCAGCGCGAAGACCAGCGTCAGCAGCGCGACGGTGCCGGCCGACACGTGGCCGAGGGCGAGACCGAGGGCCGCGATCACCAGCGAGAACTCGCTCATCTGCGACAGGTTGATCGCGGGCAGCAGGGCGCCGCGCAGCCCGCTGCGCAGGACGTAGAGGACCGGGAACACGGTCACGAAGCGAGTGGCGACCAGGAACACCGCTGCCGCCACGGCCGCGGCCAGCAGCGCCGGCTCCGGCTTCGGCACCTGCATGCCGAGGGTGACGAAGAACAGCGTCACGAAGAAGTCGCGGATGTTGATCACCTTGGCGATCACGTCGAGGTTGTACGGGAAGGTCGACAGCGCGACTCCCGCGACCAGGGCCCCCATCTCCTTCGACAGGCCGAGCTCGCCGGCCGCCCCCGCGACCAGGAAGCACCAGGCGAGTGCCGTCACCAGCATCAGCTCCGGCAGCTTGGCGATGAAGGCGAACAGCCGCGGCAGCGCGTAGCGGGCGAGCAGCAGCGAGACGCCGACCAGCAGCGTGCCGCGGACCAGCGAGCCGAGCAGGATCGCGGGCTTGGGATCGGCCAGGTTGGGCTGGATGGCCAGCGCCAGGATGGCCCACAGGTCCTGGAACACCAGCACGCCGAGCGTGATGCGCCCGGGCTGCGTCATCAGCTCGAACTTGTCGTAGAGCAGCTTGACCACGATCATCGTGGACGACAGCGCCAGCGCGACGCCCGCGTAGAGCGCGTCGAAGCGCCCCTCGCCCAGCGGCAGGCCGAAGGAGCGGGCCGCCTGCGTGCCGATCAGCACGCAGGCCGGGAACTGGACGAGCCCCGTGACCACCAGCGGCTTGCCGGCGCCCATCAGCTTCTTGAGGTCCATCTCGAGGCCGATGATGAACAGCAGCAGGATCAGGCCGATCTCGGAGATCAGCGCGACCGAGGCCTGTTCCTTGACCAGCGAGAGGCCCAGCGGACCGACCAGCACGCCCGCCAGCAGGTAGCCGAGGATCAGCGGCTGGCGCAGGGCGCGGGCGAGCAGCGCCAGCGCGGTGGCGGCGATGATCGCGATGCCGATGTCGTGAAGGAGGTGGCTCTCGTGCATGGTGGGGCGCGGCCTCCTGTGGCGCGCCGCTCGGGCGCCGCCGGTCTCAGATCGAGAGCGAGCCCTTGCGGAAGTCGCTGCGGCCGAGCAGCGCGTTGATGCAGGTTGCGGTGCCTTCGCGGGCGGCGGCCTGCGCCTGGCGCAGCACGTCCCCCGGGTCGGCGCCGGCCTCGATCCGGAACCCGCGCCCGCCCAGACCTTCGACCGCGCGCTCGTAGTCGGTGCGCGCGAGCACGGTGCCCACGTCGTCCTTCAGCACCTCGACCTGCTCGCGGGCGATCTGGGCCCACGAGCCGTCGTTGCCGATCAGCGCGACGACGCCGAGGCGGTGGCGCGCGAGGGTGTCGAACTCCGCGAGCGAGTAGCCGAACGAGCCGTCGCCGAAGACGACGAACACGTCCGCGTCCGGCCGTGCCACCTTGGCCCCGATCGCGAAGCCCGCACCGACGCCGAGGGTGCCGAACGGGCCGGGGTCGAGCCACGACAGCGGCCCGCGCGGGCGCAGCACGTAGGACGCGGTGCCGACGAAGTCGCCGCCGTCGGCGACGATCACGCTGTCGCGGCCGAGCACGCCGTCGAGCGCCCGGCACACCGCGAGCGGGTTGAGTCCGCCTTCGGCCGGCGCGGCGGCCTGCTCGGCGATCTCCGCGTCGCGGGTGGCGTCGCGGGCGCGCAGGGCCTCGAGCCAGGTCGCCCACTCGGGGCGCGGCTTGCCGAGGCGCACCGCCAGCGCGCGCAGGAATCGCTCGGGCGCGCCGATCGCGGCCAGCGTCGGGCGGCGGTTGCGGCGGGCGTCGGCGCGGCTGCGGTTGGCGGCGATCAGCGTGGCGCGGCGCGGCACGTGGCGGCCGTAGTCCAGGCGGAAGTCGCACGGCACGCCGGCCAGGATCACGAGGTCGGCCTCGCGCAGCGCCTCGCGCCGCTTGTGGCGCAGTTGCAGCTTCTCCTCCGGACCCATCAGGCCGCGGGCCATGCCGGAGAGGTAGACCGGCACGCCCAGCGAGCGCACGGCCAGCGTCAGGCCCTGGAGCCCCGGCACGTCGAGCAGCGCCTGCGACCCGACCAGCAGCAGCGGGCGCTGCGACCGGCGCAGCAGCGACGCCGCCTTCTCGACGACGCCCGGCGGCGCCTCGGGCGGCGCCGGGCGCTGCCCGGAGGGCGTCTCCGCGAGGCCGGGCCCGCCGAAGACCCGGCCGAGGTGCCAGTCGACGTAGGCGCGCTCGGCGTGTTCGGCGAGGTTCTTCGGCGCCCGAGCGGTCTTGGCCCCGTGCCACTCGCGGACCACGCCCTCGGGATAGAGCAGGTCGACCGGCGTCTCGACGAACACGGGCCCCGGCACCCCCGCGACGCTCGCCCGCAGCGCGCGCTCGAGGGCCGGCCCCAGGTCGCGCACCCGGGTCACCCGCAGCGCAAGCTTGACGTGCGGCCGCACCAGCGCCATCTGGTCGATGTCCTGCAGCGACCCCCGCCCGCGCAGCAGCGTCGCGGTGGCGCCGCCCAGCAGCACCAGCGGCGACTGCGCGAGCTGCGCGTTCTTGAGCGCGGTGATGGTGTTGGTGACGCCGGGCCCGGCGGTCACGGCGGCCACCCCGGGCACGCCCGACAGCCGCGCCATCGCGTCGGCGGCGAACGCCGCGGTCACCTCGTGACGGGTGTCGACGACGCGGATCCCCTTCGCCTTCGCCGCCACCAGGATCGGCGAGATGTGCCCCCCGCACAGGGTGAACAGCGCCTTCACCCCATGCGCCCACAACACCTCGACGACGCGTTCGCCCCCGTGCACGGAACGGAGCTTACCGAAAAACCGGCCGCGGCCCGGGGTCAGGCCTGCCGCGGGCGGTTCGGGGCGATCACGCCGCTCGACGACAGCAGCAGCACCAGTTCGCTCTGGCGGCTGGTCGCGGTCTTGGCGAAGCAGCGCTTGAGGTGGGTGCGGGCGGTGCTGAGGCCGACGCCGAGTTCCGCGGCCGCCTCGTCGAGACCCAGGCCGCGCACGAGCAGCAGCGCGAGCCGGGCTTCGGCCGGGGTCAGGCCGTGCAGGCGCTGGAGAGTCGCCTCGTCGAGGCCGGGTTCCTGCTCGGGGTCGGCGACGAAGACCACGCGCAGGTCGCGATCCGCGCCGGGCAGGGTGCCGGCCATCACCGACAGCGGGCGCCGCGGCGGGCGCCGCGGGCAGCCGAGAGCGCCGCCCGTGGCGGGCGCGAACAGATCTGCCGCGGGCTGCGGGCCCGCAGCCGCGTGCAGGGTCAGCACCCCGGCGGGCCCGCGCGAGAGGCCGTCCTTCGCGTCGAGCAGTCTCCGCGCGCTCGCGTTCTCGTGGGCGATGCGGCCGCGGGCGTCGAGCAGGATCACGCCCAGCCGCAGGCGGTCGAGGGCGCCGAGCGCCGCCTCTCCCGGGATGCCCGTGGTGTCGCCGCGGCCCATCACGGGCGGGCCTGGTGTCGAGGCGTCGGCGTCGATCGGCAGGTAGCGCAGCACCGCCGAGCCGACCTGCACGAGATCGCCCGCGCACAACACCGCCTCCGGCACCCGGCCTTCGCCGACCTGGAGGCCGTGCGCGCTTCCCGCGTCCGCGATCACGAACGCGGGCGGCTCCCAGCGGATGCGGGCGTGGCGGCGGGAGACCGAGGGGTCGCGCAGGACGAGGTCGCAGTCGCTGCCACGGCCCAGCGTGTACTCGATCGGCAGCAGCGCGAAGGACTCGCCCTTGTGAACTCCGCGCACCACCTCCAGCACGCCGATCGCCAGCGTCTCGCCGCAGCCCGCGCAGGTCGCGGCCCGCTGCCCGCGGGCGGCGCAGTGCGGGCAGGTGATGCCCGTCAGGACCGCGGCGCTCATCTAGAAGGCCACCCGCACGCCGAACTGGAGGTTGCGCTGCGGGTCGCGGTTGCCGTAGGCCGTCGCCGTGATGTAGCCCGCGTTCGGGTTCTCGTTGCCGGGCACGCCGAGCTCCGCGTCGGGCGGGTCGAGGTTGACGTGGTTGAAGACGTTGACGACCTCGGCCCTCAGCTCGAGCGTGGCGTCGCCGCGCAGACGGATCAGGCGGCTGAGCGCCGCGTCGACGCGCCAGTAGCCGGGGCCCGAGAGCGCACCGCGCTTCAGATTGCCGAGCGTGCCCGGCGCGGGGCGGGCGAACGCCGAGCCGGCGCTGCCGATCGGCGTCGCGTTGAAGTACGGCGAGCGCACGCCGTCGCCCGAGCCGGCCGCCGGGTCGCCGACGAGGTTGGGGCGGTTGTGGCCCGCGTCGCGGTCGGCGCCCGCCTCGCGGTAGGTGACGTCGAAGGGCAGGCCGCTCGCGACCAGCGCCGTGGCCCCGAGCCGGAACCCGCGGTGCTCGCCGACGAACGCCGCCACGAACTGGTGCTGCCGGTCCCAGTTGGGGCGGCCGCGATCGATCGCCGGGTCGAACAGGAACTGCGCGAAGCCGTCCTCGCGGGCCCACTGCCGCGTGTAGTGGGCGAGCAGCGAGAACCGCTCGCGACGCGCCAGCAGCTTGGCCTGCACCGAGTCGTAGCGGGTCTCGCCGCAGGCGCAGAACCAGCGGACCTCCTGGGTCCAGCCGTAGTTGCCGCCCACGCCCTGGATCGGCCCCGCGAAGAACGGGCGCCGCTCGTCGGTCGAGAGGCGGCCGTAGCCGGCGAGCGTCGGCTCGTTGGCGTCGATGGCGGGGGAGCTGCCGACGAAGGTCTGGGTGCCGCGGTTGCCGACGTAGGCGATTTCCCCGGAAAGCCACGGCGCGACCTGGCGCTGGAGCGAGAGGTTCCAGGCGTCGAGCCGCGGCAGCCGCATCCGCTCGGGCAGCACGATGCCCAGGGCACCCGCTGGCAGCGGGAGGCGGCCGTTCGCCCCCGGCTGGGGGAACGCCGCCGCCGGCGGGCCCTGGGCCAGGGTGAACACGCGCTCCCACGGGTTCGCCGGCGACAGGTCCTGGATCAACTGCACCGGCAGGTTCTGGGTGACCACGTGGCCGAAGGTCGAACCGAAGACGCCGATGTCGTGGCTGCGGGCGAAACCCGCGCGGAGCACGGTGCGCTCGTCGATCCGCCACGCCGCGCCCAGTCGCGGCGCCCAGTGCAGCGCCGCTTCGACGTCGCCGTCGAGGCCGACGCCGCCGCGGCCCGCGACCCGGATTTCGCCCGTCGCCACGTCGAGCCAGCCGCCGTTGCCCGCGCCGTTCACCGCCTGCGGCCGCACGTCGTCGAGGCGCAGCCCCGCGGTGATCGTCAGGTCGGCCGCCGGGCGCCAGGTGTCCTGCACGTAGAAGTAGCGCCGCCACTGCCGCTCGCGGGCCTCGCGCGAGTCGCTCACGAAGCGCGAGAAGGCCGACACGTCGCCGAGCAGGAAGCTGGCGAGGCCGAGCCCGCCGCCTTCCGGCCCGCGCGTGCGCTGGTCCGAGAAGAACAGCTCGCCGGAGCGGTTCTTGTCGGAGGCGATGCGCAGGTTGTCGGCGTAGCGCAGGTCGAGCCCCGCCTCCAGCGCGTGGCGGCCCGCCGAGCGGCGCACGTTGAGCACCGCCTGAAACTGCTGCTCGTCCTGGCGCAGCGGGCAGTTGCAGCCGGCGACCGAGCCGGAGCCGAAGTTGAAGCCGTACGCGCCCTCGATGCGCAGCCCGGGCAGGCCGGAGCTCGGGAGGTCGTTGTTGAGCCCGGGGATGCCGGCGTCCCGCGCCGGGGTCGTGCCGAAGTCGAACTGCAGCACGTCGACCTGGTAGCGGTACCAGCCGACGCGGGCCTCGACGAACGTCGACGCGCCGAGGGCCGCGTCGTATCCGAGGGCGAGGCTCTGGTTCGTGGATTCGGCACTGCCGCCCTGCGACACGAGTTCGGGGCCGCCTGCGGCGCCCAGCGTCGGCGGGCCGGTGCGAGAGAACATCGCGCGCGTGTAGCGGGCGAAGAGCTGGCCCGTGGCGCCGACCCGGGCGTCGACCCGCGCGTTCCACTGGTCCTGGTCGAAGGTCTCCGAACCCGACGCCAGGAAGTTGTCGCGCACGCCGGGGCGGTTCGGCAGGGGCAGCAGCGACAACAGCGACAGCGCCTGCGGCGACAGCCGCGATGACGGGATCACGGCGCCGGGGAACGGCGTGCGCGATTCCGGCGGCCCGCTGGCGGGGTCGAAGATCGCCACCCCGTACTCGGAGAGGTCGCCGGTCCGGGCCCGCGCCGTGGGCACCGTCAGCAGCCGCGAGTTGCCCACGGTCGAGCGCTGGCCCTGGTAGTCGGCGAAGAAGAACGCGCGGTCGCGGCGGATCGGTCCGCCCAGCGCCGCGCCGAACAGGTGGCGCCGGCTCTCCGGCAGCTCCGCGTCGGGCGGCTGGGTGAACGGGTTGCGGGCCTGGAAGCGATCGCCCTGGTACTGCTCGAACGCGCTGCCCGCGAAGCGGTTGGTCCCGGAGCGGGTCTGCACCGAGACGACGCCGGCCACCGCCTGGCCGAACTCCGCGCCGAAGTTCTGCGAGGTGACCTTGGCCTCGGCGATCGACTCCAGGCTCGGGTTGATCACCGCGATGCCGAGGATCGGCTCCCGGTTGTCGATGCCGTCGAGCTGGTAGGCGGTGCCGCTGAAGTGCTGGCCGTTGACCATGATCTGCAGCGAGGCCTGCGGGTTCTCGGATGGCGCGTGCTGCCAGAGCTGGAGCTGGGCTCCGGGCGTCAGCAGCAGGAAGCGGGTGAAGTTGCGGTCGGGGTTGGGCAGCGCCAGCAACTGCTCGGGCTCCAGCGTCGTCGACACGTCGGCGCGGTCGGTCTTGAGCAGCGGGCTGCCCGCTTCGACGGTCACCCGCTCCTCCACCCCACCCAGTTGGAGCGCCACGTCGACCCGCGCCACCGCGTCGACGCCGACCACGACCCGCTCGACCTCGGTCGTGCGGAAGCCCTGGGAGCGGGTGGTCACGCGGTACGCGCCGGGCAGCAGCCGCAGGTCCTCGAACGTGCCGTCGGCGCGCACGCGCAGCTCCGACGTCGTGCCGCGCTCGAGGCTGGTGACGACGACCGTCGCCTGCGGAACGATGCGTCCCTCCGGGTCCGTGACGCGGCCGACGAGCGAGCCGTGGACGGCCTGAGCGGTGGCCGGCAGGGCCGACACGGCAATCAGGCAAGCGGCTAAAATCGCAGGTCTGATCACCACTTTGGAGACCCTCCAGGACCTTGGAACTGACACCGGGGAATTTGGTCGGACGATACACCATCCGTGCCCCCCTCGGCCGCGGCGGGATGGGCGAGGTGTATCTCGCCCACGACCCCGACCTCGACCGCGAGGTCGCGCTCAAGGTCCTGCGCGGCGACGTCGTCCAGGACCCGCGGCGCCTGGAGTTGTTCGTGTCCGAGGCGCGCGCCGCCTCGCGTCTCAACCATCCCAACGTCGTCGCTGTCTACGACGCCGGCCAGCACGAGGGCCGCCGCTTCATCGTCAGCGAGCGGCTGCAGGGTCGGACGCTGGCCGACCGCCTGCGCGAGGGCCCGCTGCCGTCCTCGCAGGCGATCGCGGTGGCGCAGCAGGTCGCGAGCGGCCTGGCCGCCGCCCACCGCGCCGGCATCCTCCACCGCGACCTCAAGCCCGGCAACGTGTTCCTCGCGGAGGACGGCACCGTCAAGCTGCTCGACTTCGGCCTCGCCCAGTGGTTGCCGCCAGCGGTTCGGGCGGAGAGCGGCGCGTTCACCGCCGGCCCGCCGACGCCCGAGGGCGAGGAGGTGATGGGCACGCCCGGCTACATGTCGCCCGAGCAGGTGCGCGGCGACGGGCTCGATCCCCGCTCGGACCTCTTCTCGCTGGGAGCGGTGCTCTACGAGATGCTGAGCGGGCAGCGCGCGTTCGCCGGCCGCACCGAGGTCGCGGTGCTGGCGGCGATCCTCGCCAGCGACCCGCCGCCGCTGCCGGCGCGGGGCATTCCCGCGCCGCTCGTCCGCATCGTGCGCCGCCTGCTCGAGAAGGAGCCCGCCGCCCGCTTCGGTTCCGCGCACGACCTCGGCCTCGCCCTGCAGGCCCTCGAGGACGGGGCGCGCGGGCGCTCGTCGCGCCTCGGCCTGGTCGCGGCCGTGGCCCTGGCCGCCGCGATGGGCCTCGGCTGGCTGATGTCGCTCCCGGCGGCGCCCGAGCCCGGGCCCTTCGCCGGGGCCGAGATCGCGCCGCTGGTGTCGAGCCTCGCCTCGGAGTTCCATCCCGCGCTGTCGCCCGACGGCGCTCACCTCGCCTGGGCGTCCGACGAGTCGGAGTCGGGGAACTTCGACGTCCACGTGCGGCCGATCGCGGGCGGTCGCACCCTCCGGCTGACCGCCGACCCGGCTCTCGACTGTTGCCCCCAGTTCTCGCCGGCAGGCACCGACGTCGCGTTCGTGCGGGTCAGCGGCCGCTCCGGCCGGATCGTCCTCGTGCCCGCCATCGGCGGACCGGAGCGCGACCTGGGCGGCGTCAGCGCCTGGTACGGGACCTCGCTCGCCTGGTCGGCCGACGGGCGGGCGCTGATCGTGAGCGACACGACGGGGGGCGGAGGACCCCACGCGCTGTTCGAGGTGGACGTCGCGAGCGGGTTGCGCCGCCAGCTCACGCGTCCGCCCGCGCACCTCGCGGGCGACGCCTACCCGATGCTGTCGCCCGACGGGGAGACGCTGCTCTTCACGCGGGTGCCCGGCCTCAGTGCGCTGTTCGCGTGGGCCGACTACCTGTTGCAGCCGCTGGCAGGCGGCGAAGCCCGGGTCGTGCACCGCGAGCCCAAGGGTTTCGGCGGCGCCGTGTTTTCGCCGGACGGCGCGCACCTGGTGTTCACCTCGCGTCGCGACCGCGAGCCGTGGTTGTACTACGTCCCGCGCGACGGCGGCGAAGCCCACCCGCTCGACGAGGACCCCCGCGTCGCCAACTCGGAAGGGGCCCCGACGCTGGCCAAGCTCGAGCTGCCGTTCCGGCTGGCGGCCTCCCCGCGCGCCCGCAGCCTGGCCTACGTGCACAGCACCTACGACACGAGCATCTGGCGGATGGACCCCGGCGCGCCCGCGCGCGAGCACATCGTCTCCACCCAGCTCGAGGAGTCGCCGCAGTGGTCTCCCGACGGCAGCCGGATCGCCTTCTCCTCGAACCGCGGCGGCCGCATCGCGCAGCTCTGGACCTGCGACGCGGCAGGGCAGGACTGCCGGCAGCTCACCGACGCCGGGGAGCCCTCCGGCACGCCGCGCTGGGCGCCGGACGGCCGTCACCTCGTGTTCGACCGCGCCACGGGCGCCGACACCTCGGACGTCTTCCTGCTCGACGTCGAGACGCGCCTGCTGCGCCGCCTCACCGACGAGGCCCGGTCGTCGCAGGCGGTGCCGAGCGTGTCGCGCGACGGGCGCCACGTCTACTACACGTCCAACCGATCGGGGCCCTGGCACATCTACCGGCAGCCGCTCGGCGGCGGGGCCTGGGAACAGGTCACGCAGGGGCCGGGGTTCGCGGCCCTCGAGTCGCCCGACGGGCGCTGGCTCTACTACTCGCGCTTCGAGGAGCCCGGGCTGTGGCGCAAGCCGACGCGAGGCGGGGCCGAGGAGAAGATCCTCGACGGCCCGCCGTGCTGGGGTTACTGGACCGTGTCCTCGGGCGGCGTCTACTTCCTCGACCCGGACGCCCTGCTGCCGGCCGGATCCAGTTCGGCCGAGCCCGTCCGCGTGCTCTTCTGGCGGGCCACCGACGGCCGCGTCGTCGAGTTCGGCCACCTGCCGGGCCTGCCGGCCTGCGGCGAGTCGGGGCTCTCGATCGCGCCGGACGGGCGCTCGCTGCTGGCGGTCGCAGCCGGGCGGGAGATGGACATCTACCGCATCGGCCCGCGCTGAACGAGCCTCCCCCGTTTGGGGGATGCGCGGGGGCCGCCTCTTGCGCTAACTCTCCTGCGGGCGAGGAGGGACGATGAGCGCAGCGGTCGAGTTCCCCGACGCGGAGGGCGCCTGGACGGGCCGCATGGATGCCGACTTCGACCGCGACCCGGTCCGCGCGGCGGAGTGGCTGTTCGAGGGCCTGGCCCTCGCCCGTCAGGCCGGCGAGGAGGCCTGGACCCGGACCGTGGCCGAGTTCCGGCACGGCGCGCTGTTCCGCGCGACCCAGGCGGATCCCCTGACGCGGCGCGCGTACGAGAAGCCGCGCGGGTACGCGGGCGACGCGGTGCTGCTCGACCACGTCTACGGCGCGTGGCAGGAGGCGGCGCCGACGGCCGTCGGCAACGCGCTCAACCGCGTGGTCCTGGCCCGCCCGTTCGCGCGGGCGATCCGCTTCCGCAGGCTGCAGCTCGCCGAGGCGATCGACGCCGCGGCGGCCGCGGGCCAGGGCGCGTGCCGCGTGCTCTCGGTGTCGTGCGGGCACCTGCGCGAGCTCGAGCTCTCGGCAGCCGTGCGCCGCGGCGACCTCGTCGAGGTGACCGGTCTCGACCACGACACCGCGACGCTCCTGGCGGCGCGGGAAGTGGCGCGCCGCCAGCGCTGCCCGCTCGTCACCCACGTCGCCTCGATCTCCGCGCTGATCAAGCGCACGCTGACGCTGGGCGGCTTCGACCTCGCCTGGACGGCCGACCTCTTCGACTACCTCGAGGACCACGTCGCGGCGGTGCTGCTCGAGCGGTTGCTGGAGGCGGTGCGCCCGGGCGGGCGCGTGGTCGTCGCCAACTTCGGCCACGACGGTCCCGACGCCGGCTACCTCGAGGCCTGCATGGACTGGCACCTGGTCCGCCGCAGCGAGCGACGCCTGCTGGCGCTGTGGCACGGCCTGCCGGACCCGCTGCGCGGACCCGCCCAGACCCTGCAGGACCCCGACCGCAACCTGACGATGCTGGTCGCGACCCGCCCCGCGTGACGTTCGTGCTCGTCCAGGCCGCGGCGGCCGTCTCCCTCCTCCTGGCGGTCGCCGCGGCCTTCGTCTTCGCCCGTCTCTGCGCCCGCCGCCATCCGCCCGGCGAGGAGTGACGGGTCAGGCGAGGTCGGCGGGGAGGCGCTGGGAGGCGAGCAGGCTGGCGAAGACCTGCCAGCGGCGCTCCGGGCTCGGGTCGGGGCCCGCGGTCTTCTCGACCCAGGCGCGGACCAGGTCCTGGCCGAGGTTGTAGTTGATCACGTAGCTGCGGTACTGGTCGAAGAAGCGCACCCGCTGCTTCGCGCGCTCGGGGGCGGCGAGCGTGTAGGTCTCGAGGAAGCGGGCGGCCGCGTCGGCGTCGAGGCGGCCCTCGAGGTAGCGGCGGGCCGCCTCGTTGCCGGCGTAGGCGAGCGTGCGCATCGCGCGCTGCGCCGCGTGCCAGGCCGGGGCGCTCTTCGGGTCGAGCCCGGCGAGGCCGAACAGCACCTCGGCCTCGAACGCCTCCTTCTCGGCGCCCGGGAAGCAGACCTCGACGCCGTAGTTGGCCGTGCCTTCGGCGATCAGCGACTGCGGGCTGAACAGCGGGTACACGGTCATCTCGACGCAGCCGCGCCCGTTCACGAGGTGGTGCTCGAGCAGGGCGTTGTAGACGTGGTGGCCGGGGTAACCCTCGTGGGCCGCGAGGTCGACCGCGCGGTCGATCGTGATCGGCAGCTCCACGTTCATCTGGATCAGGCTCCGGTAGCCGCCCTGGTACCAGTTGTAGCCGCTCCACGACTTGCCGGTGACGTACTCGAGCCGGAACGCCTCGCCCGGCGGCAGCTCCAGGTGCAGCGCGGTGCGCCGCCGGGCTTCGGCGAGCGCCGCCTGGAACACCGCGTCCAGCTTCTCGCGCGGGATGCGGTAGCGCGCCGAGAAGCCGGAGTAGCGCTCGGCCAGCGGACCGCCGCCGCGCGGGATCACGGCCTCGAGCTCGCGCAGCGCCGCGTCGAGCTCCGCCTCGGTGTGGGTCGGGGCCACCGCGTCGTAGAAGGCGCGCGACTCGGCGTCGAAGCCGAGCCGGGCGCCGCCCAGGAACTCGGCGCGCGCCACGAGTGCCGCGAGCTGACGGTCGAGGTAGGCTCGGCGCAGGCGGGCGAACTCGTCGGGCGCGGGCTGCGCGGCCACCCGCTGGCGCAGCGCGATCGCGTCGGCGCGGATCGCCTGCGGCGTGCGTTTCGAGCGAAGGGCCTCGGCCTTCCACTCGGCCGGACCGTAGTAGGCGTCCACGTAGTCGGCGTCGTGCTGGCCGAGCGCCAGCACCAGCTTCACGTAGGCCTCGGCGATCTCCCGCATGGTGTCCTCCGCCGCGCGTCCCGCGCCGGCCAGCAGCAGGCCCACGGCCCCCGACGCCGCCCGCCTCCCGAACTCGCGTCGCTCCACGTCGCGCTCCCTGGCGGTCTACTTGAGCCGCGCCGGCGGCGGCGTCTGCCGCTTGAGCAGGTCGAGCAGCGCGACCTTGTCGGCCAGCGCGATGCGGTGGATGCGCAGGCCGAAACCCTGGGGCAGCTCGGGCGCGCGCGGTGCCGCCGGGTCGTTGATCCACGAGACCACGCCGGCCACGGTGAACGGCTCGCGGCCCGGCAGCTCCAGCTCGAGGTCGACGAACTGGCCCTTCACCGGGCAGTGCGGCGTGGCCACGAACAGGCCGCCCACGGAGACGTTCAGCACCGGCCAGCGCTCGCCCTGGAGCAGGCAGGTGGCGCCGACGATGTCGAAGCGGTCGGCGGCCTTCACCCGCGCCTCGGCCAGCGCTCGTCGACGAAGCCGCGCACGATGCGCTCCAGTTCAGGGTCGGACGCCGCGCTGAAGCGGGCGAGCGGTTCGGCAGCGGGGGAGCGGCCCGACTCGAGCACGAACACCGACGCCTGCATCGCCCCGCCCTCCCGGTAGAAATACACCTGGATCGAGACCCCTTCCCGCTCCAGCTTGAGCAGCCGCCCAGTCTTCACCTTGCCCCCGTGGCGCGAATGATAAGGGTGCCGCGCGCGGCGCGAGCGTTATACTCGTCACATCTCTCCGGTCCTCCTCCCGCACGGTGCCCCGCCATGAACGAGTACATCACGAGGGGCCGCAACCGCCGGCTCGCAGCGCGCCGCTCCTGCCTGCTCGGGGTGCGCTACCGTTCGCAGGGCGGAGAGTGGCGCGCGGCCACCGTGACGGACGTGTCGAGCAAGGGCTGCCGCCTGCGGATCGGCGAGGACCTCGAGCGCGGCGCCGCCCTCGAGCTCGCGTTCGAGGCGCCACTGAAGGACGGGTCCACGTCGCCCCAGCTCGAGGTGCCGGCCACCGTCACCTGGTCGCGCCCCGAGGGCCTCTCCCGCCATGTCGGGCTGGAGTTCCCGCGGGAGCGGCCGGAGATCGAGGAACTGCTCCGCGCGATCCGCTGACCGCCGCGACTCCCTCCGCGCGAACGGCGACGACGCCACGTCGAGCGGCGACGACGCCACGTCGAACGGCGACGACGCCACAGAGGCACCGAGGCACAGAGAACGACAGAGAGGCTATCGATGAGTTCTCTGTGTCTCTGTGTCTCGGTGGCGCCGTTTACCGTGACGCCCGGCGGCGGCGCGGCTGCGGTCGAACGGCGACGACGCCACAGAGGCACCGAGGCACGGAGAACGACAGAGAGGCTATCGATGAGATCTCTGTGTCTCTGTGTCTCGGTGGCGCCGTTCCCGTGAACGCCCGGCGGCGGCGCGGCTGCGGTCGAACGGCGACGACGCCACAGAGGCACCGAGGCA